>JACADM010000033.1_pt1 | contig 54181 bp, 64 predicted proteins | sample 7512371 | NCBI WGS metagenome assembly JACADM01 (sample SAMN14389041, study PRJNA612141) | algae metagenome | isolation source: non-axenic algae culture | place: India: Navi Mumbai | collected 2017-01
TTTGCAGCGGTCTCCGGAAGTCTGATATAAAAGATTATGACGAAAATTTCATCGAAAGACCTGGGGCAGGACCCCATCGGCAAATTACTTATAAAACAGGCAGTACCGGCGTCCATCGGGATACTGGTCATGTCGCTTAATGTTCTTATAGATACGATATTTGTAGGTAACTGGATAGGTTCTATAGCTATCGCTGCCATCAATGTGGTTTTGCCGGTATCTTTTTTCATTGCTGCTCTCGGAATGGCGATAGGTATAGGAGGGGCATCGATTATATCCAGGTCGCTCGGGGCTGATAATCCGAAAAAGCACACTCTATACTTTTGGTAACCAGATAACACTGACGCTGATCGTTACCCTTGCTTTTGTGGCGGCAGGTCTTACTTTTGTAGATTCCATCGTACCCAGTTTCGGGGGAAAGGTGATATTTTTGACCCTGCTAAAGTATATTATATCATCGTTTTATATGGAGTTCCCGTCCTGGCTCTGTGCATGATGGGGAACAATGTGATCCGGGCAGAAGGTAAACCCAAGTTCGGGATGGTAGCCATGATGATCCCTTCCGTGGGTAACCTGGTACTCGATTATATATTTATCAATCTGCTCGATTACGGAATGTACGGTGCAGCCTGGGCGACCACGGGGTCTTATTTTCTATGCTTTATTTATATCGTATGGTTCTTCCGTTCCGGAAATTCCGAATTAAAGATTGGCTGGAAACATCTCGGGCTACGACTGGATATCGTCCGGGAAATAGGAGCACTCGGGTTTGTGACGCTGGCCAGGCAGGCCGTAGTGAGCATTACCTATCTTTTTGTAAATAACATTCTCTATCACCTTGGCGGAGAGGCCTCCGTAACCGTTTATGCTATTATCGGGAGGATGCTCATGTTTGCCCTGTTTCCCGTGCTTGGAGTAACACAGGGATTCCTTCCTATTGCAGGGTTTAATTACGGTGCCGGAATGTACAAGCGGGTGGTGGAAAGTATAAATATTGCTATCAAATACGCAGCTCTGCTGGCTTTACTCGTTTTTACCTTTATCATGATATTTCCCGAGGCCATCGCAAGGGTGTTTACTACAGACGCTGACGTGGTCAACAATACACCCCATGCCATGCGCTGGGTATTTGCCGCTACCCCTGTTATTGCTATACAGCTTATCGGGGCAGCATATTTTCAGGCCGTAGGCAAGGCTGTTCCGGCCCTGCTGCTCACACTGACCAGGCAAGGTTTTTTCTTTATCCCCCTTATCCTGGTGCTTCCGCGTTTTTACGGAGAGATCGGGGTGTGGATATCCTTTCCCATAGCCGATCTGCTTTCTACAATGGTTACGGGCTATTACCTGAACAGGGAGGTCAGGCAAAAGCTCAAGCCGGCCATCTCTGCTGAAAAGGAATAAAAGGAAAATCTATACCGTTCGGGTCATCCTCTTTATGAATATTATTCCTAAATTTATCGGAACAAATCAGTCGCTTCATGACAGACTACTATAATTATATCAAATCCCTGCACTTGATATTTGTAATAACCTGGTTTGCAGGTTTGTTTTATATTCCCCGTTTATTTGTGTACCAGGTCGAAGCTGCCGGAAAGCCTTCGCCGGAAAGAGAGATCCTCGGAAAACAGTTGGGGCTTATGGCCCGGAGGTTATGGTATATTATTACCTGGCCTTCTGCAGTGCTCGCCGTCATCTTTGCCGTGTGGTTGTTGTTCCTCTACCCTTTCTGGCTGAAAATGGGATGGATGCACGTAAAACTTTTCTTTGTGCTTCTCCTGTTTCTCTACCATGGGGAGACACACCGGATATTCAGGAAACTGCAAAACGGTGAAGCGTTGAAGTATACTTCCGGGTTTATGCGTATCTGGAATGAAGGGGCTACTATCCTGCTTTTTGCCATAGTATTCCTGGTTATCCTGAAAAACAGTATCAACTGGATTTTCGGAGTGCTGGGAATTATTGTCCTCGGTATCCTACTTATGCTGGGTATCCGGTTGTACAAACGCATAAGGGAAAAGAACCCGGAAGCCTGATAAAGTTGTGCCCCGGAATTTGCGACATTCCCTCATGTTGCCAAATGTTTTTAAATGTAACGCTATAATTGGACAAGAGAATATCATTAAGGCTCCGCATTTTTATCACCATGATCCTTCTGGTGCTGGTGGCTTTTGTGCTTATCGCAGGCGTTACCATTCTGCAGTACAAGCAGCAGTCCGAAGAGTACCACCGCGAGCGCATGGAACGAAAGGAAGACCAGGTGATCGCGAGTATCAATTACACACTCGAAACGACCACATGGCCGCCCACCACAGAAAACCTGAAATATATCTTTCGCAATGAGATCTACAAGATCTCGGACGTGCAGAATGTATCCTTTAATATTTACGACCTGGAGGGGAACCTCATTGTGAGTTCCAAACCCTACTCGGAAGAAGACTCTGCCATGTTCCGGCTGGATACACTTACGCTTAGTAAAATTGCGATGAGCCCGTTTAAGCGGTATGTGGAAAAGCATCTTGCAGCCGGTGACCGCTACAGGTCCTCGTATTCATATATTACCGATATGCGGTTTAAGCCCATAGGGATACTCAATATTCCGTATTTCGAAGATGATACGTTCAATAACAGGGAGCTTCGCTCGTTCCTGTTTCGTCTCGGAGGAGTCTATGTGTTTATCCTTATCATAGCCATTTTCCTTGCCTATTTCATTTCAAAATACATTACGAGATCCTTAAAGACGATCAGCGATAAACTCCAGGACACCCGATTCAGTTCCGGGGTGCAGAACAAGAGGATCATACTCGACCATGCCAGTGAGGAGATATACAATCTGGTCAATGCCTACAACAGTATGGTAGATGCGCTCGAAGACAGTGCGGTAAAACTGGCAAGGAGTGAGAGGGAGCAGGCCTGGCGGGAAATGGCAAGGCAGGTGGCACACGAAATTAAAAATCCGCTGACACCCATGAGGCTCAGTGTACAGAGTTTTCAGCGAAAATTCGATCCTTCCGACCCGGAAATGGAAAAGAAACTCAATGAATTTTCCCGTACCCTGATCCAGCAGATAGACACGATGAGCAGTATAGCTTCCGCATTTTCCAATTTTGCGAGTATGCCGGCTCAGCAGAACGAAACGCTTAATGTTGTGGAGATTGTAAAGCTGGCCCTCGATATTTTTACCGAAGATTATATCGTTTTCAGTACATACGAAGAAGAAGTTACAGCGCGTCTGGACCGTACTCAGCTTATCCGGGTCATTACCAACCTGGTGAAAAATGCGATTCAGTCCATCCCCGAAGAGAGAGCTCCCAAGGTGGTGGTTTCTGTGTTTTCCGAGGGTGACCATGTAAGAATAACCGTAGCAGATAACGGTATCGGGATTCTTGAAGAAAACAGGGATAAGATATTCGAGCCCAAATTTACGACCAAAACCAGTGGCATGGGACTCGGTTTGGGAATGGTAAAGAATATTGTAGAAAACTATAAAGGAAGTATTAACTTTACTTCACAACCCGGGAGAGGAACAGTATTCGGTATTGTTTTTCCTAAAGAACAACCGGAAGAAGAACCTAAAAAATAACGTTATGGATGAATACAAGAATATTTACGTAGAACAAGATGACGGAATAGCCTTTATTACCATAGACCGTCCTTCGAAACTCAACGCACTCAACAGGGAAACAATAGCCGAACTGCACGAGGCTTTTAAAGAGCTCGACGAAGATCGGGAGATCAGGGTTATTATCATTACCGGAAGCGGTGAGAAAGCTTTCGTGGCAGGTGCCGATATCTCTGAATTTTCGGATTTTTCGGTAAAAGAAGGCGGGGCGCTTGCCGCAAAAGGACAGGAAGTGCTTTTCGACTTTATAGAAAATCTGTCTACCCCGGTGATCGCTGCTGTAAACGGTTTTGCCCTGGGTGGCGGATTGGAACTTGCCATGGCCTGCCATTTTCGTATAGCATCGCACAATGCCAAAATGGGGTTGCCCGAAGTGTCTCTGGGTGTGATCCCGGGATACGGTGGTACGCAGCGACTTCCTCAGTTGGTCGGTAAAGGAAAAGCTATGGAGATGATTATGACTGCGGGAATGATCAATGCAGAGGAAGCCAAGAGCTATGGGTTGGTCAATCACATGGTGGCACAGGAAGAGTTGCTGGATTATTGTGAAAGCATAGCGCGTAAGATCATTAAGAATTCAGGAGTGGCCATAGCGGCGGCTATCCGGGCTATAAATGCCGGTTATAAGGATGGTATGGACGGTTACCGGGCCGAGATCGAAGCCTTTGGGAATTGCTTTGGCACCGAAGATTTCAAAGAAGGGACTACGGCATTCCTGGAAAAGAGAAAAGCAGATTTTCCGGGAAAATAAAGAGCATATCGGGCTGCAAAAAGACGTAAGTTTTGCAGCTTTTTTTCTTTCCAGAACCGGTGAAAGGACCTCTTTTTTTTCTACATACAAAACGCCGGTTTTTTGTTTTTGCTTTTTTACGTCGATAAAATTTTACTTTCCGTATAGAGAATTTTGGCAAACGTCTATCCCTGTTTGTTTTCGGCATAATTAGTACGTCTTTAGTTCTGTAATTAAGAGCTGGTATACAGTGTCTTAAAAATAATACCGAATGAAAAGACTTATTGTTATGACCCTGTTTTTGCTGGGAGTAAATGCAGGATTAATTGCACAGGATGATGGGATAAAATGGTCGTTACAGGATTGTATAGATCATGCCGTTGAGAATAATATCACCATCAAAGAAGCAGCTTTGGACAAGGCTGGCGCTGAAGTGGATTACGAAGAATCCAAAATGTCACGATTGCCCAATCTGTCCGGAAGCGTGTCGCAGAGTTTAACCAGCGGTAGCAGTATAGATCCCATTACCAGTGATTTTGTCTCTCAGAATATATACGCTACCAGTTTGGGGCTGAATTCATCGGTCACCCTGTTCCAGGGAAACCAGATCAACAACCAGATAAAAAGAAGCAGGTTGCTGGTTGATGGTAACTCCTTTTATATGGAGGAAGCGAAGAACAATGTGATTCTCAGTATTACCGAAGCCTATCTGCAGGCTTTGTATAATAAGGAGTCTATAGTTATAGCCGAAAATACGCTTGCCTCAGCGGAGAAAGAAGAAGCTCGTGCTAAAGCCAGGTACGATGCTGGTGATATAGCGATCAAGGATTATACCGATGCACAATCGCAATCTGCCTCTTTCCGATACGATTTTATAGCAGCAAAAAACAACTACGCACAGCAGGTGCTTACCTTGAAGCAATTGCTCGAACTGGGACCGGAAGTCGATTTTGATATCGAAACTAAGGAAGTGGAAGCTGTGCCTTCACTGGTGCCGGATAAAATCGAAGTATATACTACTGCCCTGGAAAAAATGCCGGAAATAGGAGGTAGTAAAAATGATGTTGAGATTGCGGAAAAGAGCCTGGACATTGCCAAAGGGGCCTATTTGCCAACCTTGTCTCTTACCGGGGGTTTAGGTTCCGGATATACCAATACACAAGATCTGAATTTTAACGATCAGTTGGATGTTAATTTTTACAAAAGAGTAGGACTCTCTCTTTCCATTCCCATTTTCCAGAGATATTCCACCAAAGCACAGGTAGCAAATGCCAAAATAGATATAGAGAAAGCCAAACTCTCCCTGAACACTAAAGAAAAGGAATTGTATAAAAAAGTGGAGACTGCATGGCTGAATGCCATAGCGTATCAGGAGCAATTAGAGGCCTTGAGGGTGGCGCGGGATGCGGCGCAAAAATCGTACGAGCTGGCACAGAAACAATATGAGCTTGGTGGATTGAGCACCGTGGATCTGGTGGTAAGCCAGAATACGTATGTCAATGCAGCGCAAAAATATACACAGACAAAATATTTAAGGCTGTTATACAGCCAATTACTCGAATTCTATCAGGGAAACGATATTAAAATTTAAGAATCATGAAAAGTAAAAAGACAAAAATAATCATAACAGGGCTTGTAGTAATTCTTGGTGTTATAGCATTTTTCCTGTTTTCGGGAAGTGGAAAAATCAATGTAGAGATACAGACAGTCCCGGTGGCCAAAGGAAAAGTAGTTACCGAAGTTACGGCAACAGGTACTGTAGAGCCTATTATACAGGTCGAAGTAGGTACCCAGGTGTCCGGGGTAGTCGAGAAGATTTATGTGGATTATAACAGTGAGGTAAAAGAAGGACAACTTATAGCCGAACTGGATAAAGTGAGCCTTAAAGCATCGCTATCCGATGCTCAGGCGAGTTATAACAATGCCATTAATGAAAAAAGCTACCGGGAGCAAATTTACAACCGGCAGAAAGAACTTTATGAGAACCAGGTGATAAGCCGTTCCGATTACGATGAAGCCGTATACAATTATACCAATGCTAAAAATACGGTTACACAAAGGCTGTCCGATCTGGAAAGAGCAAAAGCCAATCTGGGGTATGCCAATATCTATTCGCCTATAGATGGAGTCGTGCTTTCGAGAGATGTGGACGAAGGGCAGACCGTGGCAGCGAGTTATAGTACTCCTACTCTATTCACCATAGCCAAGGATCTTAAAGAGATGCAGGTAGAAGCTGATGTGGATGAAGCTGATATAGGAGAGGTTAAGGAAGGACAGCGAGTTACTTTTACGGTAGATGCCTATCAGGGCGTGCTGTTTAATGGGGAGGTAACCCAGGTACGTCTCAACCCTACCACAGCGTCCAATGTGGTTACCTATACCGTAGTAATTAAGGCAGATAATCCGGATCTTAAACTCAAGCCCGGACTTACTGCTACTATTTCTATCTATACTTTAGAGTTAAGTGATGTGTTGACATTGGAGGCTAAAGCAGTGAATTTTCGACCGGATCCGGCTGTGCTTGGCACCTATGCGGAGCAGCAGGGTAAGGAGCCAATGCAACGACCAGAGCCGGGGACCAAAGGACCTTCCGCACCAGATGAAGATGCGGTAGTAGTATGGGTGGCGGAGAATGGGAATATCCGTCCGATCACGGTTACTCTCGGGGCCAGTGATGGTGTTCAGGTACAAGTGCTCGATGGACTTCAGGAAGGCGATAGCGTGGTATACCATATAGAAGTGCTTCAAAAAGGATCCGGAACCAGTAGCAGTGCAGAGGACAGCAGCAGCCCTTTCATGCCTAAACCTCCCGGAAAAAGAAAGTAGTTTTTTGGAATTAGACGGAGCGTTTAGTTAACAACAAAAGAAAAGAGGATGAAAAATATCATAGATATAAAAGATCTGAAACGCCACTTTGTGATGGGAGAAGAGACCGTGCATGCACTAAAAGGTATTTCGTATACTATCGAAGAAGGAGAGTTCGTCACTATTATGGGGTCGAGTGGGTCCGGTAAAAGTACGATGCTCAATATTCTGGGGTGTCTCGATCAGCCTTCTTCGGGAAGGTATGCCATAGATGGTATAGCGGTAAAAGATTTGAGTCGCAATGCTCTTGCGGAGATACGTAACGAAAAAATAGGTTTTATTTTTCAGGCATATAACCTGTTGCCAAGAACTACTGCCGTAGAAAATGCAGAACTACCCCTGTTGTACAATTCATCTGTATCGTCTGCAGAGCGGAGAGAACGAGCCATAGAAGCGTTGACAAAAGTTGGTTTAGGTGAAAGATTATACCATACACCTTCACAATTATCTGGTGGGCAGCAACAGCGCGTAGCAATTGCACGTGCTCTGGTAAATGATCCGGTAGTTATTCTTGCCGATGAGGCCACCGGGAACCTGGACACCCGTACGTCTTATGAAATCATGGCTCTTTTTCAGGAACTCAATGCCGCCGGGAAAACCATAGTTTTCGTAACCCATGAGCCCGATATAGCAATGTTTAGTAACCGCACCATAGTTTTAAAGGACGGTACTATTATAAAAGACAGTGTCAACGATAAGGTGCTGAGTGCATCCGGGGCCCTGGCGGCCATGCCTAAAGAAGAAAATTGATATGAGGATATTAAATTTATTAAGAATAGCCTGGAACGCCATTAAGCTGAATAAAATGCGGACGTTCCTTACCATGCTCGGTATTATAATCGGGGTGGCTTCGGTGATTGCCATGCTGGCCATAGGCGAAGGGTCCAAGGAAAGCATAAGAAAGCAGATATCCAGTATGGGATCCAATATGATAACCATACGCCCAGGGGCAGGTATGCAGGGAGGGGTACGTATGGATCCCAGTGAAATGCAATCCTTAAAACTTGCCGATTACCAGGCTTTGAAAAAGGATGCTACCCTGCTCACAGCTATTTCACCACAGGTGAGTAGCAGTGGACAGAGTATTCATGGATCTGATAACTGGCCTACGTCTATCTATGGGGTAACTCCCGAATACCTTTCCATAAGGGTGCTGGAGGTAACGAATGGAAGTATGTTTACCGATGTCGAAGTCAATGCTGCAGCCAAAGTTGCTGTGATAGGGCAAACCGTGGAGGAAAACCTTTTTGCCGATGGCGAGGACCCGGTAGGACAGACAATACGGTACAATAACATTCCGTTTAAAGTTATAGGAGTGCTTGCAGAGAAAGGAGAAAACACCTTCGGTCAGGATCAGGATGATGTTATTCTGGCTCCTTATACTACTGTTCAAAAACGTATTTTGGCTGTCGATTATTTACAGTCCGTGCTGGCCTCTGCCGAAAGTGAAGATAAAGCCCTGGATGCGGTAGAAGAGGTATTGTCCATAATGCGTAAACAACACAATATTTCCGGGAATGACGAAGATGATTTTAATGTGTTTTCCATGGAAGAATTAATTTCTACCTTTAGTTCCACAAGTGAAATGCTTACGGTGCTTCTGGTTGCTATAGCCAGTATTTCCCTTCTTATCGGTGGTATAGGGATCATGAATATTATGTATGTATCTGTAAAAGAGCGTACCAGGGAGATAGGGCTACGGCTTGCTGTAGGTGGAAAGGGATCGGATATTTTAATACAGTTTTTGATAGAAGCGGTAGTGATCAGTGTTACCGGCGGGCTTATAGGAGTGGTATTGGTGGTGAGTGCGACTGTATTTATCGAAAAGGTTTTGAATTGGCCTACTGTAATTACAATATATTCCATAGTATTGTCTTTTGCAGTATGCGCCGTGACCGGGATATTTTTCGGATGGTATCCGGCCAGAAAAGCATCAGCTTTAGATCCTATAGTAGCTTTGCGATATGAATAACAGAAAATTCATGGAAATCAGGAAAAACAAAGTGGCCATCGTTGTGCTTCACTTGTTGGTATGGCTGGTTTTGTTCGGGTTGCCCTATTTTTTGTCCTCCGGGCAGGAGGAGATGATCCGGCGTATTGCCGTACACACCTGGATACCGATGGCTTTTTATGCCGTTATCTTTTACATCAATTATCTCTGGTGGATACCTTCCTTGCTGTTTCGTAAAAAAAACGGGCTTTTTCTGGTGTTTAATGTGGTATTAATCGCTGCTTTTGTATGGCTGAACGGAATGCTGAAAGACTACTTTTTCTCAGAATTCATGTCCCCACCGCCTGGAGGCCAGGCACCTCCCAGACAGTTTTTTCTTTATCTGGAAGGGATCTCGTTTACAGTGCCGCTGGTTTTCTCCGTGGCGCTTAAAGCAACGGAACGCTGGATTCGGACAGAAGCCGAGCAACGGGAAGCGGCCAATATAAGACTACAATCCGAACTCAGGCATCTGAAATACCAGTTGCAGCCTCACTTTTTTTTCAATGCACTCAATAATATCTATGCCCTGGTGGATGTTTCTCCCGAAATGGCCAAGGAGACTATCCATAGCCTCGGAAAACTCATGCGTTACCTTCTTTATGAAACCAATACCGGAGAAGTCAGCCTTCGGAAGGAGATCGGTTTTATGGAGAAGTATATCGAACTGATGAAGTTGCGCTATTCCGATAATGTCCGGGTGTATTACGATTTTCCTGCGGTTGGGCAGGAGCGGCATATAGCCCCGCTGTTGTTTATCTCTCTTGTGGAGAATGCCTTTAAGCATGGCGTTTCGGCGGGTTCTGGGGCAGATATTTCATTTGTGATGAAACTGGAAGGGAGACAGCTGACATTTACGGCGGCAAACCGGAACGTGCCAAAAACATCCGGGGATAAAAGCGGATCGGGTATCGGGTTGCAAAATCTGGAAAAACGTTTGCACCTGCTTTACCCGGAGCGTTATACGATGGAGACGCGGGTAGAAGACGACAGGTTTATCGCTGTGCTGTCTTTGGAATTTCAGTAAGCAGGCCCTAACGGTGCACCTAAATAAAAGTCAAGTAGTATGGAAGCAGGAAAAATACGTTGTATCATTGTAGATGATGAGCCCATGGCGCTTCGCCTGATGGAAAGTTATGTTTCTAAAACACCTTTTCTGGAACTGAAACGGCAGTGTAGCAATGCTCTGGATGCCATGGATTATCTGGGGAAGGAAAAAATAGACCTCGTTTTTCTCGATATTCAGATGCCGGACCTTACCGGGATGGAACTTTCCAGGATGCTTCCCGCGGAGACCCGCGTAGTGTTTACCACTGCTTTCGATGCCTATGCGCTCGAAGGATTTAAAGTGGATGCCCTGGATTATCTGCTCAAACCATTCAATTATGCAGAGTTTCTTTCCGCTGCGACCCGGGCCAGAGAATGGTTTGCTCTGCTCCGTAAAAAACCGGAAAAGCAACAAGAGGTCGCGGTCAGGCCCGGAAAGGAATTTCTTTTTGTGAAATCGGAATACAGGCAGTTGAAAATAAGGCTCGATGATGTGCTGTATTTCGAGGGGTTGAAAGATTATATCAAGATATATGTAAAAGGACAATCCAAGCCGATATTGACCCTGATGAGCCTCAAAGCGCTGGAGGCCGAACTGCCTGCAGAGCAATTCATGAGGGTGCACCGTTCCTATATCATTGCCCTGCGTAGCATAGATAGTGTGGAGCGAAGCCAGGTGCTTATCGGGGATAAGCGGATTACGGTCTCAGAACAATATCGTGCGGTGTTTATGGCTTATATATCCCGGAACTCTCTCGACTGAAAAAGACTATTTGTGCAGATCGAGCAATCGCGCAACATACTTTCCGACAACATCAAATTCCAGGTTTACCGTAGTTCCCGGCCTGTAATTCTTAAAATTGGTGTGCTCATACGTATAAGGTATTATGGCTACGCTGAAAAAGTCCTTACCCGAATCCACCACCGTAAGACTGGTGCCATCTATGGTGATGGAGCCTTTTTCTATGGTTATATTATTTGATGCGGGGTCGTAAGTGAAAGTGAAAACCCAGCTTCCGTTGGCATTTTTAATGTCCGAGCATACGGCGGTCTGGTCTACATGTCCCTGAACAATATGGCCGTCCAGCCGGTCTCCCAGCTTCATGGCGCGTTCCAGGTTGACGGTATCGCCGGTTTTCAAATGGCCCAGTGAAGACCGTTCCAAAGTCTCTTTTATGGCAGTCACCGTATATTCGTCCTCGCTTATAGAGACCACGGTAAGGCAGACACCGTTATGAGAAACACTCTGGTCTATTTTCAATTCGGAAGTCATGTTGCTCTTCACGGAAATGTGCAGATTGTCCTTTTCCGGAACAAGATTTGTTACGGTTCCGAGTTCTTCGATGATCCCTGTGAACATTCTTTCGTATTTATTGGTTAATTTTGCAAGGTAAAAGTACGCATTATAAAAAAGACCCCCGATCAATACTTTTATAAAATTACATAAAACTGAACATGAAAACAATGAGCAATATACGGGTAGGAATATCTATAGGAGATATTAATGGTATAGGTGGAGAGATTATCCTCAAGGCTTTTGAAGACAGCCGTATGCTGGAATTTTGTACACCGGTCATATTTGCATCTAACAAGGTAATAGCCTTTCAGAAAAAGCATTTCGGACTGGAGGTCAATTATAATGGTGTGCAGGAGGCTTCTCAGGCTGTAGAGGGTAAAGTGAATATCGTGAATATATCCAAAAATGCCCCGAAGATAGAATTTGGAAAAGAGACGGAAGAGGCCGGGAAATATGCTTTTCTTTCGTTGAAAATGGCAGTCGAGGCCCTGAAAAAAGACGAGGTGGATGTGCTGGTAACTGCTCCTATCAATAAACATAACATACAGTCTGAAGAATTTAATTTTCCGGTCATACCGATTATCTGGCCAAAGAACTGAATGGAGAGGCCCTTATGTTTATGGTGACTGAAGAGCTGAAAGTAGGCTTGCTTACCGACCATATTGCTGTTAAGGATGTCAGTAAGGCGATAACGAGAATCTCGTCCTTAAAAAAGCCGGAAAAATACACGACTCCCTGGTGCGCGATTTCCGCATCCGTAAACCGAGGATCGCATTGCTCGGTATTAATCCGCATAGCGGAGATAACGGGGTGATAGGTAAAGAAGACGATACGGTGCTCCGTCCTGTGGTGAAAGAGCTTTTTGAAAAAGGAATTATGACTTTCGGGCCCTATTCTGCCGATAGCTTTTTTGGTTCGGACGGGTATAAAAAGTTCGATGCCGTGCTGGCCGCATACCACGACCAGGGACTTATTCCGTTTAAGACGCTGTCTTTTGGCAGGGGGGTGAATTACACGGCCGGGCTGGACAAAGTGCGGACATCACCCGACCACGGAACGGCCTATGAAATAGCCGGTAAAGGAGTGGCCGATTATCAGTCGTTCAAGGAAGCGGTGTTTACTGCCCTGCAGATTTACCGGAACCGGGAAGAATATGAAGAGTTGACCTCCAATCCGTTAAAAAAAGCACCTGCAAACAACAAATAACAACGGAAGCGTGTAAACGGCCGTTGCGCAAAGGAGTTTTGCAATGATGTGAATACGGTTCGTTTTGATCTTTTTCTCGTTTTGTTTGTGTACTTTTGATCGTACGACAGCAGAATAAGAGCTAAAAAAGCGATGGTATTTACTGTTTTTTTCATTTCGAAAAAGGACTTCCTTAAAAAGGAGTGGAAAAAATAAAGATAGTAAGTTGGTCATTAATAAAAATTTATATCTTTGCACACCCGTTCCGATACCGGAAGGTTAGGAATGAGATGCGAAGGTAACTGTGTTTTAAGATGAAGAAGTTCAAGGAGTTCGATATCCCCTTTGTGGGATTGAAGCAAGGAGAACACCGGTTTGATTATCGTATCGATAATTCGTTCTTTGAGGAGTTTGGCTATACCGATTTCAACGAAACATCGTTGAAAGTGGATGTAGTCCTGCACAAAAAGCAATATGCTGGAGCTGGACTTTGCCGTAAAAGGTACGGTAAATGTAAACTGCGATCTTTCCAATGAACCTTATGATCAGAAGATCAAAGGGAAACTGGAACTTATTGTAAAGTTCGGAGAAGAGTATAATGATGAGAATGAGGATATACTCATTTTGCCACATGGCGAACATCAGATCAATGTGGCCCAGTATATCTATGAGATGACTGTGCTTTCCGTTCCCGCGAAGAAGATACACCCGGGAGTGGAAGACGGTACGCTCGATTCGGAGATAGTGCGCAAACTCACAGAGTTACAGCCGGGAACAGAAAAGAAAAAGACGAAGAGACAGATCCGAGGTGGGATTCACTGAAGAAGCTGTTGAGTGATAAATAAGAAAGCGAAATTTAAAATAGACGAAAATGGCACATCCTAAAAGAAGACAGTCTAGTACGAGAAGAGATAAAAGAAGAACGCACTACAAGGCGACTGCTCCTCAAATTGCCGTAGATTCCACTACAGGTGAAGCTCACCTTTACCACAGAGCACACTGGCATGAAGGAAAGTTGTACTACAGAGGTAAAGTGTTGATCGACAATTCTACCGAAGAAGTAGCGTAGTAATTACGGTCTGAAAAAGCAAAACTCTCACGGTGTGAGGGTTTTTTTTATGAAGAAATATTTTTCTAAATAGTAAAAACCAACTATTTTGCACCGATATTCAGAGAAAATTAATAATTTCACATTATGAAAACCCTGTAAGACACAGGAAGATGCGCGTTTGAATATACGGAGAGAATGTGATTTTAATTTGGTTTGATTGTAGAAATTAAGATAGTGAGATACCGGAACGAAATGATTTTGCTGGGATAAAATCTATGCGGAATCATATAGGGAAAGGCATTCTTGTGTTAATTTTCTTCGGTTTAGCGGTTTTGGTATAAACGAAATTAGACTATGAGTAGAAAAACAGCAGCAATTACCGCTGTAGGAGCATACGTTCCGGATTTTGTACTATCCAACCAGTTATTGGAAACTATGGTAGAGACCAATGACGAGTGGATAACCACAAGAACAGGTATCAAAGAGAGGCGTATTCTCAAAGACAAAGGCAAGGGAACTTCATATCTTGCTATCCAAGCTGCAAAAGACCTTATTCAAAAGGCAAATATCAACCCGGAAGAATAGATTTGTTAATTATGGCTACTGCCACACCCGATTTGCTGGTGGCCTCTACGGGAGCGTATGTGGCTACGGAAATAGGGGCGGTAAACGCCTTTTCTTATGATTTACAGGCTGCCTGCTCGAGTTTCCTTTATGGGATGTCGACAGCGGCGAGTTATATAGAATCCGGACGTTACAAGAAGGTACTGCTTATAGGAGCCGACAAAATGTCTTCTATTATTGATTATACCGATCGTACCACCTGTATTATCTTCGGGGACGGCGGCGGAGCTGTACTTTTCGAACCCAATGAAGAAGGGCTTGGTCTTCAGGACGAATATCTAAGGTCAGACGGAAATGGAAGGGCTTTTCTGAATATGGAAGCAGGAGGGTCGCTATTCCCGGCAACCGAAGAAACCGTGAAGAACAAACAGCATTTTGTACATCAGGACGGGCGGACCGTATTTAAGTTTGCCGTTTCCAACATGGCCGATGTTGCAGAGAAGATCATGGAAAGAAACAGTCTGTCCAGGGAAGATGTCAGTTGGCTGGTGCCTCATCAGGCCAATAAAAGGATCATTGATGCTACTGCAGGCAGAGTGGGACTGGAAGAAGATAAGGTGATGATCAATATCGAAAAGTATGGAAATACCACTTCGGCAACACTTCCCTTACTGTTAAATGATTACGAACTAAATTAAAAAAGGAGATAACCTTATATTTGCTGCTTTCGGTGGCGGCTTTACCTGGGGGTCCATTTACCTCAAATGGGCTTACGATACGAAGTAAAGCTTTGTTTTTGTCTTCATTGACGAAAAAAACGGACTTAAATACTAACAAAACGAATACTCATGGATCTAAAGGAAATTCAAAATCTGATCAAGTTTGTAGCCAAGTCGGGTGCCAGCGAAGTAAAGCTGGAGATGGATGACGTTAAGATTACCATTAAGACTGGTACAGAAGGAAATGCGTCAGAGACCACATACATACAGCACGTTCCGGTAGCCCTACGGTTCCGCAACAACCTGTTCCGCAACAACCCCAGGAACAAGCCGTTCCGGTTAAGACAGCAGATGCTGTTCCTGCGGAAACCGATAAATACATTACTATAAAATCTCCTATTATCGGTACATTCTACCGTAAACCTTCACCGGACAAGCCTACCTTCGTCGAGGTAGGAAGCACTATAAAACAGGGAGACGTTCTCTGTGTTATAGAAGCGATGAAACTGTTCAATGAGATAGAATCTGAAGTTTCCGGAAAAATCGTGAAAGTGTTGGTAGACGATTCTTCACCGGTAGAATTCGATCAACCCCTTTTCCTTGTTGATCCATCATAAGAAATTTTAAATTTCAACAGATGTTTAAAAAATACTGATAGCAAACAGAGGGAGATAGCACTTCGTGTCATTCGTACCTGTAAGGAGATGGGAATTAAGACCGTAGCGGTTTACTCTACTGCCGATGCCGAAAGCCTGCATGTTCGCTTTGCCGATGAAGCAGTTTGTATAGGACCTCCTCCGAGTAATATGTCCTACCTGAAGATGTCAAACATCATTGCAGCGGCAGAGATTACCAATGCCGATGCCATCCACCCGGGGTATGGATTTCTTTCTGAAAATGCCAAATTCTCCAAGATATGTGCTGAGCACGATATCAAATTTATTGGAGCGTCTCCCGAGATGATCGCGAAAATGGGAGATAAGGCCACGGCCAAAGCGACTATGAAAGAGGCCGGAGTACCTACAGTGCCCGGGTCCGATGGTCTTTTGGAATCCTATGAAGAAGCTGCAAAGCTCGCTAAAAAAATGGGATATCCCGTGATGCTCAAAGCTACTGCCGGTGGTGGTGGTAAGGGAATGCGTGCCGTATGGAAGGAAGAGGATCTCAGAAAGGCGCTCGAAAGTGCCCAGCAGGAAGCTGCAGCTTCATTTGGTAATGATGGGATGTATATGGAAAAACTCATCGAAGAGCCGAGACATATTGAGATTCAGGTCGTCGGAGATGCGTATGGTAAAGCATGTCACCTGTCAGAGAGAGACTGTTCCGTACAGCGTAGGCACCAGAAACTTACCGAAGAGACCCCTTCTCCGTTTATGACCGATGAACTTCGTGAAAAAATGGAAAAGCAGCCGTAAAGGCCGCAGAATATATAAAATATGAAGGAGCCGGAACCGTAGAGTTCCTCGTGGACAAACACCGGAACTTCTATTTCATGGAGATGAATACCCGTATTCAGGTAGAGCATCCCATCACAGAACAGGTTATAGATTATGACCTGATCCGGGAACAGATCTTAGTTGCTGCCGGAGTGCCGATCTCAGGCAAAAATTATATCCCTAAACTGCATTCTATAGAGTGCCGTATCAATGCGGAAGATCCTTATAATGATTTCCGTCCTTCGCCAGGTAGAATTACTACGTTGCATGCTCCGGGAGGACATGGGGTGAGGCTCGATACACATGTCTACAGTGGCTATATCATTCCGCCCAATTACGATTCTATGATTGCAAAACTTATCACCACGGCTCAGACCAGGGATGAAGCGATTAATAAAATGAAGCGTGCCCTGGACGAGTTTGTTATAGAGGGAATAAAGACAACGATACCATTTCATAGACAATTAATGGATCATCCGGATTATATCGCCGGAAATTATACGACCAAGTTTATGGAAGACTTCAGGATGAAACCGGAGGAAGAAGAATAGTTTTCAATCGGTGGACTTAGAAAAAAATCAACGTTTATAATATGAATGGCCCGAAATGTAAATCTCCGGGCTTTTCCTTTTAAAGCTTACTTCCTGGAAATAGCAGGTGTCCCTTATACTTCATATTTGTCCAGTATCTTTTCGAGCTTTTTATGCAGAGCGACAATATCTGTCTCTCCCTCATTGAATTTCTCGAGCTCATGGTGTATTTCCAGACACTTGTTGATCTCGTGTTTAATCTGATCCGGAAGCTTCTCCAACTCCTTTTTGTTTTTACTGATCATAATCGTGGTGCTGTAATATTTATTTCATTGTCGTACACACTGCTATCCGTACGGGCCGATAGCAATAAAAATTCATTACAATATCAATTGATACATGAAAAGCGTCACAGGTTATACCGTTTTCTCCTCTGTCGGATAGACCACAACAAGGCCTGCGAAGCTAAAAAGGGGTAGTAGATTTACTTCACGAAACGGCTGTAACAATCAGTACTAAAACCGAAGCAAGAATTATTTCTGATTTTAAGCCGATCCTATGTACAAAAATATGTTTTTTACGCTATAAAACAAATGAATTCTGTGTTATGTCTTCGTTAAAAAGGGAAAAACTGGGAATTATAAATGATGCCGTTAACCAGGTGATAATATTCAAAGGGTTCCTATTTTCAGAAAGTCATTAAACCTATAATTTCCAGGCGCATAAACCATGGTGTTGGTAGGGTAGCTTACCGGGGTCATAAAAGTGAGGGAGCACGCAAACATGACGGCAATGAGAAACGGTTTCTCGCTGACTTCCATGGCCGATGCGAGACTGATTACGATCGGGGTCATTAGTGCAGCGGCGGCTTTGCTGGATAATATATTGGTCGATAGAAAGGTGATGAGGTACAGCAGGCTCAGCGTAATACGGGGATCATAGGCTCCAAGGCTTTGTTGTACGAACTGGGCAATCTGCTCGGCTCCGCCGGTTTTTTCGAGAGCCGTTCCCATGGAGAGCACACCTGCCATCATAAAAATCACTTTCCATTCCACGGCCTGGTAAGCTTCCTGGGGTTTAAGCGTTCCTGTAGTGACGAGCAGCAGGCATCCTATCATGCTGCTTATCAGTATGGAAGTAAGATCCAGTGCCGCAGCAAGTACTACACCCAAGGCAATAAGAATAGCAGGAATAGCTTTTCGAAAATTAATCTTTGTGCTTTTGTGCTCGGAGAGTGTTACGATCAGTCCTTGTGAAGAAAGTATACCCAACTCCTCTTTAGAACCGAGTATGAGCAGCATATCGCCCTCGACCAACCGGATGTCGGGTAGTTTTTCGAGAAGGAGTTGCCCGCGATGCCGGAGGGCGAGTACGGAAGATTTGTACTTTCTTCGAAAGTTAATAGCCCGTAGCGAACTTCCCGCAAGTGCCGACCCGTAAGGAATTATAGCTTCGTAAAGGCTTCTTTCGTTCTCCGGGTCTTTAAACCCGTATTCGGAATAATCTCCTTTGATCTTATAACCACTTGCATTCCGAAGGTTGTTGAGGCTGTCCGAAGGCAGAATAACCTGTAAAATATCATCTTGGTGCAGTGAGGTTTCCTGGCCTATATCAAAGAATTCCTGTCCTGTCTTCGTATCCTTAAGACTTGGGCATTAAACTCTTTGACGAGCCGGGATTGGAAAACCGGTTTGTTCAGGTCAGGACAATCCTCTTCGATAATAATCTCCGTAACATATTTTCCGGCTTCCTCACTAAGTCCGGAATCTATGCTTTTTCGTTTGGGTAATAAGAGGGGGCCCGCAAAAAGAAGGTAAGCGAAACCTACGGACGCAATACAAAGTGCCGGAAGACTGAATTCGAACATCCCGAAACCTTCCAGCCCGTATTTTTCGGCATAACTGCTTACCAGAATATTGGTGGAAGTTCCTATAAGGGTACAGGTTCCGCCAAATAGTGCGGCAAATGATATGGGTATAAGTAATTTGGAAGGGCTGATGTCGCTTTCCCTGCAAACTTTGAGCGCTATCGGTAGTAGTAATGCCACTACGGCCGAATCATTTACAAAAGCGGAAAAGACAGATGCCGTGATACAGAAGATAAGCAGGGCGATAAAATAATTGGTCCGGGCCAGTCTGACCAGTTTAATGCTGATGCCATCCAGTAGTCCGGATTGAAAGACCCCTGCACTGATAATAAACATGCATCCGAGAGTGATGGTAGCGGGATGATTAAAGCCCGAAAAACCTTCTTCCGGACTAAGTACCCCCGCCACGATAAAAAGGGCCATGATGAGGACAGAAGTGGTGTCTATAGAAAAATAATCCTTTACAAAGAGAAAGATTCCTATGGCAATAATCACCATGGTGATGATGAGGTCAAGAGACATGTGCTTTCGGTTAAGGGTAGATAATAATCTTGCTGTTCTGGTGAAAATGCTTCTCTGTTCGGGCAGGAAGGTTGTCCATACCGTGCGATGGGAAATAGCTCCCTTACGGGCCGAAATGAGTATTAAAAGATCCTGTCGCTTTAGTTTGCCCGTGTGTGTAAAAAAATCCTCCGGACCGTTTATTTCTTCAAAACCATATACCGCATTTATGCTGTTTTCCTGTTTGTATTTTTCAATGGCCTTTCGGGTTTCCGTATTACAGCTATAAACGATGGGGGTGCTGAGTTCTTGTGCAAGGGCCGATATTTTAGCGGTCCAAAGGATAAAACCTTTTTCCAGTTCGGCGAATGGAGGTGCCATGACCAATATTCTGCCGTGGTCGACAAGGGGATATTGGAAATCGCAGATAAAAAGTGTTTTATCCGTATAGGTGAGAACATGCTCCATTTTCTCGCCTATGAGTTTCTGGATGAATCCTTTACGGCGTGGCCACCCCAGTATAATGAGGTTTGCCATGATCTCTCTTGCCGTTCTGGCAATCCGTTGGAAGCATTGTAGTCGATGGTTGCGATAACTTCCGTGGCTGTTTCGGATGCTGACGCATCGCGTGTGAAGCTCTCCAGTTTGTCTTTTGCCTTGCCGATATTTTTTTCGGCCTCCTGGTTATTGGGAACTACACGGAGTATGGATATGGGGTAAGTGGATTTTTTATCCTTGACCAATGTAGCAAACTCCAGGGCCTTTTCCATATTTTGCGTATTGGCAATAGGAATAAGAATATGTTCGTCATAAACTACGGGTTCTGTGGAGTTCCCATAGTCTTCTTCGGAATTCTTCAGGATTTTTTTTGCTGCTTTCTCTGTGGCAAAAGAAGCGATGATACAGGTGATCAGTATCAGGATTATGGTGCCGTTGAGGATGTTTTCATCCAGTATCTTTGCCTTATAGCCCACCAGGATTACCGCCAGGGTGGCAGCTGCATGAGAACTGCTGAGTCCGAAAATAAGCTGTCTTTGCGTTCCCGAATATTTAAACAACACCTGTGTGCATAACGAAGCCAGCCATTTGCCGAGCAGCGCTACCACCGAGAGTGTTCCTGCCACCACCAGGGCCATAGGGCCGCTGAGTATAACGCGAATATCCACCAGCATACCTACGCTGATCAGGAAAAAAGGAATGAAAAGAGCATTGCCTATAAATTCTATGCGGTTCATCAGTGCTGAAGAATGCGGGATCAGCCTGTTGAGGGCCAGTCCGGCCATAAATGCTCCGATGATGGGTTCTACCCCGGAAATTTCCGCCAGGAAAGCCGCGGCAAAAACGATAAACAGTACAAAAATGTAATGTGAATGTTTCTCGTTTTGTAATTTGCCGAAAAACCATTTGGCTATTTTCGGAATGAGGAAGAATATGATAAAGAGAAATATAGTTAATGATACTGCGAGCCTGATCCAGAAATCAGTGGTCAGTCCGCCCGATTCCGATCCCATGATTACGGCAAGAATAATAAGCACCGCCAGTGTCGGTAAGGATCGTCCCGCCTACCGTAATGGCGACAGCCTGATTTTTGGATACGCCCAGTTTGCTCACTATCGGGTAAGTAACCAGGGTATGTGTGGCAAACATACTTGCCGTAAGGAAGCTGGCATTAAAACCGTAATCCAGCAGGTAATAGCATACCGGCAGTCCGATACCCAGCGGAATGATAAAAGTGAAAAAGCCGAACATCAGACTTTTGTTGCGATTGGCCCTGAATTCGTTCATGTCCAGTTCGAGGCCTGCAATAAACATGATATACAACAGCCCTATGGTGGAAAAAAGGTCTACAGCCGAGTTTTTAGCCAGTAAATTCAGGCCGTGCGGACCGATCAGCACGCCCGATAGGATCAGTACGATGATGCCGGGAATATTGAGCCTTCTCAGCAAGATAGGTGAAACCAGGATGATGAGTAATATGAGGGTAAAGACCAGGACCGGGTTTGCCAGCGGAAGCTCAAATTCGTGTGCGAGATGTTCAAAAAAAGTATCCATGAGAAGTAGTTAATTAACTTGGTAAGGAACAGCCTGGGGGAATTGCTTCTGCCTGAGGCATACTTTTTCCGTCGGGGTATTACTGTTACTTGATGTAATGAACCTTGTATCCGGCTCCAGTTCCGCTCCGTAATGATATATATGTAATTTTCCGTCGGTGTTCTCATAGAAAACGGGGAGAACGTCCCCTTCCCTGCCCGATAGTTGTTTCAGGAAATTCCTGGAAGATATCTCCTCGGATATTTCGACACTGATCTCTTCAAAATCTTTATTCTCGAGCTTGTAATCCCATTTATAAGGGTCTGTTTTTTAGCGAAAATGGTAGAAGCTCCTATAGGTTCCAGCAATTCGATGTTCGCACCTTCCGAGGAGGGCGTAATGGAGACGTAAATATTGGGGATGCCTATAACCTCACTGGCCAGTTGGGCGGCAAGTACATTGATCTCGCTGTTGTTGGTGAGGCTGACAAAAAAGCCTGCCTCATGCCCTTCGGCTTCTATGATGGTTTCTTCTTTAAGAGCATTCCCCTGGATGCACTTGAGGCCCATATTAGTGGCTCTGGCACAGTTGTCGGCATTGGAATCGATCAGTGAAACAGGATTTTTTCCGGATAATTTTTTGGCGATATAAAGCGACAGCGGACCTGCTCCGAGGATCAGTACACCTTGTTTTTCCGAAGAAGATAATACGAGTTCCCCGCGTTTGCGCAGCCACGAAGTGGTCCAGGTCAGGAAAACGGGGACCGTAGCTGTGGTGAATATGGCCATAAATACCAGTATGGAAAAGATTTCGTTATCGATAAAGCCCATATTCAGGGCGATCCCTGCAATCACGATTTCTACTGCTCCGCGTCCGTTCATACCGGTCCCTACCGTTATTCCTTCCCGCCACCCGTTACCGCTGGGCAGGTAAAAAAGTGCGGTACCGAAGACCTTTCCGAGCACGGCTACGGCAAGGATAACAAGCAGAAGGGTAAGATTGTTCTGGAAAACATCGAAAGTCACATTGTAGCGGCCGTTACAAAAAATATAGGGCAAGAAAGCCTATGGAAATATCGTAAAACACCTTATTCAATTCTTTGGAGAGTCTTCGGTCAAAGACACTTTCCCGTAAAAACAGCCCTGCGATAAAAGCGCCGAGAATAGAGTGTAAACCGGCCAGTTCCGCCAGCTCTGCAAAACCGATGGCAATGATCAGCATGATGGTAAAATACAGGGTACGATTGGTAAAGCCTGCTTTTTCCAGTTTTTTGCCCAGAAAGGGTAATACATATATTCCGAGCAGTCCCGTAACCACAAAGAACAGGACTGCTTTTCCGGTAACCATAAGGATCTCGGTAAGCTCGATGCTTCCTGCATCTGCAAAACTTATAATCCCGGCAAAAATAATCAGGGCCAGTGTGTCGGAGATGAGTGCCCCGGCCATAAGAACATGGGCAATACGGGTATTGAGCAGTTTAAGGTCTACAAGGATACGCGATTTGGTGGCGAGTGAAGTAACCCCTACGGCAATAGCCACGAAGAGGGCACCCATCTGAGAGCCGCCGAAACCGAGTACGGCATAATACCCCAGGACAAAAGGAACCAGGAATCCGCCGATAGCAGCCAGTAAACCGGCCTTGGAGGCCTTGCCCAGTTCGCGAAAATCTATTTCCATACCTATGTAAAGCATCATCAGGAGTACACCAATTTCTGCGAGTACTGCGGTAGTTTCGGTAGGTGCCAGGATTCCCAGTAAAGCGGGCCGAAAATGATCCCCGCGGTGAGCTCACCCAGAATAGAAGGGTAGCCAAGGCGGGTAGCCAGGGAGCCCCCGATCCAGGCGGCAACCAAAACTAAAAGTAAATTCAACAGTTCTAATTCCATAGTGATATGTGGTGTTGTTGTGATTCCCGGAATGTGAAAGGAAAAAACTATGCTTTCCTGTCCCCGGGCCTGTGATGAAATCGTTTTAAACTCTTTTTGAGCAAAAGAAACCTGTAAACGCCGATAAAGAGAAATATGACACTGAGGAACAGCGATAGTATCCCGAGATAACGGATGTTGTAAAAATCATCCAGTTGGATAAAAGTGATACCACCCAGAATCAGGTACAGGAAAGTACGTATATACGACAAAAGTGTTCTTTCGTTCGATAACCTGGTTCTTTCCACAGAGAGATAATCCCGTAATATCATTTCTTCATCCCGCTCGAAATCACGGCCAAACCGTAGCAGTTGCATTTTCGGAATGGGACAAATTTTTTCATGGTCAACAGTTGTTCGATTGCTTTTTCCGCGAAATGCGGAGGTTGTTCCGACAGGTTATTTCCGGAGTAATTCCGGCCTGCTTCAGGATTAAAAATAGCGTAATATTTTAGAATAACCATACTTTGGCTTTTTAAATCTCCGAGAAAATGGAGAAATGTTAAAAAAGACCCAATAAAACAGTGTTTTTTAATATTTTCTTCCGCTGTTTTGTTATTTTGCGGACTATTTTAAACAGGAAAAAAGTAAAAAATCATATTCCCGGTTTCCGGTATACAAAAGACTCCCGGAAAGCTGTGTTGTGACAGTGCGGACAGTCCTGTGGCCAGGTAGAGAAAACAAATTATAAATGGCTTGAAGAGGTCATGGCAGTTCCTGGCGACAGTGCTCCGGAAAGTGTCAGTGAAAATGAAATACACTTCCCGTTAAACCATAAATCACAGTATTTACATGCGGTTATACCCTATAGAAACAGGAAATTTTAAGCTGGATGGCGGGGCCATGTTCGGAGTGGTTCCTAAATCTTTGTGGAATAAGACCAACCCGGCAGACGCGAATAATATGATAGACCTCGCAGCCAGGTCCCTGCTTATAGAAGATGGAGACCGGCTTATCCTCATCGATACGGGAATGGGTAACAAGCAAAGCGATAAGTTTTTCGGTTTTTATTACCTCTGGGGAGATCATTCCATAGACCGGTCGCTGGCAAAATACGGTTTTCATGGCGATGATATTACCGATGTATTTATGACCCATTTGCATTTCGACCATTGTGGAGGCAGTATACAGTGGAATAAAAACAGGACCGGGTATGAACCCGCATTCCGCAATGCCAGGTTTTGGAGCAATAAAGCACACTGGCAATGGGCCACGGAGCCCAACGCACGTGAAAAAGCCTCTTTTCTGAAAGAGAATATACTACCCTTGCAGGAGAGCGGGCAATTGTCTTTCGTGCAAGTACAGGATCGTAATACCGACTACCTGAAAAGTTCCGAGCTGGGGTTTGATATTCTTTTTGTCAACGGACATACCGATAAACAAATGATCCCGGTTATGGAGTACAAAGGAAAAAAACTGGTGTTTATGGCCGATCTTCTGCCTACGGTGGGTCACATCCCTTTACCTTACGTTATGGGGTATGATACCCGACCCCTGCTTACCCTGAAAGAAAAGCGGCTTTCCTGGATAAAGCGGCTTCCGAAGATTATTATCTTTTTCTGGAACACGATGCACACCACGAGATCTGCACTCTCAAACATACAGAAAAAGGAGTTCGTCTCCGGGATATTCACACCTTTGACGAAGTATTTAATTAAAAAAACAGCCGGAAAACAACCGGCAGTATAAAAAATCGATTAATTATGAACCTTACAAGATCATTTCTTTTGCCGGTTTCGGCAGCTTTTTTGCTCGCAGGTTGTGGAACTGCGGCCATTGTTTCTACACCGATAGAAAATATTGATACGGTACCCCTAAAGGTTGCCGATCTCAATGAAAATGAGTTTAAAACCTGGCCCCATGCAGATCTTTTGACCGATACCATTCCCGGAATGAGTGTAAATCGCGCGTATGAAGAACTGCTGAAAGGGAGAAAAGGAGTTAAAGTTGTCGTCGGAGTCGTAGATTCCGGAGTGGATATAGAACATGAAGATCTCAAGGATGTACTTTGGGTGAATGAAAAGGAAATTCCCGGTAATGGTATCGATGACGATGGCAATGGTTATATCGATGATGTTCATGGATGGAACTTCCTCGGAGATGCCGTACATGAAAACCTGGAATATGTAAGAATTATTAAAAAGGGAGATGATGGTTCGGCCGAATACAAAAAAGCCAAAGCCGAATATGACAAAGAGCTTCAGGAAGCCAAAATGAACAAAAACCAGTACGAGCAGATCCTTCAGATGGTGAAAAGTTCGGATGAAGTTGTTCAGGAAGAACTCAAAAAAGAAGATTATACCCGCGAAGATATCGAAAAACTTCCTTCGTCCGATCTCAAACTGGCACAGGCCAAAGCTTTCCTGACCAATATTATGTCGGTTGATAAGTCCCTGACCTCCGTAAAAGAATTGAAGTCCGAACTTAAAGAAGGTATTGAATATTTCGGAAATCAGTTGAATTACAATCTCAATCTGGATTTTGACGGGAGAGGACCGGTCGGTGATAATCCGGATGATATTACCGATACCGATTACGGAAACAATAACGTGACGGGGCCTGATAAAGAAGAAGCCAAGCATGGGACGCACGTATCCGGTATCATAGCGGCTACCCGCAATAACGGTATCGGAATGAACGGAGTGGCCAATAATGTAGAGATCATGGCTGTGCGTGCCGTTCCGGGTGGCGATGAGTATGATAAGGATATCGCTCTTGGCATACGTTATGCGGTAGACAATGGTGCCAAGATTATCAATACCAGCTTCGGTAAATACTATTCTCCGCATCCGGAATGGGTCCGCGATGCTATAAAATATGCAGGAGAACACGATGTACTTATCGTAAATGCCGCCGGAAACGAGTCTAAAGACCTCGATAAAACCAATGTTTACCCGAACGATGCCGTGGACAATGGTAAAGAGGTTTCTGATAATTTCCTGACCGTAGGTGCACTGGATTATACCTATGGCCCGGAAATGGTGGCAAAATTCTCTAACTACGGGAAAAATAATGTAGATGTTTTTGCCCCGGGAACCAAAATATGGTCTACAGTACCTAACAACGGATATGAGTTTCAGCAGGGTACATCCATGGCTTCTCCCGAAGTAGCCGGAGTAGCTGCGCTCATAAGATCGTACTACCCGGAGCTGACCGCTTCACAGGTGAAGAAAATTATCATGCATTCCGGACTGACTTCAAAAACCAATGTGGTACTTGAGGGTGATCCTTCCAAAAAGAAGCCGTTCTCTGAAGTGTCGAAATCAGGGCGTATGGTTAATGCATACAATGCTATTATCATGGCTGATAAAGTATCCAGGAAAAAACTGGAGCTGTAATCGGAGAAACGTGCAATGCAAGGGTTCCCAAATGTCCTTGCTTGCTTAAAAACACCTGACTTGCCTGTATGTACAGTATAGATGTAAAAGCAAAGTTTATGAAAAAATTTATCGTAGCATGTTCAGCCCTTCTTGTCGGATTTGTTGCAATGGCACAGAATGATTGTTACTGGCAGCAACATGTGGATTACAGGATGGAGGTAGACATGGATGTAAAAACCTTTCGTTATACCGGGACCCAGGAGCTGGTTTATACCAATAATTCACCCGATGTGCTGGATAAGGTGTTTTATCACCTGTATTTTAATGCCTTCCAGCCCGGTAGTGAAATGGATGTCCGCCTGAAAACGATCGAAGATCCGGATAAGCGTATGGTTACCAATAAAGGGACCAAAGAAGAACCGGAATTCGAAAGCCGTATCGGGAAACTGAAGCCGGATGAGATCGGTTACCTGGACGTAAAATCCCTTGCCCAGGATGGTAAGCCTGTGGTGTATGACGCGGAAGGAACTATTGTAGAGGTCAAACTCGCAAGTCCGCTGAAGCCCGGGACTTCTACCAAACTGGTCATGGAGTTCGAAGGACAGGTACCGTTACAGATCAGAAGATCGGGAAGGAACAGTGCCGAGAGCGTAGCCTTGTCCATGACACAATGGTACCCTAAACTCGCGGAGTACGATGCCGAGGGGTGGCATGCCGATCCGTATATCGGCCGTGAATTTCACGGGGTGTGGGGGAATTTCGATGTTAAAATATCCATTGATAAAGACTATATCATCGGAGGAACCGGAAATCTTCAAAACGGGGACGAGATCGGATATGGTTACGAAAAACCCGGAACCAAAGTAAAACGTAAAGGGAAAAAACTGACCTGGCATTTTATAGCGCCCGATGTCCATGATTTTGCCTGGGCTGCCGATCCGGAATACATTCATGATACCCTGGAGACTCCCGGTGGAGTAACGCTGCATTTTTTATATAAGGATAAGGCAGAAATCAAGGAGAACTGGAAGAACCTGCAGCCTAAAACTGCGGCACTTCTCGACTTTTACAATAAGAATATAGGGCCTTATCCGTGGAAACAGTACTCCGTAATACAGGGGGGAGACGGCGGCATGGAATATGCGATGTGCACCCTGATCACCGGGGAGCGTAGTTTCGGAAGCCTGGTCGGTGTTACCGCCCATGAGATGGCTCACGCCTGGTTCCAGCATCTGCTCGCTACAAATGAGTCCAAGCACCCCTGGATGGACGAAGGATTTACCTCTTTTATTTCCGATCTCGCCGAAAACGAGATCATGGAGAGGAATAAACAAAATCCTTTCGAAAATGCTTACCGCAGTTATTTTATGCTGGCGATGTCCGGTAAAGAACAACCGCAAACCACACATGGCGACAGGTATGCCATGAATATGGCTTACTCCTATGCGGCGTACAGCAAAGGAGAAGTTTTCCTGGCGCAGTTAGGATATATCATAGGACAGGATAAGCTGATGGAAACGCTTCGTAAATATTATGAAGATTTCAAATTCAAGCACCCTACTCCAAACGATTTTAAACGCGTGGCCGAAAAAGTATCCGGTTTTCAGCTCGACTGGTACCTGACCGACTGGACTATGACCACCAACACCATAGATTATGGTATCAAAGCGGTAAAAGAGTCGGGAGACAGTACCAAAGTGACGCTGGAACGTATAGGTCTCATGCCTATGCCAATTGATGTGCTGGTAGTCTATAACGATGATACATACGAAACCTTTTACGCGCCGTTGCGTATGATGCACGGAGAAAAAGCCAATCCGTATCCGAATCTCGAGAGGACTGTGCTCCCCAGTTGGGCGTGGGCGTATCCCACCTACGAATTCAGTATAGGAAGGCCCAAAAGCGATATCAAAGCTATTGTTATCGACCCTTCGGAGCTTATGGCCGATGTGGATAAAAGCAATAACGCCATTAGTTTTGAGTAATTAAAAACAGAATCGTTTACAGGAAAACCTCCCGCTTTCGGGAGGTTTTTCTATTTTTACAGAAAGATAATCCGATGGATCAACGTTTTTCTAAAGCGGAAAAATTAAAAAGCAAAAAGCTCATCGGGAAGCTCTTTTCCGAGGGAAAAAGTGTTTCCCGCTTTCCGCTTAGACTGGTGTATGTAAAAACGGAATTGCCCGGAGCAACAGGAGTTCAGGTAGCGGTATCCGTAAGCAAACGCAGGTTTCGGAAGGCCGTAGACCGTAATCGTATAAAACGGCTGTTAAGAGAAACATACCGACTCAACAAGCAGGGAGTTACAGACAGAGCAGGGGCGTCTTTTGCATTTATGATTTTGTATCTTGGTAAGGAAATCCCGGACTACGCGAAAACAGATCGGAAAATGAAAGAACTGCTTCACCTCTTCCTGGAGAAGGAAAGTGAAGAAGACCCGTCAAAAAAAGAAGCACATGAATTTTAATACCGCATTATACACAGACCTTTATCAGCTTGCAATGGGGCAGGCCTATTACCTGAAAGGCAAACACAGAACGCAGGCAACTTTCGATTACTTTTACAGAAAAGCGCCTTTTGAGGGTGGTTTCGTGCTCTTTTGCGGGTTGGAGGATGCCCTGGAATGGTTGGAAAATGTCTCTTTTTCAGAAGAAGATCTGCAGTATCTCTCCGATCAGGGGTTCGATAAAGGTTTTGTAGAATATCTTGCCGGATTTAAATTTACCGGCACCGTAAAAAGTGTTGCCGAAGGTGATGTGGTGTTTCCTTTTGCTCCTATTCTCACGGTTACGGGGCCTGTGGTAGAATGCCAGATTGCAGAAACTTTTCTGCTGAACTGCCTGAACTTTCAGTCGCTTATAGCAACCAAGGCCAGCCGTATCCGGTATATTGCCGGGGAGGACAAAATCCTGGCAGAGTTCGGGTTGCGAAGGGCACAGGGATATGCCGGACTGCAGGCTTCAAGAGCAGCTTTTGTAGGTGGTTTTGATGCTACTTCCAACGTGCTTGCCGGTAAAACCTTTCAGGTACCCATCACGGGGACTATGGCGCATGCCTATATACAAAGCTATGATGATGAGTTAACCGCATTCCGCGATTTTGCCGAAACACATCCGGACAATTGTGTACTGCTTGTGGATACCTATAATACGCTGAAAAGCGGTATTCCCAATGCAATTACAGTAGCAAAAGAAATGGAGAAAACCGGGAAGAAACTCATAGGGATCCGGCTCGATAGCGGAGACCTTGCCTATCTGTCCAAAGCCGCCCGTAAAATGTTGGACGATGCCGGACTCTCTTATGTGAAGATCGCAGCATCCAACCAGCTCGACGAACACGTAATCCGAAGTCTCAGGGAACAACGGGCTGCTATAGATATTTTCGGGGTAGGGACCAACCTCGTTGTCGGCCATGAGAATGCCGCACTTGACGGGGTTTATAAGCTGTGTAGCTTTGAGGACAAGCCCCGTATCAAGATATCCGAAAACCTGAAGAAAATGAATTTTCCCGGCGAGAAGCAGGTGTACCGGTATTTTAATGACGACGGGCAGTTTGTCGCAGATGCCATAACCTTCGAAACACTGGAGGCACCCGGGAGTATGGCACACCCATTTGAGCCGCATAAGAGAATGCCGCTTCGCCCTGCTTCGGCACGTCCTATGCTCAAGGCTGTGATGAAAGACGGAAAACGGCTGTTTCCCGAAAGGTCCGTAAGGGATATCGCCATGGCTGCCGGTGAAAACCTCCGGCAATTGCCGGATGAACACAAACGTTTCGATTTTCCACATGTTTACAAAGTTGGACTGAGCAGGGAAATGGAACAGTTGCGGGACCGGCTCAAAGAAGAAAAACTGAAAGAAAGCGAATCATAATTGTTTAAACCCATAATCTGTCTATGAAAGCATTGCTGATTGTTGATGTGCAACATGATTTTCTGCCCGGGGGGCGATTGGAGGTTCCCGGAGGAGATGAAGTTATACCCGTCATTAATGTGCTGCAGGATCGTTTTGATCTGGTAGTCGCTACCCAGGACTGGCATCCGGAAGGACATGAAAGCTTTGCGTCCGCACATCCCGGAAAGAAACCGTTCGAAGAGATCCGTCTGCACGGACTGAACCAGGTGCTATGGCCCGATCACTGTGTGCAGGAAAGCAAAGGAGCTGATCTTGCGGATACTTTAAACAAAAAGACGATAGCGGCTATTTTCAGGAAGGGAATGCATCGTCGGGTAGACAGTTATAGCGGTTTTTATGACAATGGAAAAAAATACCACACCGGATTGGCTTCTTATCTCCGCAGTATGGGTGTGAAGGAATTGTTTGTCTGTGGTCTCGCGGCAGATTATTGTGTCTATTACACAGCAAAAGATGCCCGGAATGAGGGCTTCCGAACGTATTATATTACCGATGCTACAAAGTATATAGCTGCAGATACCTATGAAAAAGCAATTTCCGATTTAAGTGAAATAGGAGTACATTTGATATCCTCTACAGAACTTTAGAACAGTGTTTTTCCTATACAGGCAGCTCTAACCAATGCAATATCCGTAAGCCATGAAAAAAATATTTAGAAAGCGAATAGTTATCCCGGTTCTTGCCGTAGGGATGCTTTTTACGGCGACATCCTTTAAAAATGATTTTTTTGAGATTGCCAAGCAGATCGAAATTTTCACCACACTGTTCAAGGAGCTGAATATGAATTATGTGGATGAGATTAATCCCGCACGACTCATGGACGGAGCGATCAAGGAAATGCTCGATAATCTCGATCCGTATACCGTGTATATGAATGAGCAGGATGTGGAAGATTACCGAATAAAGAACAGCGGAGAGTATTCCGGTATAGGTGCGGTGGTACGCAGTTATCACGATAAGTTGCTTATCGTGGAACCCTATAAGGGATATCCGGCGGATGAAGCCGGGTTAAAAGCGGGAGATGAAATTATCCAGATAGGAGATATCCGCATTGCAGACTTTAAAGATGATGCGGGAGAACTGCTGAAAGGCACTATAAACAGTAGTGTGGATATAACGTACAGGAGGCAGGGGAAAACAGCAAAAACGACGTTGACCAGGAAAGAAATTGAAGTAGATGCGGTTCCCTTTTACGGAAAGATCAATGATAATACGGGATATATCGTATTATCCCGTTTCAATCGGAAAGCGGCAAGCCAGACCAAAGAAGCCCTGGAAGACCTGAAATCGAAGGGGGTACAGCAACTGGTACTTGACCTGCGTGGAAATCCCGGTGGTTTGCTCACGGAGGCTATCGATATTACCAATTTGTTTGTTCCCAAAGGAGAGACCATAGTAACGACCAAATCCAAGGTGAAAAAATTCAATCAGGAATTCCGGACCCGGAAAGATCCTGTAGATACCGAAATTCCCCTGGTGATCCTTATCAACGGGCGAAGTGCTTCTGCCAGTGAAATCGTAGCCGGGGCTTTGCAGGATATGGACAGGGCTGTAGTAGTCGGAGCGAGGAGCTTTGGGAAAGGACTCGTACAGCGCCCCCTCAAATTGACGTATGGAACACAATTGAAAGTAACCATATCCAGGTACTATACTCCCAGCGGAAGATGTATCCAGGCCATGGACTATGCACACCGCGATGAAAACGGAAATGCGGTCAGGACAGATGCCTCGCGATATAACGCCTTTAAAACCCGAAAAGGCAGAACCGTATATGACGGCGGAGGAATAACCCCGGACCTGGAGGTAAAAGTGCTGCGCCAGAATACACTGATTCAGGAATTGCTGAATAATCAGGTGGTGTTTAATTATGTGACGGATTATTATTACAGCCATCAGGTAAACGATCCGGAAAAGTTTTCATTTTCGGAAGCCGATTATAAAGATTTTAAAAACTACGTCTCCCGTACCGGATTTCATTATGAAACCGAGGTAGAGAAATTGCTTAAAAAGGCAGGAGCAAATGAAGAGATGGAGCTTTTTGGTGCCCAGGTGCAGGAAGATTACAGCGTGTTACTGGAAGATATTTCCAACAGTAAAATAGCCGCATTAGACAATTATAAGGATGAACTGACCAAAGAGATCGAAGACGAGATCATTAAGAGATACTTCTACAGGGAGGGACTCTACGATTATTACCTGTCGCACGATGAGGCTATCGTGTCTGCTTCCAGCCTGTTGAAAAACAGAACGAAGTACAATGCGCTGCTCAAGTAAACGAAATTATTCGGTATATATCCGTTTTACCCTTCTCGAAATCCCGGTAATGAGCTCGTAGGAGATGGTACCTGCCGTAGCAGCAAATTCTTCTGCGGTAGGAAAGCCGCCGTAAACGATGACTTCGTCACCTTCCCGGCAGTCTATTCCCGTGATATCAGCCATGAGCATGTCCATACATACGTTCCCGATAATAGGGGCCTTCTTTCCGTTGATGTTTACGAAAGCCTTGCCCTTGCCATATTGCCGGCCTATCCCGTCGGCATGCCCCAAGGGCAGTGTAGCTGTTACCGTGCTGCGTTCTGCAATATAACCCCGGTTATAACCCAGGCTCTCCCCTTTTTCCAGGTGATGGATCTGTGAAATGACGGTTTTGAGTGTGCCCACCCGTCGAAGGAGCTTGTCTTTGGTTTCGTCATTACCATAGCCATAAAGTCCGATACCACTTCGAACCATATCGAAATGAGCATCGGGGTAACACAGGATTCCCGAAGTGTTGCATTGGTGTAGCAGTGGTTTATATCCGGCTTGTTTTTCGAAAGCTGCCGCCATCGTTTTAAACAGTTCGATCTGGTTTCGTGTGAAAGCTTCTTCGTTGAGGTCCTCGGAAGCCGCGAGATGCGAAAATAGCGAAGCCGCCCGAATATACTGCTGTTGTCCGAGTTGATAAACAAGCGCTGCCACTTCTTTTTCTTCAAATCCCAGCCTGTTCAGCCCCGTATTGAATTTGAGGTGTACCGGATAGGTTTTGAGATTCCGGGACCGGGCAGTTTCCAGAAATAACGACAGAACGCGCCTGGAATAGATGCAGGGTTCGAGTTGGGAGTCTATAATGCTGTTAAAATGCACATGTTGCGGATGCAATACCATAATAGGGGTGCGTACGCCTGCTTCGCGAAGCTCTATACCTTCACTGGTGTAGGCCACAGCAAAATAGTCGACCCCGAGTTTTTCCAGAAAAGGGGCAATGATCCGGGAGTCGTGCCCATAAGCAAATGCCTTGACCACCGCTATAAATTTTGTGCCCGGGCGGAGTGTGGATCTAAGAAATTCGTAGTTGTGCCGGAGAGCTCCCAGGTCTACTTCGAGCACGGTTTCTGCAACTTTTGTCATCTTTTGTGCGTTTAGAATGCTTCCGCGGAGTGTTGGCGGGTTTTTTAACAGGTAAAGTGGTTTTTTAAGCCGGGCTCAGCCTGTGGAATTGCTCTCGTCCTTCTTAGGGAGTTCTTCCGGTTCCTTGACATCCATTTTACTGACTTTTTGCCGAAGCATGGCCTTGTAAAAAGCTGCGCGGCTCAGCGGCTCATATTCTTCCGTTTCTCCGAGCAGTACCAGTTTGTCGTCATTGGTTTTTCTGAAACTGTAATTGGCAAGATTTCCCGTCCTGGTACAGACGGCATGGACCTTGGTTACATATTCGGCAGTTGCCATAAGGGCAGGCATGGGGCCAAAGGGATTGCCCTTGAAATCCATATCCAGTCCGGCAACCACTACACGTATACCTTTATTGGCCAGATCATTGCATACGGTTACGATTTCGTCATCGAAAAACTGGGCTTCATCGATACCGACCACATCACATCCATCGGCAAGAATACGGATGTTAGCCGCAGCAGGAACAGGTGTAGAGCGTATTTCGTTGGCATCATGGGATACCACCATATCCTCACTGTGTCGCACATCGATAGAAGGTTTGAAGATCTCTACCTTCTGCCTGGCGATCTGTGCCCTTCGCAACCTGCGGATGAGTTCTTCGGTCTTTCCGGAAAACATGGATCCGCAAATAACCTCTATCCAGCCAAATTGTTCTTTATGATTAACCGTATTTTCGAGAAACATTTTGTATTTTTCAACTCGGAAACAAATATCAGGCCGCTGTTTGCGATATTCTGCAAATAACAGACAGGCTTCGTACATTTTTCCGACAGTAAGTAAAAACCTTGTTGTGAAACCAGGGAAATAAAAGCTGTACGTTCAGCACAAGGTTATAACCTTTGGTATAAAGCTTGTGTGAACTAAAGTAGCTTTTTTTCATTAAAATCCATGCAAAGCTAAGGAAAAAATGAAATCCCTTTCTGTCGAAAGACAAGCTTTTTGCAAATTGAGGATATCAGAATAATAAAGAATATATTTGTGTCTGTTCCCGGAAAAATTTATATTTTAATAGGAAGTAAGGGAATGAAGGGAGTGAAAATGAGTCCGGACAAACCTTGAATAAATAATAAAAATAAAGCAATGAGAAAGAAACTGGAATCTGAACTGGTGAGTATAGCCCATGACATCCTCAAGCTAAAGGGTAAGGAAGATCTGGCGGCACTCCAGGTGCAGGCGCAGAAAGTCTATGAGAAACTTACCTTGCTGAAGTTTGTCGAAGAACACTTCGGGGAAATACAACCCACTGCAGGAAAAAGTGAAGCCCTTCGCAAATTCGAACAGCTTGCCGGGGCGGTCATGGAAGAAAATACCCAGGTGCCCGAAAGTAATCCGCATAGCGAAGATATCATTATTCCCGGGATCGATACGATAAAGGATATGGTCGCAGAGATGCCGGAGGAAGAAACCCTCGATGATATTCTGGCAGATATCCTGCCCGACCCGGTGTTTGAAAAGCGGGATGCAGATGATGTCGTGCCGGTTATGGAAAAAACAGGGAGACCTAAAGTGTCTTCTATCAACGACAGGTTTAAAGAAGGTATCAGTGTGGGGCTCAACGATAAACTGGCGTTTATAAAACACCTTTTTAACGATAGTACGGAAGATTATAACCGGGTCATTTCCCAGATCAATACTATCGAAAGTGAGGACGAAGCCAAGAACTTTATCAGGCACATGATAAAGCCCGACTATAACAACTGGGAAGGTAAGGAGAAGTATGAAGAGCGTTTTATGTATATCCTTGAAAAAAAATATATCTAATACAGCCCCCTGATTTGTAATTCCGGCAGCAATGCCGGTAACTGAAAAATATGGCTAAACTATATATCGTGCCTACGCCGATAGGTAACCTGGAAGATATGACTTTCAGGGCTGTAAAAATACTGAAGGAGGTCGATACCGTATTGGCCGAAGACACCCGGACCAGCGGAAAATTATTGAAGCATTTCGAAATTGTGACACCGTTGCAGAGTCACCACATGCACAATGAGCATAAAACCGTGCAGCATATCGTGCAGCGTATCGCAGGAGGTGAAGATATAGCTTTAATTTCCGATGCAGGAACACCTGCTATATCCGACCCGGGGTTTTTGCTTACCCGGGCATGTATAGAAAACGGCCTCGAGGTGGAGTGCTTGCCCGGAGCCACTGCTTTTGTTCCCGCTTTGGTGAACAGCGGGCTCCCTAACGATAAGTTTGTATTCGAAGGTTTTTTACCGGTAAAAAAAGGAAGGCAGACCCGACTTAAAGTTCTTGCCGGAGAAACCCGCACGATGATATTTTATGAGTCGTCATACAAACTGGCAAAAACACTCGGAGATTTTGTAGAGGTATTCGGAGCAGATCGACCGGTGTCGGTGTCACGTGAACTCACCAAACTCTATGAAGAGAATATCCGCGGAACTGCCGAAGAAGTACTCCGGCATTTCGAAGAAAAACTGCCCAAAGGAGAGATCGTTATTATTGTGGGGGGAATGGTGAAATCAAGGGAAAAGGAATAGCTCTTTTGTCCGAAAGTACAGTTCGGAGATATTTTTGTCGCCGCTGTTTTTATGCCAGGGTAGTAATCCACCATGTATTTCCGAAAGGATCGCGAAAGCCAGCGCTCCGGGTATTGTCGTCTTCATCCAACGGGGACATAAGCGACTCGCTGCCTGCGTCCAGAGCATCATAATATGTTTTATCGGTGTCCGTAACATAGACATACATGCATCCGGGGATCGAAGGGCCGGCTTCAGTGGCTTCAGCGAGGAGGATGGTACAATCCCCTATTTTAACTTCCGAATGCTGGATCTTTTTATCTGTATTTAGAATCCGTACCATCTCCTGTCCCCTGAAGATCTTTTTTATAAATTCTACCAGGGCATCAGCCCGGGGAGTGAGCAGGTATGGCATAACCTGTTGATGGCCTGCAATTAATTTCATTCGTCTCATCGTTCATCCTGTTTTGCTTGTCAGATAAGATTATCAACGTCGTTCCGCTTCGATTATTTTTCTGCCTGGAATAAACACCCCCGAATACCTTTCTTTTTGTTGCTGAAAATGATATTCATAGTATTTTTGTAAGCCAAAAAACCGCATTTTGTCAGGAACCCACATAAAAGACATCAAAAATAAAGTTTCATTCCGGTCGATCAATAAGCTGGCCATTCCCGCTATTATAGCAGGCATTGCCGAGCCGCTGATCTCACTTACCGATATTGCAATTATAGGGAATGTCAATGAAAATCCTGTGGAGGCCCTTGCAGCAGCGGGTATAGTAGGTTCTTTTCTCTCGGCGATCATATGGATCGTAGCCCAGACCAAAACGGCAATTTCCGCAATGGTTTCCCAGCATCTGGGGGCCAACCGGCTTCATGCCATTCGTACACTTGTTCCGCAGGCTATAGTTTTTAATATTTTGCTCAGTTTGCTTATCTACGTGAGTACATCGGTATTCGCGGAAATCATTTTCGGGGCCTATAATGCCGAAGGTCTAATGTTGCAATACAGTGTGGAGTATTACCGTATCCGGGCCGTCGGATATCCGCTAACCCTGGTGACCTTTGCGTTGTTTGGGGTATTTCGGGGTTTGCAAAATACCTTGTGGGCGATGAAAGCCAGCCTTGCTGGGGCTGTGGTTAATGTCGTGTTCGATTATATCCTGGTATACGGCATAGCAGGTGTGGTGCCTGCATACCACCTCAAAGGCGCGGCTTATGCCAGTTTGCTGGCGCAATTAGTAATGCTGTGCATGGCCCTGTATTTTATTTCAGCAAAACGCCGTTCTCCTGGAAAGTCAGTTTGCATATAAATCCTCGTCTCCGGGGATTGCTCACCATGAGTTTTAACCTGTTTATCCGTACAGCGGCACTTAACTTTGCGATTTACCTGGCCAATGCCTATGCCACGGATTATGGCAGAAATTACATTGCAGCCCAAAGTATGCTGATGAATATATGGCTGTTTTTTTCTTTTTTTATCGACGGATACGCTAATGCTGGAAATGCTATTTCGGGGAAACTTCTCGGTGCCCGTGATTATCACAGGTTATGGTACCTGAGTGTGGATATATGCAAATATGCTATCGGAATAGCCGTAATACTCATGGTGGTTTGCGGGGTGTTCTATGATGCAATCGGCTTGTTATTTAGTAAAGATCCCATGGTCCTGGCCACGTTCGCTGCTGTGTTCTGGATGGTGCTTCTCATGCAGCCGGTCAATGCCGTAGCTTTTATGTTCGATGGGATCTTTAAAGGACTCGGAGAAGCCGCTTATCTCAGAAATGTACTTATTGCCGCTACGTTCCTTGGCTTTACGCCTACCCTTTTTATAACAGATCATTGGGGGTTGAAGCTGCATGGTGTCTGGATAGCTTTTATGGTGTGGATGCTGATCAGGGCCGGGGCCCTGATCATTAAATTCCGTAGAAAATATCTGAATGCAGTAGATTAATATTTGTAAATTCGTAGATCAACGCTATTCTTAAACTTTCTATGATGTCCACAACACGTCCTAACGGTAGCCTATACACCAAAACAGAGGGAAAAACTGCTATTGTCGAATTCGGTCATCCCGCAGGGAATTCATTTCCCTTGGAATTGCTGGAACGACTGGAAAAAGAGTTTGATACCCTTTCCGAAAACCAAGATGTACGAGTAATTGTATTGAAAAGCGAAGGCGAAAAGGCATTTTGTGCAGGTGCGTCTTTTGATGAGCTCCTTGCGGTCAGTGATGCGGAAGCAGGGAAGAAGTTCTTCGGTGGTTTTGCCGGGGTGATCAATGCCATGCGAAGATGTAAAAAACTCATCGTAGGGCGGGTTCACGGGAAGGTTGTAGGTGGAGGCGTAGGACTGGCGGCTGCCTGTGATTATGTTTTGGCTGCCGAAGCAGCTGCAATAAAACTATCCGAACTCTCTATAGGGATAGGTCCTTTTGTCATTGCTCCTGCGGTAGTTCGTAAAATGGGAAATGCAGCGCTGGCAGAACTGACATTGGCTCCGGATCAGTGGAAAAATGCGTACTGGGCCAAAGAAAAAGGACTGTATGCCCGTGTTTTTGATCGGGTGAGTGAGCTCGATAAAGAAGTGGCACTTTTCGCGGAGAAACTGTCGTCCTATAATCCGCAGGCACTTTTAGAAATGAAGAAAATATTATGGGAAGGAACAGATCAATGGGATGCACTGCTCAATTCTCGTGCGGAAATATCCGGGAGACTGGTGCTTTCCGAATTTACGCAGCAGGCCCTGGTGAAATTTAAAAAATAGAGGGGAAAGCCTTAGATTAAATTATCGTTTTTGAGGAGGTCGTAACCGATATAAAAGAAAAAAGGTTGCCTAACCACTGACAACCTTTTTTGCAGCCTTAATACGCTTTTTGAGCAATTAAAACTAACCTAACTAACTAAAACCTAAAACTAAAGCCTGTATATACGCCAAATGTATACGGTCGGAAACCGCCGTTGTCATTGGAGAATGTATTCCATTGATATTTGAACATGGGTTCCAGTTGCAACTGGAGTTTGTCGGATAGGAGATAATCTACTCCGAGTCCTACATTGGTGCTGAAATTGACATTGTTCACATTGTTGGCTTCACCAAGTTCTGTGGCAATCGCATCTGATTTGAGCAGAATCGTATTGTCCGTAAGGAATAAGGAACTTACCCCGCCTATCAGGTTGAGCCCGAATCTTTCGTTTAATATCCTGTACTTCAATTCCATCGGAACCTCAATATAGCCGAATTCCTGTTGCATGGCGCCTTCCTGTGGGGCAAGGCTTGTTGTAACTTCTTGCTTCCCCGGCATAGCGGGGTCTGCCGGGCTATTGGCTACATACAGCCCGGAAGCCCTTTCGGATTGTCGGGCGTAATTAATGTTACTAAGTGACCTGGCCTCGAAATTCGGAGCAAAAGAAATGTCGTTGGTGTCATAGCCGTAATTGACCTTGTTGATACCGGAACGTAAACTCAACCTGTCGTTGACCTGGTAGGCGACATTAACCCCGTAGCTGAGGTTGACCTTCCCGGATTTGGAATTGCTTTTGAATTCCGGATCGATTGGCGATCCGCTACTGATCGAATTATAATACACGGGAGCGATATTTGGATTTAAGCTCCATTTTTTGTGCTCCCCGTCTCCCGATGCCAGTTCTTTTTCGCGTTCTGCTTCATTCTCCATTTCGGCAATCGCTTCAAGCAAGGATTTTTTATTTTCTTCCTCTTTATTACGGATATCTTTTTGCTCCTTTTCCGCAACGTTGATTGTGTTGTTGCCCTGCCCGGTTACGTGGTTCGGGTGTTCGGCCACAGTGCTTTTTTGCGATGCGATAACCTGTCCGGAAGTGTTATTATCCGGATCGTGCTGTGTCGCAGGGTTACCATTTTCTACCAGCTTCTCATTTTCCTGAGTATGATGAGAAGGGGTGGTTTGTCGTACGGCTATTCCCGTTTCATTTTTGGAAGTGCTGTATTGTTGTGTTTTCGTATTGCCTGCTTTAGCCTGGCTGTTGTTATTTTGTAAAGTTGTTCCGGCTGTATTATCCGATGTGTCCGGAGAGGCTGTGAAGCGTTCGGTAGTGGTGACCGGGTTGCTTTTTTCTTTCTCTTCCCGGTATTATTGTCCGGATTGGATATGTATTCTTCTGCAGACCTGGTGGCTTCGTCGCCCGGCCGTGTTTTTTGTTCCGGTGTTCCCGGGTAATTTTTTCAAGCGGATCCATGTCGGGCGATTCCGGATCTGTAAATACCAGGTTAAAGCCTATGGACAATAGCAGGGCTATAGTGGCGGCTATACCTCCCAAACGCCACCAAAAGAAAGGGATAGTCCTTCCGTCTTTTTTCGGGGCTTCGGCGGGAAGGGTTGAAGGTGCATTGAGCTTGGCTTCGATTCCGGACCACAAATCCTTCTCCGGAAAAGCTTCAAAATCCTTGAATTTTTCCTGGAAAAGTCTGTCTATGTTTTTTTTGTCGCCCATTAATTTATAGTGACTTCACTTTTTTTTTATTTAGATCCTCTTCGATATAAGATTTGAGGATCGTTCTTGATCTGGATAGATTGGATTTGGATGTGCCTTCGGAAACGCCCAGCATTTCGGAAATTTCCTTGTGCGAGTATCCGTCCAATACGTATAAGTTAAAGGTTAACCTGTATTTATCCGGAAGCTTTTGTATAAGGCTGAGGAGATAATCGAGACTGATATCTTCTTCCTCGATCTCCACTTCTATTTCGTCTTCAATGTCATCCGGGACAATATTAAACACCTTTTCTTTCCTGTACTTCTGAAGGACCGTATTTACGGTTACTCTGCGAATCCATCCTTCAAAAGAACCTTTGAAATGATACTTGCCGATCTTGTCAAATATGGCCAAAAAGCTATCCTGCAGATTATCTTCCGCCTCTGTCTGGTTACGGGAATATTTAAGGCAAATGCTGTATAATTTACTGCTGAATAAGCGGTATAACTGCTCTTGCGCTTTTCTATCCCGATCCTGCACCGGTTTATGAGTTCCTCTAAACTCACTTATATAGTCTGCGTTAGTTTTGGCTCCCTTGTCAAAATCGGAATGGATTGAACATGTGATCTGATGTTATTTCATTTTTCCGGATGAAGAAATTGATCTTTCCTGTCCGATAATCTTTCCGTACATCCGGAAAAATGAGGCTATGCCTTCCTGTATTCTTTTTTCTTTAAAGTACTGGTTAATTCGGTTATGGTGGTGGGCTATTCTTCTTCTTTGACCGGGATGTCCCTGGTTATAAAAGTGTACTCACCCTCACTGTCTCTACCGGTAATAAAGCGAAGCTGGTAAGGTTGCTTGTATCTCACTTCAATGGCAAACTTGTGTTCTCTGGTTACGGACTGCGCGCCTTCGCATTCTTCGCCGGTCTGCGCCTGTGCTACGGCCCAGAAAGTTCTTCGCTGTATAGTGTCTCCGGTTTGCGTATCATTGCTGAAATCAATACCTATAAATTCATGACATGCACCTGGGATTGAGTATCGTATGGTGATAGAGTCTGTTTTGTTATACACAAGAGTGTCGGGAGTCACTGCACTTGAAATGGGGAGTGTAGTGTAGTAAAAGTTTGCGCCATCATCATTCAAGCATCCGGATAAAGACAGTACTAAGGTTAAAAATACTGCGGCAATACTTACTTTTTTCATACTAATTCTGTTTAATTTTTAGGAGGTTTATAATTAAAAGCTTGTTTATTATTTCTGTCGCTATTTACTTCTCTTAGTATAAAACACCTTTTTAAGGTGTGTTATTCAACAAAAAGATGCATGGTTTTATATTAGTTGCGTCAGAGATAAAAAAAATCCTGCTTCTTTTAGGATAGCAGGATTTTTTAAGTATTATGAGTTATCGGAATATTTATTCCTTGATAGCTTTTAAAGCCTCTTTGATTTTGTTCTCCAGTTCTTCGAGAAGCTCCGGATTGTCTTCCAGGAGTAGTTTTACCGCATCTCTTCCTGTCCCAGTTTGGTGTCGCCATAACTAAACCAGGAACCGCTCTTTTTAATGATCTCATATTCTACGCCGAGGTCGAGAATCTCACCTACACGGGAAATCCCCTCGCCGTACATGATATCAAATTCGGCAGCCTTAAACGGAGGAGCTACTTTGTTTTTAACTACTTTGACCTTTGTCTTGTTTCCGGCAACATCTCCGTTACTGTCTTTTATCTGTGTGGAACGGCGTATATCGAGGCGTACGGAAGCATAGAATTTCAGGGCATTACCCCCGGTAGTCGTTTCCGGGTTACCAAACATTACACCGATCTTTTCTCTGAGCTGGTTAATGAAGATAACGGTACATTTGGTTTTGCTGATACTGGCGGTAAGCTTTCGCAGTGCCTGTGACATCAACGGGCGTGAAGTCCCATTTTGGAATCTCCCATTTCTCCTTCGATCTCGCTTTTAGGTGTCAGTGCGGCAACCGAGTCGACGATGACAATATCGATAGCTCCGGAGCGGATAAGGTTGTCTGCGATTTCCAGGGCCTGTTCTCCGTGATCGGGCTGGGAAATAATGAGATTGTCCACATCAACACCGAGTTTTTTGGCATAAAAACGGTCGAATGCGTGTTCTGCATCTATAAAAGCAGCAATACCTCCTCCTTTTTGTGCTTCGGCTATAGCGTGTAAGGTCAGTGTGGTTTTACCCGAGGATTCCGGTCCGTATATTTCGACAACTCTTCCCTTGGGGTATCCACCTACTCCCAGGGCGATATCCAGGCCGATAGATCCGGTGGGGATAACCTCTACATTGTCGACCACATTGTCTCCCATTTTCATCACCGTGCCTTTCCCGTAAGTCTTATCCAGCTTATCCAGGGTAAGCTTAAGGGCTTTAATTTTGCGTCTTTCTCTGAGCTCATTACTGCGTTTTTTCTAAAAATAATCCGTGCTAAAGTACCATTTCTTTTTCAGAGTGGCAACGGGTCTTTTACTCTTGTTGATCAGGTTAGGAAGCTTTATACGGTGTTGAAAGCAGAAAACAGGCTATGTGGGCGGACTTTTGTGATACCGGTTAAAAATATTACTTTTGCAAAAAATATCCGAATTCTTTAACCTTAATTAAATTAGTATAGCATGCAACTGTACAATACCTTAAGCGCTAAAGAGAGGCGGAACTTATCGAAAAGGCAGGCAAAGACCGTCTTACGCTCTCTTTTTATCAATATCACCATATTAAAAACCCGCCGATATTCCGGAATCATCTCTTCGTTACGTGGAACGACATGGAGGTGTTGGGACGTATTTATATCGCAAAAGAAGGGATAAATGCGCAGCTTTCCGTTCCTGCAGATAATTTCCGGGCATTCAAAGAACATCTGGACAGTATTACTTTCCTGGAAAATGTTCGTCTCAATATTGCCGTAGAACAGGATAACAAGTCCTTCCTGAAACTGAAGGTGAAAGTCAGGGGTAAGATCGTTGCGGATGGTCTTGACGATGATACTTTTGATGTTACCGATAAGGGTACACATGTCGATGCGGTAAGATTTAACGAGCTGATCGAAGATCCGGATACTATCCTGGTGGATATGCGTAACCATTACGAAAGTGAGATCGGGCATTTCAAGAATGCCGTAACTCCCGATGTAGATACGTTCCGTGACTCGCTTCCCATTATAGAAGATGACCTTAAGGCGCATAAGGAAGATAAAAAACTGGTGATGTATTGTACAGGGGGGATCCGTTGCGAGAAAGCCAGCGCTTATTTTAAGCACAAGGGTTTCAAAGATGTTTATCAGCTTGAAGGAGGGATCATCGAATACACCCGGCAGGTAAACGATAAGGGGCTGGAAAATAAATTTATAGGGAAGAATTTCGTGTTTGACGAGCGTCGTTCGGAACGTATATCCGAAGATATTATAGCCCATTGTCATCAATGCGGGAAGCCCTGCGATACTCATGTGAATTGTGCCAATGAAGCATGTCATCTGTTATTTATACAATGTGACGAATGTGCGGCAAAAATGAACAACTGTTGTTCGGATGCCTGTAAGGAGGTTGTGGCCCTGCCTTACGAAGAGCAGAAGGCCTTGCGTAAAGGAAAATACAAGAGTAATAACATCTTTAAAAAAGGCAGATCGGCGGTGCTTAAATTCAAATCCTGACCTGTCGGACCGTGTTGAAAATACCGGTTTTCGGGGACCGGCAAAACCACAACGTTCGCAAACCCGGTAAATAAAAAAATGTATCTTTACATTTTGTAAGGCATACATGTGCTTTACCGTACGACAAATTGAATTATGAACCTTTTTCTGTGTTTTTCACGTTTTTTTGTGAGTAATACAGTTACAATATAGAGGAAATATGGGATGTAGCAGTTGTTCAACCGGCAAGGATGGGCAGCCACGGGGATGTAAGAATAATGGTACATGCGGGACCGATGGTTGTAATAAGCTTACCGTTTTTGATTGGCTTTCCAATATGTCACTTCCCGCAGGTCAGGAACCTTTTGACTGTGTGGAAGTCCGATTTAAAAAACAGCAGAAAAGAGTTTTTTCGAAATACAGAAAACCTGTCGCTTTCTATCGGTGATGTCGTGGCAACGGAAGCAACTTCCGGTCATGACGTGGGCATCGTAACGCTTACCGGCGAACTGGTAAGAGTGCAGATGAAGCGAAAAAAAAACAGACTGTAAAGACCAGAATCTCCCCAAAATATACCGGAAAGCTTCCCAGCGCGATATCGATGTTTGGATTGGAGTCCGTGATAAGGAGGAAGAAGTCAAAAAAAGGTCAAGAGAGCTTGCTATTGCCCTCGGATTACAGATGAAAATTTCCGATATCGAATATCAGGGAGATGGCTCCAAGGCTACTTTTTATTTATACAGCAGAGAACGTGTGGATTTCCGCCAACTTATAAAAGATATGGCCAGGGCATTCAATGTGCGTATCGAGATGCGCCAGATAGGGTTTCGCCAGGAAGCTTCGAGGCGGAGGCATTGGTTCCTGCGGAAGAGAACTATGCTGCTCTACATGGCTCACGGATTTCCGTTCGGTAAATACGTCATCGGCCAGGTATCAGCAATTGTCGCTTAATCCTCAGAAACTGGCAGGACAATGCGGAAAACTCAAATGTTGCCTCAATTACGAACTGGACGCCTACCTGGATGCGCTTCGGGATTTTCCGAAGGCCGATGTTAAGCTGCATACCAAGAAAGGCGTGCCGCTTGTCAGAAGATCGATATCTTCAAAGGTTTTCTGTGGTATGCCTACGAAGAGAACAGTGCCAACTGGCATAAACTCATGCTGGACCAGGTTTTGGAGATTATCGAGAAGAACCAGAAGGACATCCGCGTAGAGAGTCTGGAGGATTATGCGTCAGAAATTGCAGAAGAAGATACTAAACGGGAGTTTGAAAACGTTGTAGGACAAGACAGTCTTACGAGATTTGATCAGCCTAAGAAGAAACGAAAGAGCAAAAGCCGGAAAAAGAGGCCCGCTAAGAGGATTGCCAAGAAAAGGGAGTAAGTGGAATAACCGGGTGGATTTAGGCAGCGCAATCGCATTAAAGAGACGATGACAACAGAAAACCGTTAATTTTAAAAATGGGTAATATCTTCAGATTTTTTTTTGGTCTGGGCATACTGCTGTTATGGTCATGTGATCACGGTAGTGTGTATTCCGGCTATCAGTCGGTAAACGATTCCTGGGGAAAAGGACAAAGCGTAGATTTTACTTTTCAGTCCCCCGATACCCTGAAAGCCTACAATATGTTTATCAATTTGCGGAATGATAACGATTATCCTTTCAGCAATCTTTTCCTTATTGTAAAACTGAATTTCCGGATGGCAGGATTATTGCTGACACTCTCCAATACGAGATGGCCAAGCCGGATGGAGAGTGGTTGGGAAGTGGGTTTACCGATTTGAAGGAGAATAAGTTATGGTATAAGGAGAATGTTGTTTTTCCCGTGTCCGGGACGTATACGGTAGGCATAGAGCATGCGATGCGAAAGGTCGGGGAAGAACAGGGTATAGCGGATCTCAAAGGAATAACCGATGTAGGTCTGGAGATTGAAAAGGTAAATAAAGAATAATATCATACCGGTTTTTTTCGGTATATCAACATCCAATTAACAGAATAAAAATGGGAAAGACTCCTGTAAAGAAAGAGAAGAAACAAGGCTTCGGTAGGTATATAAAGTGGTTTGGGGATTGTTTTTCGGAGGTGTTCTCCTCGTCGTATTGTTATTCCTGCTCGCTTCATGGGGAGCTTTCGGAACCATGCCCACTTTCGAAATCCTGGAAAATCCGCAGACAAATCTCGCTACTGAAATCATTTCCTCGGATGGAAAAAACGCTCGGAAAATATTATCTCAACGATAACAGGACCCCGGTGGCGTACGACGAACTCCCGGATCACCTGGTAAAGGCATTGTAGCTACGGAGGATGAGCGCTTTTACGAGCACTCCGGAATTGATGCGCAGGGAACTTTACGGGCAGTAGTATTTCTCGGTAGAAAAGGAGGGCGAGTACCATAACCCAGCAGTTGGCAAAACAACTGTTTACAGAGCAGGTGGCTAATAATATCGTAGCGCGTGTGATCCAGAAAATAAAGGAATGGGTTATCGCGATCCGTTTGGAAAGGCAATATACCAAAGAAGAGATTATAAGCATGTATCTCAACATCTACGATTTCGGGTACAGGGCAGACGGGATCCGATCTGCTTCGAGGATTTATTTTGGCAAAGAACCCAGGGATCTCAAAACAGAAGAATCTGCTATGCTGGTGGGGATGCTGAAGAACTCTTCCCTGTTTAACCCGCTGAAACGTGAAGAGCTTACCTGGAACCGGCGCAATGTGTGTTGCGGCAAATGAGAGAAAAACGATTTTCTTACGAAAGAAGTTAAAGATTCCCTGCAACAATTGCCTATAAAACTTAATTTCTCGGCAGAAAGTCATAGGGAAGGTCTCGCAACATATTTCAGGATGTATCTTCAGAACTTTCTGAAAAAATGGACAGAAGATTCCAAAAACCGCAAGCCTAACGGAGATAAGTATAATATTTACCTGGACGGGCTGAAGGTTTACACCACTATAGACTCCAGAATGCAACGGTATGCGGAAGAAGCCGTTTCCGAACACATGAAAAAAACTACAGGCCGAGTTTTTTCCATCAGAATACTCCCGACAGGAACAAGACAGCGCCTTTTCTGGGGCTTAATCAGGAAGAGATAGATGCTACGATGGAACGTGCCATGAAGCAGTCGGATCGTTGGCGTAAGATGCGTGACAAGCTGGGTAAATCCGAGAAGGAGATCCGGGCTTCGTTTAAGGAAAAAGCAGAAATGACCGTGTTTACCTGGGACGGTGAAAAGGATACGATCATGACGCCGATGGACTCTATCCGGTATTACAAGTTTTTCCTTCGTACGGGGATGATGTCCATGGAGCCGCAGACGGGGCATGTTAGAGCCTGGGTGGGCGGAATAAACTACAAGCATTTTCAGTACGATCAGGTAAAACAAGGAGCCCGCCAGTCGGGATCTACATTCAAGCCTTTTGTGTATGCTACGGCCATAGACCAGTTGCACATGTCGCCCTGTGATAAACTGCCGGATGTTCAACATTGTATAGAAGCTAATAAGTACGGTAATCTTACGCCGTGGTGCCCTAAGAATTCCAACGGAAAGTATACCGGTAAAATGATGACGCTTAAAGAAGCGCTGGCTAATTCCGTCAATACCATTACAGCTACACTGATAGATAAGGTGGGGCCCGTTCCCGTGACACAGTTGGTGAGAAGTCTGGGGATAGAGTCCGATATTCCCCCGGTACCTTCTATTGCCCTCGGAACTCCGGATTTTACCGTGTATGAGATGGTAGGAGCATATAGTACATTTGCCAACCAGGGGGTTTACGTAAAACCTGTCATGATAACCCGTATCGAAGATAAGAACGGTACCGTGCTGTTTGAGTCTGTCCCGGAGACCAAAGACGTGATGAGTGAAGAAGTGGCCTATACTACGGTAAAACTTATGGAAGGCGTTACCGAATCCGGTTCGGGTGCGAGATTGCGCAATAATGGGCCGTAAATAATACGCTGTACAAAGAAGTAATCACGGGATATCCCTATGAATTTACCAACCCTATTGCAGGAAAAACAGGAACTACGCAAACCAGAGTGACGGATGGTTTATGGGGATGGTTCCCAACCTGGTGACCGGAGTATGGGTAGGTGGAGAAGACAGGGCCGTGCATTTCAGGAGCATTACATACGGACAGGGAGCGACTATGGCTTTGCCGATATGGGGATTATACATGCGTAAATGCTACAAGGATAAAGAGCTCGGCATTTCTACCGAAGATTTCAGGAAGCCGGAAAACCTTTCTATCGAAATCGACTGTTCTAAAGTGAGTGAAGAACACACTCCGGAGAACTGAATTTCGAAGAGATCGATTTTTAATTCCTGTTTTTACATATTCAAAATTTAAATCCTTCGTTTTCTCTTATTTGTTAAAAAATTCGTATTTTTCCAATAAAAAATTACGGAATGATAAATAAGAGGGTAGCTTCGGTAACCGAGGCTCTGCAAGGTGTCCGTGATGGGATGACTTTTATGCTGGGTGGGTTCGGTTTGTGCGGAATTCCCGAAAACAGTATAGCAGAGCTGGTAAGGCTGGGTGTTAAGGATCTTACCTGTATTTCCAATAATGCCGGGGTAGATGATTTTGGTCTCGGATTATTGCTTCATAAGCGTCAGATCAGGAAGATGATATCTTCCTATGTGGGGGAAAACGAAGAGTTCGAAAGACAGATGCTAAACGGGGAACTCGAGGTAGAACTCACCCCCCAGGGGACACTTGCTGAAAAATGCCGTGCGGCTCAGGCAGGCATTCCCGCATTTTTTACTCCTGCCGGATATGGTACCGAAGTGGCTGAAGGAAAGGGAACCCGTGAATTCAACGGAAAAATGTATGTCATGGAAGAAGCTTTCCGGGCCGATTATGCTATCGTAAAAGCCTGGAAAGGAGATGAAGCCGGAAACCTGGTCTTTAAGGGGACCGCAAGAAATTTTAATCCCTGTATGTGCGGTGCCGCTGCCATTACGGTGGCTGAAGTGGAAGAACTGGTGCCTGTGGGGGGAACTGGAGCCTGACCAGGTGCATATTCCCGGAATATTTGTACAACGGATCTTCCGTGGAGAGCATTACGAAAAGAGGATCGAGCAACGAACCGTTCGGAAACGATAACTCATAAACTTCAATCACCTGTTATGTTGGATAAAGACGGTATCGCAAGACGAATTGCAAAAGAAGTAAAAGACGGATATTATGTAAATCTGGGGATCGGAATTCCGACCCTTGTAGCCAATTATGTACCTGATGGTATAGATGTGGAGTTTCAGAGTGAGAATGGTGTGCTCGGAATGGGGCCTTTTCTTATGAAGGAGATGAAGATGCGGATATTATTAATGCCGGGAAGCAGACGATAACAACGTTACCCGGTGCATCTTTTTTCGATTCGTCCCTGAGTTTTGCCATGATAAGAGGGCAGCACGTACACCTTACTATTCTCGGGGCTATGGAGGTTGCGGATAACGGCGATATCGCCAATTGGAAGATTCCGGGGAAAATGGTAAAGGAATGGGAGGAGCCATGGATCTGGTTGCTTCTGCCGAGAATATTATCGTGGCCATGATGCATACCAATAAAGCTGGGGAATCCAAATTGCTCAGTGCATGTACGCTGCCGCTTACCGGGGTAGGTTGTGTAAGAAAATTGTGACCAATATGGCCGTACTCGAAGTTACGGACAAAGGTTTTAAATTATTGGAACGTGCACCCGGGGTGTCCGTAGAGGAAATTAAAAACGCGACTGCCGGAAGGCTTGTCGTTGAGGGGGATATTCCGGAAATGATTCTCTAAACTAATCTTCGGAGCCGTATGGTGTTTCGGCTCCGTATCATATTCTTTCTGCTTATCCGAAAAGATCGGAAATGACATCTTCTATTTTCGAGACGAGGGCTATCCGGATGTTGCTGTTCTTCACAGCAACTTTATTTTGTCCGGAGATATAAATAGTGGAAAATCCAAGTTTTTCGGCTTCCAGGATACGCTGGTCTACCCGTTGTATCGGGCGGATCTCCCCGGCAAGCCCTATTTCGGCGGCAAAACACGCATCTTTCGGGATGGCAATGTCTTCATTGCTCGACAATACCGCAGCCACTACGGCGAGGTCAATAGCGGGGTCATCTACAGAGATCCCTCCGGTGACATTCAGGAAAACGTCTTTTGCTCCGAGGCGGAATCCTGCCCGTTTTTCGAGGACTGCCAGTAGTAGCATGTTGAGCCGTTTAACGTTATATCCGGTGGTGCTGCGCTGTGGAGTTCCGTAAACCGCCGTACTTACCAGTGCCTGTATTTCTATCATTAGCGGGCGGATTCCTTCCAGGGTGGCTGAAATGGCCGTTCCGCTGAGGGCATCCTTACTTTGGGAAATAAGTATTTCCGATGGGTTTGTCACTTCCCGTAGCCCGTCGCCAAGCATTTCGTAAATTCCCAGTTCTGCTGTAGAGCCGAAACGGTTTTTCAGGGCGCGTAGTATACGGTAAACGTAGTTTCGGTCCCCTTCAAACTGCAATACCGTGTCTACCATGTGTTCCAGGATCTTTGGGCCGGCAATATTGCCTTCTTTGGTGATATGGCCTATAAGGATCACAGGAGTATCCGTCTCTTTGGCAAACTTGATCAGTTCTGCCGTGCATTCCCGTATCTGGGAAATGCTCCCGGCGGAAGATTCGATATAGTCGGAGTGCAGGGTCTGTATCGAGTCAATAATGAGGATATCCGGATCCGTGCTTTCGATTGCTTAAAGATATTCTGGGTCTTGTTTCGGTCAGTACATAGCAATGCTCACTGCCCGGATTAATACGTTCTGCCCTCATTTTTATCTGAGACTGGCTTTCTTCACCCGACACGTAGAGTGTTTTTGTAAGGAAGCTGCAGGGCAATTTGCAACAGCAGCGTACTTTTTCCAATGCCGGGCTCCCGCCCAGGAGGATGACAGAACCTGGTACGATCCCCCCTCCGAGTACCCGTTGAACTCATGATCTCCGGAAGACATCCTGTGCTCTTCCGTTCTTGTGATCTCATGTATTTTGAGGGGTCTGGAGGTTTTTTTTTGTCCCGAACCCGATGTTCCCTGTTTCCAGGAACTCTTTTCTTCCTTCTGTAACTTCCTCGACTATGGTGTTCCACTCGCGGCAAGACGTGCATTGCCCCTGCCATTTGGCATATTGGGCCCCGCAGTTCTGACAAAAATAGGAGGTTTTTACTTTGGCCATATTATAGAGTTCGGATACGATGTTTTTTCCCGGTCTAAAATAGGCATTATTTTCGGATCGAAGACAGGTTTAGTAGTTAATGCTTCAATCCTTTCCATGATAAGGTCTTTGTGGATAAAGTCAATTTCCTTCATCCCGAATGCTTTTTATACGCCCTGGTGGCTTTTTTGGTATCCCCTGTTTTTCGAGGTATTCTGCCTCAAAGTAATATCCGAGCATCGTGTCCGGATATTCTTTTTAGCCAGCTCGCTCAACTGTTCGAGGGATGTCATATCTTCTTTCTTCAGGCATCCTGCATATATGGCCATAATATCGTTGATACTTACCGGTTTCCGAAATCCGAAAAGGTCTTCTGCCCTTTTGTATTAGTGTCGAGATACTCATATACCGGATTTTCCGAAGTGAGAATATTGTTTTTGTATTCGTATGGTGTTATAGGCCTGTAGATGGCAAAAAATATTGTTGAGCGCACGGGGAATAGCACAGGATGCGGCTGCATGGCCGTCTGTATTCTCAAAACTGTCAAAAAAATAAAAAACGTGCTCGTTCTTTACTTTTTTCATCGAAGTGTTCAGGTCGTGAATGCGTTCTACCTGGTTTTTGTCTGCGTCTTCTCCCGTAGCCAGGTAATAAAACTTGGTAGAAGAAAGTGCGGCTAACCGGTCGGGAATTCTTTTTTCGAGAAGGGGAGCAAATTCCGGTTGTATGTCGATATAAGCATCAAAAATAGGTTGGTCTTTAAACATAAAATAATTGATGAAATTTCCGGAGAAAAGATGTCCGGCAATCATTTTAAAGTTGGCCAGGTTGTATTTGTCGGCAATAGCAGGAAGCAGTCTCCGCCGATAAACTCAAAAAAGTCGGCCCCCTTACCGGCCGGAACCCGTTTTCGGCATCATATATGCAGTCTTTGTCCGATTGTCCTTTCTGGTCAATACCCAGAACTATGCTTTTCGGCATCTGGTCGTTGGAAGCATAAAACCTGGCATTGGTCACCACAAGATCAAAGAGGTAGTCTGCGTCCAGAACCACAATCAAGGGATAGGCCCGGTCGTCGGTATAGTTTTCCGGAACATACAGACGTATGTTGCGGGTTTCTTCAAGGATTTCCGAATCGAAGGAGATTTCCCTGGACTGGGAATACGCGTAGACTGACGAAAGCAGCCCGAGCAGGTATGACACAACGATTTCATGGCTCTAAAGGTGTATTTTTGGGTTTGATTGACTATGCTTGTAACAGGGTCAGGCTGTCTTTTGATCTGTAATGATTTGAATCCTGGGGATTGGACTGTAGAGCCAAGATAGCAATTATTACAATAATCTCAAATCGCGAATACGTTTTTAACGAAAAGAAAATACGGGCTTCAGCGGGTCCTGTTGTACCAGGGGAGCAGAAGAAAAGAAACAAGCCCGAGGAATACGATGACTGCGGTCTGTGATAGCCAGACGATCCATCCGAAAGAAGTACCTACGGTGTAGTCTACGCCGTAAAGCAATATGGCCTCAGCAATTAGGAAAGGGTATGTACCGAAGCCTCCGTTGGTGAAGGCAATCGTAAAGGAGCCGACAACGAAAAGAGAAAGTGCCTGTGAGAATGTGATCGCTTTTGTTTCGGGAAAAGCGAAAATACAGATGTAAAACATGAGTACATACATGATCCAGATGAAAAGGGTGTGGCCGATAAAAGCCCATTTTTCTTCATGGAAAGTATGCTTAGTACTCCGTCTTTAAGACCGTGAACAAAATTCTGATTCTGATCCCGAAAGCCGACGGGTACGCTTGAGGTAGATCCAGAACAACAACATAACCAGTATGCCTGCAATGCCGAGCAGAATAAGCTTTCCGGTATTGATATGGTGTGTGTCCATAAGTCCCCAAAGCGTATCGAACTGGAGGGAAAGTGCTATAAATAGGATACAGACCGATATGAAAAGGTCCGCGATCCTTTCGGCTACGATGGTGCCGAAAGCTTTTTCAAAAGGGACGTTGTCGTATTTTGTAATGACCAGTGCTCTTGAAACTTCCCCCGATCGGGGAATTGCAAATTGAGAAGGTACCCTATGCTTACGCCATGAAGCTATTGGCCAACCGGGCCCGGTGGCCGAGCGGTTCCAGCAGGTAATTCCACCGGTAGGCTCTCGAAAAATGGCTTAGCGCTCCGAAAATCATAGAAATCCAGATGTAGAGGTAGTCTGCTTTGAGGAAATTATCCTTGAGCTGGTCGAGTTGCTCCGGGGTAAACTTGGTATACGTGTACCAGATCAGGAACAACCCCAGTGCAAGGGGAGGACTATCTGAATAATCTTGGATAATTTCTTTTTCACTGCGAATCTGCCGAAAAATAGGTGTAGGGTTAATACTGCCTCTGACAAAAGGGATC
>JACADM010000063.1_pt1 | contig 53435 bp, 56 predicted proteins | sample 7512371 | NCBI WGS metagenome assembly JACADM01 (sample SAMN14389041, study PRJNA612141) | algae metagenome | isolation source: non-axenic algae culture | place: India: Navi Mumbai | collected 2017-01
GCGGAATGGGAGGTTGATCATAATCTTTAATCTCTCCGTGTGCAGCTTCAAAACGATTTATATTATCGGCCAGCACCTTCATAAACCTTTTGGCATGTTGTGGTGTGAGGATAACACGGCTCTTCACTTTCGCTTTCGGGGTTCCCGGCATTACATTGATAAAGTCCACTACAAATTCCGAGATGGAATGATTGATAATGGCAAGGTTGGAATAGGTCCCTTCTGCGATACTCTCGTCGAGCTCTATATCTATTTTAGCTTTTTTCGGCGTATTCTGGTCACTCATTTCGTACGGTTTAAGTGTCGGAATTAAAAGGGCCGGAATGTACATTCCGGCCCTGTCTTTATTTACTGTTATTTTTTAGTAAAGACTTGCCTCCTGTTTGCTGCTCATAATCTCATCGTATTCTTCTTTCGATCCTACAATGATATTATCGTAATCGCGCATACCGGTACCGGCAGGAATTTTGTGTCCTACTATAACGTTCTCTTTCAATCCTTCCAGAGAGTCTACTTTTCCGCTAACGGCTGCTTCATTGAGCACTTTCGTAGTTTCCTGGAACGACGCAGCGGAGATAAACGATTTGGTCTGCAGTGACGCTCTGGTAATACCCTGAAGTACCGGCGAAGCGGTAGCAGGCACTACATCTCTGGCCACAACCAGATTTTTATCTGCTCGCTTAAGGAGCGAGTTTTCATCTCTCAACTGACGTAAGGTTACAATCTGACCGGCTTTCAATGAAGTTGATTCTCCGGCATCTTCTACCACTTTCTTACCGAACAGTCCGTCGTTCTCTTCGATAAAGTCATCTTTGTGTACCAATTGTCCTTCGAGGAAGATCGTATCTCCCGGGTCATTGATCTGTACTTTACGCATCATTTGACGCACTACAACTTCAAAGTGTTTGTCGTTGATCTTAACCCCCTGTAAACGGTAAACTTCCTGTACTTCATTCACCAGATACTGCTGTACTGCAGAAGGTCCTTTGATATTAAGGATATCTTCCGGAGTTACAGATCCGTCAGAAAGTGGCATTCCTGCTCTTACAAAGTCATTTTCCTGAACAAGGATCTGGTTCGAAAGTTTTACCAGGTATTTCTTTATTTCACCGATCTTGGATTCAACGATGATCTCCCTGTTTCCGCGCTTGATTTTTCCGAAAGAAACGACACCGTCTATTTCCGAAACTACAGCTGGATTGGAAGGATTTCTCGCCTCGAAAAGTTCGGTAACCCTTGGAAGACCCCCGGTAATATCACCGGCTTTGGCCGATTTACGCGGGATCTTAACCAACACTTTACTTCTTTGATCTTTTCGCCGTTATCAACCATAATGTGTGCCCCGACAGGTAGGTTGTACGAACGCAAGGTCTCTCCTTTACTACTCTTGATCAGCAGGGTAGGAATAAGTTTCTTGTTTCTGGATTCGGAAATCACTTTCTCCTGGAATCCTGTCTGTTCGTCTATTTCTACCTGGTAGGTAACTCCCTGCTCTACGTTTTCGTAGACGATGCTTCCCGAGAATTCGGAATAATCACACCGTTGTAAGGGTCCCACTGGCAGATAACATCACCTTTGGTGATTTTCTGACCGTCTTTTACAAATATCTGGGAACCGTAAGGAACGTTGTTGGTGCTGAGTACTATCCCGGTTTTCTCGTCAGTGATCTTCACTTCGGAAGTACGCGATATTACCACATCTACTTCTTTTCCTTCGGCATTTTCACTACGTACCGTTTTAAGGTCTTCTATAGTCACAAGACCATTAAATTTGGAATGCAGCTTACTCTCTTCAGAGATGTTACCCGCAATCCCTCCTACGTGGAAGGTTCGCAGTGTAAGCTGTGTACCGGGCTCACCGATAGATTGTGCCGCAATAACACCGACGGCCTCACCCTTTTGTACCATTTTACCGGTAGCGAGGTTTCTTCCGTAGCACTTGGCACAAATTCCCTGCTTAGCCTCACAGGTCAGTGCAGATCGTACTTCGATACGCTCCAGCGGAGATGCATCGATCTTTTTAACGATTTCTTCACTGATCTCTTCACCGGACTCTACGAGCAGTTCTTCGGTTAACGGATCATATACATCGTGCAGCGATACACGTCCGAGGATACGCTCACCGAGAGATTCAACGATCTCTTCATTTTTCTTAAGCGCTTCTACTTCCACTCCTCTGAGTGTGCCACAATCTTCCGTATTGATAATAACATCCTGGGAAACATCTACGAGACGACGGGTAAGGTATCCTGCATCCGCCGTTTTAAGAGCGGTATCCGCAAGACCTTTACGTGCACCGTGGGTAGAGATAAAGTATTCCAGGATAGAAAGTCCTTCCTTAAAGTTAGAGAGGATCGGTTTTCGATAATCTCTCCACCGCCGGCAGTAGACTTTTTAGGTTTCGCCATCAATCCCCTCATACCGGTAAGCTGACGGATCTGTTCTTTAGATCCCCTCGCACCGGAGTCGAGCATCATATACACCGAGTTAAACCCTTGCTTATCCTCACGGATACGCTTCATCGCCAGCTCGGTAAGCATAGCGTTAGTCGATGTCCATACGTCAATGACCTGATTATAACGTTCGTTATTGGTAATAAGACCCATGTTATAGTTCATCATAATACCATCTACCTGCTCATTGGCTTCGGCAATCATCTGGTGTTTTTCAGCCGGGATGATAATATCCCCGAGACTGAAAGAAAGTCCTCCTTTGAATGCCATGCCATATCCTGTACTTTTGATTTTGTCCAGGAAGTCAGCCGTAGTAGGTACATCTGTTACTTTCAACACATAACCGATGATATCCCGCAATGATTTTTTGGTCAGTACGGCATTGATAAATCCGGCCTGTTCCGGTACCACTTCATTAAAGAGTACCCGACCTACCGAGGTTTCGATGATCTGTATCGCAAGCTTACCTTCTTCATTAAAATCTTTGGTTCTGACTTTAATGATAGCATTGAGATCTACTCTTTTTTCGTTGTAAGCTATAATCACCTCTTCCGGAGAATAGAATGTCAGCCCTTCTCCTTTTACGGGTTCTTCGGGGTGCTTCTTCGCTCCTTGGTCATGTAATACAATCCGAGTACCATATCCTGAGAAGGTACGGTTATCGGCGAACCGTTTGCAGGGTTCAGGATATTATGCGAAGCAAGCATCAGCAACTGTGCTTCCAGGATAGCCTCCGGCCCGAGCGGAAGGTGTACTGCCATCTGGTCACCATCGAAGTCGGCGTTAAATGCCGTACATGCCAACGGGTGAAGCTGAATGGCCTTTCCTTCTATCAGTTTCGGCTGGAAAGCCTGGATCCCCAACCTGTGCAGTGTGGGGGCACGGTTGAGCAGTACAGGGTGTCCTTTGATCACGTTGTCCAGGATATCCCATACTACAGGCTCTTTTCTGTCGATGATCTTTTTCGCAGATTTTACGGTTTTTACAATACCGCGTTCGATCAGCTTACGGATTACGAAAGGTTTATATATTTCGGCTGCCATATCTTTCGGCAGACCACATTCGTACATTTTCAGTTCCGGTCCTACGACAATAACGGAACGTGCCGAATAATCCACCCTTTTACCGAGGAGGTTCTGACGGAAACGTCCCTGCTTACCTTTCAGGGAATCGGATAATGATTTCAGCGGCCTGTTGGACTCTGTCTTCACTGCCGAAGATTTTCGGGTATTATCAAACAGGGAATCTACGGACTCCTGAAGCATCCTCTTCTCGTTTCGGAGGATTACTTCCGGAGCTTTGATCTCCATCAGTCTTTTCAGACGGTTGTTTCTTATAATAACTCTTCGGTACAGGTCATTGAGATCCGATGTAGCAAAACGTCCACCGTCCAGCGGCACTAACGGACGCAGTTCGGGCGGAATAACGGGGATTACCTTAAGGATCATCCATTCCGGTTTATTTTCCCTGTTCTGCTGTGCTTCACGGAAAGCCTCTACCACCTGAAGTCTCTTGAGGGCCTCTGTTTTACGTTGTTTTGATGTTTCGTTATTGGCTTTATGACGAAGATCATAAGACAATGCATCCAGATCGATCCTGTTTAACAGTTCGATGATACACTCCGCTCCCATCTTAGCGATAAACTTATTGGGATCGGTATCTTCGAGGTATTGGTTTTCCTGCGGAAGACTATCCAGAATGTTCAGGTATTCTTCTTCCGTAAGGAAGTCCATCTGCTTCAGTTGCTCCCCTTCGGCATTTTTGGCATTTCCGGGCTGGATTACCACATAACGCTCGTAATAGATGATCATATCCAGCTTCTTGGAAGGAAGTCCGAGCAGATATCCTATTTTATTGGGCAGTGATCTGAAATACCATATATGTGCAATAGGAACTACCAGATTGATATGTCCTACGCGGTCTCTTCGTACTTTTTTCTCTGTAACTTCTACACCACATCGGTCGCATACAATACCTTTATATCTGATCCTCTTGTATTTCCCACAAGCACATTCATAATCCTTTACCGGACCAAAAATACGTTCGCAGAACAAACCGTCACGTTCCGGTTTGTGCGTACGGTAATTTATGGTTTCCGGCTTCAAACCTCACCGCGGGATTCCGCGAGGATAGACTCCGGTGACGCCAAGCCTATAGAGATTTTATTAAATCTCGTTACTGTATTCTTATCTTTTCCTCTTGCCATGATGTATGGTGATAATGAATTAAGTGTAATTTGGTACGGGCAACGGCAACCTGTACAAACCGGCTGCCGTAACCTCGTTATATCAATTATTCCTCCAGTCTGATGTCGAGTCCCAGACCTTTGAGTTCGTGCATCAACACGTTGAAGGATTCCGGCAGGCCGGGTTCCGGCATGGCTTCTCCTTTCACAATCGCCTCGTAGGTTTTTGCCCTACCGATCACGTCATCAGACTTGACGGTAAGGATTTCCCTAAGCGTGCTGGATGCTCCGTAGGCTTCCAGTGCCCATACCTCCATCTCTCCGAAACGCTGCCCTCCGAACTGTGCCTTACCACCGAGCGGCTGCTGGGTAATAAGGGAGTATGGTCCGATAGAACGGGCGTGCATCTTGTCATCGATCATGTGGCCGAGTTTAATCATATAGATTACCCCGACGGTGGCACGCTGGTCAAAACGCTCACCCGTACCTCCGTCATAAAGGTAAGTGTGTCCGAATCTCGGAACACCTGCCTGATCGGTGTACTTATTGATCTCATCGAGTGAAGCACCGTCAAAGATAGGTGTGGCAAATTTTCTTCCCAGTTTCTTACCAGCCCATCCGAGTACGGTTTCATATATCTGCCCGATGTTCATACGGGAAGGTACCCCAGCGGGTTGAGCACTATATCAACCGGTGTTCCGTCTTCCAGGAAAGGCATGTCTTCCTGACGAACGATACGTGCCACAATACCTTTGTTACCGTGACGTCCGGCCATTTTATCTCCTACTTTCAGTTTACGTTTCTTAGCGATGTAGATCTTGGCCAGTTTCATGATTCCGGCAGGAAGTTCATCTCCTACCGAGATCGTAAACTTGTCTCTTCGCAACGCTCCCTGAAGGTCGTTAAGTTTAATTTTATAATTGTGAAGCAAATCGGCAATCATCACATTGGTATGGTCGTCTGTTGTCCAGGTACCACCCACCAGGTGTGCGAAGTCATCAACACCGTTAAGCATTTTCAGGGTGTACTTCTTACCTTTAGGCAATACTTCCTCTCCGAGGTCATTGAGGACGCCCTGTGATGTTTTTCCGTTTACCAGGGTAAACAGTTTTTCGATCAGTACACTTTTCAGGTTCTCGAACTTGGTGTTATATTCCAGGTCGAGTTTGGCGATATCTTCCTTGTCTTTTGCTCTCTTGCGCTTGTCTTTGATAGCCCGTGAGAACAATTTCTTGTCGATAACCACCCCGCTTAACGAAGGAGAAGCTTTCAGCGACGCGTCTTTTACGTCTCCAGCCTTGTCTCCGAAGATCGCCCGGAGCAGTTTTTCTCCGGCGTCGGGTCGGATTCTCCTTTCGGTGTAATCTTACCGATCAGGATATCACCGGGTTTAACCTCGGCTCCGATCCTTATCATCCCTTGTTCGTCGAGATCTTTGGTGGCTTCTTCCGATACGTTCGGGATATCGTTGGTCAGCTCTTCCGCACCGAGCTTGGTGTCCCGGACCTCCAGCGAGTACTCATCGATATGGATGGACGTAAAGATATCTTCACGTACCACTTTTTCCGAGATTACGATCGCATCTTCAAAGTTATAACCTTTCCAGGGCATGAAGGCTACCTGCATATTTCTTCCGAGAGCAAGTTCTCCTGTTGCGTAGCATATCCTTCACAAAGGACCTGTCCTTTTTCTACCCGGTCACCTTTTTTAACAATAGGCTTCAGGTTGATCGAAGTCCCCTGATTGGTTTTACGGAATTTAATGAGCTCATAAGTTTTGGAATCATCGTCAAAACTTACCATTCGCTCTTCTTCTGTCCTGTCGTATTTAATGGTTATTTTCTGTGCATCCACATACTCTACCTCACCATTACCTTCGGCGTTGATAAGTACCCTGGAATCAGAAGCTACACGTCTTTCCAGTCCGGTACCTACGATTGGCGAATCGGGTTTCAGGATCGGAACGGCCTGCCGCATCATGTTTGATCCCATCAGTGCACGGTTCGCATCATCGTGTTCGAGGAACGGAATAAGCGATGCCGATATGGAAGCGATCTGGTTCGGTGCCACATCGGTATAGTGTACCTGTCCGGGGTCTACCACCGGGAAGTCACCTTCCTCGCGGGCAATAACCTTATCTTTCAGGATCGTTCCGTCTTCATCGAGCGGAATATTCGCCTGAGCAATGAGTTTTTCTTCTTCTTCTTCGGCACTGAGATAAACGAATTCCGAAACATCTACTTTCCCGTTATCAACCTTACGATACGGTGTTTCGATGAATCCCATGGTATTTACTTTGGCAAATACACTCAGGGAAGAGATCAGACCGATATTCGGCCCTTCAGGTGTTTCGATGGGACACAGACGCCCGTAGTGCGTATAGTGAACGTCACGTACCTCAAAACCGGCACGCTCTCTCGAAAGACCTCCCGGCCCCAGGGCAGAAAGACGTCTTTTGTGTGTAATCTCGGCCAACGGGTTGGTCTGATCCATAAACTGGGACAACTGGTTGGTACCGAAGAAAGAATTTATAACCGATGAAAGCGTCTTGGCATTGATAAGGTCTATCGGGGTAAACACCTCGTTATCCCTTACGTTCATCCGCTCGCGGATCGTACGGGCCATACGGGCCAATCCTACGCCGAACTGTGCAGACAACTGCTCTCCTACGGTTCGCACTCTCCTGTTGGAAAGGTGGTCGATATCATCCACCTCTGCTTTGGCACTGATAAGTTCTATCAGATACTTGATAATGGTAATGATATCTTCTTTGGTCAGGACCTGCTTATCCATATCGATATTCAGTCCCAACTTCTTATTCATTCTGTAACGCCCTACATCTCCGAGGTTATAACGCTGATCGGAGAAGAAAAGCTTATCGATAATTCCGCGCGCAGTTTCCTCATCTGGCGGTTCTGCATTACGCAACTGACGATATATATGTTCTACCGCTTCCTTTTCGGAATTGGTAGGGTCCTTCTGTAAGGTATTGTGGATTATCGCGTAATCGGCCGTCTGACTGTCTTCTTTGTGAAGCAGTATCGTTTTTACGTCCGCATCGATAATTTCGTCAATGTGTTCTTTTTCAAGAATGGTATCCCGGTCGAGCACAATCTCGTTACGCTCGATAGAAACCACTTCTCCGGTATCTTCATCTACAAAATCCTCATGCCACGTATTCAATACCCTTGCAGCAAGCTTCCTTCCGAGAACTTTTTTAAGTCCTGTTTTAGAAACTTTAACTTCTTCCGCAAGGTCGAAGATCTCCAGGATATCTTTATCTCTTTCAAAACCTATAGCTCTGAACAGCGTGGTTACCGGTAATTTTTTCTTTCTGTCGATGTATGCATACATCACACTGTTGATGTCCGTAGCAAATTCTATCCAGGATCCTTTAAAAGGGATTACCCTTGCAGAATACAATTTGGTTCCGTTCGCATGGAAAGATTGCCCAAAGAATACTCCCGGTGAACGGTGTAACTGAGAAACTACTACTCTTTCGGCTCCATTGATAACAAAAGTACCACTGGGCGTCATGTAAGGGATGGTTCCCAGGTAAACGTCCTGTACTATGGTTTCGAAGTCCTCATGTTCCGGGTCGGTACAATACAGTTTCAACCTTGCCTTCAAAGGCACACTATAGGTTAACCCTCTTTCAATACATTCCTGAATGGTATACCTGGGAGGGTCCACAAAATAATCTAAAAACTCTAATACAAACTGATTGCGTGTATCAGTAATCGGGAAGTTCTCCATGAAGGTATTGTATAAACCTTCACGTCCCCTTTCTTCAGATTTTGTTTCCAGTTGGAAGAAGTCCTGGAATGACTGGATCTGAATATCCAAGAAATCGGGATAATCCGGTGTGTTCTTGGCCGAGGCGAAACTTATTCTTTCAGTCTGATTTGTGAACATCAATGGACAAAATTTTGATTAAAATATAAGTAATATAACGCATATAATTATATATGCAAAAGGGTTTAGGCCTAGTTCGCACATAGCGAAAAGACCTAAACCAAGGCTTTAAAGCTCAGGGAACTTATTTAAGCTCAACCTCTGCTCCAGCTTCTTCTAAAGAAGATTTGATTCCTTCTGCTTCGTCTTTGGAAATTCCTTCTTTGATCGCTTTAGGAGCGCTATCTACGATCTCCTTAGCTTCTTTCAATCCAAGACCGGTAAGTTCTTTTACCAATTTAACAACTGCCAATTTAGATCCACCGGCAGCTTTCAGGATTACATCAAACTCAGTTTTTTCTTCAGCAGCTTCTCCACCTCCGGCAGCAGCTCCACCTCCGGCAACAGCAACTGCAGCAGCAGCAGGCTCGATACCGTATTCTTCTTTTAATATGTCAGCTAACTCGTTTACTTCTTTAACTGTTAAGTTAACTAATTGTTCTGCAAAGTCTTTCAAATCTGCCATTTCTATCGTTTTTAGAATTTTAAATATAAATTGTTATTAAGTGCGTACTTATTCCTTCTCTGATAAAGTCTTCAGGATACCTGCAAGTTTACCACCTCCGGACTTAAGACCGGAAATAACGTTCTTAGCAGGCGATTGCAGCAATCCGATGATATCTCCGATAACTTCCTCTTTGGATTTGAGGCTAACCAGAGCATCCAGCTGCTCATCTCCGATATAGATTGCTTCTGCGATAAAAGCACCTTTAAGAAGGGGCTTATCAGACTTCTTTCGGAAATCTTTGATAAGTTTCGCAGGAACATTACCTGTTTCGGAAAACATAAGAGAGGTATTACCCTCAATACAGAAGGCAACTCTCCAAAATCTTTATCAGACGCTTCCATTGCTTTGGAAAGCAATGTATTTTTCACAACTGCCAGTTTCACATTTGCTTTGAAACACGCCCTACGCAAGTTAGAGGTAGCTGTCGCATCCAAGCCGGATATATCTGCGAGATAGATATTTGTATTATCCGCCAACTGTGCAGTTAAATCACTGATTACCGTTGCTTTGTCTTCTCTCGTCATGATTTAAAGAATTATTAACTACCAATTAAACTGCTTTAGGGTCTACAGGCACACTAGGACTCATTGTACTGGACAAGTGAATACTCTTAATGTAAGTACCTTTAGCTGCAGTTGGTTTTAGTTTAATTAATGTTTGAATCAATTCATTCGCATTCCCGGAAAGTTTCTCGGGAGTAAATGAGGCTTTTCCTATAGCAGCATGAACGATACCGGTTTTATCAACCTTAAAATCGATCTTACCTGCCTTTACTTCACTAACAGCTTTAGCGACATCCATAGTTACCGTTCCGGTCTTAGGGTTAGGCATCAACCCTCTTGGTCCGAGAATACGTCCCAGAGGCCCTAATTTACCCATAACACTTGGCATGGTAATAATCACATCAACATCTGTCCAGCCGTCTTTGATCTTTTGCAGATACTCATCAAGACCTACGTAATCCGCACCTGCTTCTTTTGCTTCAGCTTCTTTATCCGGGGTTACCAGCGCAAGAACTTTAACATCCTTACCGGTACCGTGAGGTAAAGTCACCACGCCACGAACCATCTGGTTTGCTTTACGCGGATCTACACCAAGCCTTACAGCAATGTCTACAGAAGCATCAAACTTCACATTGGTAATTTCTTTTACCAGTGCGGAAGCCTCGTTTACCGAATACAGCTTATTTCTGTCTATTTTAGCTAAAGCTTCTTTTTGCTTTTTCGTCAATTTTGCCATTTTCCTTGTCTTTTAAGATTTAAAAAGGCTTGTCACCAGTAACCGTTAATCCCATAGATCTTGCGGTACCTGCAACCATACTCATGGCAGACTCCACGGTAAACGCATTAAGATCCTGCATTTTATCTTCGGCTATAGCTCTTACCTGATCCCAGGTAATGCTGGCCACTTTCTTACGGTTAGGTTCCCCGGAACCACTTTTAATCTTAGCCGCTTCCTTCAATTGAACTGCCGCCGGCGGTGTCTTTACGATAAATTCAAATGATTTATCTTTATAAACCGTGATAACAACAGGTAAAACCTTACCCTGTTTGTCCTGTGTACGCGCGTTGAACTGCTTACAGAACTCCATGATGTTAACGCCGGCAGCACCTAAAGCGGGTCCAACCGGTGGCGACGGATTCGCAGCACCTCCCCTAACTTGTAGTTTAACTACTTTACTAACTTCTTTTGCCATTGTTCAGAATTTAATACAAGGAAGCATCTTTATCAAGGAAGCAAAGACACTTCTATATGTAACATTTAAATTTTCTCTACTTGCATGTAACTAAGCTCCAGAGGGGTCTTTCTACCGAAAATCTTCACCATAACCTCAAGCTTTCGTTTTTCTTCGTTAACTTTCTCCACAGTACCGTTAAAACCGTTAAAAGGTCCATCTATAACCTTTACAGTCTCTCCTACAGCATAAGGTATCACCACATTATCTGTTTTCACAGACAACTCATCAACCTTACCAAGCATTCTGTTTACTTCGGATTTTCGTAACGGAACAGGATCTCCGCCTTTAACCTCTCCGAGAAAGCCGATAACACCGGTAATAGACTTGATAATGTGCGTAACCTCACCTCCGAGGTTCGCCTTAACCATTACGTAGCCAGGAAAATAAACCCTTTCCTTATTGACCTTTTTACCATTTCGTATTTGAACAACTTTTTCGGTCGGAACCAGTACTTCATCAACATAATCGGAATAACCAAGACGAGCCACCTCGTTTTCGATGTAAGACTTCACCTTGTTTTCCTGACCGCTGACTGCCCTTACCACATACCACCGTTTCACTAATGCTTCTGCCATAGCAATCTATTCGTATGTTAACTTAATTTACTGTAGTACAAACTGATAAGCTCACCAAAAGCTACATCAATTCCCCAAACAGCCAAAGAAAACAATATGGAAAAAACCGCTACCACAACCATAAGCTTTTGTCCTTCAGCCCATGTCGGCCAGGTCACGTTATTTTTCAACTCTACGAAGGATTCTTTTATATAACCTACTATTGTCATCTTCTATTTTCTTTGCACGGGTGGAGAGATTCGAACTCCCATCAACGGTTTTGGAGACCGCTATTCTACCCTTGAACTACACCCGTTGGTAAAGCCGGAAGATCCTGTTATAAAAGGCGTCTTCCGGCTTTTACTTATAATTTAAAGACCGTAATTAGTCTAAGATTTCAGTTACCTGACCAGCACCTACTGTTCTACCTCCTTCACGGATTGCAAATCGGAGACCTACGTTAAGAGCGATAGGCTGAATAAGCTCAACAGTGATAGTAAGGTTATCTCCAGGCATAACCATCTCTACTCCGTCAGGAAGAGAAATAGTACCTGTTACGTCAGTAGTACGTACATAGAACTGAGGACGGTAGTTGTTATGGAAAGGAGTGTGACGACCACCTTCTTCTTTCTTAAGGATATAAACCTCTGCTTTAAACTTAGCGTGAGGCTTCACAGATCCAGGCTTACAGATAACCATACCTCTTTTGATCTGAGTTTTCTCAATACCTCTCAAAAGCAGACCTACGTTATCTCCGGCTTCACCTCTATCCAATATCTTACGGAACATCTCAACCCCGGTAATAGTAGAAGTCAATTTCTCAGCTCCCATACCAATGATCTCTACAGGATCACCAGTTTTAGCAACACCAGTTTCGATACGACCGGTAGCCACAGTACCACGACCTGTAATAGTAAACACGTCTTCAACCGGCATTAAGAAATCCTTATCAACATCTCTCTGAGGCAATTCGATCCAGTTATCGACAGCTTCCATCAATTCCAATACGGTATCAACCCACTCTTTCTCTCCGTTAAGAGCACCAAGAGCAGAACCTTGAATTACAGGACCGTTATCTCCATCATACTCATAGAAGCTCAAAAGGTCTCTTACTTCCATATCAACCAGCTCCAAAAGCTCGGCATCATCAACAAGGTCAACTTTATTAAGGAAAACTACGATACGCGGAACACCTACCTGACGTCCAAGAAGGATGTGCTCACGAGTTTGCGGCATAGGACCATCGGTAGCAGCAACCACCAGAATAGCACCGTCCATCTGAGCAGCACCGGTAACCATGTTCTTAACGTAGTCAGCGTGACCAGGACAGTCAACGTGAGCGTAGTGACGGTTAGCAGTCTGATATTCTACGTGTGATGTATTAATTGTAATACCTCTTTCTTTTTCTTCCGGAGCGTTATCAATCTGATCAAAGCTTCTTGCTTCTGAAAAACCAGCATCAGCCAAAACCTTAGTAATAGCCGCGGTTAAAGTTGTCTTACCATGATCCACGTGTCCAATAGTACCAATATTCAAGTGCGGTTTGGAACGATCAAATGTTTCCTTTGCCATGATTTAATAATTTAATCTTAGTTATATATTAGTGTTCAAATTCAAGTTCTCCGTGAGCCAACGACGGGATTTGAACCCGTGACCTCTTCCTTACCAAGGAAACGCTCTACCCCTGAGCTACGTCGGCATTAAATTGGTTTTGCAAAACCAAACAGAGCATTTAAAATAAATGACCTGTTCTTCAGAACAAGAGACAAGATTCCCTTCGGCTACGCTCAGGATAAACTTCTCACCTCTCCTTCCCTAAAAAGCAGATAGCTTGCCATCAAACACAAACTATCTGTTCTTTTTCAGAGCGGGAGACGAGGTTCGAACTCGCGACATTCAGCTTGGAAGGCTGACGCTCTACCAACTGAGCTACTCCCGCAAATCTTAAAACAGTATTTCATTTTCCCGGCCAAAAACCGGGCTTTCGTGGGGAGAGCAGGATTCGAACCTGCGAAGGTAAAAACCAACAGATTTACAGTCTGTCCTCGTTGGCCGCTTGAGTATCTCCCCGACACCTACTTTTCCGATCTCATCAGCTTCATCCACAAGAAATAAAGCCTTGTATTTCCGGCTTTTCCAACACTGTCTCCCACCGGATTGAAACCATAAAAAAAGTCCGCTATTTCTAACGGACTGCAAATGTATATATTTATTTTTTTATTCAAAACATTTTTACTGAATTTTTTACTTATATATGTGCCCTCAGCTTCTCTTTGCGTTTCAGCAACACGCGCTCCAGCGAACCGGCAGCACTATCTATGCCCTCCTCAAATGTTTTACATTGTTTTTTGACCATAAACTCATCCCCCGGAACATGAACTTTCACCTCGACAACCTTATTCTCTTTGACACTGGTGTTTTCCACTTTCAGATAAACATCCGAAGAAACGACACGGTCATAAAAATTATCAAGCTTATCCATACGTTTCTGGATAAAATCTACCAGCTTTCCGTCAGCGGTAAAATTCACTGATTGCATGTTTACTCTCATTGCATTGGGTATTACGAAACCACCTGTACTTTGCGGTTAGACCCCATCCCCTGTCCGGCAACTGCTCACCAGGACAACACAGGACAAAAAAAACAAAGGTCTGAGATTCTGATTTGTCGTACCGGATAAAATACAAGCGCTTTCTGGGTTAAACATTAATTGATTCCGGAAAGGATTTATTTTTTATTCCTCGGATGAGCTTCCCCGTACACTTTTTTCAGCTGCGCAATACTATTGTGCGTGTACACCTGAGTCGAAGCCAGACTGGAATGCCCCAATAACTCCTTTACCGAATTTAAATCCGCACCTTTATTCAGTATATGAGTCGCAAAAGTATGCCTTAAAATATGCGGACTCTTTTTTACCTTTAAAGACACCTTACTAAGGTAGCGATTTATCACCCGATAAACAAGAGCTTCATAGACTTTATTACCATTTTTAACTAAAATTAAGATATCCCCCGAGGCTTCTGTCACTACCGCTTCACGCTCCCTGATATACACCCTCAACAATCCCTCCATATACTCCATAAGAGGCACCAGCCGCTCTTTATTTCGCTTTCCAAAAATCCTTACGGTACGCAACGAAAAATCGATATCGGAAATCTTCAGATTCACCAGCTCACTTCTCCGCATCCCCGTAGCGTAAAACAATTCGATAATACACCTGTCCCGGATGCCCTCGAAATTTTCGGGATATACGATCTCATTCAGAACCGCCCGCATCTCTTCCTCCGAAAACGGAATTTCAATTTTCTTCGGGGTTTTTAGCGCCTTATGACCAGCAAGCGGATTCACGACCAGTCCTCCCGACTTCACCAGGAATTTATAATACGCATTCAAAGCAGCGACCTTACGGTTTACAGAACGGTTGGAAATACCCTCGTCCACCATCTTCACTATCCAACTACGAATCATTCCGTAAGAGACTTCTGCAGCTTCGGAAACATCATATTCCTTCCCGATAAAATCCAAAAAGAAACGAAGATCTCTTTCATAAGCATTTACCGTATGCACAGCATACTTCTTTTCGTAACGCAGGTATCCCAAAAATGACGTAACAGCCATAACATCCACTCAAGAAATTATCAAACCTAAAGATACACCTTTTTAAACATTCAGAAAGAAGCACAAAAAAAGTCACCTATACACAATGTACAGGTGACTCCTTTATTAACTTTTATAATCCGGAAAATTAAATATCCTCCTGATCTCTCAAATGCTGAATGTACTGTGCTTTCTGAATCTGAGTTCTTTTTTTCACAGACGGTTTCGTGAACTGCTGTCTTGAACGCAGCTGACGCATTGTCCCCGTACGATCAAACTTTCGCTTAAAACGCTTCAGCGCTCTGTCTATATTTTCGCCTTCTTTAATTGGAATTATTAACATATCTTTACCACCCCCTTTCATTTAGGATTGCAAAGATACTATAATACATCTTACATCTCCAAACAAATCTGCTTTTTCTTTTCGCCATACTACAAAAACGGAGCCAGACGGACCAATCAGCGCTCCCCGACACCCATTTTACTTCAGGATATGACGGGAAATCACTACCTTCTGTATTTCCGTAGTCCCTTCACCGATCGTACACAGCTTAGAATCCCTGTAGAATTTTTCTACCGGAAAATCCTTGGTATACCCATACCCACCATGGATCTGTACCGCTTCATTAGCTATCTTCACACAAGCTTCGGAAGCATACATTTTTGCCATAGCACTAATCCTGGTAATATCCTTTCCGGCATTCTTACCTGAAGCCGCTTTATGCAACAACAACTCAGAAGCCTCTATTTCCGTTGCCATATCTACAAGTTTGAACGAAATACCCTGAAATTCACAAATCGCTTTTCCGAACTGCATACGTTCTTTCGAGTATTTTAAAGCAGCCCCGTAAGCCCCCCTGGCAATCCCCAGGGACAATGCCCCAATAGAAATACGCCCACCGTCGAGCACTTTCATAGACTGTATAAAACCTTCACCTACTTCCCCTAACCGGTTGGCATCAGGTATACGACAGTCGTTAAATACAAGTTCTGCTGTTTCACTGGCTCGCATCCCCAGCTTATTTTCTTTTTTACCACTTCCGAACCCCGGAGTCCCCTTCTCTACCACAAAGGCGGACATCCCTCTGGAATCTCCTTTCTCTCCTGTTCTCACGATCACTACGGCAACATCTCCGCTTTTTCCGTGCGTAATAAAATTTTTAGCCCCGTTCAGCACCCATTCGTCGCCTTCCCGGACAGCCGTAGTATTCATTCCTCCCGCATCGGACCCGGTATTGTGCTCCGTAAGCCCCCAGGCACCTATCCATTCGCCCGTGGCCAATTTAGGCAGCCATTTCTGCTTTTGCTCCTCATTACCAAACTCAAGGATATGATTTGTACACAGAGAATTATGCGCTGCAACTGACAGCCCTATGGAAGGATCTACCTTCGATATTTCCTCTATCACTGCTATATACTCATGATACCCAAAACCAGCTCCTCCGTATTGCTCGGGCACCAAAACCCCCATAAAACCATACGCTCCGGCCTTTTTAAACAATTGCACAGGAAATTCCTGCGTTTCATCCCACTCCATTACGTGAGGTCTGATAAATTGCTCTGCAAACTCCTTGGCGGAAGACTTAACCATTTGCTGCGTCTCCGAGTACTCGAAGTTCATAGCGGTATTTATATCGATATTCATTCAGCGTATTATTTTTTAAATACATGATAATCAAACAACAAAACGAAACAAAAATACGATGTTCAAAAACACGAAACAAGCAATTCATCTTAAAATAAAGCCAAAACACCGCCCCCCCTTGATTTTCGGGATCTCATAAGGGGATAAACCGATAAAAGTATCTTTATTTAAAAGAAACAGAAAAAACGCTCCTTTACCGTGACAAATATTCCCAAAATCACACCGTTTTTTATCGTGCGGTCAAATATAGTTCAATTCTCGCAATTTTCTCTTTGGAGAAACCTTCTATTTTACGGAGTTCACCGACCGAATAAATCGTATCTACCCGGTACGATAGGTTATAATAGCCCGTGCATCTTCTTTACTGATATAAACTACAGAGGCCAGCTGGTTCAGAGAGGCCGTATTGATATTGACCTGTCGTATTTCCGGCGGATCTACGATCTCAAAATATTTCAAAAGTCTTTCCACCACTACGGAGTCCAGGCCGTAAACCTCATAAAGTTGTTCGGGAACCGAAAAACCACCAAGCAAATTTCTGTATTTCACGATACGCGCAGAAAGCTTTTCACCTACACCGGATACTTTTTTAAGTTCTTGCTCTCCGACACGGTTCAGGTCATACTTTTTACCGGTATCAGAAATTACTTTCCGGCTTATCTTTTTGGAAGAAGCAACCTTCTCCGGAAAATCAGGAAACCGGAAATAGGGCGCCATCCGCTGTAAAACCGTATCGCACACGCCGGTAACCCGTGCAAAATCTTCTGCTGAATTCACAAAATTCCCCGCGCTCCTATAGGCGTGTAACCTATCGATTTCGGTTACGCTCATACCCCATATATAGCCTTTATAATCCGAAAGGTAATTAGGATTAAACGGATATACCGTATCTCTCTCCTGAATATTTGCCAGCGAATCTAACTGCTCCCTGAGCGCCAGTAATACCAGGTCATCTTCTACTTCCCTCACTGCAGGCATCAGGGCTTTATACCACAGATAGCTGATTTGGGTAAAAAAAATAATGGCCAGCAAAAAGAAAATCCCGCTTCTCTCTTTCTTGTCAAAACGGAAACGGGACTTTTTCATAAGCTAATATTTTAATGATGATCGTACTATTCCTGCCGGATAATTTCGTCGTCATTTTCCGCATAGGAATCGGGCTCCTGTTTCGGAGGAGTTACCATCACCTTGTAAAAAAGTATCCTGCTATAGCGGTTACAATACCTTGCGCAAGAAGCATCGTTATTAGTGCTGTTGTATTCATACTGATGTTACCCTCCCTTCTCTGACTCGTTTTTTGTAAGATACATAAATTAATATCAAAATAAACAGCAACAGGGCAGACAGGAATCCTCTGGCCATATTCACAGCAAACAGGTTATCCTGTAAAACCCGGATCTGTTCCGGATCCGTTGCGTCGGCCAATTGCTGCCTCAGCCCCACATTGGTAATTTTATTAATGATAGACATATTATCCAGCGGCCATCCGTTTCCGGAAAACAGGCTCCGGATATTTCCCGACCAGTCATTGGCTTTAGGCGCAAATACGGTTCCGAGAAAAACAACTATAAGAATAACCGGAGTTATGTACTTGATAATATACCTGTAGATACCGGGAACTTTGATGTCTGCCCCCATAGTAATCTCGCGCCAGCCCTTATTTAAACCGAACACCCATGAGAAGAGTATCGTTTCCATCATGGCAAATACCACAAGACTCACGGTACCCGCCCAATAATCATATTCGTCAAAAACTCCCTCTCCGAAAAAGAAAACGGTAGGCAGCCCCATAATAAGTGTTACCAGGCCAAAGGCCCAGGCTCCCTTTTTACGATTCCATCCGAATTCGTCCTGCATAAAACTCACACAGGGCGTCCCCATGGCCAGAGAGCTGGTGATCCCTGAAAAGAACAGCAGACCAAACCACATGACCCCGGCTATCGCTGCAAAAACAGGGCCCCATTGCTGAAAAAGATAAGGCATGGTCTGGAACGCCATTCCGAAGCCTGCATTTTCCATGACCCAGTCCATTCCCAGGTAACCTGCAGCGATAGGAATAACGATAGAGCTCCCTATTACCACTTCGATAAACTCGTTCATAAACCCGGCAGAAACAGCGTTCAACGCAATATCATCCTTACTTTTCACATAGGCTGCGTAACAGTGTACCGTACCCATACCCACGGAAAGCGTAAAGAAAATCTGTCCGGCTGCGGCCATCCAGACTTTCAGGTCCAGAATAGACTCGTATTGGGGTGTCCACAGGAAATTCAACCCGTCCCATGCATTGGCATCCGGAAATATCTCCGAAGCCCCGCTGGTTCCAAGCGTTAGTCCCCGCACCGCCAGTATCACACCGAAGATGATCAGCAACGGCATTCCGATCTTGGCCACTTTTTCTACCCCGCCCAATCCTTTGGAAAGTACATATACATTAATAGCAAGGCACAATATATAGAAGATCACAGCCTCAAAGGGTATTCCTGTTGTACTGTGCAGCACGTCCGTATACGAAAGGAAAAAATCAGCGACCTGCGACTGGTCCATACCGGAAAAAGTACCTTTCAGGGAATGAACCACATAAGACATCGTCCAGGATTCTATATACGCATAGTAGGCTGCTACCGCAATGTTGGTGAAAATTCCGAATACTCCAATATACTTCAACACCCTTCCCTTGGTCATCGTATCCAGTATATAAGGAGTACTGTGATTTCCGAACCTTCCTCCGTAACGTCCGGAAGACCATTCTATAAATAACAGAGGAATTCCCATGAGAAGAAAACACACCAGGTAAGGAATGATAAATGCTCCGCCTCCGTTCTGCACGGCCTGCACGGGGAAACGCAGGAAATTCCCCAACCCTACGGCATTTCCTGCCATGGCAAGAATAAGTCCGATCCTGGAGCCCCAGGATTCTTTAGTCTTTGTCATATTTCAACAATAATAGTTAGTGCTCTCTCTTAGCCGGTTTTACTGGTTGGGGTTTCTTAAAGAGTTCGTTGGCATTCAGCTTACGAACATATTCCCTAAGATCTGAGCGAACTTCACCTGACATGATATACAAACCGATAATATTTGGCAGTGCCATGGCCAGTAGCATCATATCCGAAAAGTCCAGAACAGCCCCCAGGCTGATAGAAGCGCCCAAAACTACGAACATTAAGAATAATATCTTGTATATAAACTCCACTCTTTTGCTTTTCCCGAAAAGAAACGTAGCCGCACGCATACCGTAATACGACCAGGAGATTGCCGTTGAAAAGGCAAACAGGAATACCGCAACGGCGAGTACATAAGGGAACCAGCTGATTACGCTTCCGAAAGCTGCAGAGGTCAGCTGAGCTCCTCCAAGTCCTTCTGCTCCTTCATGAACTCCGGTAAAGATCAACACCAGAGCCGTCAGGGTACACACTACAATCGTATCGATAAAAGGTTCGAGCAAAGCTACAAAACCTTCGGAGACCGGATGCTTTGTTTTGGCTGCGGAGTGTGCTATAGCAGCAGATCCCACACCGGCTTCGTTAGAGAAGGTACCACGACGGAAACCTTGTATCAGCACCCCTATAATTCCACCTTTAAGTGCTCCGGGGTCAAAAGCCCCGTCAAATATCTCCATAAACGCACTGCCGATATGATTGATATGCATAAAAATCACCACCAGGGCAAAAAACACATATAGCGACGCCATAAAAGGCACGATCTTTTCCGTTACTTTGGCTATACTTTTTATTCCTCCGAGAATCACAGCACCTACCAGTAACGCCATAAGCACGCCAAACCAGAAACCGTTTCCTTCCAGCACCGGAAACTGCCCCTGTAACTGATCGAAGGCCTGGTTGGACTGGAACATATTACCGGAACCGAAAGATGCTCCGATACACAATATGGCAAAAACCACGGCAAGTACCTTACCGAACCTTTCTTTTCCACGGGCTTTGAGTCCCTTTACCAGGTAACTCATCGGGCCTCCGAATACCCGGCCATCGGCATGGATCTCTCTGTATTTTACCCCGAGGGAACACTCGACGAACTTGGATGACATTCCGAAAAACCCGGCCAGGATCATCCAGAAAGTAGCGCCGGGACCTCCTACGGCAATAGCAATGGCCACACCGGCAATATTACCCAATCCGACCGTACCGGAAACCGCAGTCGCCAGAGCCTGAAAATGGGTCACCTGCCCCGGAGCCTCGGACTCGTCATAATGTCCACGAGCCAGTTGAATGGCATGCTTAAAACCACGGATGTTGATAAACTTCATCCGAAGGGTAAAGAAGAGCCCCCCGATAATAAGCCATATTACAATAAAAGGTACGGCTATTGTTCTGGGATCTCCGTTGGGATGTAAAAGAGGACTACCATTGTCGTCATACATCACAGGATCGTATAATCCCATTGCCGCAAAAGGGTCCCAAAACAAAACGGAACCAATTGCATCTACTATAGGCTGCGTGGTTCCGTTGAATATTTCTGTAATCGACTTGGCAGGGACTTCGTACTTTTCGGTGACTGACATCCCGTTGGCATCGGTGACGGTTAAGGTGTAGGGTATCCCTTCTGTAAGCCCGGATGCCGTGTTGGACTTGAGGGGGGTCGACTGATTACTCCATTTATAAGTATAAGGCTCCTGACCTCCTTCCACCCGGACCTCTATTCTACCATCATTGATGACGTTAGAAGGATTCTCAAGGGTTTCTTTCAGGGTTAATTCTTGTGAAAATACTGTAAAAGAAGTTAGTGTTAAGAGAAGAGAGAGAAATTTATTTCTCATAAAATGCATATTAAATTTTTAGATTAGTGTTAGTGTTTATCTTTCAAAAATATACTACAACAAAATATTTCAAAATTAACGAATAAAAGGGTAATTCGTTAAAAGGGAGCAATATCCAAAAAAAAAGAGTCTAAATCAAGTTTTGAATCTGTTTTCACATCCTGACAACTAAAAAAAATTTAAAAAAAGTACCGGGAAAGCATAAAATTAAAACAAGCTGTTTTTTGGCTAAAGGTCAAATACCGATGTTCTTTTGGTATAGACCATATCTTTGAGTTTTAATACGAAAGCCAGGGTTAGATACACGGCAAACCATACTCCCAAGGTTGCAAAAGAAACATAAATAAAGAATAACCGGACATTTTTGGCTTTCATCCCCAGTCTGTCTGCCAGACGGGAAGAAACGGCAAAACCGTGTTTTTCGAAAAAATACCGGATGTTGGTCAGCGTTTTCACGGATGCTAAGATACGTAATAATTGCACATAGCAACAACAAAACACCACGTTCTATCAGGTCTTGAGCAATTGGTGCCCTATAGTACATTCCACACAACGATTTTCAGAACAGTATGCATGATAAAGCTGTAATAATGCCTGACTGTCGGCCACATCCCCGGGCTTGATCCCTATTCCTGTATAACCGGCAGTAATACTGTTTTTTTCAGGATTCAGGCTACGGGCCAGTTCCAGTAGGCGCTCATCCGCTTCCCTCCCCAGATAACGCATGTAACAGAACTTAACGGGAAGTACCGTATTGACGATTAGCAGATCCATAAAATTACGCGAAACTACTTTTCGATGCTTTCCGGATATTTTGCCGAACGTATAGTGGTCGTCCCAGTAGGGCGATGCACTACTCTCCAGTACGGAATAAAAATCGGCCACCCGGTCCGTTTCCATAACCAGTGTAAAAAGGGTCTTTCTTTGGCAATAAAGATTAGCCAGCTGCGACAAGCGTACCGTGGGAAAATTGGCCGGTCTCAGCCGGTGAAAATAAGGAGGTACTACCCCGGCGGACGATAATCCGAACTTTCTTTGCAAATACAGATACTCCTTCCTCAACACCTTCATATAGGTATCGGGTGTTTCGTCTTCTCCGAGCAATCCTGCCTGGCCAAACAACAACGCTTCCATAAGAAGCACTTCATGTTGTACCTTACGTACCACCTTAAAATCTATCGAATCCGCGACACTTCGAAAAGATTCCCCGTTGATCTTCAATCCGAAATTGCGCATGAGCTGCCTGAAAAAAACGGCCTCCCAGTCATTACCGGATCTTTTGAGATCCTGCAGCACCGTTACCGACTTCCGTTCCATCCGTTCAAAAAACAGGCGTTCGAGATAAGCATCGCGCAAAAAAGGATCTACACGAGCCATACTTTTTTCGCAATTAATAAAACTACAACTGTTCTTCAACAGCTTACGGTAATTCTGCTGCAAATTATCCGGGGTTACAGTTTTAAGTTCCAAAGCAGGGATACGCGTATTATCTCCCCGAAAAACGGGCGCATCATCTTCCCATACCACATGAAGAACCACATTGTCGTAAGCCCTGTCTTTCTCATGCCCATGCGCATACCAGTGCGAAGACCTGATGTGTATTTCCACATTGCCCGCCCATAATTGTCCGCCTATACGCAACCTGGCATCAAAAAATCCGGACCCGATAAATGATTGTGCTGTCCCGGGGTAATGATCTCTATCTTTTCTCTTGCAACGGTATGCAACTCCCGGACCTGAAACTTTTGAAATTTCCACAAATAATGTAAAAAGTCTTCTTTCATATCACGCTTAAAATACAATGATTATACGTTGATAAAATACAGTTTACACAGTGCTCGAAAAAACTTCAAGACATAAATATATAAAATTGAGTCCATTACAACAAGCCCTATCATAAAATAGACATATTTTTCACAATCCATCTTGTATATGTCCGTTTTAAAATTAACTTTGCATTTCAAAGTACTTTATTTTGGAACCGAACAAATACCTTCAGGACCTCAGTGACATCAGAACTATGATGCAAAAGTCCACCCGTTTTATTTCATTGAGCGGACTTTCGGGAATACTGGCGGGCATCTATGCCCTTACCGGTGCGGCGATCGCTTACCTGCTCGTAACCAACTCTCCAAGGTCGTATCTGATCCTCGATGGCTATATATTCCGGCTGGTACTCCTCGACCTTTTTCTCGTAGCTTTCCTGAGTGCTGCTACGGCTATATTCCTCACCACGCGTAAAGCCAAAAAAAACGGGGAAAAAATATGGGACAGTGCTTCACGAAGACTCATCATCAATTTCCTGATCCCCATGGTTACAGGAGGCCTATATATACTAATCGTACTGAATCAGCAGAAATACGGGCAAACCGGGGCTTTGATGCTGATATTTTACGGACTGGCCCTTGTCAATGCCTCCAAATACAGCCTGGGTGATATACGTTATCTCGGCTATACGGAAATAGCCCTGGGGCTTATCTGTGCCATGCTTCCAGGTTACGGATTCTGGTTCTGGTGTATCGGCTTCGGCGTCATGCACATCATCTATGGTCTTATTATGTATTACAAATACGACAAAGCGTAGGTTTTGGGTATCATCAACAATATAAACAAAGCTTTCGACCATCGCGTACGCCTGGGGATTATGTCTGTCCTTATGGTAAATGAACATGCCGATTTCAAAGCGCTGAAAGAGCTCCTCGATGTAACCGACGGCAACCTGGCCAGCCATGCCAAAGCACTCGAACAAGCCGGATACATATCAGTACAAAAACAATTTATAGGAAAAAAACCAAATACCAAATATGTTGTGACGACTACCGGGAAAACCGCTTTTAAAAAACACCTGGACGCACTCGAAAAACTCATTAACAGAAATCAATAATTTTTTTAACTAACAACTTTGAAACACAAAGTACTTTAAAAAATAAAAAATGGAACAACATCAAAAAGACAGGGGAAAATTCGGCACTTGGATCAGAACATCCGTAACAGCCAGAATGCTTATGGTAGGATTTCTCATCCTTATATTATTGATACCATTATCCTTTGTCAAAGATCTTATCCGGGAAAGATCGTCCCGAAAACAGGGGGTAATGAATGAAATCAGCGAAAAATGGGGAGACGAAGTGATCTTATTCGGACCTGTTCTTGAGATTCCATACAAAACATTCCGCCAAAAGACTGTTGTAGAAGAAAGCACCAAAAAAATGTTTACGGAGACCATTGAAGAAGTTTCGTATCTTTATGTTTTCCCCGATGCTCTCGACATCAATTCCCGGGTGAATCCGGAAGAGAAATATTACGGCATCTACAAGACCAGTGTGTACCAGAGTTCGACATCCTTGTCCGGATCATTTTCCATACCCGACTTTACAGAACAGGAAATAAAAGAAAGCAACATACTGTGGGAGAGGGCCAGGATCGTCATGAAGATGTCCAATCAGAAAGGCGTTAGCAACCAGGCCAAAATTACCATGGGATCGCATACATACGATTTGAAATCCCGCTACGTGACGGAGGAGAACTACGGGAACAGGCCGGCACTGCAAACCCTGGAAAGTCCTGTATTAAAAGAAAAAGATGTGCCACACACGGCAAATACCGGTTTTTCCATGACGCTGGATATACGCGGAAGCCGGCAAATGAGCTTTATCCCTGTCGGAAAACAAACAACAGTAGCCATGACTTCCCCATGGCAAACCGCGAACTTTTTCGGAAAATTTCTGCCACATAACGACGGTAAGATACACGAAAACGGTTTTGATGCACAATGGAAAATACTGGAGATCAACCGGCCCTTCTCCCAACAGTTTATCAATCAGCTTCCCGATCTGGAAACATACGCCTTCGGTGTTAATTTCATGATCCCTGTCGACGATTACCAGAAAAGTGAGCGAACTTCCAAATACGGTTTTATGGTGATAAGCCTGACCTTCCTCGTTTTTTTCCTGATTCAGACCCTCAGCAAGATCCATATCCACCCTTTTCAATACCTGATGATAGGGCTCGCCCTGGTTATGTTCTACACTTTACTGATTTCCATATCGGAGCACAGCAACTTTTTAAGGCTTATCTCATAGCAGGCACCTCCGTGATTGTGCTCATCAGCACATATTCGTTATCCATACTGAAATCACGGATGTTCTCCCTGTTTATTATGCTGTCGCTGGTTGCTATTTACACCTTTATATATATCATCATACAGCTCGAAAACTATGCACTCATCACAGGAAGTACAGGTCTTTTTGTTATACTGGCCATCGTGATGTTTATTTCCCGAAAAATAGACTGGGGAAGCGAGAACCAGTAAAAAAAGTGCCCTTTCTCACAAAAACGGAGAAAGGGCACTTTTTTTACTCTTTATATTTATGCTACGATGTCTCCCTCCCACTCCAGGATACCACCGAGGAGATTATAAGCTTCATCAAAGCCCAACTGTTCCATCAATGCACAAGCCTGAGCACTTCTGGCTCCCGAACGACAATACACATAATAAGTCTTGGACTTATCCAGCTTTTCGAGTTCGTCTATAAACCCTTGTCCCTGACGGATATCTATATTGATCGCATCGGGAATATAACCGTCTTCAAATTCTTCTTCGGTTCGAACATCCAGAACAACAGCCTCTTTATGCTGAGCCACCTGCTCCGCCCATTCTTCTTGAGTTAAATCTGCCATAATTTTTCTTTTTTTCAAAATTAAGCAAAACAAAAAAACCCGCGACTATATGTACACGGATTATTTATCTTCTTCAAAGGCCAGGGATTTATTTTATTCCACACCCTATAGCCTTGGTTGTTGTAATCCGTATTTCCTTCCCCTCAAGCATAGCATTGACTGCATCTTCTGCATAACGGTTTTCTACCGAAGCAGCATCCTGGTAATTATCGTCTATAGCACCTATATACTTAACCTCATTTCCATGAGTTTTACGTTCCAGCAAAAACACGTGAGGAGTACGGGTTGCCCCGTAAAGGGGATAGATCTTTTGCTCCTTGTCGAGCAAATACGGAAAAGCAAATTTCTTCTGATGCGCTCTAACCTTCATCTCCTCAAAACTGTCTCGTGGAGACTTTTCCGGATTATTGGGATTAATGGCAATAACCGGAACCCCCATCTTGCTGTATTTTCTGTCCAGGGCAATAATCCGGTCTTCATAAGCCTGTGCATAAGGACAGGTGTTACAGGTAAAAATAAGAAGGTATCCTTTGGCATTTTCATAATCGGACAGGGATACCATTTTCCCATCGATATTAATAAGACTGAAATCTTCGGCAATATCTCCTATACGGTATCCTTCATCCACAGGATGCGAAGGCCCGCTGAAAGACCCCATGGTCAATACGACGGTGAGTAACAATGAGATTCGTAGTAGTGGTTTCATTTTGTATCTGTTAAAGCATTCAGGTTTTCTTCGAGTTCTGTGTAGGTCAGGGACGACTCATAAAATGCGCGTCGATCCTTGTTATATATCAATGTTGCAGGTATGGCTCCGGACCATTCCTCGGCTACCTTGGGTATCCAGTCGTTCTGCCGGGGATCATCGAGAACAACCACTCTCGATGTCAACGCTTCACGCTTCACGAAAGGGAGGAGTTTTTTATCCAATGTGCCAGGCATATCAAGACTCACCAGTACCACTTCCACTCCGCTATCCTTATACTTTTCCCCAAGACGTTCAAAATACGGCAGTTCTGCCACACAGGGCTTACACCATGTCGCCCAGAAATTAACGACATAGGTCTTCCCGTTCTTCCTGTTCAGTAAAGGCTCTAGCCCTTCAAAATCATAAACACCGATCTGAATAGCTCCGTCAGTCACAACATTTTTGGGAAGGCCCATTTTAAGCCCTTCGTCAACTTTCCGGACTCCTTTTTTGCCAGCCCGGTTACAGGAAATCAAAATTACAAAAAACAAGCAGGTTACACACAGTTTCATTTCCATATTTTTTTATTCGGTGCTCCGTAAATCCTTATCACCATACTTCCCGAAGCTCATTTTTTTAACATTCCCATAGCACATTCCATACCGGCATCTTCCGCAAGTTATATGCTAATTTTTAATCATTTAAAAAACACCACATCTTTATAAAGATAAAAATAAGGACTTCCTTCGTCTGTGATTTAACAAAAATTTAGCAAATGTTAGCAAGGACAATCTTAAAAACAATTATATATTTGTACATACAAATGTTGTATGAACAATGAAAATTGAAGATGTTATAAAAACACAGAATATGCAAATGCACACCCGGACTATCATCAACCTGGTGTACACGGCCAATGAAATAAACAACAGTATATCCGATGCGATAAAACCTTTTGAAATTTCAATGCCGCAATTCAACGTCTTGCGTATTCTGAAAGGGCAAAAGGGCAACCTGCAAACCTGTCTACCATACAGGACCGCATGATTGCCAAGATGAGTAATACCACCCGTATTGTAGACAAACTGATAGACAAAGGACTGGTAAAGCGTATCCAATGCCCTAAAAACCGTAGAAAAGTAGAAATCTTTATTACTAAAGAAGGGCTCACACTTCTCGAAAAAGTAAATATTGCAGTAGCCGATACGGAAAAAGAAATCGTAAGTCGGCTGAGCGAAGATCAACTGGAGATGCTCAATCAGGTGCTGGACACCCTAAGGAGCTGACCCGAATTTAAACATAATATGAATATACAATCCGACAAAATCCGAATTAAAATGAATCATGTTATAGAATCGCTACAATGGAGGTATGCGACTAAAAAGTTTAACTCTGCGGCCAAATTATCCGATGAGCATCTGGATACTCTGAAAGAATCCATTCGTTTATCCGCTTCTTCTTACGGTATGCAGCCTTATGAGGTATTTATCATACAAGACCCGGAAATTCGTAAACAACTCAGAGAAGTATCCTGGGGACAGTCACAGATTACCGATGCTTCATGTCTTATCGTTTTCGCATCCAAAACCGATGTAACGGCTTCCGATACCGAAGCTTACATGAAAAATATCAGTAAAACCCGGAATATTCCCGTCGAAAACCTTTCCGGATACGCAAATATGATAAACAATGCCGTAGTACAGTTACCCACAGACATTAAAGGTAACTGGACCGCTAAACAAGCCTATATAGCACTGGGAAATTTACTGGCTACAGCCGCCCAACTCCGTATCGATGCGTGCCCTATGGAAGGTTTTGATGCCGATGGTTATGACCGTATACTCGGGCTCAAAGCCCAAGGGCTACATACTGCCGTTATTGCCGCGGTAGGCTACCGTGCCCCGGAAGATGATATGCAACACCTGCCGAAAGTAAGAAAAACTGCAGAAGAATTATTTCACACTATATAAGTAACATCTTAACATTTAACATCAATACACAATTATCTGAAACATGAAAAACAAATTTGCAAAAGTAGCTTTAACGCTCACAGTGGCTTTTAGTGCCGTAGCTTTTTCAACTATCGAAAAAGAGAAGAAAACCGTTGACACCTCTACCAGTAAAGTTACCTGGAAAGGATATAAAGTAACCGGTTCTCACGAAGGTGTAGTAGACATCAAAGAAGGACATCTTGTTTTTGAAGGTGATAAGCTTACAGGAGGAGAATTCGTAGTAGATCTTACCACGATCAGTGCTACCGACCTTGAAGGTGAATACAAAGATAAACTTGACGGCCACCTGAAGTCCGAAGACTTTTTCGATGTACAAAAGTATCCTACGGCCAAAATGGTGATCACCAAAGTAAAATCTACCGGAAAAAATGCTTATAAAGTAACAGGAGACCTTACTATTAAAGAAAAAACCCATCCGGTAAGTTTCGAACTTTCTGTTTACGGAAATAAAGCAACGGGAGCGATAAAAATTGACCGAAGTAAGTATGACGTTAAGTACAATTCCGGTAGCTTTTTCAAAAATCTTGGAGACAAAACCATTTACGATGAATTCGACCTGGTTGTCGATCTGAATTTCTAAGTAAAGCAGAAAAACACCTATGACAAAAAAGGGTCCTTTTGCTCTCAAAAAGGACTTTTTTTTAAATCTCAGCTAAAAAATTGTTATAAAAGCATTTTGCAGCTTGTAATTATCGTTTTCCTTTCTATATTTGTAGCAAACAAAAACAAATGCACAACATTTTAAACAATACTTGGTGGTGGAGCAACTTACGTCAGAACGTCGTGAGCTAAGACCCTGTTAAGTATTTTTAAAACCAAAATACAAAAGGCTTGTCAATCACGACAAGCCTTTTTTGTTTTCCGTACGCTATATAACTTTGAAAGAACAATGATACATTTAACCACACATTACAAACAAATACTCGCAGATACGATAACGCCGGTCAGCGTTTACCTTAAGATAAGGGACAGGTATCCCGGCAGCCTCCTGCTGGAGAGCAGCGATTATCACGCCAACAACAACAGTTTCTCTTATATATGCTGTAATCCAATAGCCAGTATAGAGGTGAAAAAAGGGATCATCACCACCTCCTATCCGGACGGTAAGAGCGCGCAGACCAACATAGAACAAAACACCGACGTTCCCCAGGCCATACATGATTTTGCCCGTGCTTTCCAGACCGAAGACAACGGGTTTAAGTTTATCAACAAAGGGCTTTTCGGTTACATTGCCTATGACGGTGTCCGACATTTCGAGGATATTGAGATCTCCCGCAAGGAAGACACACTGGACATCCCTGACATTTATTATGCCGTATATCAGAACATCATAGCCATCAATCATTTTAAAAACGAGGCTTATATTTTCTGTCACAGTACGGACGGCACCAATAATATCCCGGAGATCGAGCAATTGCTCCAGTCCAAAAATTTCGCCACGTACAATTTTTCCAAAACCGGGGCTCCCGTATCCAATCTCACCGATGAGGAATACAAAAAAAGTGTGGAATACGCCAAAAAACACTGTTATCGCGGCGATGTCTTCCAACTTGTATTATCCAGAAGATTCTCTCAGGAATTCAAAGGAGACGAATTTAATGTGTACCGTGCCCTGAGAAGTATAAACCCTCTCCTTACCTCTTCTTTTTCGACTACGGTAACTTTAAGATCTTCGGTTCTTCACCGGAAGCTCAGCTCGTTGTCAAAGACAGAAAAGCAGAGATACACCCCATAGCCGGAACCTTTCGCCGTACCGGAAATGACGAACAGGATACGGTTCTGGCCAGGCAACTGGCCGAAGATGCCAAGGAAAATGCCGAGCATGTAATGCTTGTAGACCTTGCGCGTAACGATCTGAGCCGGCACGGACATCATGTCAAAGTAGAGACCTACCGGGAAGTACAATTCTTCTCGCATGTCATCCACCTTGTCTCTAAGGTAACCGGTAAACTTCATGAAAAGGCCTCTACCATGCAGGTTGTCGCCGATACGTTTCCTGCGGGTACACTCAGCGGGGCTCCCAAACATATGGCCATGCAGCTCATCGACAAGTACGAAAACTGTAACCGGGACTTTTATGGCGGAGCCATTGGGTTTATGGATTTTGAAGGCAACTTTAATCATGCCATCATGATCCGGACCTTTCTCAGCAAAAATCACAGGCTTCATTATCAGGCGGGGGCAGGGATCGTCTCCGAATCGAGTCCCGAAAGCGAATTACAGGAGGTCTTTAATAAACTCGGGGCACTTAACAAAGCCATGGACCTGGCCGAAAGCATTTAATCACGTCCTATCAATACAAGAACAGCAAAGTGATGAAAACACAGAAAATACTGGTTATCGATAATTACGACAGTTTCACATACAACCTCGTACATTATCTCGAAGACCTCGGAGGAGAAGTTACCGTAAAGCGTAATGACCAGCTCCTGCTGGAAGAAGCCGAAGATTTTGACAAAATATTACTGTCTCCGGGGCCCGGAATCCCCGACGAAGCCGGCCTTCTCAAAGACATCATCCGGAAATACGCTCCGACAAAGAGCATTCTCGGGGTTTGTCTCGGCCAGCAGGCCATAGGCGAAGTCTTCGGCGGAAAGATCATTAACCTGAACAAGGTGTATCACGGTGTAGCTACTACCGTAAAGATTATCGTAAAAGACGAACCTCTTTTCGAAGGCCTCGATAAAGACATTGAAGTCGGCCGCTACCATTCGTGGGTAGTAGACCCCGAACTTCCCGATACGCTCGAAGCCACTTCTTTCGACGAGAACGGACAGGTGATGTCGCTTCGTCACCGCGAATACGATGTAAAAGGAGTACAGTATCACCCCGAATCCGTCCTCACACCGGATGGCAAAAAAATATTGAAAAACTGGCTTAAAAGCGGTAACAGGTAATAGCAGGAAGTCACAAGTACGGAGCGAAAATAAATCATCCGATATGATGATGGTACTGAAGAAAAACATCAAATAACTCCGAACTCCGGCTTTATGCTTCGGACTTCGGATAAAAAAACAATAATGAAAGCCATACTAAACAGACTGATCAACCACGAAACCATCTCCAAGGAAGAGGCCAGGAACGTATTGGTTAATATTTCACAAGGGTCATACAACACCAGCCAGATCGCAGCATTTTTAACGGTCTATATGATGCGGAGTATAACCGTAGAAGAACTGGAAGGTTTTCGCGATGCGCTCCTGGAACTCTGCATCGCCGTAGAACTGGACGACTATGAAGCTATTGACCTGTGCGGAACCGGTGGAGACGGAAAAGACACATTCAATATTTCCACACTGGCATCGTTCATCACGGCAGGGGCCGGAATTCCGGTTACCAAACACGGTAATTACGGTGTTTCCTCTAAATGCGGCTCCAGCAATGTTATGGAATTCCTGGGTATCAAATTCTCAAACAATCCCGATTTCCTGAAACGTTCTATTGACAAAACCAATATCTGTGTCCTTCACGCACCGCTCTTCCACCCGGCCATGAAAAACGTCGGTCCGATCCGTAAAGAGCTTGCCGTAAAAACATTTTTCAATATGCTCGGCCCTATGGTGAATCCCGCGTTTCCAAAAAACCAGATGGTCGGGGTATTCAACCTCGAACTTGCAAGAATGTACGGATATCTCTATCAGAATACCGATAAAAACTATACCATATTGCACGCGCTCGACGGGTATGACGAACTTTCACTCACCGGTCCGGCCAAAGCGATCCGCAACAACTCCGAACAAATGCTTACCCCGGAAGACTTCGGGGTGAACAGCCTGGACAGTGCGGCTATTAAAGGAGGTGAAACCATAGAAGCATCGGCTGCCATTTTTATGGACGTTATCAGCGGAAAAGGAACAGAAGCCCAGAACAATGTAGTCTGCGCCAATGCAGGAATGGCCATTGCCACCGCAAAAGACCTCACTCCAAAGGAGGGGTACGATATGGCAAAGGAAAGCCTGTTCTCCGGAAAGGCTCTGCAATCCCTCCACAAACTACAGGAAATCAGCAGGTAAACGACAAACAAATATTAATTATCAGGAACCTTAAAAACAGAACCGTATGTCTAACATCTTAGACAAGATCATAGCTGATAAACGCAGAGAGGTCGAACTCAAAAAAAATATAGTCCCGGTCTCTCAACTGGAAAACGCTGTCCTTTTTAGCCGTACAACAACATCGCTTGCGGGCAAACTGAAAGCCAGCAAATCCGGTATTATTGCCGAACACAAAAGGCGTTCGCCGTCAAGGGCCGTAATAAACCAGGCCTTGAGTGTTGCTGATGTAGCCGCAGGATATGAAAACGCAGGAGTATGTGGTATGTCGGTACTTACCGATGGCAAATATTTCGGCGGATCGCTCGACGACCTGTTACAGGCCAGGGCAGCCACTACCCTTCCCCTGCTCCGAAAAGAGTTCATCATGGACGAGTATCAGCTCCTCGAAGCCAGGGCATATGGAGCAGATGTCATACTTCTTATTGCCGCGGTCCTGACCAAAGAAGAGATTAAATCCCTTTCCGGATTTGCCAAATCGCTCGGGCTCGATGTACTGCTCGAAGTTCATAACGAAGAAGAACTCCGCAAATCCATTATGCCCGGTATCGATATGCTCGGGGTAAACAACCGTAATCTGAAAACTTTCGAGGTCAGTATCAATACCAGTAAACAACTCTCCGGCATCATCCCCGATGAGTTCGTCAAAGTATCCGAAAGCGGCATCAGTGATCCGGCTACTATAAAAGACCTGCAACACTATGGCTACAAGGGCTTTCTGGTAGGAGAAAACTTTATGAAAACAGAAGATCCCGGCCGGAGCGCCGGGGCATTTATTACAGACATCCTCCGTTAAATGGCCGAACATTCAGCATATCACCATCAACCACTACTCAAAGTGTGCGGCATGAAATACCCGGAAAACATCCTGGAGGTCGCTGCGCTTGGGCCCGACTATCTCGGCTTTATTTTTTATGACAAATCTCCGCGATATTTCGACGGAATTATTCCGGAGATTCCCGGGAAAATAAAAAAAACCGGGGTATTCGTCAATGCGACCATACATGAGATAACCCGAAAAGCCACGCAATATCAATTACAGGCCGTGCAGCTTCACGGCGGGGAACATGCGGTATTCTGCCGGGAACTCCGGCAGGTTTTACCAGCAGTGGAAATCATCAAAGTATTTTCGGTAAAAGACCAATTCGATTTTAGTCGGTTGCACCCTTTCGAAGATGATGTGGATTATTTTCTCTTCGACACCAAAGGCGAACAACCCGGAGGAAACGGTTACACGTTCGACTGGGGTGTCCTCCGGAATTACCCTTCGGAGAAACCCTTTTTCCTGAGCGGAGGAATCGGACCGGAAGAAACCGGACTGATCACCGGATTCCTGAACAGTCCGGGGTATAACAAAGTGGCCGCGCTATGCCACGCTATCGATGTAAACAGCAGGTTCGAAACGGAGCCTGGCAGGAAGAACACAAAACAATTACATGAATTTAAATCAAAAATATTATGTCAGCACCAGTAAAAATTGCCTCCCCGATCGGAGGAAATGCGGGTAAAGGCGCTTATCATGTCAGCGAACGCGGTTACTACGGTGAATTCGGAGGTGCGTTTATCCCCGAGATGTTATACCCGAATGTCGAAGAACTCCGAAGGAAATATCTCGAAGTCATGAGCGAACCTTTGTTTAAGCAAGAATTCGATCAGCTCCTTAAAGATTATGTAGGCCGTCCTTCCCCGCTCTATTTTGCAAAACGGATGTCCGAAAAATACGGTACGAAGATCTATCTCAAACGGGAAGACCTCAATCATACCGGCGCCCATAAGATCAACAACACCATAGGCCAGATCCTCATGGCCAGACGGCTTGGAAAAACGAGGATCATCGCCGAAACAGGTGCCGGGCAGCACGGCGTGGCTACCGCTACGGTTTGTGCACTCATGGGAATGGATTGTGTTGTTTACATGGGAGAGATCGATATTGCACGACAGGCACCGAATGTAGCCCGTATGAAAATGCTCGGCGCTGAAGTCCGCCCCGCACGCTCCGGGAGTAAAACCCTGAAAGACGCCACTAATGAGGCTATCCGCGACTGGATCAACAATCCGGTAGATACGCACTACATTATCGGGTCGGCTATTGGCCCGCATCCCTACCCGGATATGGTGACGAGATTTCAGAGCGTAATATCCGAAGAGATCAAGGCTCAGCTCCAGGAAAAAGAAGGACGCGAAAATCCCGATTATGTGGTAGCCTGCATCGGCGGAGGAAGTAATGCTGCCGGAACTTTTTATCACTTTCTGGATGAAGAACAAGTGAAGATTATCGCCGTGGAAGCTGCCGGAAAAGGAATTGATTCCGGGGAAAGCGCCGCAACTTCCGTCCTCGGACATCAGGGTATCATTCACGGATGCAAGACCCTGCTCATGCAAACTCCTGACGGACAGATTACCGAACCTTATTCCATTTCGGCCGGGCTTGACTATCCGGGAGTAGGACCTATGCACGCCCACCTTTATACCTCGGGCCGTGCTACTTTCAAATCGATCACGGATGACGAAGCCATGAAAGCCGGACTCGAGCTGTGTAAAACAGAAGGTATCATTCCCGCTATAGAATCGAGCCACGCCCTGGCCATTTTCGGAAATACCTCATTTAAAAGTGATGATGTGGTTGTGGTTGCTCTTTCCGGAAGGGGAGACAAAGACCTCAGCACATATATCGATCACTTCGGACTTTAAATCGTGATAAACCCGCTTCGGAACACACCTGTTTTACTGGAACCGGGCCCATCATATTTCGAATCTCAACGGTACTGAAAGGCACCGAAAAAAAATATAAAGAATGACGACCAACAGGATACACAAAAAGTTACAGGAAGATAAAAAAATCCTGTCCATATATTTCACAGCAGGCTATCCGGGGCCGGAAGACACGGTCTCCATCATCCAAAGCCTTCAGGACAGCGGGGTGGATATGATAGAGATAGGTCTCCCCTTCAGCGATCCGCTGGCCGATGGCCCCACCATTCAGGAAAGTTCTACGAAAGCCCTGAAAAACGGCATGACTACAGCCAGGATATTCGAGCAGCTCCGGGATATCCGTAAAACCGTAGACATTCCCCTTATTATCATGGGCTATTTCAATCCCATTATGCAATACGGCGTGGAAGATTTCTGCAAAAAATGTGCGGACACGGGGATAGACGGACTCATCATTCCGGACCTTCCGGTGGATGTTTACGAAGAAGAGTACAAAGATATGTTCGAAAAATACGGCCTGGCCAACATATTTCTCATTACACCGCAAACCCGGACGAAAGAATACGCTTTATCGATTCGGTCTCGGACGGTTTTATCTATATGGTAAGCTCTGCCAGTGTTACCGGAGCAAAAAGTACTTTCGGAGAAGAACAGCAACAGTATTTTGAGCGCATTTACAACCTCCGGCTGAAAAACCCTCAAATTGTAGGCTTCGGGATCAGCAATGAAGAAACATTCCGCGCCGCCACCCATCTGGCTAAAGGCGCCATTATAGGCTCTGCCTTCATCAAATCTCTGAATGACAAGGGAAAAGACGGCATCCCGGATTTTATCCGTACGATTCGTTAGCGTCTCACACCCGAATCCGTTTTTGTCTTTCTATAGAATTTAGTAACTTGTGGCTAAGTTTAACCAAATGATTAAAAAAATGGGAAAAGGAGACAAAAAACGAAAAGAGGTAAAATAATCATGGGGTCTTACGGAAAATTACGCCCCCATCGCCGGAAGTTCAAGGTTCGTTCCAAACACATTAAAGCGGAAACAGTAAATACGGCAGATCAGTAAATACCTTAAAGAGAGAACAACACATAAAAAAACCGGCGGATCCAGAATGACACGCCGGTTTTTTTGTTTAATATGCTTTGGCAAACAGCACCCGCCTCCTGGAAGGCTTTCCACTGTATACACAGCTCCCCTCCTCTTCGGGCGTGTTCAGGGGAATACAGCGTATGGTTGCTTTGGTAAGTTCTTTTATGGCATCTTCGGTTTCGGCAGTTCCGTCCCAGTGTGCAGAAAGGAAGCCCCCTTTGCTTTCCAGCACTTCCTTAAACTCTTCGAACGAATTGACTTCAGTAATATGTGCTTCCCGATAATCCAGTGCTTTCCGGTGAATTTTTTGCTGAATATCCTCAAGCAGTTCCTCTATATGTGCTACGACATGCTCTGCCCTGACCACTTCTTTCTCCAGAGTATCCCGGCGCGCCACCTCAAAGGTTCCGTTTTCCATATCGCGCTGGCCTATAGCGAGGCGTACGGGAACTCCTTTGAGCTCGTATTCGTTGAATTTCCATCCTGGCTTATGCGTATCCCTGTTGTCGTATTTTACGGAAACACCTTTCTTCCTCAACTCCCGGATAAGCGGTTCTACCTTTTCCGAAATGGCACTAAGCTGTTCTTCTCCTTTGTAGATAGGAACTATAACTACTTGTATAGGCGACAGTTTCGGAGGTAATACCAGGCCATTATCATCACTATGCGTCATAATCAGTGCGCCCATCAAACGGGTAGACACTCCCCACGATGTAGCCCATACATAATCCTGTTTTCCTTCCTTATTGGCAAATTTTACATCAAAGGCTTTTGCAAAATTCTGCCCCAGGAAATGGGATGTTCCGGCCTGTAAGGCCTTACCGTCCTGCATAAGGGCTTCGATACAATAGGTCTCCACAGCCCCGGCAAAACGCTCGCTTTCCGATTTCACCCCTTTAATAACCGGTACGGCCATAAAATTCTCGGCGAAATCCGCGTAGACATGCATCATTTGTTCGGCTTCCGCTATAGCTTCCTCTTTGGTCGCGTGGGCCGTATGCCCTTCCTGCCATAAAAACTCTGCAGTACGTAAAAATAATCGGGTTCTCATTTCCCAGCGTACCACATTGGCCCACTGATTAATAAGTAGCGGAAGATCCCGGTACGATTGTACCCACTTCCGGTAGGTATCCCATATTATAGTTTCTGAAGTAGGACGAACAATAAGTTCTTCCTCCAGCTTGGCGTCCGGATCTACAATAACACCGCTGCCATCTTCTGCATTTTTGAGACGGTAGTGTGTAACTACTGCACACTCCTTGGCAAAACCTTCCACATGGTCGGCTTCCTTACTCAAATAAGATTTCGGGATGAACAGTGGAAAATAGGCATTCTCATGTCCTGTTTCCTTAAACATGCGGTCCAGTTCGGCCTGCATTTTTTCCCAGATCGCATAACCATAAGGCTTAATCACCATACATCCCCGGACACCCGAGTTTTCAGCAAGGTCTGCTTTAATAACCAGTTCGTTATACCATTTCGAATAATCTTCGCTTCGTTTCGTTAAGTTCTTACCCATTATCAGTAGTTTGGCACAAATATTGCGCTTCTGTTAAAGTAGAGAATAGTTTGGCAAAACTAACTATTTTTGTTATGTTCAACAATAAAATTTTGCAATGATGAATACTTTAAAAAATATTAAAAAGTTCCGTTTTTTACTGGCTGGTACAGTATCCGGAATTTTTCTCGTATCCTGCGGGTCCTATCAGCAGGCCTCGTATTATGACTCGGACGGTATTTACGGAAATACCACAGACTACGGTTATGCCGAAGCTCCGCAACAGCGTACCAGGACTACACCATCGTCATCGTCTTCCAACACATACCAGTCTTATTTTGCAAGACAGTCGGAACAATTGGAACAAATGACGAGTAACGACTACATCTTTACGGATATCGATTCTTATTCCAGCAACCAGGTAAACGACTCTACGGATGTCGTTGCGGATAATTATGCTTATGATTATCAGAACGGTTATGCCGGATGGGGCGACAACCCGCAATCCACCTCGGTAAACATATACAACAATTCCTGGGGTATGGGTGGCTGGTATGGCCCCGGATGGGGTGGCTGGTATGGTCCAGGAATGGGCTGGGGAGGTTTTTACGGCCCCGGAATGGGCTGGTACGATCCTTACTGGAATATGGGTATGGGTTGGGGCTGGAACAACTGGTATTATGGCGCCGGCTGGGGACTTGGATGGAGCTACTGGGGCGGATACCCCGGGTACTACTACAACCGTCCGTATTATTATAACAACCCCAGAAGGAGCTATGCCTATACCAACTCCAGAAGATATTACAACAGGAATAACATTACTCGTTCTACAGACAGAAGAAATGCTTCCGCTTACAGGAACTCTTCGACGTCCAGAAGGTCTTACCGCAACAGTTCCAATGTCGGAACCGACAGAAGTAGCACCAGCAGAAGAACGTACAGAAACAGTGCCAATGTAGGAACCGAAAGGAATAGCACAAGCAGAAGAACATACAGGAACAGTTCTGATGTAAATGCAAACCGAAACAGTACGAGCAGAAGAACATACAACAGTAATTCTTCATACAACAGCCGTAACAGTTCTACCCCGTCCAGGGCTACGCGTTCATCTTCCACAACACGAAGATCCTACAGTACGCCCACCAGGTCGAGCAGCGGTTCTTCCATGCGTTCCTCTTCTCCTTCCAGATCCTCCGGTGGAGGAGCCACACGTTCTTCGTCGAGAGGTGGCGGACGCGGCAGAGGCTAAAATATAATGTTGAACAAACAAGCGTATTGATCATTGCAACAATGGTAAAAAATAATCGTGATATCAGCTATCATGATTATTTTTTACCTTAATATCACATCTTCCTTTTTTATAAATCTTATACTTATGAAAAAAAATCCTGGTTATACTTATAATTTTCGGTGCTGCTGCGCAATCTCAGGCGCAGACTATCAACGACGTACTGCGGTACGGATCGGAAAATTTACAGGGAACGGCAAGATATCAGTCGATGAGCGGTGCATTCGGTGCTTTGGGCGGAGACCTTTCTGCACTGAATACCAATCCGGCCGGATCGGCTGTCTTTACCAACGGAAGCCTTACGATTTCCGGAACCAGTTACAACACTAAAAACAAGACCAATTATTTCGGAACACAGACATCTACGGATATTTCCGATTTTGACCTCAACCAACTCGGTGGAGTACTGGTTTTCCACAACACCAATAGAAATGCGGGGTGGCAAAAGTTCTCGCTTGCTTTTAATTTTGAAAGGGCAAATAATTTCGAAAACGAATTTTTAGCTGCAGGCCGGGGTAACACCTCGATAGACCAGTATTTTCTCAATTTTGCCCAGGGCGTCCCCCTTGGAGATCTCGCCATATTCTCCGACGAAAATATAGAAGACGCATATCTAAACATCGGTTCTTCATATGGTTTCGGAACACAACAGGCTTTTCTCGGATATTACGGAGGAGTTATCGATCCGCTATCCAGCGGCGACAACAATAGCGATTACGTATCGAATGTGAATATGGGAAGTAACGGCACCGTAAACCACAGGTTTCTTCAAAGCACCTCAGGATACAATAATAAGTTTACAGTCAATTTTGCAGGACAATACCTCGAAGATTTTTATGTAGGGGCATCCCTGAATTTCCACGATGTGCAATACGAAAAATATACACAGCTCGATGAGGATGGTTATGGTTCCGGAAACAACCTTGACTATGTGAATTTTGACAACCTTCTCCGTACGGACGGTAACGGATTTTCGTTCTCCCTGGGTGGTATTGCACGTGTAGGTGAAATGGTACGGGTAGGTCTCACCTACCAGTCCCCAACCTGGTACCGCCTTACGGACGAACTATCCCAGAGGATAGGATCAGGACTGGAAGACAACAGAGTAGGATATATAAACTTTAACCAGGTGAATGTCTTCCCCGATCACAAAATACAGATCCCTTCCAAATATACCGGTAGTATGGCCGTCGTCTTCGGAAAACAAGGACTTTTAAGTGTCGACTATAGCTATCAGGATATGAGTAATGCCAAACTGAAACCCGAATCCAATCCGGATTTTTCAGCAGAGAACGATTATATCAGTGATGTTTTGAAAGCTGTATCCACCGTTCGGGTAGGCGGCGAATACCGAATTCAGCGATTCAGTCTTCGCGCAGGTTATCGTTACGAACAAAGCCCATACGATAATGATATGATAGGAGACCTCAATGGATATTCTTTCGGTCTCGGGTATGATTTCGGATCGGCAAGACTCGACGCGGCCTTCAATCAGTTTATGCGTGACTATAAATCGCAACTGTACGAAACAGGATTGACTTCAACGGCAGATATAGACAGCCGTAACACCAACGTCACCCTTTCCCTTACATTCAACCTGTAAAAATATCAGCTTCTGTCCGTATGAAAGTTATACCATTTTACGGACAGAAGTAGATTAAAGTTATAAGAGCATTGTCATTATCTATACTTCAAAAAAACAATTGTCCTATATAAATACTTATCTTTGCCATTCCTTTTGCCCGAGATGCCAAAGCGGTTTTCTCAAAGGTTATTTTCCTTCGGTATTGCCGGGAATGTCCTTTAGAAAATAGCTATATTTGCAACCTTGTAGCAAAAGACAAGCGAGATTAAAAAATGGAACTCTCGCTTGTTTTCAGGAAATCATAAATTCCGAAACGATGAAAATAGACAAAGCCTTGGAAGAACACTTTGAAGAGATTGGTGATAACCACGTTTCATCATCTGCAGACACCCCTTTGAGGGAGGATGCTTTTGAATTGTCTGACGATGAAAAAATAGAAAAAATTCAGCAGGATGTCTACAATATCATGGAAACTCTGGGTCTCGATCTTACCGATGACAGCCTCCGGGGAACTCCGAGAAGGGTAGCCAAAATGTTTGTAAAGGAGATCTTTGCCGGCCTGCATCCGGAACGCAAACCCAAAGCCTCCACATTCCAGAATAAATACAAGTATGGCGAAATGCTCGTAGAAAAGAACATTACGGTTTATTCTACCTGCGAACATCACCTGCTGCCTATCGTAGGACGTGCCCATGTAGCTTATATCTCCAAAGGAAATGTCATCGGACTTTCCAAAATGAACCGTATCGTAGATTATTTTGCCAAACGCCCTCAGGTTCAGGAACGAATGACCATGCAGATCGTTCAGGAGCTCCAACAGGCACTGGGAACCAAAGACGTTGCTTGTGTAATAGATGCCAAACACCTTTGTGTAAATTCCAGGGGAATACGGGATATCGAAAGCAGCACCGTTACTGCAGAGTTCGGAGGAAAATTCAAGGATCCCGCAGTACGAAGAGAATTCCTGGATTACATCAAGTTAGAAACCGAATTTTAATAACACCCCGATATTCAACTCACCGAGAATGCAACTGTACCAGAACCAGAAACTAAAGCTCTATAACTCGATTACAGGAAACAAGGAACTGTTTGAACCCATCAACGAAGGCTACGTAGGCATGTATGTTTGTGGCCCCACAGTGTACAACTACGTGCACCTGGGGAATTGCAGGACCTTTATTTCTTTCGATCTCGTGTTCCGGTACCTGAAGCACCTCGGTTATAAAGTAAGATACGTCCGCAATATTACCGATGCGGGACATCTCGAAAACGATGCAGACGCAGGAGAAGATCGTATCGCCAAAAAGCAAGACTGGAACAGATAGAACCCATGGAAGTAGTACAGCGGTATACGGTTGACTTCCATAACACCCTGGCACGTTTTAATAATCTTCCACCAAGCATTGAGCCTACGGCAACAGGACATATCATCGAACAGATCGATATTATCAAAGAGATCCTCGATAAAGGATTTGCCTATGAGATCAACGGTTCGGTATATTTTGATGTCATTAAGTTCAACACGACCACAAAATACGGAAAGCTGAGCGGTCGTAATATAGAAGACCTCATTCACAATACCCGGGAGCTCGACGGACAAACCGATAAAAAAAATCCACAGGATTTTGCCTTATGGAAAAAAGCCGAACCCCAGCACATTATGAGGTGGCCTTCGCCCTGGAGTGACGGTTTTCCAGGATGGCACCTGGAATGCACGGCGATGAGCACCAAATACCTCGGGGAAAAATTTGATATTCACGGCGGTGGAATGGATCTGAAATTCCCGCATCACGAATGCGAGATCGCTCAGGCCGAAGCCTGCAACGGGCATACACCCGTAAACTATTGGATGCATGCCAACATGCTTACCCTCAACGGTAAGAAAATGGCAAAATCCACGGGAAACAATATTCTTCCCAACGAAATATTCACTGGAGACAACGATATCCTCAGCAAGCCGTTTTCTCCGGCTGTAGTACGGTTTTTTATCCTTCAGGCCCACTACCGCAGCGTGCTGGATTTCAGTAATGACGCGTTACTTGCCTCGGAAAAGGGATTCAACAGGCTTATGGAAGCTATTCACCTGCTGGATGAACTTCGCGTCTCCCCACAAACATCAGGAACCGATACAGCATCCTGGAGACAAAAATGCTATGATGCGATGAATGATGATTTCAACAGTCCCGTTCTCATCGCTCATCTGTTTGATATGGTAAAATATATCAATCAGGTCAAAGAAGGTAAAGCATCGATCTCCGAAGCCGACCTCACCCTGGTCAAAGATACTATCCACGCTTTTGTTTTTGATGTGCTCGGACTGGTAGATGTATCAGCTTCACAGGAAGACAGTACGGATAAACTGTCCGGTGTGGTAGAATTGCTTATCCGTTTGCGTGCAGAAGCCAGGGCCAATAAAGATTTTGCTACATCCGACAAGATCAGGGACGAATTGGCTGAGATGGGCATTCAGCTTAAGGATGGAAAAGAAGGCACTACCTTTTCTGTTTCCTGATATCCGGATCATTTTTGAAACCGCTATGCGATGAAACTCTTACTGAAAATACTCACGTACCCGTTTATATTTTTGGTAAAAATATACCAGCATCTCATATCTCCTCTAACCCCGGCAACTTGCAGATACACGCCCACCTGTTCTCACTATACGGTAGAAGCCCTGCAAAAACACGGACTTTTCAGAGGAGGAAAACTTGCCGTGAAAAGAATTTTCAGTTGCCATCCCTGGGGAGTTCCGGTTATGATCCGGTTCCTGAAAAAGAAGAATTGCCCTGAAGCCAGCTGTATACTATAAAAACAGAAACGTCCCGCCTTTTCCTGATATTCATGGCATGGTTAACCACAGATAGAGCACTCAGGCTACCGGGACCACTGCTGTTTCAGCCATATACCCGGAATGACATCTACAGTGTTTTCGTAAAACCCCTAAATATAGTATGGATAGATTTTCTATAAAAGCCTTTGCCTATCTGCAATCATTTTTATCCTATTTTACAAACACCCTTTAATTAAAAAAAAACTGTACCCATTACACTACAAAACATGAATCACATCCCGAAGCCTGTATGGTGTTAAAATAATACTTCCAATTTAGTTTTTCGTTTGTATTCATTTCAATCCGGTTTGCCTATATTTACACCAATAAACGAAAAGCGCGGGATTTTACAGCCTGTTTCTAATCGACTTGCCTGTTACAACCGTCTTTGCAACCGTAACCTGATAATAGAAAAACATGCACTTTTTAAGTATAAACTGGAATCCGAGCGAAGGTCTGGACCTCGGTTTTTTTATGTTGAGATTCTACAGTCTGATGTTTGTCGTAGCTTTTGTTCTCGGCTGGTTCCTGATGAAAAAGATCTATCTGCGTGAAGGGCTCACTGTTAAGGAACTCGACTCTCTTTTTATATACACCGTACTGGCTACCCTGATCGGGGCACGACTGGGACATTTTCTCTTTTACGAGCCCGAGATGTTCATCAAAGATCCGTTACATATATTTCTTCCTGTAGAGTTCAGTCCCAAGTTCCGTATTGTCGGTTTCCGCGGACTCGCCAGTCATGGTGCTGCCATAGGGATTATCATAGCCATGTACTATTACAGCAAAAAGATCATACACAAACCCATACTCTGGATACTCGACCGCGTCGTCATCCCCGTTTCCATTGGCGGTGTATTTGTCCGCCTCGGTAATTTCATGAACTCTGAGATTATCGGTAAGCCTACAAACAGTGATTACGGTATCATATTCCGGAAACTCGGAGAAACATTTCCGCGACACCCTTCGCAATTATATGAAGCGGGAGGATACGTCATTGTCTTTCTGATCCTTTGGTACATCTACTGGAAAACAGACAAAAGGAATAATCTCGGGTATATATTCGGATTGTTTCTCGTACTCCTTTGGGCCGTACGGTTTATCGTCGAGTTCTTCAAGGAAAACCAGGTTGCTTTCGAAGACCAGCTTTCCCTGAATATGGGGCAATGGCTGAGTATCCCTTTTATCCTTATCGGATTTTACCTGATATACCGAAGTAAAAATAAAACTGTCAAAAGCGCATAACCGTAAAATCATCATGTTTAAAGCACCTGTATTTCTCGTTTTGTCCGCCCTGTTCCTGTTTTTGTCCTGTAAGGATACCGGTTCGGGGAACAACGAGGTGAAAAAGGCAGAGATTTCCTTTACCAAAGAAGGGGAACTTCAATTATACAAACCGGACAATAGCCTGGTAAAAAAACTGGACATAGAGATTGCTGACGACGAGTATAAAATTCAGACAGGCCTGATGTACCGTACTGCCATGAAAGAAAACCGAGGTATGCTTTTTATTTTTGAGAACGAGGAGCCCCGTTATTTCTATATGAAGAACACCAATATCCCTCTTGACCTTATTTACTTCGATGCTTCCAAAAAAATTGTAAGTATCAGCGCAGATGCAGAGCCCCTGAATGAAGAATCGATCCCTTCCGGAAAACCTGCACAATACGTTCTTGAAATCAATGCCGGACTGGCCCGTAAATGGGGGCTGGAAACCGGCGATTACATGATTTTCGAGCGGAAGTAAGAGAAACGATCAGTAAGGGTCTCCGAAATGTGGAAAAACATAATTGAATCCGAGCTGTAAAGCCGCATAATGGGTTTTGGCCAGGTTGAATAGACCGGAATATTATCTGCAATTACGTAAAAATGTATATTTTTTATATAAGCCGAAAGCCCTGCCCCAATATTCGTTTTTGAAAACTTATCCGCCGTATAGGTAATCTTGGCCGTTATTGACGGACTCAACTCCCTGCTGAAAAACCCCGTAATAGCCGGTAAAGGTCCATGAGGACGATTGACCATGAAAAACTGGGCCCCCACGGTATTGATATGATGTTCATAATCGGTAAGATAATAACGCTTTTTATTCCGACGGATACCAAAAGCATGTTGCACGGAAGCATTGAATTTCCACGGACGTATTACGGTATACCCATCGTGTAGTCTCTTATAAGGTAACTGTGCTTCGATCTCCTCCCGGAGTTCTTCCCAGGAATCCCTCACCGCCCCCGAATCATCCAGTATAGAAGGCAGCACCAATTCAATCCCTTCCAGTTCATAAGCCCCTTTAAGGCTATAGGATTCTACATTTTCCTTATATTTTATGAACCCGAGATCCTGCAGGCTTCCTGTGACAGTCCATTGTTTGTGCGGATGATATGTAAACCCGAGATCGAGGCCCACTCCCATATTTCCTCCGAAGAAAGCACGGCTGCGGAGTTCCTTCCAGCCATTTTTTACCTGATTCCCATCATTTTCTATATCGCGCAGCGAAGTATATCCGGAAGTATGTATAACCACATCTGATACTACGCGATGCCTGTAAAAGTTTTCTACTCCGGTCTCGGTAACAAAATAACCGGAGTTACCGGTACTGCTAAAATTGATCATTCCCGAATACAGCTTGGCTCTTGCCCCTACAAACAAACGATCATTAATCTTTTTCCGGACTCCGAAATGCAGCACGGTAAGCATTTCGGCAGAACCGCTGAGATGTCCGAAATCAAAACGTTTCCCGAGATAATCCCTGTTGCCTTCGTAAGCCAGAACAGCCAGGTCCCTGGGCCAGTACATCAGGGCATCCGTCTCCTGGTACATCCCGAAGGAGTAATAATACTTCCCCTTCCAGTTATTTTTAAACCCGATATTAAATAGTTCCAGTTGCTGGTTTACCATCACCACATCCCGAGACGAGAGGCGAAACACCAGGTCCCTTACCTTATCGTTAAAACTCACTTCATTATCTGCAAAGAGGTCATAAACAGAAAACCCGTTGCTCCCTGCCCCTGCACGAATACCGGACAACAACGGTATGCCCGCATACCAGCGATTATCAACCTCGGCAGCAGGGTTCAGCAGCAATGACTGGGGAATTCCGGTAAAATCATATAAGACAGGGTTATTTTGCCCATGCACAAAAACAGAAAGAAAAACCCAGCATATAAATACAATCCACTTCTTCATTACTCAATATGCAGATAAAAGGTTCCTTCGATTTTAATTTCACATAAGCATTCTCATTACGGTTGGAGATATACGGAATATCCACGCTGAAGGCTACATGGGTCACGTATGTGAGTTGTTCGACATTTTCTTCTGTGTAAATGAGTTCTTCTGCCGAAACTTGTTCCGTTTGTCCGTCAGAGGGAGGTAAAGACATGGCGACTTCCTGCAATACCACAAAATTGTCATCCATCAACTGTATTTCGAGGGATAAAGGCTGTCCTACAGTACTCAGCGTTTCAAAATAAAGCACTGCTTTCTTTAGGTTATCTACCGTAAACGAATTGGAGAACAATTCGATACCGGTAGTATCGGATATCGTCAATCCTAATGGAATACTGTCCATCACGACCGGAACGGGATATTCCAGATAAACCAGACTGTTCTCTACCACCGGCTCCATTTCAAAATCATTGACCTGGTCAAAATCGACATCGTTCAGGCAAGACACCAGGAAACCGCATACCCATAGCAGCAACACTCTATATATGCCTTGAAAACGCATTACAGGTAGGATTTGATTTCGAGAAGGCTGTGAATGGTAATAACACCATCTCCCTGCTTTTCATTCCGGGTATTGTAATGAATGGCATGCATTCCTGCTTTCAGGGCTCCGTGAATATCAGCTTCGAGATCATCGCCGATCATAACGGCATTTTCCGGAGCGGCCTGTGCCTTCTCCAGTGCATGCTGAAAAATGCCCGGGTGCGGTTTTTTCACCCCTGCAATCTCCGAATTCACCACATGGGTAAAGTAGGAATGAATACCGGAATTCAGGAGTTTTTTGTCCTGTACCTGATCAAAACCATTGGTTATAATGTGAAGCTTATACCCCTGTTTCAGGTAGGAGAGAATTTCTACGGTATGCTCAAAAAGATGATTGTGTTCTGTCAGGTATTCTATATAATCCTCGGACATCCGGTCGACGAACTCCTTGTCCAGCTTCCTTCCGAGCCTGCAAAAAGTCTGGTGCAACCTTCCGAAACGCAACGCTTCCTGGTCAATACGTCCCTCCCTGTAATCTTCCCAGCATTTGCGATTTACCGGAATATATATTTCCAGAAAATCATCCAGGGAAATCCCCACACTGTTCTTCTCCAGTATTCTGCCGAAAGTAAGAGCGGAATTCTTTTCAAAATCCCATAGGGTATGATCCAGATCAAAGAAGACATCCGTTACACTATCAGTTCCTTTCCATTCCTTTTTTATGTACATTGAAAATTTTATTTACATCATTGCATACCGCAATGGTTCATATCTCACTAATTGTCCGCTGCATAAGCGATCCAGTCCATATAGACTTTTTTCAGATCCACACGGCTCTCTTCTGTCCACCGTTCATTGGAAAATACTGTAATAAAATTTCCCCCGACCTGTTTTACGCGATCGTACAGCACTTTCATTTTATCCAGGGCTTCGCGCTCGTTTTCCAATAGCATCAAAGCAGAATCCTGCACACAAAACGGGTTTACCTTCAAGGGTAATTGTATCTCATAACTAATATCATAAAAATAGAACGGAGTACATGTCCCGGCCCGGAATCCCACGTCATTCGAATATCCCATGGTGTAGTCTTCATTGAACCCGGCCTCTACGGCAGCTTTGTAAGTATCAGGGATATGAAGCCTGTTATATCGTGCCCGGGCCCTTTTTACCGGCCTGTTTATGATATTAATCAGACGTTCTCTTTCTTTCTTTAGCCGTACCGTATCATTCACGGCGTAATAGGACGTCATCAATGACACGATGTGATAATCCGCCACCGACTTGATCAGGGTACGAAAAGAAGCCTTATTATAAGGTATATTTTTGTCGAAAGCCGAATAATCCCCAAGCAAAAAAAAGAAGATAGCTTCGGTACCCAGGTGCTTATGTGCTGCTATCAATTCTTCAAAATGATCATAGGGATCTTTTTTAGTCCGAGAAGAACCAGGTATCTCTCCGGGATCTTATACAGCTTCAGGGCTAAACCGTCTACAATAGTTCCTGCGAGTGTACGGATAATCCCTTTTTGCGATAGGCATAAGCCGCTGCTATATCCATGACCGAAATATAACCGGTCTTTTTCTTCGTAAATTTTTCTTCGGGGAACCGTTTACCGAGTGCCACCGCCAGTTTCCGGACCCAATAATCGACTACCGGGATCTCGAGAAAACCGTGCTCCATGGCCATACTTTCCCTTGCGGGGTACCTGCCATGTTCGTCTTTTACATGTGGAAGATATTCTTCATACCGGCTCAGCAAATAGAAGGTGGCGGCAAAAATATCGAAGGGAATACTTCCTTTGTCACCTATTCCGAAAAAACAGGGAACATCATCCCACATCTCTACATTGATCTCCAGTGTGGTAATCCCCTGCTCGAAAAGAATATCATGACTACGCACGAAAAATTCGTTCTGCAAAGGATTTTTCGTATATGTAATCTTAGGCCCGGTATGAGCAATAAAATCTTCCACCTTAGCTGTTATCCCTACTTCCATCTGAAGCATATTTTTAAAGATATGCTTCATGACATAGGTTACTCTCGGTGTAATTTTATGTGTGTAAACTAACAGCATGATTACTTTTTACATAGTACGTTTTCCGGAAAAAGTACAAACAAAAAAGACCTTGTGGCATTGTATTTCCATACACACCGAAGTCCTGTATATCATCAGAGTATTCTTTGATCTGCAAAACTGAAATAGCTTTCCTCCGTAATGATCAGATGATCGAGCACATGAATATCAAGGCTTTCCGACGCTGTTTTCAGCTTTTTTGTCAATTGCTTATCGGCATCGCTTGGCAACAGGGTCCCGGAAGGGTGGTTATGCACCAGTACGATAGCGGTTGCCCCAAGCTCTAATGCCCTTTTCATAACCAGGCGCACATCGACCAGGGTTCCGGTAATCCCACCTTTACTCAATTGAGTATATTGAAGTACTTTATGCGAATTGTTCAGGTATATTATCCAGAATTCTTCATGGGGAAGTTCGCCGATAACAGGCTGCATCAGCTCAAAAACCGATTTGCTGTTCGATATTTTCACTCTTTCCAGAGCCTGCTCCAGCCTGCGCCTTCTTCCGAGTTCCAGTGCAGCGGCAATTGTTATTGCTTTGGCATCTCCTATACCTTTAAATTGGGTAAGTTGTGCCAGGGAAAATTTCCCCAATTCATTGAGATTGTTATTGGCGGCAGATAATATTCGCTTGGAAAGACCTACGGCACTCTCATCCCTGTTTCCACTTCCGAGCAGAATGGCAATAAGCTCGGCATCGGTAAGGACCTCTCTCCCTTTCCGGGATAGTTTCTCCCTGGGCCTGTCATCTTCTTTCCACTTTTTTATGGAAAAGGACTCCGTTTTCTCCATGCGATCGTATTTTGCATAAAGATATAGTTTTTGATGGGATTTTTAAAAATTTCCCACCCCCGATAATCCTTCATTAACCTTTATGTTCATACGCCGCAAGTGCCTCGTAAAAATCGTCTTCATCTATCCCCATATGCTGACAGATCCACTGGGCACCGATCAAATGCCTTACCACCTCTGTATCGGGCAGTGCTACCGGCATCGGCCCTTCGGATGTTTCCAGGACAAAATCACCCCCGTCTCTTTCGTATTCGGTTGCCTGTAAGGATGCTTTCTTATGGGATTATCCGAAGCTTCTACTATAGTTTTCAGCACTTCATCCTCTTCATTATATACGATAATTCCGCCTTTGACGATACTGTCGACAAATATCTTATAATCCGATTCGGCTTCCGCACCTCCTGAAATTCCGGTGAGCAATGCTATATTTGGCTTATACCAATGAAATTCCGGAGTGGTATCCTGTATCGAAGACGGCCGGTGACTTCCTGTGAGCAGTATAAAATCATTTTCTCCGGTGAGGGAAGCCATATCTCCCGAATCTCCGGATACCAGGTAGTCGGTCGGCCTGTTGTGATACTCCAGTATATGTAATATCACGGATACTATATAAGCACTGTCCGGAGCCCTCCTGCTACTACCCTGGTTTTATAACGGGAAAATTCATATAAAAATTCGGGAATGGTGTATGTACTGATTCCCATATCTGTCGCAGCCTGTAGCAACAGGTTATCAGAAGATATTTCAGCTCCTGTAATTACAGCCTCGATATCTGCTGTAATTTGCCCGGCATACCATCCGTTCTCTTCCATCTCCGATCTGCGACCGGCAGCAACCTTTTCTCCACTACCGCTAATGACATGCCCGTCCTTTCTCAAAGCCGGGCCAGGGTATACAGTCTGTCTTCCCCGATTCCTATACAATGTATACGCATTCCAGTTTTTTTTCTTGGTGTAAAGGTAAAAAAGGAGTGTCACAAAAGCATTAAAAAACATCAAAACTATAGCACTTTCCCAGCCGGATCAGGGTAGAATATACATGCCCTTCCCCTACTGTTCGTTTTTCCGTAAATGCTCGGAAGTGCCAGCTTAAATTTCACGCAAGTAACCGGATGGTAATCACGATGACCACAGAAATGATAAAAACAACATCGTCGGGCACAGGAAGTAACCGCATCAGGAAGTAAGATGTCGCCCGGCTACACAGGCCGTAGCGTAAATTTCCCTGTGAAAAATCACCGGGATATCATTGCACAAAATGTCACGCACTACTCCACCGAAACAGGCCGTAATAGTACCAAGTGCTATACACATTACCGCACTGAGCTCTGCCACCATACCTTTTTCCACACCGACGAGTGTGTAAAGCCCGATACCGATAGTATCGAAAAGAAAAAGTGAAGTTCGCAGGTATTTGAGTTTTTCTTTGAAGATCAATGCAAAAATAACGGTAACAATAATAGTGTACATATATATATTGTCCTGTAACCAGGTTACAGGCTCTATCCAATGAGGATATCCCGTATGGTCCCGCCTCCTACCGCAGTGACAAAAGCAATAATAAAAACCCCAAAAATATCAAGCCGCTTCTGTAATGCAGCCAGCACACCGGATATCGCAAAAGAAACCACCCGAGAAGATCTATAATAAGGTAATACATGAATTCGCATTTTTAGTTTTGTCGCTAATAAATCCGTAGTTTACATTTTCTGAGTGAAATAATTATAATCCTTCAGTACCCTGTCTATAAAGCATGAACATCGGGCTCAGTCGCCTTAACCTGGATCACATCTTCTATCTTCGTTTTCAGCTTGAGCATAACCTTGTAATCTCTGGATTTTTTTGCCGACATAAATGTCTCTTAATAATCCTCGCATCATTGTCGGAAAGCCTGATGACAGATGGATATACAGGCTGGTATTCTTCTCCGATATCCTCGAGGATCGTATGATCTATAGTGACTTTATTTTTAAGACTTATGACAGATGTTCGGCAGTCATGTCTCCAGTCGCTGGCTTTTCTGGCTGGCCACTATACTGATAATGGCTATAACCCCGCTCATCATATCGATACACGATCCGCAGAAACCACCGGATCAGATAATCCGGTAAGAAGCCTGGTATCCGTCTATTTTTACAACTTTGATCTTCAGAAGTCTTTCCGGGGGTCTGCCCTTCGAGCATAGATTCAAACAACAGGGTGTAAAAAATAAAGGGGAGCAAGAAGATAAGGACCACAGCTATCTGAGACCATTGATCCATTCCGTTCAGGATAAGATCCATTGAAAAAGCGGAAAAGGATCTGATACATGACCACGAGATAAGCGATCTTGATCAGCATATCCACAGCATAGGCAAGAATACGTTCTCCTATGGAAGCGCGGTAAAACTGATATTAACATTCTGTGTCGTATTGATTTGCAATTCTGCCATTCGTGTTTTATATAAACGGCGAATCCCGGTAAAAATATTTCCGGTCACTCCGTGTTATGATGTCTCAAAGTACTGTACCCGCAGTAATCCTGTCCATCCTTTAAAACCGGTATATTTAAGACAAAATAACCCGCAGCCCGGTGTAAAAGTATCAGTTTTATTTTAACTTTACACTTTCGACCCGTCTTACCGGTCACGGGAGCAAACCGCGGTTCAAGCTAAATTACGACCATTTACAGGACTATGAGAGAAGTAGCCTTTATAAAAACAAATAAAGAAAAATGGCTCAATTTTGAAAAAGCTATTTTTAATCAACGGTTTAAAAATCCGGATGAACTGGCAACTTTGTATATACATCTTATCAATGACTTGTCTTATGCAAAGACCTACTATCCGAAAAGCAAGGTCATTACTTATCTGAATCAGCTTGCAGCGCGTGCATTTCAACGAATATACAAGACCAAAAGGCAGGAAACCAATCGCTTTCTTTATTTCTTCCAGATCGAAGTTCCTATGGTAGTCTATCAATATCGAGGTACTTCGCTTATGCTTTTATCCTGTTTTCTCATTTGCAGCCATAGGTGCAGTT
>JACADM010000108.1_pt1 | contig 52589 bp, 57 predicted proteins | sample 7512371 | NCBI WGS metagenome assembly JACADM01 (sample SAMN14389041, study PRJNA612141) | algae metagenome | isolation source: non-axenic algae culture | place: India: Navi Mumbai | collected 2017-01
CCCGGCATCGAGCTGGAGTGGGTGACGCTGGAAGAGAACGTCCTGCGCCAGCGCGTGACCACCGATATCGCCACCAAGGGCGGCCAGTACGACGTGATGACCATCGGCACCTACGAGGCGCCGATCTGGGCCAAGCAGGGCTGGCTGGTCGCGCTCGACGACCTCGGCGCCGACTACGACGTCGACGACCTGCTGCCGGCGATCCGCGGTGGCCTGACCGTCGACGGCAAGCTCTACGCCGCGCCGTTCTACGGCGAGAGCTCCATGGTGATGTACCGCAAGGACCTGATGGAGAAGGCCGGCCTGACCATGCCGGACGCCCCGACCTGGGACTTCATCAAGGAAGCCGCCGCGGCGATGACCGACAAGGGCAATGAGGTCTACGGCATCTGCCTGCGCGGCAAGGCCGGCTGGGGCGAGAACATGGCCTTCCTCAGCGCCATGGCCAACTCCTACGGCGCGCGCTGGTTCGACATGGACTGGAAGCCGCAGTTCGACAGCGAGGCCTGGAAGGCGACGCTGACCGACTATCTCGACCTGATGAACAATTACGGGCCTCCGGGCGCGTCCAGCAACGGCTTCAACGAGAACCTGGCGCTGTTCCAGACCGGCAATGCGGCATGTGGATCGACGCCACCGTCGCCGCGTCCTTCGTGACCAACCCGAACGACAGCCAGGTCGCCGAGCATGTCGGCTTCGCGCTGGCCCCCGACAAGGGCCTGGGCAAGCGCGGCAACTGGCTGTGGGCGTGGAACCTCGCGATTCCCGCCGGCTCGCAGAAGACCGAAGCGGCCAAGAAGTTCATCGCCTGGGCGACCTCCAAGGAATATCTCGAGCTGGTCGCCTCGAAGGAAGGCTGGGCCAACGTGCCCCGGGCACGCGCACCTCGCTCTACGAGAACGCGAACTACCTGGAGGCCGCGCCCTTCGCCAAGATGACGCTGGACAGCATCAACGCCGCCGATCCGCAGAAGCCGACGGTCGACGAGGTGCCGTATGTCGGCGTGCAGTTCGTGGCGATCCCCGAGTTCCAGGGCATCGGCACGGCCGTCGGCCAGCAGTTCTCCGCAGCCCTTGCCGGCACGGTCTCGGCCGAGCAGGCGCTGCAGAACGCCCAGCAGACGACCGAGCGCACCATGCGCCGCGCCGGCTACATCAAGTAAGCCGCGCCACAAGGACGAGGGCCGGCCCGCAGCATCCGCGGGCCGGTCCGCCCTTCCCAAGACCAGACCACCTGACCGGGGCTGAACCGATGGCAACCGCCCATTCGCGTGCCGCCGCGCGCGTGATGATCTCGCCGGCCGTGATCCTGCTGCTCGGCTGGATGATCGTCCCGCTCTCGATGACGGTCTACTTCTCCTTCCTCAGCTACAATCTGCTGATGCCGGGGATGGAGGAGTTCATCGGCTTCGGCAATTACGAGTTCTTCCTGACCGATCCCGCCTTCATGGAGGCGCTGATCAACACGCTGCTGCTGGTCGGCGGCGTGCTGGCGATCACCATCGTCGGCGGCGTCGGCCTCGCCCTGCTGCTCGACCAGCCGATGTGGGGGCAGGGGATCGTCCGCGTGCTGGTGATCGCGCCGTTCTTCGTCATGCCGACCGTCTCGGCGCTGGTGTGGAAGAACATGTTCATGAACCCGGTCAACGGGCTCTTCGCCCACATGGCCAAGGCGCTCGGACTGCCGCCCTTCGACTTTCTCGCCCATGCCCCGCTGATGTCGATCATCGTGATCGTCGCCTGGCAGTGGCTGCCCTTCGCGACCCTGATCCTGCTGACCGCGCTGCAATCGCTCGACAAGGAGCAGCTGGAGGCGGCGGAGATGGACGGGGCGAGCGCGTTCGACCGCTTCCGTTTCATCGTGCTGCCGCACATGTCGCGGGCGATCACCGTGGTGATCCTGATCCAGACCATCTTCCTGCTGTCGGTCTTCGCCGAGATCCTGGTGACCACCAATGGCGGGCCGGGCTACGCCTCGACCAACATCACCTATCTCGTCTACGCCCAGTCGCTGTTGCAGTTCGACGTGGGCGGCGGCTCCGCCGGCGGCATCGTCGCCGTGATCCTCGCCAACATCGTCGCGATCTTCCTGATGCGGATGATCGGCAAGAACCTGGAGGCCTGACCATGGCGCGTCGAGCCACCGGAGCCCGCAAGATCGTCGTCACCGCCATCGCCTGGGGGATAGGGCTCGCGATCTTCTTCCCGATCCTCTGGACGATCCTGACCAGCTTCAAGACGGAGGCCGAGGCCATCGCCTCGCCCCCCTCGTTCCTCGCCTTCGAGTGGACGCTGGAGAACTATGTCGAGGTCAACTCGCGCTCCGACTACTTCCTGCATTTCATGAACTCGGTGATCATCTCGCTCGGCTCGACGCTGCTCGGCCTCTTGATCGCCATTCCGGCGGCCTGGTCGATGGCCTTCGTTCCGGCCAAGCGCACCAAGGACATCCTGATGTGGATGCTCTCCACCAAGATGCTGCCGCCGGTCGGCGTCCTGGTGCCGATCTACCTGATGTTCCGCGACTTCGGCCTGCTCGACACGCGCATCGGCCTGATCGTGGTGCTGACCCTGATCAACCTGCCGATCATCGTCTGGATGCTGTTCACCTACTTCAAGGAGATCCCCGGCGAGATCCTGGAGGCCGCCCGCATGGACGGGGCCTCGCTCTGGGACGAGGTGGTGCACGTGCTGACGCCGATGGCGGTGCCGGGCATCGCCTCGACGCTGCTGCTCAACATCATCCTGGCGTGGAACGAGGCCTTCTGGACGCTGAACCTGACGGCAGCCAAGGCAGCACCGCTGACCGCCTTCATCGCCAGCTATTCCAGCCCCGAAGGGCTGTTCTACGCCAAGCTTTCCGCCGCCTCGACGCTCGCCATCGCCCCGATCCTGATTCTCGGCTGGTTCAGCCAGAAGCAGCTGGTGCGCGGCCTCACCTTCGGCGCAGTCAAGTAAGGACCCGAACGATGGGCAGGATTACCCTTTCCAAGGTGACCAAGACCTTCGGCGACGTGGAGGTGATCCCGCCGCTGGACCTGCAGATCGAGGACGGCGAGTTCGTCGTCTTCGTCGGCCCGTCCGGTTGCGGCAAGTCGACCCTGCTGCGGCTGATCGCCGGGCTCGAGGACGTCACCTCCGGCGAGATCGAGATCGACGGCACGCCCGCCACCGACCTGCCGCCGGCGCGCCGGGGCCTCGCGATGGTGTTCCAGTCCTACGCGCTCTATCCGCATATGAGCGTGCGCAAGAACATCGCCTTCCCGCTGAAGATGGCCAAGATGGACCCCGCCGAGCAGGAGCGGCGGGTGCTGGCGGCGGCGAAGACGCTGAACCTCACCGACTATCTGGACCGGCGGCCGGCGCAGCTGTCCGGCGGCCAGCGCCAACGCGTCGCCATCGGCCGCGCCATCGTGCGCGAGCCGGAGGCCTTCCTGTTCGACGAGCCGCTGTCCAACCTCGATGCGGCCTTGCGCGTCAACATGCGGCTGGAAATCTCCGAGCTGCACCAGTCGCTGAAGACGACGATGATCTACGTGACCCACGACCAGGTCGAGGCCATGACCATGGCCGACAAGATCGTGGTGCTGCGGGCCGGGCATATCGAGCAGGTCGGCTCGCCGCTGGAGCTCTACCGCAGCCCGGCGAACCTCTTCGTTGCCGGCTTCATCGGCTCGCCGAAGATGAACTTCATCACCGGCGCGGAAGCGGCGAAGCACGGCGCCCACACGATCGGCATCCGGCCCGAGCATCTGGCCATCGCGCAGGAGGGCGGCAGCTGGCAAGGCCGCGTCGGCGTTGCCGAGCATCTGGGCTCCGACACGTTCCTGCACGTGCATGTGGATGGGCAGGACCCGCTGACCGTGCGCGTGCCGGCGAGGCGGGCTATCGCCACGGCGATACCGTCTCGCTGACGCCGAACCTGGAGCACCTGCACCGCTTCGACGACAAGGGGCTGGCCCTGCGATGAGACGGCTGGAAGGACGCAGCGCCCTGATCACCGGGGCGGCGCGCGGCATCGGCCGCGCCTTTGCGGAAAGCTATGCGCGCGAGGGCGCGAGGGTCGCCATCGCCGACATCAATCTGGACGGCGCGCAGCAGGCGGCCGAGGCCATCGGCAACGGTGCCATCGCCGTGCAGCTCGACGTCACCGACCAGGCCTCCATCGAGCGCGCGGTCGCCCAGGCGGATGCGGAGCTCGGCGGCATCGACATCCTGGTCAACAATGCCGCGCTGTTCGACATGGCGCCCATCGTCGAGATCACCCGCGAGAGCTTCGACCGGCTGTTCTCGGTCAATGTGGCCGGGTGCCTGTTCACCCTGCAGGCGGTGGCGCGCGCGATGATCGCGCGCGGGCGCGGCGGCAAGATCGTCAACATGGCGAGCCAGGCCGGCCGGCGCGGCGAGCCGCTGGTCGCCGTCTACTGCGCCACCAAGGCGGCGGTGATCAGCCTGACCCAGTCGGCGGGGCTCGACCTCATCCGCCACGGCATCAACGTCAACGCCATCGCCCCCGGCGTCGTCGACGGCGAGCACTGGGACGGGGTGGACGCGCTTTTCGCGAAATACGAGGGCAGGGCGCCGGGCGAGAAGAAGCGCCTCGTCGGGGCGGCTGTGCCCTTCGGGCGGATGGGAACGGCGGAGGACCTGACCGGCATGGCGATCTTCCTCGCCGGGCCGGAGAGCGACTACGTCGTGGCCCAGACCTACAACGTCGACGGCGGCAACTGGATGAGCTGAGCCGGGCCGCAGCACCGGACGAGACGACGAGCGATGACCGAACACGCAGCGCCGCGCGCCCTCCCGCGCGCCGGCACCAGAGAGCATGACCCAGAGGCCCCCGTGACCACAGCGACCCCAGCGACCTCAGTGACCACCAGCCTGTCCCTTTCGACCCTGCCCGACATCACCGGCGCGGACGTGCCGGCCTATGCCCGCGAAGACCTGAGCGCCGGCATCGTGCATCTGGGCGTCGGCAACTTCCACCGCGCGCACCAGATCGTCTATCTCGACCGGCTGTTCAACCGCGGGCTCGACCGCGACTTCGCGGTGATCGGCGCCGGCGTGAAGCCCTATGACGCGGCGATGCGCGAGCGGCTGAAGGGGCAGGACTGGCTCTCCACCGTGGTGGAGCTGGATCCGGGCGGCCTGACCGCCCGCGTCACCGGTGCGATGATCGACTTCGCGGAAGTGGATCCCGACGCCATCGTCGCCGTGCTGGAGCGACCCGAGATCCGCATCGTCTCGATGACGATCACGGAAGGCGGCTATTATGTGGACGCGACCACCGGCGGCTTCGATGCGGGCCATCCGGAAATGGTCGCTGATGCGGCGAACCCCGACGCGCCGGCCTCCAGCTTCGGCATCCTGCTGAAGGCGCTGCGTCGCCGCCGCGCCGCCGGCACCGTGCCCTTCACCGTGATGTCCTGCGACAACCTGCCGGAAAACGGCCATGTCGCCCGCAACACCGTGCTGGGCCTTGCCCGGATGAGCGATCCCGACTTCGCGGCGTGGGTGGCGGAAAACGTCGCCTTCCCCAGCAGCATGGTCGACTGCATCACGCCGGCGACCTCGGAGCGCGAGAAGGCCTTGCTGCGTGAGCGCTTCGGCATCGAGGATGCCGCGCCTGTCGCCTGCGAGCCGTTCCGCCAATGGGTGATGGAGGACCGCTTTCCCGCCGGCCGGCCGAAGCTGGAGGAGGTGGGCGTCCAGTTCGTGGAGGACGTTGCCCCTTACGAGCTAATGAAGCTCAGGATCCTCAACGGCGGCCATGCGGCGATTGCCTATCCGTCGGCGCTGCTCGGCTACCACTTCGTCCATGACGCGATGGCCGACCCGCTGATCGCCGGCTTCCTGCGCACGCTCGCCCATGCGGAGATCATCCCGACGGTGCCGCCGATCGCCGGCGTCGACTTCGCCGCCTATTTCGACCTGATCGCCTCTCGCTTCTCCAACCCTGAAGTGGGCGACACGATCCCGCGCCTGTGCCTCGACGGGTCGAACCGGCAGCCGAAATTCATCCTGCCGACCGTGCAGGCGCGGCTGGAGGCGAACGCTGATCTCGCCGGCCTGGCGCTGGAAGTGGCGCTGTGGTGCCGCTATTGCGCCGGCACGGCGGAGGATGGCAGCGCCATCGAGATCGTCGACGAGCGCGCCGCCGAGCTGACCCGGCGGGCGCTGGCGGCGCGCGAGACGCCGCAGGCCTTCCTCGATTTCACGCCCGTCTTCGGCGATCTCGGCCGCAGGCAGCCCTTTGCCGATGCCTTTGCGCGCGTCCTCGGCGCGCTGTGGGCGGATGGCGTGCGCCCGGTTCTGACCCGCTACATCGAAAGCGGTGCAGCGGGACGCTGAGCGCATCCTGTCCGCCCAAGACGGCGGCGCGGCGGAGATCCTCCCTCCGCCGCGCCGTTTGTTTGCCGTCTTTCCTGTTGAGGGGAGGCCGGCGCTCTCGACCCTGTCGCCGCTTCGTGCTTGTCTCGGCACCTTGAAGAAATCGACAGGGAGGAGTGCCTTGGGCATTCAGGATGCATCGGGGCTGAAGGCCCTGCTTTTCGATCTCGACGGCACGCTGGTCGACAGCGTTCCCGACATCGCGGCGGCGACCAACCAGCTGCTCGACAGCGAGGGGCACGCGCCGCTGGAGGTCGACGAGGTGCGGCGGATGATCGGCCACGGCATCCCCAAGCTGGTGGAGCGGGCGCTGGCCGCGCGCGGCCGCGTGCTGGATGCCGAGGCGCTGGCGCCGCTGGTGGCGCGGATGAACGCGTTCTACGGCGACAACCTGACGGGACGCACGACGCTGCTGCCCGGCGCGGTGGAGGCGCTGGAAGAGGGCGCGCGGGCCGGCCTCGGCCTTGCCGTCGTCACCAACAAGCCGGAAGGCTTTTCCCGGACCATCGTTGCGCATTTCGGCCTGGAGGACCTGGTGCCGGTGGTGGTCGGCGGCGACACCTGCGCCACCCGCAAGCCGGCGCCGGAGATGCTGCTGCATGCGGCGGCAAAGCTCGGCGCGACGCCGGCAACGGCGGTGATGGTGGGCGACAGCGGCGCGGATGTCGACAGCGCGCGGGCCGCGGGGATGAAGGTGATCGTGGTGCGTGGCGGCTATGGCGGCGTCGCGGCCGAGGATCTCGGCGCCGATGTGGTCATCGACACGCTGGCGGATCTGTTCGGCGCGCTGGCGCGCCTCGCCGAAACGAGCGACGCCCGGGCCTGAGACCCGGGCGCCGTACGTCCGTCAATGAATGCCGGCTGGCGGATCACCGCCAGCCGTTTTCGTTACCGCCAGCGGTTGCGCCCCTGGCGCAGGCGGGTCGGGCGCACATAGTTGGCCGAGACCCAGCCGCTTTCGCTGCCGCCGAGCAGCTCGATCCGGCACCAGGTCTGGTTGCCGACGGCGCGGCAGCCCCGGTCGACCAGCACGTCGCCATTGGCGACGCGGCCGAGGATCGAGTAGCCGGTGCCCGGGCCGCTGCGCACATTGAGCAGGCCGTTGGAGCTGAGGCCGGTCACCTCGAGATAGCTGGCGCGTGCATCGGGACCCGGATTGGGATCGGGACGCGAGGGACGGTCGGGGCGGCCCGGACGATCCGGGCGCCAGTCGCCGGGGCGGTCAGGGCGATCCGGACGCCAATCGCCGGGACGGTCATCGCCCGGCCGGCCGGGACGGCCCGGACGGGTGGGGCGGTCGTCCACCGGCGGCACGGGCCGGGAACTCGCCTCGCGCAGGAAATCGCCGGCAACCCATCCCTTGGCATCACCGTTGCGGCGTTCGACCTGGCACCAGCGCTGGCGCTCTCCGACGAGCCGGCCGCAGCCGAGATTGCGCAGCACCTCGCCGTCGGACAGGCGCGCGGTGATCGGGAAGCCGGTGCCCGGGCCGGTGCGCACGTTGAGATAGTCGCGCCCGCTGATGCCGGTGACCTGCCAGAAGTCGGGGCCGCCGTCGTCCATGTTCATGCGGGGACGGTCGGGCTGGCCGGGACGACCCGGGCGGTCATCACCCGGACGGTCGGGGCGGTCAGGACGACCGGGCCGATCCGGACGATCGGGGCGACCGGGCCGGTTGCTGCCTTCGCGCAGATAGCTGGCCGACACCCAGCCCTTGTCGCTGCCGTTTGGCCGCTCGACCTGGCACCAGCGCTGGCCGGTGACCATGTGGCAGCCGAGATTGCGCAGCACGTCGCCATTGGCGACCCGCGCGACGACCGGATTGCTGGTGTTGGGGCCAAGGCGCACGTTGAGAAAATCGCCGCCACCGACGCCGGTCACCTGCCAGAACTCGGGCGTGACGGCATTGCCGCCCTGGTTTCCGCCGCCCTGATTGCCGCCGCCCTGGTTGCCGCCGGGAGGCCGGCCGCCGCCGGTGCCGGGCTGCGGATCGGGACGCTGCGGCCGGGTCTCGCCGGCACGCGCGGAAGTGACGGTGAGCACATAGCGGGCCGTCTCGTTGCGCGCGACGCCGTCCACCGACAGGCGCACGCGGATGCGGAACTCGCCGTCCTCGCTGGCGCGGCCGGTATATCTTGCGCCTTGCCGCGCGCCGTCGAACACCTCGCGCCGGCTGCCCGGCTCGGCCACGCCCATATGCACATAGCGGTTGGACGAGGAGAGAGTGAGGCTGACCTGCTGGCCGGTCACCGCCGGCAGCTGGTACTCGACGAATTCCTCGCCCTGGATCATGCCGGCGAGTTCGGTGCCGGCCGCCCCGCGGGGAATGTCGATGCGCTCGCTGCGGATCTCCATGGCAAGGGCCGCCGGTGCGGCAAAGGCAACAGCCGCCGCAATGGCTGCCGTGGCAAGGGGACGGAAAAGCGTCATGCCTGAAATCTCCTGAACGAATCTGCCCGAGGGCAGCGTCGAGATCAGTGTTTGCCGCGCAATGTGTCGAGGTCTTGACGCCAGCGCGATGATTTGCGGCAGCGCTATAGCGGTTTTCGCGCATTGCCGGCTGCTTCCGGCGCCGTATCATCGCAGTGGCTGATGGGGGAACTGCAATGCCTGCCGCCGCGCTGATCCTGTTCTATCTCCTCATCGCGCTGGCGCCGCTCGCCCTGGCCGCCGGCAGCGGCCGGCCGCCGCGCCCGGTGATGGACGAGATCGCCAGCGGCATGGCGATGCTGGCCTTCGCGATCCTGCTGATGGAATTCGTGCTGTCGGGTCGCTTCCGCTCGATCTCGGGCCGCGTCGGCCTCGACGTCACCATGCGCTTCCACCAGCTGCTCGCCCGCACCGCCCTGGTGCTCGCCCTGGCGCATCCGTTCCTCTACACGCTGCCCTTCGCCCGGCCGCTCCCTTTCGATCCCACGCGCCAGCTGACGCTGACCTTTGCGGCCGAAGGGCTGGTGACCGGCGTTCTGGCCTTCGTGTTGCTGCCGGGTTTCGTGATCCTGTCGATTGCCCGCGACCGCATCGGCTGGCGCTACGAGACCTGGCGGTTCGCCCACGGGCTCGGCGCGCTGGCCATTGCCGTTCTGGTGCTGGTCCATGCGCGCGATGCCGGCCGCTACAGCGCGGACCCGCAACTGGCCGGCCTGTGGGCCGTGCTGACGGCGGCAGCGGTGCTGTCGCTGGCGCATGTCTATCTGGTGAAACCGCTGCTGGCACGCCGCCGCCCCTGGGAGGTGACGGGCCTGCGGCAGCTGGCCGAGCGGACATGGGAGGTGGCGCTGAGCCCCAGGGGGCACGAGGGGATCTCGTACCGCGCCGGGCAGTTCGCCTGGATCCGCGTCGGCGCGCCGGTCTTCTCGCTGCGCGAGAACCCGTTCTCCATCGCCTCGGCGCCGGGCGAGGGCAAGGACCTGCGCTTCGTCATCAAGGAGCTCGGCGACTTCACCGCGACGCTGAGCGGCATTCCGCTCGGCACGCGCGCCCATGTCGACGGGCCGCACGGCAATCTGGTGCTGGAGGGGCGGCAGGGCAGCGGCATCGCCTTCATCGCCGGCGGCGTCGGCATCGCGCCGATGCTGAGCCTGCTGCGGCAACTGGAGATCGACGGCGATCCGCGCCCGACGGTGCTGGTCTACGGCAACCGCCATGCGGGCCAGATCGCCTGCACGGAGGATCTCGCCCGCATGCGCCGCCAGCACCGGACGGAGGTGGTGCAGGTTCTTTCCGAACCGCCGGACGGCTGGGAAGGCGAGCGCGGCATGGTAGATGCCGCGCTGGTCGCACGGCTGTTCACTGAGGCGCGCCATCGCGACTGGCTTTATGTCCTGTGCGGACCCGCCCCGATGATGGAGGGCGTCGAGGAGGCGCTGCTCGATCTCGGCGTGGCGCCGAGACAGATCATCTCGGAGAGGTTCCAGCATGACTGAAAGGCGCCTCCCTCCAAAGCTGCCGCCGCACACCACGCGCGTGCGGCGGCTCGCTCTCTTCTGGGTCCTCAACGCCGCTCTGGCCGTGGGCATCCTCGTCTTCGCCCTGCGCTAGATGTGGGCATGCCGGAGGTCGGTGTGTTCCCGCAGCCGCTCTGGAAGCCAATAGGCCCCGGATCTCGCGATGCTCACCCCCCTCTGTCGGCTGCGCCGACATCTCCCCCTCAAGGGGGGAGAGGGGAGCGTGACGCTCCGCCTGTGTGGCATGGCCTCCTCGCACCCGGCTCACTGGTCGTCATTCCGGGCGAGCATCGCGAGACCCGGAACCGGGGAGCCGCGGCGGTTGCAGCATGGTTCCGGAGCGCACCTCACACGCCCTCGGCTCTCCGGTCCCGGCTCGGCGCTTGCGCGCCGTCCGGGAGGACGCAAGGAGGGGGAGGAGCGCGGGAAACGGCGAAACGAAATGCACGCCGGCGCAGTTCACCCCCTCTGTCGGCTGCGCCGACATCTCCCCCTCTTTTCTTCTTCTTGGAGGGGGAGAGGGGGGGCGTGGGGTATGACCGGCAATCTGCCGCTCTACGATACTGCAAGCCATGCCCATGAATATATTTTTCGAATTATTGCGCAATATACTTAAGGTCGGTGCGTGTTCGATATCGATTTGTGGCGAAACTGAGACAAAACAAGATTTATACCTTTGAAGGTGAGCGGGATAACCTTTTCGAACACGTCCGGCAGCAGCCTGGCAAACGGGCCGCCCGGCATGTTCGAGGAGGGCTCAAACGTGATCGTCCGTACCTTCAAGGCAGCCGGCGATGCGCCGGTTTTCCGCTACGCCGTGTCCCGCGAAGTGGTGGCCCGCACCGACCAGGTGGGGCACGCGCTCTACGACACGACGCTGGCCGCCGGCGCTGCCGACACGGTGACGCGCGATGCCGCCGGCGAGTTTCCCGCGCAGGCGCATTTCTGCCTGTCCGGCACGGGCATGGTGACCGTCGACGGGCGCAGCGAGCGCGCCTCGCCCGGCACGCTGGTCGCCGCACGGGCCGGCGCCGAGGTGAGCTTCCTGGCCGAAAGCGAGATGCGCATCTGCACCGTCTTCGGCGGCGAGGGGCCGGAGGAGGCGATCCGCGCCGATCCGCTGATCCGTCATGTCGACGAGTTCATCGGCACCGAGCGCGACGTCTTCTGGGGAAATGGCCAGAGCCGGCGCCTGCTGGTCAAGGCCGACGGCTTCGGCTTCGCCCTGTGCCAGACGCTCGGCAATGCGAATACGGACTCGCCGCTGCAGTACCGGCACCATTTCGAGAGCTGCTACTACGTCTCGGGCAGCGGCGAATATGTCTGGGAGAGCGGCAGCCACCCGATCGACACCAACGGCGCCCGGGCGACCGCCTTCATCATGAACCGGAACGACGCCCACCGCATGGTGGTGCACGACCCCTCGATCTGCCTCAGCATCTTCAGCCCGCCCATCGAGGGCACCGAGGCGCACGACTTTTCCGGCAAGCGGCCATCCTCTTATTGAAGCGATCCGGCGCGCCGGAGACCGTCTCATCGAGGCGGAGAAAGGCTTGGCGGCCAGTCAGTCGCCAAGCCACCGAATGGGCCGAATATAATATATTTCAACTGCTTTTGCCGGGTCGCTAAGGTTTTCCCGTCCGCCGCGGATGCCGTCCGCGTCCCGGTTGGCGTCGCCGGAAGGAGTTTCAATGACGTCGCAATCCGTGCAAAGCGCCGAGGGTCATGTCTTCGACATCATCGGCATCGGTATCGGTCCGTTCAACCTCGGGCTCGCCTGCCTGACCCAGCCGATCCGCGATCTCGACTGCCTGTTCCTGGAACGCAAGGACCAGTTCAACTGGCACGAGGGAACCTTGCTGGAAACGGCGACGCTGCAGACGCCCTTCCTGTGCGATCTGGTGACGCTGGCCGATCCGACCAGCGAGTTCAGCTTCCTGAACTACCTGAAGCAGACCGGCCGGATCTACGCCTTCTATGCGTTCCTGCTGGACACGGAAAACTTCTTCCTGCTGCGCAACGAATTCAACAAGTACTACCGCTGGGCGGCTGGCCGTCTCGACAATGTGGTGTTCAACCGCGAGGTGGAAACGGTCGAATACGACGAGGAGGCCGGCGTCTACCGGGTTACCAGCCTCAACACCAAGATGGGCCAGCGCAAGGTGCTGCTCGCTCGCCGCATCGTGCTGGGCTCCGGCATGTCGCCAGCGGTGCCCGCGCCCTGCGAGGCGGTGCGCGACAAGCTGCTGCACAGTGCCGACTACCTGCGCAACCGCGAGGCGGTGCGGCAGAAGAAGTCGATCACCGTGGTCGGCTCGGGCCAGAGCGCGGCCGAAGTCTATCACGACCTGCTGAGCGACATCGACCGCTACGGCTACCGGCTGAACTGGGTGACCCGCTCCTCGCGCCTGGTGCCGCGGGAGCTGACCAAGTTCACCCTGCAGATGACGACGCCGGACTATGCCGACTACTTCTTCTCGCTGTCGCGGCCCAAGCGCGAGGACCTGGTGCGGGCGATGCAGTCGATCTTCAAGGGCGTCAACCCGTCCCTGATCAACGACATCTACGACCTGCGCTATCGCAAGCTGCTCGGCGGCGATGTCGACATGATGCTGATCTCCAACACGGAGGTGGAGGCCTGCACCCATGATGCGGCGAGCGACAGCTTCCGCGTCACCTTCCGCCAGGTGGAGGAGGAGAAATCCTTCGAGCTGGAGACCGACGTGCTGATCATGGGCACCGGCTACCGGTTCCGCATGCCGGATTATCTCAGGCCCATCTCGGATCGCATCAACTGGTGCGGGGAGGGACGCTTTGCGGTGGCGCGCAACTGCAGCATCGACACCAGGGGCAGCGAGATCTTCGTCCAGAACGCGGAAATCCACGCCGACAGCTACCTGCCGCCGGATCTCGGCCAGTCCTGCTACCGCAACTCGATCATCATCCGCGAGGTGCTGGGCAAGGAATACTATCCGGTGGAGCGCAGCCTTGCCTTCCAGCGCTTTTCCTCGCCCGTGGACGGCCTGACCGCCGCCGTCTCGGCCGGCGGCTGACGGGGCACGACGACGATGGACGCGATGACCGCCGCCCTGCAGACCATGCCGCCGCACGAGCGAGCCGCTGCGCATCTGGAAAGCGACCGCTGGCTGTGGGCCAACCGGCTCCTGGTGCGCAAGGCGATCTCCGAATTCGCCCACGAGCTGCTGCTCGCGCCCCGAGAGGTGGAGCCGGCGGGCGCCGGCGACGCCGGACGCTACGTGCTGGAGCAGCCGGCGCTCGGCATCGAGTACACGTTCCGCGCAAGGCGCATGCGCCTCGACCACTGGCAGGTGGATGCCCACTCGATCAAGAAGCGGATCAGGGGCGAGCCGGCGCCGCTCGACGCGCTGAAATTCATCATCGAGTTCAAGACGGAGCTCGGCATCCGCGATGCGATGATGCCGGTCTATCTCGACGAGATCAGCAGCATTCTCTACGGCAGCGCCTACAAGGCGGCGACCAAGCCGCACCGGGCCTCCGACCTTGCCGGCGCCGACTTCCAGGCCATCGAGACGGGCATGACGGAGGGCCATCCGTCCTTCGTCGCCAATAACGGCCGGCTCGGCTTCGACACCGCCGACTATCCGCTCTATGCGCCCGAGGCGGCGGGCCCGCTGTCCATCGTCTGGATCGCGGTCTCTCGCGAGCATTCGCGCTTCACGGCGATGTCCGGCATCGACCACGACCGCCTGATGGCGGAAGAGCTGGGCGAGGACACGGTCGCCGACTACCGGGCGCAGCTGACCGGCGAGGGGCTCGACCCCGACCGCTACCATTTCATGCCGGTGCATCCCTGGCAGTGGTTCAACCGCATCTCGATGAGCTTTGCCCCCGAGATCGCCCGCCGCAACATCGTCTATCTCGGCCTGTCGCGCGACCTCTACCAGCCGCAGCAGTCGATCCGCACCTTCTTCAATGCCTCGGCGCCGTCGAAGCGCTACGTGAAGATGGCGCTGTCGATCCTCAACATGGGCTTCATGCTGCAGCGCGGCCTGTCGCCGGAGGACATGCAGACGACGCCGGAGATCAACGAGTGGCTGCGCAACCTGCTGGCGCGCGATCGCTACCTGCAGGACAACGGCTTCTGCCTGATCTGCGAGCAGGCGACGATCAGCTACCGCAACCCCTACTACGAGGAAGGGCTAGCGGCGGATTCTCCCTACAAGCACGTGCTGGCCGCCCTGTGGCGGGAAAGCCCGGTCAACCTGATCCGGCCCGGCGAGCGGCTGATGACGATGGCCGCGCTGCTGCATCTGGACCCGCAAGGGGATTCGCTGACCGCCAGCCTGATCGAGCGCTCGCGGCTGGGGGCGGAGGAGTGGATCCGCCGCTATCTCAAGGCGTATCTGGCGCCGGTGCTGCACTGCTACTACGCATATGACATCATCTTCATGCCGCATGGCGAGAACGTCATTCTCATTCTGGAGAACGACGCGCCGACGCGCATCGTCATGAAGGACCTGGCGGAGGAGATGCGCATCCTCAACAGCGGCGCGACGCTGCCGCCGGTGGTGCGGCGCAACTGCGTGGTGCTGGACGATGTGGTGCGGCTGGACGGCATCTTCACCGATGTCTTCGATTGCTACTTCCGCCATCTGGCGGCGATCCTCGACGAGCGGCAGGTGCTGCCCGAGGCGCGGTTCTGGGCGCTGGTCGGCGAGTGCGTGCGCGAGTACCAGGCCGCGCAGCCGCAATATGCCGAGAAGTTCGCCCGCCACGACGTCTTCGTGCCGGAGTTCCCGCGCAACTGCATCAATCGGTTGCAGCTGCGCGACAACCGGCAGCTTCTCGATCCCAACGACCCGGACAAGGGTTCGAATATGCCGGCACGCTGCCCAACCCGCTGACTGGCGGGGCGGATGGCTCGCCCGGCCTGCTGCGGCGGGCCGTGGGGCATATCGGGACCTATTTCCTCGGCCCGGGCTGAGGCCGTTTTCCTCTGTCCCGCGCTGCTTGCGCAGATATGAAAACGGACTTTGTTGCAAGAAACCCTCTCTGGAATACTGAAGGCGCGCCGTCTTTCGATTGATCTCGAAAGCAAACGGCTCGTCATTTCTGCCTATCCGGGAAGGGAAATACGATGTTGAAGGCTATCGAGATTTCGAAGGAGCTCAACGAGGACAGCCTCCGCAAGCTCATTGCGAAGAACATCGATGCGATCCATGTGCCGGGATTCTATCCGAAGGAGCTGTCGGCGCGATTTGCCGACTGCATCGCCGGCCATTCGGAGCTGGAAGCCTACAAGGTGCAGAACGCGCTGAAGCGCCTCGGCATGGGCTATGTCGATGTCGGCAAGGACGCGGACAACGCCAACCGCTACCACAGCGAGGCGATGCGCTCGATCTGGGGCATCCGCGACATGATCTACCCCAACCTGACGCCGCTCGACCACTTCCGCCTGCTGCTGGAGGAGGTCTGGCCGGCGGGCGCGACCATCCAGACCATCGACGAACGCAAGAGCTTCGTCGGCACCTGCCGGGTGATCGACCCGGGCGCCAAGATGCTGCCGCACAACGACCGGCTGGCGCGGATGCTGTCGAACGGCGCGTCGGACCTGACCGGCCAGCTGGCGGTCAACGTCTATCTCGACATGCCGCCGGAGGGCGGCGAGCTGGAGCTGTGGCTGAGCGAGCCGACGCCAGAGCAGGACAAGGAGCAGGAGACCCGCGACGGGCTCGACCGCGAGGTGCTGGGCGAGCCGCGGCTGCTGATCCGGCCGGAGAACGGCGACCTGGTGCTGTTCAACTCGCAGCTGATCCACGGGGTGACGCCGGGCGTCGGCGGTCGCCGGGTGACCATGTCCTGCTTCGTCGGCCATCGCGGCGACGACCAGCCGCTGACCTACTGGAGCTGACGCTTCCGCTGTATCGCACGTGCTGGAACGAAAAGGGGCGCGCCTTCGGGATGAGGGCGCGCCCTAGTCGTTTAGGGAGGAACCTTCCGCCGCCAACCCGGCCCGCTTTGGTAAAGCGGGCCGGATTCCGCTGATGCGGCGGCCGGTCTTCCGGTTACTCGCCCGCCGCCGCGGCTGCCTGGGCCTCCGGGCCCGCGAGCAGGTCGCGCCGCCGGATCATCAGACCAGAGATGACGATGGCAAGAACCGAAAGCAGGGCGACGATCCACATCAGCACCGAGAAGGCGGAGGCGAAGCTCGCCTGGCCGAATTCGGTGACCGCCGGCTGGACGTCGATCGGCGCGCTGGCAACGGCACCGGCGAAGTCGCCGCGGGCGATGAAGTTCGCCGTGTTGGTGAGGCCTTCGCCGAGCGCGGTCGCCAGATCGCCCGAGCCGCCGAGCTGCAGCGTGATGCTGGACAGCAGGATGGCACCGAACACCGAGATCGACAGGGTGAAGGAGCCGTGGCGGAAGGTGATGTTGACGCCCGAGGCGACGCCCGCCTTCTCCGGCGGGACGACGGCGGTGGCAACGTTGGAGAGCTCGCCGTTGATGAGGCCGGTGCCGAGGCCCAGCAGCAGGAAGGCGACCACCCACACGACCACCTCGGCCGGCGGAACGATGGCGAGCCACAGGAAGCCGACGGCGACCAGCGCGCAGCCGAAGGCGATGAGACCGCGCACGCCGAGACGCTCGGGCGAGGCGAGCCGCGCGCCGAGCGGGGCGACGAGCAGCAGGGGGATGGTCATCGGCAGCAGCATCAGGCCGGCCGAGGACGCGGACATTTCATGCACCACCTGGAAGTAGATCGGCAGGTACACCAGCATGACCCAGAAGGTGATGCTGTTGAGCACGCAGACCAGCTGCACGCCGGTGAAGGTGGGAATGCGGAACAGGCGCAGGTCGAAGGCCGGCTTCCTGACGCTGGTCTCGATCCACACGAACAGCAGGAACAGCACCACGGCGCCGGCAATGGCCGCCAGGATCGTGTCGCTGCCCCAGCCGCGCTCGCCGCCCTCGATCACCGCATAGGACAGGCAGCCCAGCGCACCGGTGAAGGTGAGGATGCCCGGCCAGTCCAGGCCGCCCGCATTGTCGTCGGAGGATTCCTCAACGCGCCAGTAGCAGAGCGTGATCAGCACCGCGACGATCGGCACGTTGAGCAGGAAGATCCAGCGCCAGCTGAGCAGGTCGACGAGAATGCCGCCGACGATGGGCCCGAAGGCCGCGCCGCAGCCGATCGACACGCCCCACAGCGCGAAGGCCTGGGCCCGGTCTGAGCCCTGGAACGCATTGGAGATCAGCGCGACGCCGAGGATCAGCATGGCCGAGGCCGAGAGCCCTTGCGCGACGCGGCCCCAGATCAGCGCCGATGGCGTGTCGGCGAGGCCGACGATCAGCGAGGTGGCGCCGAACAGGGCAAGGCCGATGACCATCACCCGTCTGCGGCCGAACCTGTCGGCGATGGCGCCGACGGCGATCAGCACAGAGGTGTAGGCGATGTTGTAGGCGTTGATGATCCACTGGAGCTCGGCGAAGCTCGCCTTCAGCTCCCGCTCGATGGACGGCAGCGCGATGGCGACCACCGTCACGTCGAGAATGACGAGGAACGAGCCGAGCGCGGCGACCGCGAGCGTTGGCCAGTTGCCCATCAAGGAGGAACGTGGTGTCGATTGGACTGAGGTCATTGTCTGTTTCCCGAATGCGTTTGCGAAAGGCCGGCGCCGGTTGGCGAGGCCTCCCTCGGCGAAGTGCCGTGAAACGACTGCAAGGCGGGAAAGGGGCGGTTCTCCTCCCGCAAGCGCTGCGCGCGAACGATGGCGATCCAGGTGCAACCCCGCATCGTTGTTGATCTTTTCTGCGCCTTGCACGGGAAAATCTAAAGGCCGCCCGGAAGCGGGGGAAATATATAATTCCGCAGGGTTCAGGTGCCTTTGCGACTGACGTTTCACGGCCCGGAAAGGGCCGGAAGCAGCGTGCCCGAGGCGGGCAGGAACGGCGCGAGCTCGGCGTCCGTGAAGCGGTGCGTGTGGGCTAGCGTCCAGGCCGGACGGCGGTCGCGGTCGATCATCGCCGCACGTATCCCTTCCGCGAAATCCGGGTGGATCAGCAGCTGCGAGACCACGGCATATTCGAGGCCGAGCGCGGCCTCCAGGCTTTCCTGACGGCGGGCGCGGGCGAGCACCTCCAGCGTCAGCGCGAGTGCAAGGGGCGAGGCCTTGAGGAGGGAGCGGGCGGCGCGTGCGCAAGGCTCGCCGCCGGCTTCCAGCCGGGCGAGGATCCGCGGCACGTCGGGGGCGGCGAAGGCGTGCTCCAGCTCCGCGGCGAAGTCGGGCAGGGCCGGGACGTCGTAGGCACTCGCTATCGGGGCGGGCAGGGCGGCAATGCCCCGCTCGCTGAGCGCCTTGCCAAGCTCAGGCAACTGCTTGGAGGCGATCCGGTGGTGCACGAGCCCCAGAAAGACGGCCGCATCCGCACCGAGTTTCTCGCCGGTCAAGGCGATGAAGGCGGCAAGCGGGGCGGGGAGGCCGGAGAGAAGATGCGAGGCGCCGGAATCGGGGATCCAGCCGATGCCGCATTCCGGCATGGCGAAGCTCGCGCGCTCGCTGGCGACGGGGTGGCTGGCGTGCAGCGCCAGCCCGAGGCCGCCGCCCATGGCGACGCCGTCGATCAAGGCGACGACGGGTTTCGGGTAGCGCGCCAGGGTGAGGTCGAGATGATATTCGGCAAGGCAGTGACCGCGCGCGCCCTCGACATCGCCCTGCACCATCCGGCCATGCACGGCGGCAATGTCGCCGCCGGCGCAAAAGGCCCGCCCGCCGACCGCATCCAGGACGACGAGGTCGACGGCCGGGTCGGCGCGCCAGTCCTGAAGCGCCAAGGCGATGCCGGCAAGCATCGCCTCGCTCAGCATGTTGAGGGCGCGGGGGCGGTTCAGTGTGATCCGTCCGGCGCGGCCCTCCCGCCGCACGATGAGTTCGCCGTCCGGCGCGGCGGCGCTCAATGGTGGATGAGGGCCGCCGACCAGGCGAAGCCCGCGCCGTTGGAGACGACCATCACCTTGTCGCCGGTGCGGATCAGGTTCTGCTCCACCGCTTCCGCATAATTGATGACCATGTCGCTTTCCTGCACATGGCCGCGATGCTTGAGCGCGCTGGTGTAGACCTTCTCTGGCGGCAGGCCGAACTTCTTCATGAAATAGGCCTGATCCCAGGTCGAGAAGGTCGGATAGACGTAATAGTCGACATCGTCGAAGCCAAGGTTCAGCTTGTCGAGCAGCTGGGTCATCACCTTGCCGAACATGCGGAAGTTGATCGGGATGACGCCCTCGTTGAACTTGTCCATCTTGGCGTACATGTGCAGCAGCCGCTCGGTGACTTCCTCGTTCGGCTGGCGGTTCTGCAGGCCTGGCACGTACCACACGTCGTGCAGCCGGCCGATGGAGATGGTCTCCACGCCAAGGATGCGCGCGCGGGTCGCGTTCTTGCGCAGCACCAGGGCGCTGCCGCCGTCGCTCGCCACGGTGATCGGGTAATAGGTCTTGTTGAGGTCCGGCGTGCGGTCGCCGGCGAACAAGAGCGCCGTCGTGACGTCATCGTCGGCCAGCATCAGGGAGACGACGGTCTTCAGCGCCAGGTGATAGCTGGCGCAGCCGCCGGTGTTGACCGCGGTGGCGAAGGCGTTGTCCAGCCCCAGTTCCTGCTGCACGAGACCGGCGGCCGACCAGGTCGGGCCGACATAGTCTTCCGGGATCGAGGTGAAGTCGACGACGAGATCGACCTCGCCCGGCGCGACGCCCGCCTGATCGAGCGCGCGGCGCGCGGCCTCGATGGCGAGCACCGAGGGCAGCTCGTCGGTGACGTGGATGTCGTGGATGCCGATGTCGCGCTGGAAGTCGATGTTCTTCGACAGGGTGCCGAAGGGCACGTCCTCGTCGCGGAACACGTCCGCCACCAGCTTCTTGTCGGGCGGAAGGTAGAAGGCTTCGGAAAGGATGCCGACGTGGTCCATCTGGATCTCCCTTGTCAGTATTGCAGCAAGGTGGCGCCGTAGAGGAAGCCGTGGCCATGGGTGGCCAGCAGCACGTTGGTGCCGGCGGGCGGGGCCTCCTCCTCCAGCTCCAGCATGTTGAGGACGAGGTCCGAGGCATGCAGGTGCCCGCGCGAGGCAAAGCCGGACGGCACCAGCCGCTCGCCGGCGCGCAGGCTGTCGCCGACCGCCTGCGCGTCCGAGGCGGAGATGTTGGCGGTGATGGTGCGGCCGATGTCGCTCCCCGACAGCCCGTGCCGGGCGAGCAGCTTGTCGACCAGCCCCTTGAGCTCGTTGGTGCGATCGGCCCGCGCGTGCTTGGCCGCGTCCAGCGTCAGCCGGTAGAGGTCGAGCCGGGTCGGGTGCTTCATGCCGCCGCCGGGAATGTTGAGCACGTCGTGCAGCGCGCCGGTCGAGCGCATGGCGGTGCCGAGGATCCGGGCGCGGCCCGCACCGCGCGCGACGATGACGGCGCTGGCCCCGTCGCCCAGCACGGTGAGCGGAGCGTCCTTGCCGGCGATCACCCGGTTGCCGGAAATCGCCTGGTCGGAGGCGACCAGCAGCACCCGGTGCACGTCGTCGTTGGCAAGGATCAGCGCGCGGGCGAACTTGATCGCCGCATGCAGGTTGGACGAGTGGCCGCCGCTATAGCCGAGGGTGAAGGCGCGCTTGGCGCCGAGTTCGGCCTGCAGCTCGTTGCTCATCGACCAGGCCGGCTCGACATAGCGCTGCGGCATCATCGAGAAGTCGATGATGGCATCGAGATCGAGCGGGGTAAGGCCGGCGGTCTCCAGCACCTTGCGCGACACGGCGACGGCCATGTCGGTGGGGCTTTCGCCCTCGAAGACGTGAACGCTGTCGACGCCGAGCCGCGCGGCGGCGGTGACATCGACCGGACCCGTCTCGCGGGAGATGATCTCGTCGAGCGTGCTGGTGCGCTCGGGCAGGTAATGGGCGGCCGCAAGCAGGCCGACAGATTCTCTGATGCTTTCTCTGGCGCTTTCGCGGGGCATGGGATCCGGCTCCTGGCTGGGAGAAAAGGACGCGCCGACCCCTCCGCCCGCTCGCCCGCCGGCCGTGGCGGCCAGCGGGCAAGGACCGGGCAGGGTGGCGCGGCCGATAGGGGCGCGAGCCGCTCGGGCGGCCCTTCGAAAGTGCGCCGCTCAGGCGGCGCGGGCCGCCCCGGTGCAGGCCTCGATGATGTCCGCCGGCACCGTGTGGTCGTCGTACCAGCGGCCCGACAGAGGCTTCTTCACCAGCGCGACATCGGCCGCGTAGGAGAGGATGTCGTCGTTGTGCCGGCCGATCTCCTGGCGCAGCGAGGCGGACAGCCCGCCGTCGAGCTCATAGGCCCGGTCGACGGAGCCCGTGAGGTAGCGCAGGTGGTCGATGCGGTCGTTGACGATCTTGATCGAGCGCTTGGTGATGCGGCCGAACTCCGCCTTGTCGTTGGCCATGACCTGCATGGCCTCGTACATGCTGGGCAGGAACTCGTCGCGCTTCATCCACTTGGTCTCGTAATTCATCGCATCGCGCCAGCGCGGCTGGGTGAGCGACTTGCGATGGGACTCGAGATCGCGGTGGAACACCGTGTAGCCGTGCTCCTCCGGCTGCTCGAACCACTGGCAGCCCGGATCGAGGAACGGCACCATGCCGAAGATCGTCGGGATCACCTTGTCGTTCGGGAAGCGCTGCATCAGCCGGCGCGAATAGGCGACGGTCTCCATCACCGAGGCATGGGTCTGCTTCGGCATGCCGATCGTGTACCAGAGGTAGAAGCCCTTGATGCCGACATCGAGCGCGGCGGCGATCCAGTCCTCCATCTCCTCGTTGGTATAGGTGCCGCGCCCGCTGAGCCGGCTGATCTCCACGTCGTGCGATTGCGGCGACAGGTTGATGTAGATGTCGAGATTGGGCGCGACCTCGGCCATCTGCTTCAGCACGGACGGCTTGGTCAGGCGGAACTGCTCGAAGGACACCGAACTGACGACGCCGCTGTCGTTGACCGCCTCCAGGTAGGAGAGCAGGCGCGGGGCGGATTCCGAGTAGGCCTGCAGTGTGTAGACGCTGAGCGGGGACTCGGTCTTGGGGAAGGTGGTGATCTCCCGCGCCAGCTGCTCCGAGCGGCGGTGGAAGACGGTCTTCTTCTCCACGTTCATCATCCGCTGATAGGCCCAGCGCGAGCCCGAGCACCAGCCGCAGCTCTGCTGGCAGCCGGTGTTCGGCAGCACCATCAGGTTGGGCATGTTCAGCAGGTTGTCGGTCTTGGGGAACATCTTCGACCAGTCGATCGCCACGTCGTTGAGCACGTCGGGCGTGTAGGTGTGACCGTTGTCGACGACTTCCCCCTTGTCCTTGTAGACCATGTTCTGCACGTCGAGGCGCCCGCGCACGCCGCGCTTGAGCTGCCCGACGAGATCGGCCAGCGGCTCCAGCGTGTCGTAGCCGCGAATGACGCCGTCGATCTGCGGGTACTGCATCATCTCGCGGGCATAGTAGGTGGAGACGATGCCGCCGAAGACGACGAAGCTCTCCGGGTGCACCTTCTTCAGCACCCCGGCGACCTCGATGGAGCCCTGGCAGTGGGGCAGCCAGTGCAGGTCGATGCCGAAGGCGGGGGCGTCGAGATACTCGAACAGCTTCTCCACGTCGAGCGTGGGATGCTTGAGCATCAAGGAGGCCAGGTTGACGATCTTCACGTCCAGGCCGCGCTCGGCAAGGAAGCTCTTGATCGACAGGAAGCCGAGCGGGTGCATCTCGAAGATCGGGGTGACGTTGCTGCTCTCTTGGCTGGAATACCAGCCGAGCACGAAGTCGTCCCTGTTGCGGAAGTCGTAGATCGCCGGTGCATGGACCAGGATCAGGTCAGCCTTGATACGTGTCATGGTGTCGCCATTCCTCGCGCGCCGGACCTTGGGGAGGTGATCTCCCTCAGGCCGCGGCCGACGTGATCTTGCTGTGACAGAAACCGGAGAGCGCGTTCAGCGTCTTGTAGTTCTGCGAGGTGATCTCGTCCTCGTCGATGGCGATGCCGAATTCCTTTTCCATGTATTCGGTGACCTCGGCGATGCCGAGCGAGTCGAGAATGCCGCTGTCCAGCAGGTTCTCTTCCGGGTCGATACCGCCCGATACGTTCACGCCGGAGTTTTCCATCAGGTAGGCGAGCAGGTTCTTCTGTACGCTCATCAGGTCGGGTGCACTCACGGGCCTATCTCCTCCATCAGGCTGTCGCGGCTCCCGAACGGGAAGCCGGACCGTTGCAGTCCGTACGGGCGGCGGATATTTCCGCTCGCGCCCTGTCATTCGCACAGTGACTGGACAGATATTCTTGTTGTTTTGAGAAATTTTCCCAACGGAAAGAGCTTATTTGGCAAGTATGGCAAGTCAATAACGCTATTCTGACTGAATTTCTATCGACTGATATGCCTTGTGTCTTTACGTATACGTAGAAATGTCAGAGCGTTTCATGCTGCACTGCAGTCCGCGCCCGGCGAGACGAAGCGCCGGGCGCGAAAGGGGCGGTCAGGCGCGGCGCTACAGGCCGAGCGCGCGCGCGGCGATGGTCCGCTGGATGTCGGACGTGCCGGAATAGAGCAGGCTGCCGACCGCATCGCGGAAGTCGCGCTCCACCTCGTAGTCGGCCATGTAGCCGTAGCCGCCATGGATCACGACGGAGTTCTGGCACGAGGCGACCCAGGCCTCGCTCAGGTAGAGCTTGGCGAGCGCGGCCTCCATCGGGCAGCTGCCCTTGGTCTTCTTCAGCCAGGCGACCTTGTAGAGCAGCAGCCGCGAGGTCTCGTGCCGCAGCTTCATGTCGACGATGCGGTTGGACACCGACTGGAACTTGCCGATCGGCTTGCGGAACTGGGTGCGCTTGTTGGCATGGGCGACGCACTGCTCCACCTGGTGCTCCATCGCGCCGACCAGGTTGGCCAGGATCGAGCTGCGCTCCCACTCCATCGAGTTGTTGAAGATGCGCCCGCCCTGGCCTTCCTTGCCGATGCGCGCGGTGACCGGCACGCGGCAGTCCTCCAGCGTCAGCCAGGCCATCGGCGAGGTGCGCAGGCCCATCTTGCGGCGGTTCGGACTGATGGTCAGGCCCGGCGTGTCGCGCTCGACGATGAAGCCGGTGAGGCCGAGCGAGCCGGCGCTCTTGTCGACCGTGGCGAAGATGACAAAGACGTCCGCGACCGGCCCGTTGGTGCAGAACACCTTGGCGCCGTTGAGCACGTAGTGGTCGCCGTCGCGGGTGGCGGTGGTGCCGAGGCTCATCACGTCCGAGCCGGCCTCCGCTTCGGTGATGCCGTGGGCGCCGATCAGGTCGCCGGCAATCAGCCCGCGCAGATACTTGTCCTTCTGCTCCGGCGTGCCGAACTGGGCGATCGGCATCTGCACGGTCCACATCTGGCCGTTCATGCTGAACAGCAGGCCGTTGTCGCGGCAGCCGTAGCCGAGTGCCTCCATGGCCAGCACCGTGGTGATGATGTCCTGTTCGGCGCCGCCGTATTCCTTCTCGAAGGGAAGGCCGAGAATGCCGAAGTCGGCGATCTTGCGCCACAGGTCGCGGGACAGGATGCACTCGGCATCGCGCTGCTTGAGGTCGCCCTCGTTGAGTTCGTCCTTGGCGAAGCGGACGACCTTCTCCTTGAAGGCCTCCTGCTCGGGAGTGAAGCTGAAGTCCATCTGCGCTCCTCGTGTTCCACTGGGATCTGGCGGGCGGACATGCACGCCGAAGGTCTGGTCCCCGGCCGGACGGGCTTGCGGGATTTGCACGGACGTCCGGCTGGTGGTTGGATGGCGGGGGCAGGTTTCGCCGGGCGGACTGCGGTCTCCGGACAGGGGCGGGAGACATGGCTCCGCCGCTGCCTGGGGCTGACTTTTCCCATGGCGAAAACTTCATTGATAATAGTGACAGTGATCTTCTGGGGAGGTTTATTCTTTGCGGGAACTCAAATTCGAACTCTTCGCGTCACTGATACGAAATACATATGCCATAATGTCCTCCCGATTTTGTGATCTATGCCTTGGAATCCGATTTCGTTTATTGCACGGACTCCTGAAACGAGAAACTAATTTTAATTACAACCAGAATACAACTTTCCGTTCGTGTCGAGAAATATATATTTTTGCCATATAAAGGTTTGCGTTCGAATTTTTGGGACAGCAAAAATCGGCCAATCCTAGGGAGCAGAAGGCAAGCAATGAATCTGAGAAGGCTCAAGTTCTTTGTAACGGTTGCGGAGGAGTTGCATTTCGGCAGGGCTGCGGAACGGCTCTGTATGACGCAACCTCCGCTCAGTCAGGCCATTCTGGCGTTGGAGGAGGAACTGTCCGTCACGCTGTTCAAGCGGACGAAGCGGAATGTCGCGCTGACGCCGGTCGGCGAACACCTTCTGTCTCACGTGAGCAAGCTGCTGCAGGAGGTGGAGGCCCTGCCGGCGCTGGCGCGTCAGCTCGCCCGCGGCGAGATTGGCTCGCTCAAGCTCGGTTTCGTCACCACCGCCGACTACAATCTGCTGCCCGAGCTGATCAGCCACTACGGCGCCACCTTTCCGGAGGTGAAGGTGACGCTGAAGGAGATGACCAGCGACCTGCAGGTCGAGGCCCTGATGCAGGGCGACATCAATGCCGGGCTGATCATCCCGCTGCACCAGACCCTGCACACCTCGCTGTCCTATCTGCCCCTGCTGCACGAGCCGCTGGTGGCGGCCGTGCCGGAGGAATGGGTACGGGCAGGGCGCGTGGAGATCGTCAACGGCCGGCTGAAGATCCAGGACGTCGCCGAGGAGCCGCTGGTGCTGTTCCCGCGGCGGTCCGCTCCCGCCTTCCACGACATCATCACCACCTATTTCGCCTCCCACGGCATCGAGCCTGTCATCGGGCAGGAGGCGATCCAGATGCAGACCATCATCAGCCTGGTCTCGTCGGCCGGGATGGGCTTTGCGCTGGTGCCGGGCTCGCTGCGCCGGCTGGGGCGGATGGGCGTGCGCTATGTCGGCCTGGAGGGCAAGCCGCCGGTGATCGAGACCGGCCTCGTCTGGCGCAAGGAGGATCCGTCGCCGACGGTGCTGCGGCTGGTGGAGATCGCCCGCAGCCTGGGCGAGCCGGCCTCCGACGACGACGGCGGTGCCGGCGAGGACCGCGGGCGCGGCGAGGGGGTGGGGGGCGGCGCGCCGGGCGTCGGCCTGCCGGAAGCGGCGCTGGTGCATGCCCGCCGCGACCTCAACGGACACGGCCACGCCGGCCGGCTCGACTGACGCGGGAAACGTCCCTTTCACCGCAAAAGCGAACGCAGACGAGAAGGTTGGCGCCGGCTTGGGAGGGCTGGCGCCGCTGCCCGGCCCGGCATGTCCGGGCCCTTGCCATGTCTCGGTGATTAAGTCGAAAAACGACCTAATACCGCATGACAAATATATTTCTGAAATGAAAGACGAGGCGATACGGTCGCCGGAAAGCTGACGGGCACACCTTCTGCGGATACGAAACAGCGTGGGATTTTAGGCGGTTGCGCCACTCTCCCGAGACTGTTTCGAACGCCGGAAGGCCGGCCGTGTCCGTCTGGATCGGGAGGCGGCCTGCACGACGGGCCGGACAGGCGGCGGACCGGCGCCGCGCGCGTTTCCAGGGAGGACTGCGGGTGCCATACAACGAGCGTTCGAAGACGATTTCGCAAGGGGTCGAGCGTTCGCCGAACAGGGCCATGTTCTATGGTCTCGGCTACACCAAGGAAGATTTCGACAATCCGATGATCGGCATTGCCAACGGGCATTCGACGATCACGCCCTGCAATGCCGGCCTCCAGCCGCTCGCCGACGTGGCGGTGAAGGCGATCAAGGAGGCGGGCGCCAATCCGCAGCTCTTCGGCGTTCCCACCATCTCCGACGGCATGTCGATGGGCACGGAAGGCATGAAGTACTCGCTGATCTCGCGCGAGGTCATCGCCGACTGCGTCGAGATGACGGTGCAGGGCCAGTGGATGGACGGCGTGCTGGTGCTCGGCGGCTGCGACAAGAACAAGCCCGGCGGCATGATCGGCATCGTCCGCGCCAACGTCCCGGCGATCTACGTCTATGGCGGTACGATCAAGCCGGGCAAGTGGAAGGGGCAGGACCTGTCGGTCATCTCCGCCTTCGAGGCTGTCGGCGCGATCAAGGCCGGCCGTGAGCGAAGAGGATTTCGAGGGCATCGAGCGCAACGCCTGTCCGACGACCGGCGCCTGCGGCGGCATGTACACCGCCAACACCATGAGCTCCTCCTTCGAGGCGCTCGGCATGGCGCTGCTCTATTCCTCGACCATGGCCAATATCGACCAGGAGAAGTTCGACTCCACGGCCGAGTCCGCCCGCGTCCTCGTCGAGGCGGTGAAGAAGGGCCTGAAGCCGCGCGACATCGTCACCCGCGAGAGCGTCGAGAACGCGATCACCCTGGTGATGGCGACCGGCGGCTCCACCAACGCGGTGCTGCACTATCTCGCGATCTGCCACGCGGCCGAGGTCGAGTGGACGCTCGACGACTTCGAGCGGATCCGCCGCAAGGTGCCGGTGATCTGCGATCTCAAGCCTTCGGGCAAGTACATGGCGGTCGACCTGCACAAGGCGGGCGGCGTGCCGCAGATCCTCAAGATCCTGCTGAATGCCGGCCTGCTGCACGGCGACTGCATGACCATCACCGGCCGCACGCTGGCCGAGGAACTGGCCCATGTGCCGGACGCCCCGCCCGCCGACCAGGACGTGATCCGTCCGATCGAGCAGGCGCTCTATCCGGAAGGTCACCTTGCGATCCTGCGCGGCAACCTGGCCGAGGACGGCGCGGTCGCCAAGATCACCGGCCTGAAGTCGACCTCGATCACCGGCCCGGCGCGCGTCTTCGACGACGAACAGTCGGCGATGGACGCGATCCTGTCCGACCGCATCCGCCCCGGCGACGTGCTGGTGCTGCGCTATCTCGGCCCGCGCGGCGGTCCGGGCATGCCGGAAATGCTGGCCCCGACCTCGGCGATCATCGCCGCGGCCTCGGCGCCGATGTCGGCCTGATCACCGACGGCCGCTTCTCGGGCGGCTCCTGGGGCATGCTGGTCGGCCACGTCACGCCGGAAGCCTATGAGGGCGGCACGATCGCGCTCGTCGAGGAAGGCGACACGATCACCATCGACGCTTCGCGCCAGCTGCTGCAGCTGGAGGTGGACGACGATGAGCTGGCCCGCCGCCGCGCCAACTGGCGCCAGCCGGAGCCGCGCTACCGCAATGGCGTGCTCGGCAAGTTCGCGCAACTGGCGTTGCCGGCCAACAAGGGCGCGGTGACGGGCTGACGCTGCTGCGCCGCGGGCGGGGCGGGGCATCCCCGCCGCGCTCTTCCAGGCGCCCGACCCCTCGAAGCTGCCGCTCGTTGGTGAGCGGACGGGCGGGAAGGGAGAGGGCGGGGACGGCAAGGCGCAACGAAAAGAGATAGGGCGGAACGGCGTTCCCACCGGGACACACCCGCTCTATGCCCGTCCGGTCGCCGCACCTCCGGTTGATGGGGGATGGTGCCGGAGGCCGGACGGGCAGCTTTCCCAAGGGCCGGAACGGGCGGGTGCCGCCCGGTCCGGGAGCCAGAACAGCATCGTCCGGCCGAAGAGGCCGGACTGTCCGCCGGGGTCGCAAGGCCCCGGCTACTGGTGTTTGTGCTGTTGTTTTCCTCGGCGTCTATCTGCGTAAAGTTGGTCACAAGAAATAGAAAAATAGAATTAAGACCGCCAAAGGCGCGCTTCCTATCCTCAACTTACAATCGAATAGAATAATATTCGCTTGAGGAGGGGAATTATGTCGGCCGGAGAGTGTTGTTGTTGCTTCAAAAGCTCAAGTAACGAAACGGCGGGGCGGGCAATTCCCGACCGCGCGGGGAGGGCGCCTGTCGGCGGAACCCGGCGCGGGCGCGCATCCGCGCTGCTGCTGGCCGGCGTCCTGGCGCTGGCTCTGGTCCCGGGCCTTGCTGCCCCGGCGGCGGCCGCCAGCTACACGATGACGATTGCCCACCTCTATCCGGACGACCTCACCAACAACGAGACGGCTCCGGCCCTCAAGCATTTCGAACAGCTGGTCGAGAGCGCCACGGGCGGCGACATCGACGTGCAGATCTTCGGCAACGGCGCTCTTGGCGGCGAAGTCGAGGCCGCGCAGCAGACCCGCGCCGGCAAGACCATCCAGTCGGTCATGCTGGGCTCGGGCACGCAGGCCTCCTTCTACCGCAACTACGAGATGATCACCTCGCCGTTCCTGTTTCCCGACTACCGGACGGCCTGGGCCTTCTTCGACAGCCCGTGGTTCGCCGAGTTCATGAAGCCGATGGTCCAGGAAAGCGGGCTGCGCTATCTCGGCACGCTGGACGACGGCGGCGGTTTCGTCGCCTTCGCCAACAACAAGCGGCTGATCACCAAGGTCGAGGACCTGAAGGGCCTGCGCATCCGCGTGGAGGAGAACCAGGCGCACATGACGATCATGCGCGCGCTCGGCGCCTCGCCGACGCCGCTGCCTGGGGCGAGCTGCAGACCGGTCTCGCCACCGGCCTCGTCGACGGCCATTTCCATGCGCCTGGCGTCAACGACATCTTCAAGTTCTACGACGTGACCAACTTCACCACCTGGAGCGGCCACGTCTACAACACCATCACCTGGAGCGTCAGCGAGCCTGGTTCTCGCAGCTTCCCGACGACTACAAGAAGATCATCGTGACCTCGGCCCGCGAGGCGGTGGCGATGGCGCATGGCATCGCCGCGCAGATCACCGTCATCGGCTGGGTGAACTCCTGCAAGAAGTTCGAGCAGTGCCACATCCTCTCCGACGAGGAGAAGCAGCGCATGCGCGACATCTCGCAGCCGCTCTACCGCGAATGGCTGGTGACGGAGTTCGGCGAGAAGGCAGCGCTCTACGACGACCTGCGCGCCGAAGTCTCCCGCATTCACGACGAGCTGAACCGTTCCGCCGTCGAGCTCTATCTCGACTGACGCGGACGGCAGGCGGCGCCGGGGCGTGTCCGGCCGCCGCCTGCCTCTCGCGGATGCGTGGCGCCGTTCCTGGGGCTGGCCCCGGGGCGTCGCGCCACGACACCGCCCAAGCCGACCGGGACCGAACCGATGAGCACGACTTCCACCCTCGGCCGGGGGCGCTGCTGGGCGCCCTGCGCCGGACCAGCGACACGGTCAACCGTGCGACCATTCTCGTCTGCGCGGTGTTGCTCGCCGTGATGCTGCTCGTCTCGGCGGCCGGCATCGTGCTGGAGCTGGGACTGGCGCTGGCGGGACATTTCGGGCGCGCCTCGCTGTTCGACAGCGGGCCGCTCGCCTTCGCCTATGCCAACACCCGTCCCTCGCTGTTCCGCCTGTTCCTGCCCTGGCTCGGCATGCTCAGCATCACCGTCGCGTTCAAGTATGGCGAGCACATCGCCATCCTCGCCGTGGCCCGGCTGCTGCCCCGCTGGGCGGCGCGGCTGGCGCAGGCGGTGAACCTTGCCGCCATCGGCATCTTCGCCATCGCGCTGCTGTGGTACGGCATCGGCTTCTTCCGCGAGGCGACCAACCTCTACATCATCTCCTCCAGCCTGCAGGTGGCGCATCACTGGACGGCGGCCTCCGTGCCGGTGGCCGGCGCGATCCTCTGCCTGCACCTCGTCGACGGCATGGCGTTGCTGGAAGAGCGCGGCGCGATCAGCGCGGCGGCCGAGGAGGTCGAGGCGGCGGAGGCGGAGCTGGAGTTCGGCGACGGACCGCCGACGGGGCCCATCCACACCGACACCGACAGCGCAGGTGCCGATGCGGACGATGCCGGACCGGCGCCGGGCCGCCGCATTGCGGAGGTCGCGGGATGAGCGCTTCAATCGCCTTCATCGTGCTGATGTTCATCGGCCTGCCGCTCGGCCTCGTGCTGACGGCCGCCGGCATGGTCGGCGCCTATTCCATCGGCGGGGCGGATTTCCTCGGCATTCTCGCCGACCGCTTCTACTCCGGCGTTTCCGGCTACGTGCTGATCGCCGTGCCCTATTTCATCATCACCGCCGAGATCATGAACCGCGCCGGGCTGACCGAGCGGCTGATCGCCTTCGCCAGCTCGCTGTTCGGCCGGGTGCCGGGCGCGCTGTCCCATGTCAACGTCACGACCTGCCTGCTGTTCGCCGGGCTGACGGGCGCTGCGGTGACCGAGACGGCGGCGATCGGGCGCACGTTGATCCCCTCGATGCGCAAGGAAGGCTACAGCGCCGCCTATTGCGCCGCCGTCACGGCCTGTTCGGCCATCGTCGGGCCGATCATCCCGCCCAGCATCATCATGATCGCCTATGCGGCGACCCTGCGCGACACCTCGATCCTCGGCCTTTTCGCCGCCGGCATCGTGCCGGGGCTGATGATGGGTCTCGCCATGCTGGTGGTCAGCGGCATCATCTCGTGGAAGCGCGGCTATGCCAGCCACCAGCGGGTGATGCTCTCGGTGATCGTCTCCACCGGCATCAGCGCGCTCGCGGCCATGGGCATTCCGCTGGTCATTCTCGGCGGCGTGCTGACCGGCCTGACCACGGTGACCGAGGCCTCGGTGATCGCCTGCATCTACGCGCTCGTGCTCGGCGGCTTCGCCTATCGCCGGCTCAGCCGCCAAGATCTGTGGGAGTCGCTGGTCTCAACGGTCAGCTTCAGCGGCGTGGTGTTCCTGCTGCTCGGCGCCTCCAACGTGCTCGGCTGGTTCGTCACCCGCTCCGGCATTGCCCGTCATGCGGCCGAGACCATCGCCACCATGAGCGACAATCCGGTGGTGCAGATCCTCGCGGTCGCTGCGCTGCTGATCGTCATTGCATGTTCATCGACGTGCTGCCGGCCATCATCATCGCCGTGCCGGTGCTGGCCCCCGCGCTGGTCGAGCTCGGCTTCCACCACCCGCTGCATGCGGGCATGGTGATGCTGCTGGCGCTCAACCTCGGCAACATCACGCCCCGGTCGGCCTGACATTGATGACGGCCGCCCGAATAGCCAACGCCCCATACGAAAGCGCGGTGCGGGAATCGCTGCCCTTCGCCGCCGCCCATGTGGTGATCGTGGTGCTGTGCGCGTTGTTCCCGGCCATCACCCTCCTGGTGCCGCGCATGTTCGGCGTGGGCATGTAGGCGGCTTCCTTTTCGACCAACGTCACACAGAGAGTGAAGACCATGACCAAGGATCAATCGGTGGAGCGGCTGACCGCAGTCCTGCAGAAGATCGCGGCGGCGGAAGAGGTGCGCGAGGGCAATCCCGGCCCGGTGACGCTGGTCGCCGTCTCCAAGACCTTCGACGCGGACGCGATCCGCCCGGTGATTGCAGCCGGGGCCCGCGTGTTCGGCGAGAACAAGGTGCAGGAGGCGCAGGAGAAGTGGCCGGCGCTGAAGGCCGAGTATCCCGACATCGAACTGCGCCTGCTCGGGCCGCTGCAGTCCAACAAGGCGAGGGACGCGGTCGCCCTGTTCGATGTGATCGAAAGCGTCGACCGGGAGAAGATCGCCGCCGAGATCTCCCGCGAGATCGCTCGCCAGGGCCGCAGCCCACGCCCTCTATGTGCAGGTGAATACGGGCCGCGAGCCGCAGAAGGCCGGCATCGACCCGGACGAGGCGCTGGCCTTCGTCGCGCGCTGCCGCGACGTGCACGGGCTGACCATCGAGGGGCTGATGTGCATCCCGCCCGCCGGCGAGGATCCCGCGCCGCATTTCGAGCTGCTGGCCGCGCTCGCCGACAAGGCGGGGCTCGCCCGCCGGTCCATGGGCATGTCCGGCGACTACGAGAAGGCGGTGATCTACGGCGCCACCAGCGTGCGCGTCGGCTCGGCCATCTTCGGCGCCCGCACCTACGCCTGACCCGATTTTTCCTTTTCATTCAGGACGGTATTCGATGAACATCAACGCTCACCAGAAGCTGGACTACCGGATCACCCACCAGTTCGACGGCCTGACCATTTCGGACGGCGAGTTCCAGCGCCTGCTCGACATCGCCAGCTGGAACGGCCATGTGCCGACCTTCACCCGCGCGGCCGCGGCTCCTGGAAAGCCTGAACGAGCCCATCGCGCTCAAGGACGACCCCTCGGTCACCTTCCACGCGGCCAAGCTCAAGGGCGTCGGCCTGTGGAACCCGATCCTGCCGGGCGACGCGGAATATTCCAACAAGCTGCATGACGATGCCGGCAACGATCCCGTGCCGCCGCTGACGGACCTGCTGGAATATCTCGTCACCTATCCGCATTTCGGTATCTCGAACGAGGGCGAGTACAAGTACGCCTACAGCTCGCCGAGCCCGATCGGCGGCATCGTTCACGAGCGCGCCCATCGCGAGTTCTGGTCGGCCGAGGGCTGTGCGCACGCGTGCCGACCATCGCGCCGCTGGCGGTGATCGAGTATGGCGGCAACCTGTCCTTCCAGGGCCAGCCGATGGGCGCGGTGCTGACGCTCTCGCCCGGCTCCGCCTCCTACCGCATCTCGGAGATCCTGTTCGGCGCCGGCATGGCGCGCGGCAGCGATCCCGCCTTCGACGCGCATTACGACGGCATCCGCGAGGCGCTCGGCGTCGAGGGCGACCCGGACGACGAGCGGGTGCGCCTGACGGTGATCTGCAAGCTCGCCCGCGAAGCCGGCAAGCTGCTGCACGACTTCTCGCTCGCCGAGCTCTACCGCTACTCCTCGGCGACTGGGGCAATTTCGTCTATTCGGTCGAGAGCAAGCGGCTGTTCCTGATCGACCTCGATTCCGTGCAGGACATCAACCACCTGCCGCCGACGGCAAAGGCGATGCAGTCCTGGCGCGATCTGGCCAGCGCCATCTACCGCATGGTCGGCAAGCTCGGCTACCCGACCGCGCTCGGCAAGTACACCATCGACAACCTGATGGAATTCGACCCGATCGCCGCGAAGATCGCCGCTATTTCCCGGACGTACCGGAGGCCGAGATCCGCACCATCTCCCGGCGCCTGTGGGGCTATTTCATCCCGCACATGGCCCTGCTGACCAAGCACCGGGACGACATTCTCGGCGGCTGGGACGGGGATCGGCGCAAGTCCTACAAGATGGACCACGACCTCTTCTACATCCTGGCGCTGACCCTGCTGCGGCCGCTGTTCGAGCGCAGCGCGGTCGGGCGCAAGTATCCCAGCGACATCACCGACGACGAGATGTGGGGCAAGGCCGAGCGCTTCCTCGGCAACCGCTTCCAGTATTTCGCCTGGCTGATGGGCCGGTACGACGTCTGAAGCAATTCCAGGAAAAGTGGGAACCGGTTTTCCGTCCGGAATTGCGTGAAACAAAGGGAGATGACGACGATGGCGCGCATCATTCCGCGAATGCTTCAGGCCTTGGCTCGGCAGGCGCCGGAGGCTGCCGCCATCGTCTTCGAGGATACGACATGGACGCGGGCGGAGCTGCAAGACTTCGCCGCCCGCGTTGCCGGCGCCCTGCGCGCCGGCGGCGTGCGCCGCGACGACCGGTGGCCGTCTACCTCGACAAGTCGCCGGAGGCGGTCGGCGCGCTGCTCGGCGTGATGATGGCCGACGCGATCTGCGTGCCGCTCGACCCGACCGGCCCGGCGCCGCGGCTTGCCGGCATTCTCAAGGACTGCGAGCCGTCGATGCTCGTCTCCTCGGCCAACAAGGCGAAGCGGCTGGAGGCGCTGACGGCCGAGGGCTGCGAGCTGCCGCCGGTGCTGGTGACGGCGGCGTGCCGCTGGCGCTGTCGCCGGAGGCGCGCGGCATCGCCCCGGTGATGCTGGAGCCGGTCAGCGAGGAGAGGGGCGAGCGGATGGGCGAGGGGGCCGCGCCGCCGCCCTCGCAGGTGATCGACGAGGACCTCGCCTATATCCTCTACACCTCCGGCTCGACCGGAAAGCCCAAGGGCGTGATGATCAGTCACCGGGCCATCGTCGCCTTCTCCGACTGGGCGGGCGAGTATTTCGCGCTTCATGAGCAGGATCGGGTCGCCTCGCATTCGCCGCTGCATTTCGACCTGTCGCTGTTCGACGTGTGGACGACGCTGGCGCACGGGCCTGCGTGCATCTGGTGCCGCAGGGCATTTCCTTCATTGCGACGGATCTGGTGCGCTTCATCGCAGAAAGCCGCGTGACGGTGTGGCAGTCCGTGCCGTCCGTGCTACGGATGATCACCCGCCAGCTCGGCGATCCGGGTCCGGAATACGACCAGCTGCGGCTGATCTTCTTTGCCGGCGAGCCCTATCCGCCGGCGGAGCTGCGCGACCTGATGAGCCGTCTGCCGAATGCGCGCTACCACAATATCTACGGCGCGACGGAGATCAACGACGTCACCTGCCACACGCTGACCGGTCTTCCGGACGACGGGCCGCTGCCCATCGGTGTGCCCTGCGCGCATATGGAGGTGGGGTGCTGGGCGAGGAGGGCGAGGTGCTGTCGGCGCAAGGGGCGGTCGGCGAGCTCTGCGCCCGCGGACCGACGCTCGCCAGGGGCTATTGGGGCGACCCGGCGATGACGGCGGCGAAGTTCGTCCAGGACCCGCGCCACGATCTCTACCCGGATCCGCTCTATCGCACCGGCGATCTGGTGCGCATCGGCGAGGGCGGCACGCTGCACTATGTCGGTAGGCGCGACTCCCAGGTGAAGATCCGCGGCTTCCGCGTCAATATCGGCGAGGTCGAAGAGGCGTTGCTGCGCCACGACGCCATCAGCGAGGTGGCGGTGATCGACGAGCTCGACGCCGACGGCAACCGCACGCTGGCCGCCTGCTTCATCGCGCGTGGCGAGGCGCCGGACGCACGCACGCTGAAGCGGCACTGCCTTGCCTTCCTGCCCAACTACATGGTGCCGGAGCGCTTCGTGCCGGTCGAGGTGCTGCCGCGCACCTCCACCGGCAAGATCGACCGCCAGGCCCTGCGCCGGCAGCAGGAGGCAGCTCAGCCCGCCTGAGGGCGGATGAAAGAGTCCGATGCTGTCTCCTCCGATACCAACACGGGCATCGCAGGTACCAACAAAGCGTGGTGAAGGCGGGTAATAAGGTGAGGAGAGGAAACGAGCCATTCCCCTGATCCCATTCCTCACAAACTGCGTGAGGAAGAAGGGGATGGAGGCCTCGCCTGGAGTCGAACCAGGATTAAGGGAGTTGCAATCCCTTGCGTAGCCATTCCGCCACGAGGCCGCAGGTTTTTCGGAGCGTGTTTTGCTCCGTTCGCCTGTAGAGGGACCTTATTGTCTCGATGTTCATCGATCAATTATAATAATGATATCAATATATATAATATTAAATTTGGATAAGCGTGTGTTTGTCGATGGACATTCCCCGATCATATCGGAAGATGCGTGGTGTATTTCGTTTCTTCCAGAATGACCGTGCTCTGGATTTCGTGCAGGCCCGGCAGCATCACCAGCTTCTCGCGCAACAGGGTCTGGAAGTGATCCATGTCCCGCACGACGACGCGCAGGTTGAAGTCGAATTCGCCGAGCATCAGCTGAACCACCTGGATTTCCGGGATCTTCAGCGCCGCTTCCTGGAACACCGAGATCGACTGGCGCCGTGGCCCGACAGCTTGATGCGCACCAGGATGGGCATCGAAGCCGAGCTTGCGGCGGTCGAGGATGATCGACCGGCCGAGAATGACCTTGTCCTCGATCATCCGGTTGATGCGGCGCGAGCAGGGCGACTGCGACAGACCGACTCGCTCCGCCACCTCGGTGACCGAGAGGGAGCCGTCCTGCTGCAGGACGCGCAGGATCTTCAGATCGGTTTCGTCGAGTGGCTGCATGTTTCAGCTCCGTCTATGCGCTGGCGCGCTGGTTTCATGCGCGCTAGTCTATTCGGACGCCTCGAAAAGACAAGATTAGCCGGATTGCCGGCTCTATAGTGACGGCGCTGATGGTGTAAGTCGCAGGGAGGAACGCGATGGGAGCCTGCATGATCGGCTGGGCCCATTCCAGGTTCGGCAAATCGGAAGCGGCAGGGGCGGAGGAGCTGATCGCCGAAGTGGTCGGCGACTGCCTCAGACATGCCGATGTCGGTCCGCAGGAGATCGACGCGATCTTCCTCGGCTCCTTCAACAACGGATTTTCCAGACAGGATTTCCAGGCCTCTCTGGTCGCCCTTGCGGTGCCCGAGCTGCGCTTCACCCCGGCAACGCGCGTGGAAAATGCCTGCGCCACCGGCTCGGCCGCCATCCATGCGGGCATCCGCCAGATCGAGAGCGGGCGCGCCCGCCGCGTGCTGGTCGTCGGCGTGGAGAAGATGACCGCGACCCCGACGCCGGAGGTCGGCGACATCCTGCTCGGCGCCTCCTACCGCAAGGAAGAGGCCGAGGTCGAGGGCGGGTTCGCCGGCGTCTTCGCCAACATCGCCCAGGCCTATTTCCAGGCCTATGGCGACCGGCGCGAGAGCCTGGCGCGGATCGCCGCCAAGAACCACGCCAACGGCATGGCCAATCCGTATGCGCATATGCGCAAGGCGTTCGATTTCGACTTTTGCAACGAGGTCTCGGAGAAGAACCCGATCGTCGCCGGCCCGCTGCGCCGCACCGACTGCTCGCTGATCTCCGACGGGGCGGCGGCGATGGTGATCGCCGATACCGACACCGCGCTGACCACCGCGCCGCGTGCGGTCTATTTCCGTGCCGCCGAGCATGTGAACGACTTCCTGCCGCTCAGCCGTCGCTCGAAGACTTCCTTCGAAGGTGCTGCAAGGGCTTGGAATTCGGCCTATGAGCGGGCAAAGGTCGGCGTTGCCGATCTCTCCTTCGTCGAGACCCACGACTGCTTCACCATCGCCGAGCTGCTGAATACGAGGCCATGGGCCTTGCCCGCGAAGGCGAGGGGCATCGCATCATCGACGAGGGCGTCTCGGCCTTCGGCGGCCGCCTGCCGGTGAACCCGTCCGGCGGGCTGAAGTCCAAGGGCCATCCTATCGGCGCCACCGGCGTCTCGCAGCATGTGATGGCGGCGATGCAGCTGTGCGGCGATGCCGGCGACATGCAGCTGCCGCGGGCCGAGCTTGCCGGCGTGTTCAACATGGGCGGCGCGGCGGTCGCCCAACTACGTCTCGATCCTGGAGCGGCTGAAATGAGGGTGGAAGGCGCCGAGCGCATGTCCACCGGGTGATGAATCTCGGTGATCTGCTCACCGATGCCGCCCGCCGCCATCCGGACCGGCCCGCCGTCGTGCATGGCGAACGCATCGTCAGCTGGGCGCAGATGAACGCCCGCGTCGATGCCTTCGCCCATGCGATGGCCGGCCTCGGCATCGGGCCGGCGACAAGGTGATCGTCCAGTCGCGCAACTCGGTCGAGATGTTCGAGACCATGTTCGCGGTCTACAAGCTCGGCGCCGTCTGGGTGCCGACCAATTTTCCATTTCCGCATCCTTCCCGACGACGTCTCGCATGTCGCCAGCTCCTCGCAGGCGAAAGCCATCATCTACGAGCCGGAATTCGCCGCCCATGCCGATGCGGCGCGGGACGCCGGGGCGCAGATCGTCATCTGCATCGGCGAAGCGCGCGCGGGCGAGCATGTCCACGCCGATCTGGTGGCGGCGGAGTTCGGCAAGCCCTTCCGTTCGGCCCCCGTCGAGCGGGACGACCCCTGCTGGTTCTTCTTCACCTCCGGCAGCACCGGCAAGCCGAAGGCGGCCGTGCTCAGTCATGGGCAGATGGCCTTCGTCATCACCAATCATCTCGCCGACCTGATGCCGGGGACCACCTCTGACGATGCCTCGCTGGTCGTCGCGCCGCTGTCGCACGGGGCGGGCATCCATCAGCTGATCCAGGTCGCGCGCTGCGTCACCACCGTGCTGACGGTCTCGCGCAGCCTCGATGCCGACGAGGCGTTCCGCCTGATCGAGCGCCACCGCGTCTCCAACATGTTCACCGTGCCGAGCATCCTGACCGCGCTGGTCGGCGATCCGGCGGTGGACCGCTACGACCACTCCTCGCTGCGCCACGTCATCTATGCCGGTGCGCCGATGCTGCGCGAGCACCAGAAGACGGCACTGCGCAAGCTCGGCCGCTGCCTGGTGCAGTATTTCGGCCTCGGCGAGGTGACGGGCAACATCACGGTGCTGCCGCCGCATCTGCACGACCCGGAGGACGGGCCGGGCGTGCGCGTCGGCACCTGCGGCTATGCCCGCACCGGCATGCAGATCGAGATCCAGGACGACGAGGGCAACCCGCTGCCACCAGGGGAAAACGGCGAGATCTGCGTCATCGGCCCGGCGGTGTTCAACGGCTATTACCGCAACGAGAAGGCCAATGCGGAGTCCTTTCGAAACGGCTGGTTCCGCACCGGTGATATCGGCCATTTCGACGAGAACGGTTTCCTGTTCATCACCGGGCGCGCCTCGGACATGTTCATCTCCGGCGGCTCGAACATCTATCCGCTGGAGCTCGAGGAGAAGATCGTCGCCCATCCGGCGGTGGCCGAGGCCTGCGTCGTCGGCATGCCGGACGAAAAATGGGGCGAGATCGGCGTGGCCGCAATCGTCCTGCAGCCGGGCGCCGAGATCACGCCGGAGCAGCTGAAGACGGATCTTGCCTCGCGCATCGCCGGCTACAAGATCCCCAAGCGCTTCGTCGTCTTCGACGAGCTGCCGCGTTCGGGCTACGGCAAGATCACCAAGAAGGCGGTTCGCGAGCTGCTGGAAAGCCGCCTTGCCGAAGCGCCCGTACTGGAGGGGGCGAGGTGAGGGCCCTGGCGGCCTGCCAGCCGCCTCGCGGCTGCTGCGTCAGCCCGGCCCGGTCGCCCGCGACCGGATCACCCTCGGCATGGATATCTGCGAGGACGTGCGCTCGGGCCTGGTGCGGCTCGTCCCCGGCACGCCGCTGGTGGAAGCCTTCGGCGCGGCGATGCGCGCGGCAACCGGCGGCGAGTGGCGGCCCGCCGCCTTCGAGATCCTGTCGGGCGGGTTCGAGCCCTGCATCTACTGCTTGGCTGCGCCCGATCCCGGCGGCGAGCGGGTGGTGACCTACACGCCGATGACGAATGCCGGCGCCGTGCGCGCTTTCGGCGGTTCGGCGACGCTGGGGATCGGCGCCGACGGCGCGCCGCTGCTGCATTGCCATGCCTGGTTCGCCGAACCGCACGAGGGGCGGGTGTTCGGCGGCCATCTCGACACCTTCGCCAGCCGCATCAGTGGCGAGGGCTTGCGGGTCCGCATGATGGTGTTCGACAGCTTCGACATCCGGCAGCTGCCCGATGCGGAGACCAACCATACCGTCTTCCGGCCTCTGGACCGTTCAGGAGGGGTGCAATGAGCGAAGAGGTGAAGCTTGTCAGCGGCCGCACCGGCCGGACCGTCTATGCCCGCGTCCATCCCAACGAGGATCTCGTCCAGGCGGTGGAGAAGATCTGCCTGCGCGAGGGGCTGTCGCAATGCTTCCTGCGCGCCGGGCTCGGCAGCCTGACAGACGCCTGCGTCGCCTTCTCCTCCGGCAGCATCAAGGTGGTGCGCGGCCCGGCGGTGGAGGTGATCGGCATGAGCGGCATGGTCGAGGCGGACGAGGCCGGCAATCCGGTCGCGGTGCTGCACGGCGTGCTGGCCGAGCCGAACGGCACGATCAGTGGCGGCCGTTTCCTGCCCGGGCAGAACCCGGTCTGCGTGACCTTCGAGATCGTGCTGGAGGAATGGCTGCCGGATGCGGTGCCGGCCGGCACACTTGCCGGCGCGCACTCGGCCCCGGTTTCCGATGCAATGGGAGGCGCACGCGCATGACCGCTCTCGACCGCAGCCTCGAGGAGCGCTGCCATATCGTCACCGGCGGGGCGTCCGGCATCGGCCTTGCGACCGCCCGCTGGCTGCTTGCCCGCGGCGCGGAGGTGGCCCTGCTCGACATGTCGCGCGAGGCGCTGGACAAGGCGATTGCCGACCTCTCCGCCGAGTTCGAGGGCGGGGCCGACCGCCTGTTCGGCGCCCGCGCCGACATCCGCGACGAGGGCAGCCTGCAACTCGCCTTCGAGGGGATCCAGGAGCGCTTCGGCCGTCCGCTTGCAGGACTGGTCAATTCCGCCGGCATCGCCCGTGCGGTGCCGTTCCGCGAGACCGATGCGGAGCTGATGCGCACCGTGCTCGACGTCAACGTGGTCGGCACCTTCCTTGCCGTGCGCGCCTTCGTGGCGGCCGAGCGCGAGCCGGATGCCGCCGTCGTCAACATCGCCTCGGTGTCGGGCCTGATCGGCAATTCCCTGCGCACCGCCTATGGCGCCTCCAAGGGCGCGGTGGTGACCATGACCAAGGTGATGGCCGGCGAGCTCGCTCCGCTCGGCGTGCGGGTCAACGCCGTCGCGCCGGGGCCGATCAGCACGCCGCTGCTCGACGGGCTGCACAGCGATGCCGCCCGCAATGCCTGGATCAGCCGCATCCCGCAGCGCCGCTACGGCGCGCCGGAGGAGGTGGCCGAGGCCATCGGCTTCATGCTGTCGCCGGCCGCCAGCTTCGTCACCGGCGAGGTTCTGGTGGTCGATGGAGGGTTTCTGTCGGCGGGTATCTAGGCCGCAGGCACACGAGCTCCCCCGCCGGTCTCGCCAAGATGCGGTCCGGCGGATCGCGACGAGCCGGGAGGGGCGTCACGGAACCGCGCCGCAGTTTCCTTGCCGCTCCGCCCGTCCCGCCGCAAGAAAGGCCCGCGTCCCGGGAGGGGCGCGGGCCATTTTCGTTTCCGCACGAAAGAGGTGGCGGCGGGGGCGGCCGTCTGGGCTGCCTCGCCGTCTCGTCAGATGTGCAGCGCGTGGCCGAGCGCGGCGAGGCACGCTTCCTGCAGCCCCTCGCTCTGGGTCGGGTGGGCATGGATCACCGCGCCGATGTCGTCGATCCGCGCGCCCATCTCGATGGCGATGGAGAACGCCGCGGAGAGTTCCGAAACGCCGCGGCCGACCGCCTGCAGCCCCAGGATCAGCCCGTCCTCCTTGCGCGCGACGACACGTACGAAGCCGTCCTCGGCCTCCATCGTCATGGCGCGGCCATTGGCGGCGAAGGGAAACTGGCCGGTGGTCACCGCGCCGCCCTGTTTCTTCGCCTCGTCCGGCGACAGGCCGCAGGTGACGATCTCCGGATCGGTGAAGCACACCGCCGGGATGCAGCGCTTGTCCCAGCTGCGCTTGTGGCCGGCGATGATCTCGGCGACCATCTCTCCCTGCGCCATGGCGCGATGGGCGAGCATCGGCTCCCCGGTCACGTCGCCGATGGCGAAGACGCCCTGCATCGACGTCCGGCAGCGGTCGTCGATGCGCAGGAACGGCCCGTCGGTGGCCAGTCCCAGGCTGGCGATATTGGCGCTGTCGGAGCGCGGGCGGCGGCCGACGGTGACCAGCACCTTGTCGGCGGCGATCTCGCGCTCGCTGCCCTCGGCGGTCTCCACCTTGAGGCCCTTGTCGCCGAGCCCCTTCGCCTTGGTCGACAGCATCACCTCGATGCCGAGCGCCTGCAGCGACTTCAGGACGGGACGGGTGAGGGCGCTGTCGTATTGCGGCAGGATCCGCTCGGCCGCCTCGACCACGGTCACCTTTGCGCCGAGCTTGGCGAAGGCCGTGCCGATCTCCAGGCCGATATAGCCGCCGCCGACGACACACAGCTTTTCCGGAACGGAGCGCAGCGACAGCGCCTCGCTGGAGCTGATCACCGTGTCGCCGAAGGGCAGGAAGGGCAGCTCCACCGGGGCCGAGCCGGTGGCGATCACCACCTGTTCGGCGCGGATCTGCACCGAGGTGTCGCCGGTCGTCACCTTGACGGTCTTGCCGTCCTGGAAGGTCGCCTTGCCGGCGATCAGCCGCACGCCGGACTTCTTCAGGAGGCCTGCGACGCCGGCATTCAGCCGGGTGACGATGCCGTTCTTCCAGTCGACGGTGGCCGACAGGTCGATCTGCGGCGAGGCCGCGGTGATGCCGAGCGGCGAGCTGCCGTTGAAATGCGACAGCTTGTGGAACTCCTCGGCCGCGTGGATCAGCGCCTTGGAGGGGATGCAACCGACATTGAGGCAGGTGCCGCCGGGCTTCTGCTCGTCGACGATGATCGTGTCGATGCCGAGCTGGCCGGCGCGGATGCCGCAGACATAGCCGCCGGGACCGGCGCCGATGATCAGCAGCTTGCAGGTCATGTCGCTCATGGGCTCAGTCCTCGACGAACATCAGGGCAGGGGTTTCCAGCAGCGATTTCAGCTTCTGGACGAAGACGGCAGCATCCCAGCCGTCGATCACGCGGTGATCGAAGGAGCAGGAGATGTTCATCACCTTGCGCGGCTGGAACTCCTTGCCGTCCCACAAGGGACGCACGGCCATCTTGTTGATGCCGACGATCGCCACCTCCGGGTGGTTGATGATCGGCGTCGTCGCGATGGCGCCGAGCGGCCCGAGCGAGGTGATGGTGATTGTCGAGCCGGACAGCTCCTCGCGGCTCGCCTTGCCCTCGCGGGCGGCTTCTGCGAGGCGCACCACCTCGGCCGCGCAGTCCCACACCGAGCGCGCTTCCGTGTGGCGGGCGACCGGCACGGTCAGTCCTGCCGGGGTCTGCGTGGCGATGCCGATATGCACCGCATCGTACTGGCGTACCACGCCGCCCTCGTCGTCGTAGAGCGCGTTCATCTCGGGCTGCTCGCGCACCGCCATGACGATGGCGCGCATGACGAAGGGCAGCAGGGTCAGCTTGCCGCGGTTCGCCGCATGCGCCGCATTCAGCTGGCCGCGCAGCTCCTCCACCGCAGTGACGTCGACTTCCTCGACGATGGTGATGTGCGGGATGCGCGACTTGGACAGGGCCATCTTCTCGGCGATGCGCCGGCGCATGCCGACCACCTTGACGTCGCGGGTGCCGAGCGCGGGCATGCGCCCGCTCTGGCGCGCCGTCGGCGGCCCGTGCTCGATATAGGCGTCGAGATCCTCGTGCAGGATGCGGCCCGCCGGGCCCGATCCGCCGACCCGGCGCAGGTCGATGCCGGCCTCCTGGGCGCGTCGGCGCACGGCCGGAGAGGCGAGCGGCTTTTCGCCGGCCGCCAGCGGACGGTGCGCGGCCGCGGGCCGCGCCGCCTGGGACTGGGAAGCGGGCTGAGACTTGGCTTCGGGCTTGGCCGGAGACTTTTCTGCCGACTTCTCCGGGGCAGGCGCAGCCGGCTTTTCGCCTGCGGCCTCTGCCGTGTCGTCGGTCTTGTCCTTTGCCTCCGCCTTGGGGGCGGGGGCGTCGGCTGCGGCGGAGTCGTTGCCTTCGCCCTCGACCTCGATCTGGATGAATTTCGCGCCGATGGCGATCACGTCGCCCGGTTCGCCGCACAGCCAGACGACCTTGCCGGCAACGGTCGAGGGGATTTCGACCGCGGCCTTGTCGGTCATCACGGTGCCGAGCACGTCCTCGTCCTGGACCTCGTCGCCGATGGCGACGTTCCACTCGGTAAGCTCGGCTCGGCGATGCCTTCGCCGATATCGGGAAGGGTGATGGTGAAGATACCCATGGTCTCAGCCCTCCAGAACCTGCGCGAAGGCGCGCTTGATCCGCTCCGGACCCGGGAAATAGGTCCACTCCTGCGCATGCGGGTAGGGCGTGTCCCAGCCCGTCACGCGGACGATCGGCGCTTCCAGGTGATAGAAGCAGCTCTCCTGCACGGCGGCGCAAAGCTCGGCGCCGAAGCCGGAGGTCTTGGTCGCCTCGTGGATGACGACGCAGCGCCCGGTCTTGCGCACCGAGGCCTCGATGGTCTCCAGGTCCAGCGGCAGCAGCGTGCGCAGGTCGATGATTTCCGCATCGACGCCCGCTTCCTCGGCCGCCGCCTGGGCGACATAGACCATGGTGCCGTAGGCCAGCACGGTCAGCGCCGAGCCCTCGCGGCGGATCTTCGCCTTGCCCAGCGGCACGGTGAAGTAGTCCTCGCTGACATCGCCGAGCTCGTGGTTCTTCCACGAGACGACGGGCCGGTCGTGATGGCCGTCGAAGGGACCGTTGTAGAGCCGCTTCGGCTCCAGGAAGATCACCGGATCCGGGTCCTCGATGGAAGCGAGCAGCAGGCCCTTGGCATCACGCGGGTTGGACGGCACCACCACCTTCAGGCCGGCGACATGCGTGAACAGCGCCTCCGGGCTCTGGCTGTGGGTCTGGCCGCCGAAGATGCCGCCGCCGGTCGGCATGCGGATCACCATCGGGCAGGTGAACTGGCCGGCGGAGCGGTGGCGCATGCGCGCCGCCTCGCTGACGATCTGGTCGTAGGCCGGGTACATGTAGTCGGCGAACTGGATCTCGACGACCGGCTTCAGCCCGTAGGCGCACATGCCGACGGCGGCGCCGACGATGCCGTTCTCGCTGATCGGCGCGTCGAAGCAGCGGTTGCTGCCGTATTTCTTCTGCAGGCCGGCGGTGCAGCGGAACACGCCGCCGAAATAGCCGACATCCTCGCCGAACACGACGACCTGCTTTTCCCGGTCCATGGCAAGGTCATGGGCGTTGCGGATCGCCTCGATCATGGTCATGCGTGCCATGTCAGAACCCCGCTTCCTGGCGCTGGCGCTGGAGATGCGGCGGCATCTCAGCGTAGACATCGTCGAACATCGAACGCGGCGAGGGCTTCGGCCCGGAAATCAGGGTGCCGTTGGCCTCCGCCTTCTTCTGGCAGGCGCGCACCTCGTCGGTGATCTCGGCCAGCGCCTGGTGTGGCGCTCCTCCGACCACTCGCCGATGGTGATGAGGTGCCGTTTCAGCCGGTCGATGGGCTCGCCGAGCGGCCAGGCGCTGAACTCCTCCTTCGAGCGGTAGGCGGAGGGATCGTCCGAGGTCGAGTGCCCGCCGGCGCGGTAGGTGACGTGCTCGATCAGGGTCGGGCCGAGGCCCGAACGGGCCCGCTCGGCCGCCCAGCTCGCCACCGCATGGACGGCGAGATAGTCGTTGCCGTCGACGCGGATCGAGGGGATGCCGAAGCCGTGGCCGCGTGCGGCGAAGGTGACGGCACCGCCTCGCGCCACGCCCTGGAACGTCGAGATCGCCCACTGGTTGTTGACGATGTTGAGGATCACCGGCGCCTTGTAGCTGGAGGCGAAGACCATCGCGGCGTGGAAGTCGCTCTCCGAGGTCGAGCCGTCGCCGATCCAGCCGGCGGCGATCTTGGTGTCGTTGGAGATCGCCGAGGCCATCGCCCAGCCCACCGCCTGGATGAACTGGGTGCCCAGGTTGCCGGAGATGGTGAAGAAGCCGTGGTCGCGCGCCGAGTACATCACCGGCAGCTGGCGGCCTTTCAGCGGGTCGGCGGCGTTGGAGTAGATCTGGTTCATCATGTCGGTCATGGGATAACCGCTGGCGATGAGCAGACCGGCCTGCCGGTAGGTGGGGAAGTGCATGTCGCCGTCCTGCAGCGCCATGTGGAAGGCGCAGGACACGGCTTCCTCGCCCAGATGCTGCATGTAGAAGCTGGTCTTGCCCTGGCGCTGCGCCTTCAGCATGCGCTCGTCGAACTGGCGCAGGGTCAGCATGTGACGCAGGCCCGTGCGCAACGCCTCGGCGTCCAGCAGCCCGGCCCAGGGACCGACCGCCTCTCCGGCCTTGTTCAGCACGCGCACGACCGAAAAGGCCATATCGCGCATGTCCTCCGGCGCCTCGTCGATGGCCGGCCGGCGCACCGCACCGGCGCGCGGGATCTCGAAATCGGAGAAGTCCGGCGTGTCGCCCGGCCGGCAGCCGGGCTCCGGTACGTGAAGGGAAAGCGGTCGTGGAGCGGTCATGAAAACTCCTTCGTCGACAGTGTGCAATTCCGTTCGGCGCGCGGTCCGCGCACCGCAGCGGGGCAATCAGGAACGGTCGCGCTCGGCCAGCATGGCACGGGCAACGATCACACGCATGATCTCGTTGGTGCCTTCCAGGATCTGGTGCACGCGCAGGTCGCGGACAATCTTCTCGATCCCGTAATCCTCGAGATAGCCGTAGCCGCCCAGCATCTGCAGCGCGTCGTTGGCGACGCGGAACGCGGTATCGGTGACGAAGCGCTTGGCCATGGCGCAATGCTTGGTCGCGTCGCTTGCGCCCTGGTCGAGCTTCCACGCGGCCTGGCGCAGGAACGCGCGCGATGCCTGCAGCTCGATCTCCATGTCGGCGAGGCGGAACTGCAGCCCCTGGAACTGGTCGATCGTCTTGCCGAAGGCCTTGCGCTCGCCCATGTAGCGGGTCGCCGCGGTGAGCGCGCCCTGCGCGCCGCCGAGCGCACAGGCGGCGATGTTCAGCCGGCCGCCGTCGAGGCCCTTCATGGCATAGGCGAAGCCCTTGCCTTCCTCGCCGAGCAGGTTCGCCGCCGGCACCGTGCAGTCGTCGAACTGCACCTGGGCGGTCGGCTGCGCCTTCCAGCCCATCTTGTGCTCCGCCGCGCCGAAGGAAAGGCCCTCGCTGCCGTCCTCGACCACCAGCGTCGAGATGCCCTTGGGCCCGTCCTCGCCGGTCCGGCACATCACCACATAGACGTCGGAATAGCCGCCGCCGGAGATGAACGCCTTGCTGCCGTTCAGCACATAGCCTTCGTTGCTGCGGGCCGCGCGGGTGCGCAGGGCCGCCGCGTCCGAGCCCGAGCCCGGCTCGGTCAGGCAGTAGGAGGCGATGCTCTCCATGCTCGCGAGCGGGGCGAGGAAGCGCTCGCGCAGTTCCTCGCTGCCGTAATTGGCGATCATGCCGGCGCACATGTTGTGGATCGAGATGAAGGCCGCAACGGAGGGGCAGGCCTCGGACAGCGCCTCGAAGACCAGCGTCGCGTCCAGCCGGGTCAGGCCGGTGCCGCCATACTCTTCCGGCACGTAGAGCGCGCCGAAGCCGAGTTCGCCCCGCCTGGCGCAGCACGTCGCGGGGGATGGTGCCGGCCTTTTCCCAGGCATAGGCATTGGGCGCGATGGCCTCCCGGCCGAAGTCGCGGGCCATGTCGAAGATGAGGGTCTGTTCCTCGGACAGCGCAAAATCCATGTACGGCGCCTCCTCGCCTGAAATATGCCCGGTCCCTGACGATGGCATGAGATGCGGGCCCGTGCACCGGGGGTGTCGGGCGGTCAGGCCTCGGGTGTTCCCAATACTATTGCCCGCTATGCGTGAAATTTCATGCTGAATTTGCTTCGATTTTGCCGAGGTGATGAAATATCCTTCTGCAATGACGCGATATGAAGGAGGAACGTGTTGTGCCGCGACAGCTTGATGACATCGACCGTCGCATCCTCAAGGCGCTGGTTGCAAACGGCCGCCTGTCCAACACCGAACTGGCGCGCGAGGTCGGCCTGTCGCCGAGCCCGTGCTGGCAGCGGGTGCGGCGGCTGGAGGAGGAGGGGGTGATCTCCGGCTACACGGCGGTGCTCGACCACGAGGCGCTCGGCGTCGGCGAGACGGTGCTGATCGAGGTTTCGCTCGACCGCCACGACCCGGAAGCGCTGGAGGGCTTCGGCAAGGCGATGGCGGAGATCCCGGAGGTGCTGGAGGTCTACCTGATGGCCGGCGACTGCGATTATTTCGTCAAGGTCGCGGCGAGCGGCACCAAGGGCGTTGAAGAGTTCCTGCGCGAGCGGCTGTTCCCGATCCCGGGCCTGCGCCATTCCAAGTCCAGCTTCTCGCTGCGCTGCCTGAAGAAGGTGACGTCCTGCGTGCCGGGTTGATCAGCCTCGCGGCTCCCGGGTCAGCAGGGCCAGGACGAAGACGGCGCCCAGCGATGTGGTGACGATGCCGATGGGTAGTTCCTGCGGCGCCAGCAGGGTGCGTGCGGCAATGTCGCTGATCAGGAGCAGCCCGGCGCCGGTGAGCGCCGCCACCGGCACGAAGCGCCCGTGCATCGGCCCGGCGAGAGCCCGCGCGATATGAGGCACCATCAGCCCGACAAAGCCGATCACGCCGCTGATCGACACGAAGGCGGCGGTTGCAAAGGCACACACCAGAAACGTCGTGCGGCGCAGCGCCACCACGTCGACGCCCAGCGTGCGCGCGGTGTCTTCGCCGGCCAGCAGCGCATCGAAATTGCGGTGGCGAAAGAACGCGAAGGCAAGGATCGCGGCAAGGCCGAGGGCTGCGATCGGCAACAGGTCCCAGCGGGCGAGGCCAAGGCCCCCCAGCGTCCAGAACAGCACGGAATGGGCGGCCCGCTGGTCGCCGGCAAAGACCAGGTAGTTGGTCAGCGCCATGAACAGGAACGAGACCGCAAGCCCGGCCAGCACCAGCCGCGCCGGCCCCCGGTCGCCGAGCCGGGCGATCAGCGCCAGCACGATCACCGAGGCCGCCATGCCGCCGGCAAAGGCCGCGAGCGGCAGCGTCCACAGGCCGAGCAGGTCGCCGGTGACGGTGATCACCAGCACTGCACCGGCGGCCGCGCCCGAGGACAGGCCGAACAAGAACGGATCGGCCAGGTCGTTGCGCGTCGTCGTCTGCAACAGGCAGCCGACCGTGCCGAGCCCGGCCCCGACCAGCAGCGCCAGCAGCGCGCGCGGCAGGCGCAGGTCCATGACGATGCGCGCCGTCGGCCCGTCGCCGCCGGCGAGCGCGTCGATCACCGCGCGCACGGGCAGCGGCGTCGAGCCGATGGCAACGGCGGCCACCAGCAGCGCGATGACCGCCAGCAGGCTAACCGCCAGGACCAGCGCCAGCCGCATGGCTCAGAACGCCTCCGGATGCATCGCCCGGGCGAGCCGCTCGATGCCCTCGACATTCGCCGGCCCCGGCGTCAGTTCCTCATAGCGCAGAGGCAGATAGCGGGCGTTCTTCACAGCGTCGGTCTGGCTCATCACCGGATGCGCTTCCAGGAAGGCGCGCAGCTTGTCCGCCCCGCCGCCGTCCTGGTAGTCGAGCAGGATGATGAACTGCGGGTCGGCCGCCGCCACCGCCTCCCATGAGGTGGTGCCCCAGCTGGTCTCCATGTCGGCGGTGACGTTGCGCCCGCCGGCCGCCTCGATCATCGCCGTCGGCATGGCGAAGCGGCCTGCGGTGAAGGGCTTGTCCTCGCCGGAATCGTAGAGGAACACCTTCAGCTCGCGGTTCTCGCCGATGCGCTCGGTCAGCTCCGCCATCCGTGCCTTCCAGCCGTCGACCAGCGCCTGCGCCTCGGCCTCCTTGCCGAAGATGGTGCCCAGCCGCAGCATGTCGCCATAGAGCAGGTCGAGCGAGGCGGCGGGCCGCGCCTTGTCGAGGTGGATGCAGCTCTCGGTGAGGATCAGGGTCTTGATGCCATGCGGCGCCAGCGTGTCCGGGGTGACGTCGCCGCCCGGCTTCATGCCGTAGTACCAGCCGGCGAAGAACAGGTCCGGATCGGCCGCGACGAGATTTTCCAGCGTCGGATATTTCGGCGCGATCTCGGGGATGTCGCCGCGCTTGCGCTCGAACTCCTCGCTGGTCTTGTACCAGCCGCTGATGCCGCTGACGCCGACCATCCGGTCCTGCAGGCCGAGCGCGAAGGCCATCTCGCTCATGTTGATGTCCTGCACCACGATGCGCTCGGGCGCAGCCTCGAAGGTCAGCGGCGTCCCGCAATTGTCGACGGTGACGGGAAAGGCGAGGGCCGGTGCGGCAAGGGCCATCGCGGCGGTGAACAGGGAAAGGCGCTTGAGGCCGGATTTTGTCATGGGGGACAGCTTCATGGGGGACAGACTCCTCGTGAGGATGAAAACCGTGGAACGCTGGGAAAAGGTGAGGGCGCGCGCTCAGCCGCGCGTTGCCACCGCGCGCAGATGCGGTGCGCCGGAAGCGGCCGGTCCGGGCGTCTCTTGCGGCAAGGCGCCGGTGCCGAACCGCCCCTCGATGGGGATATCCAGCACGCTGATCTGGCGTGCTTCCACCGGATGCTGCATCCGGTGCAGGTCGACGCTGAAGACCGCGCGCACCCGCTCGCTCGACAGCACCTCGACCGGATGGCCGTGCGCCACCAGCCGGCCGCCCTGGATCAGCGCCACATGGCTGGCGAAGGCCTCGATCAGGGTCAGGTCGTGCAAGGCCGCGACCACGGTGATGCCGAGGCCGGAGACGAGGCTGAGCAGCTCGCCGCGCGCGGACGGGTCGAGATGGTTGGTCGGCTCGTCCAGCACCAGGATGCGCGGACGCTGGCAGATGGCGCGGGCGATCTTCGCCGCTGGCTGTCGCCGCCGGAAATCTCGCTCATGCGCCGGTCGGAAAAGCGCGTCAGGTCGGCCAGCGTCAGCGCCTCCTGCGTTGCCCTGGCGCTCGCCTCGCGCCCGCCGGTGCGGTGATGCGGCAGCTGGCCGAGGGAGACATATTGCGAGACGGTCAGCCGTCGTCGCTCTCCTCGCTCTGGCCGACATAGGCGATGACGCGGGCGCGCTCGGTGATTGGCACATCGCGATACGGCCTGCCGCCGAGCAGCATTTCGCCGCCGGTCGGCTCGCTCAGCCCGGCGATCAGCCGGATCAGGGTCGACTTGCCCGCGCCGTTCGGCCCGGCGATGACGAGGATCTCGCCGTCATGCACATGCAGCGTCAGGTCGGAGAGGAGCGCGTCCGCGCCGCGCGCCGGTAGGCGACCTCGCGCAGCTCCAGCACCACCGGGGTTCCGCTGTGATGGCTCATGCGCCGTTCTCCCGGCCCGGCGATCCGGGGTCGAAAGCGGGCAGGGCGGGCATGCGCGCCAGCGTCTTGCCCTTCAGCCCGTCGGGGCGCTGCAGCGAGGAGCACCAGCCGTCGTCCAGCTCGCCATATTGCCGGCGAAGGCGACAAGCGTCTCCACGTCGCGCGCCGGTTCGATGTCGCCGAACAGATAGCTCGCCTTGCCGTCGGCCTGATAGGCGACCGTGCAGGGGCGCGAGCAGCCGGCCATGCAGGCCGCGCCCGCCACGCTCACATGCGCCAGGCCGTTTTCGGCAAGCGCCGCATTCAGGGTCTCGATCAGGTCCGCTCCGGGACGTTCGCGCGTTTGCGGATCGCGGCAGGTGGTGCACACGGTGATGCGGTGCCGGCGCGTATCGGGAGCTGCGTCCATGCGGCGTTCGCCCGAGCGCCAGGTCATGCGCCATGGCGCTGCCCCGCGCGTTCGCCCGCAAGGTTCGGCAGGCTGCGGATGAAGGCCGCTGATGGCGGCAAGAGGGAGTCGTTGCGTGTCATGGCTACCTTCCCGGAACACCCCGTCCGGTCGTCGTTGCGGGAGATGGCAGGTCTCCTGGCTCGCGGGTCCGGTCCGGCCCCCGCCTTCCCGCCCGGTTTCGGGCAGTGGCATCGTGCGGCTGGACCTGGGCCATTCGTCCTGTGAAGGACGTCGGCCCCGGCCGCTTACAGTTGCGGCGGCAGCCACGGTTTTGGCCCCTGATGGGTACGCCTCACCGTGTTTCCCTTTTCATGCCTCTGGCGGTTCGCCGTCGGCACCATCGCCGCCAAACTGGCAGATGACGGGGACCGCATCAAGACCA
>JACADM010000143.1_pt1 | contig 52303 bp, 57 predicted proteins | sample 7512371 | NCBI WGS metagenome assembly JACADM01 (sample SAMN14389041, study PRJNA612141) | algae metagenome | isolation source: non-axenic algae culture | place: India: Navi Mumbai | collected 2017-01
TTCAGCACAACGAGATCGGCGCAGACGAGCTGGTCCTCGAACAGTTCCTCCACCGGGCTGTCGTGGTCCAGCGCCTCGTCGGCGGCGCGCTGCGCGGCCAGCGCCACCTCGTCGCCCGTCACGCGGCCTTCGGCGACGGCCGCCACGTCCACCACCGTCACCACCGCATCGACCGTCACGCGGGTCTTGACGCTCGGCCAGGAAAAGGCGCGCACCAGCGGCTGCGGCAGGGCAAAGCCCGAGGTCTCGATGACGATATGGTCCGGCGCCTCGTCGCGGGCGATCAGCATTTCATGGTGGGGAGGAAGTCGTCGGCGACGGTGCAGCAGATGCAGCCGTTGGTCAGCTCCACCACCTCTTCCGCCGCGCAGTCCGGATCGGCGCAGCCGTCGACCAGTGAGCCGTCGAAGCCCATGTCGCCGAATTCGTTGACGATGAGCGCGATGCGCTTGCCCTTCGCCTCGCGCAACAGGTTGGAGAGCAGGGTCGTCTTGCCGGCCCCCAGGAAGCCGGTGACGATGGTGGCCGGGATCTTGCCGGCGGTGCGGGGCGTGGATGCGGTCATAGGCGAATCTCCGGCTGGAGGTGGAATGGCTTGAGAACGAGCGGCAGGCCGGCGGCGACGAGCACCGCGACATCGGCGACTTCCGCAATGCGGCGATTGAGGCGCCCCTGCTCGTCGCGAAAGCGGCGGGCGAGCGCATTGTCGGGAACGATGCCCGAGCCGACCTCGTTGGTGACGAGAACGACGGGACCGGCGCGGCGCGCAGCGCCTCGGCAAGCTGGGCCGTTTCCGCTTCCGGATCGGCCTCGGCGAAAATCAGGTTGCTGAGCCACAGCGTCAGGCAATCGACGAGGATGGCGCTTTGGGCCGTGCTCTCGGCGGCGATGACGCCGGCAAGGTCGCGCGGCTCCTCGATGGTGCGCCAGCCCTCGCCGCGCTGGTCGCGGTGGCGGTCGATGCGCTGGCGCATCTCGTCGTCGAAGGGCGTGCAGGTGGCGACATAGATGCGCTCGCGATGCGCTGCGCTCACCAGCCCTTCGGCATAGAGGCTCTTGCCCGAGCGTGCACCGCCCGTCACCAGCACGGTGCGGGCCACGACAGGAGCCAGGCCAGGCAGGGAATCGGATGCGGGAGCATGGCTCACGCGCAGGTCTCCCCGCGGCTGGATATGCCGGGAGAGCTGAAGCGGCGGGCGCCCTTCAACGGGAACATTCTGGCCTCCTGCCGTCCACCCGACGGCGCGTGACGTTTCGGGCCGGGCCCCGTGGGGGCCCGGATGATCCGGCTCGTCTCCTGGCTCGCGGGTCGTCGCCTTGTCCTGCCCTTCCCGGACCGCAAGGCCCAGTGGTTCATGCAGGAAGACTCGCCGCTCACAGTTGCGGGGGCAGCTGCGGATTCGGGAGCCCGATTTGGGTCCTCCCCCACCGCATTCCGACTTTCCCCTTTCATCGGACTTCGTCCGTCAGAAAGGACCGGAGGATGACGACTCATAGCCTGCCGAAGGGGCCCGCGTCCAGCAGCGAGGCGGAAAGGCCCTGCGCACCTTCCGCAGCGGAGCATTTGCCGACGCAGGCGAAAAAGCCCCGATAGCCGCGGCCCGCCCCGACTGTGGAAAAGTTTTGCGACAAAGGGCTTGGCAAGCGGCGGCGCAGTTTGCTATACGCCTGCCACTGACGCGGTGCAGCTGCCCCGCGTGATTGGTGATCCCCGGTAGCTCAGTGGTAGAGCAAGCGGCTGTTAACCGCTTGGTCGCTGGTTCGAATCCGGCCCGGGGAGCCACTCCTTTTCCTTAAAATCAGTCTGATTGCCTCAGTCGGCTGCTATTCAAGCAGTCATTCGCGATTAGTCGTGCTCTCAATTATTGCAGCAAACGCGTCTCGCATATGTTTACCGAGCGTAACGAAGCTGTCCTCGGGAATGCTGCCAATTCGCTTCAGGCGCCGGTCCTCTCAAGCGCGGAGGCAAGATCTAGAGCTTCAACCAGAGTTATTTGCGTACCAGCCGTTCGTCGCGAGAAAAATCGAAACGGGAAGTGGAAACGCACCAGCAAACTCAAACGCCTCTGACGCGTCTGAAAAGCTCTTTATTTGTATCAAGCGCTGCATCCCAGGCGTAGCATCGAATTGATCGACCCTTACCCAAGTATGGTGAAGGTGGCCTACTCCGAATTCCGTCTTTACTCGATACCAACGGTCGGAGCTGTCCATTATTTGTATTCGGTAGTTATTCGGTAACTGCGCAATCGCAGCAGCTGACGCAGACGGTGCATGCCTCAGAAGGACGAACCCCTCTGCATGGCGAACTTCACCGGTTCTCGCCTCCGGCAGATGCGAGTGGTCCGCAAATCCCAGTGGAGATGTCTGCTTGGCAGCGGGTGATATCGGCTGTCGCGGAAATGTTTTCGCCTCGCTCCGCTCTGGGTTGCTGCGAGCCTTGGACTGAGTTGTCACTCTGTAGCGTGCCATCTCCTCGCCGGACAGATAACTCATGTCATCCGGGCGCGTTCTTAGAGCAACCTGCAGCAAGGACGGGTCAATTCCCATCTCCTGCATGTAGACGACAACATCGGCCATGGCTCTTTGGATCATCGATACGGCTGTCGAAACGTCGAAAACAGCGTCATCGGAAAAGGATGATTGGTGAAATCCAAGCGCGCCCCAGGAGAAGCTGCGCGCTCGACGCCTCCCATGAAAGCAAGGGCGCATGCCGATGCGCAGTCAAGCTCCCGAGGCTGCAAAGTCGTCAAACCAAGCTTTCTGATCATGCGGCCCAACTCCATGGCTTTGAACGTGCTCCCCCCTTGGCTTTGGAAGCTCACCACCTGAGTTGATTTTCTTTCCGCCAGTTCCTGGAACGGCCTCAAATCATCGTTGAAGTCGAAGCGCCCCGTCACGACGATGTAGCGCAACCCATCGTCCGTCTCTCCCGCCACGAAATCAAGATCGGCTCTGGCGGGTTCAAGCACGATGAGAAAGCTGAAAAAGACTGCAAAACTGAGAAAAAATTTCATGACAGAAACAACCGATCAAAAGCCGCAGGCAGGACAGACTATGATCGTGAATATTGCTTAGCTAGCTTGATTTGTTGTGCAACGCACAAAATTTCCTCCCCAGACTTCAGTCCATCCGCTCACCCCTCCCGGTTCAGCTGCCAGATCGAGAAGTTCAGCGCCGCGGCGAAAGTGACCCAGGCGAGATAGGGCACCAGCAGCAGCGCCGCGAGCATGTGCACCGGCCAGAACAGTAGAATCGTCGCGAGAATCGACAGCCACACCAGCACGATGTCGATCATGCCGAGGTCCGGGCGGTGCAGGCCGAAGAACAGCGGCGTCCAGATCCCGTTGAGCACAAGCTGGATGCCGTAGACGGTGAGCGGCACGGCGGCGCCGTCGAAGCCCGCCTCGCGCCAGACCAGCCAGCCGGACACCGCGATCATCACGTAGAGCACCGTCCATACCGGCGCGAACAGCTTGTTGGGCGGGCGCCAGGAGGGCTTCTTCAGCCGTTCGTACCACTCGCCCGGGCGGAACAGCGCCCCGGTCAGCGCGGCGAGAAAACAGGCTGCCAGAAACCCGAAAAGAGCCGGCAGGTTGGACGCATCCATCAGCTTTGCCTCGAACGTTCGCGAACCATCATGGTCGGGGCAGGCCCCCTCTCGCCAAGCCAACGCATCGCGGGCTGGCCAGGTTCCCCCTCATTTATCCTCGGCGAGCGTATGGGCAACCAGCGCGTTGGCATGGCCGTGGCCGAGCCCGTGGGTTTGCTTCAGCCAGGCCACCAGTTCCATGTGCTTGAGGCCGGACTGCGAACGGATCAGGGCCTTCCATTCGGCGATGGGCCGGCCGTAGGTCTTCTCGATGGAGGGGAAGTAGGAGGCCGGCCCCTTCACCGGCGGCGTGTTTCCGGACGACGACATGGCTGGCTTCCTTGCCTAAAGATCCTGCTGTCGGATCGTATCGGACGGGTGAATGCAGACCAGCTCCAGCCGTTCCGTACCCACGTTGAGATAGCGATGCGGCACATCGGCCGGCGCAACGACGATGTCTCCGGCAGAAGCGCGCAGCCGCTCGCCGCCGACGAGGAACTCCGCATCGCCTTTCCGCACCACCCAGGTCTCGCGATAGGGGTGGACATGAAGCTGCGATCCGGTTCCCGGCGCACTGTCGGTGACGAACATGGACACCGGCGCGCCGTAGTCCATGCCCTCGAACCGGACCGTCGGGCTTTCGCCCGGAGCCGGCGGGCGGTGGCGGCGGACGGAGATATCGGGCCGCCCGGCCTCCTTGGCCGAAGCGTGAGCACTGGCGGTCATGGCAATCCCTCCTGCATTTATCTTGACGTGAAGATACTTCGGCAGATTTGTCTTTGCGTCAAGATAATTATCTTGGTATCGAGATATCGAGCCGTGAAGCTGCGTTCGAGCAGCGGCGAGACTGGGAACGGGAGCGGAGACTGCCATGGCGGATCATGTCGACAGGCTGCGGGCGCAGTGGGCGCGGGAACTGCCGGATCTCGACACCGAGCCGATGGCCATCCTCGGCCGCGCGCGGCGGCTGACGCTGCTGGCAGGCAGCAGCATCGAGAAGACCTTCGCGGGCTTCGGCCTCGACCGGGCGAGTTCGACGTGATCTCCACCCTGCGCCGGGCGGGGCCGCCCTATCGGCTCACGCCGACGGACCTCTATTCGACGCTGATGATCTCCTCCGGCGGGCTGACGCACCGGCTCGGACGGCTCGAGAAGGCGGGACTGATCGCGCGCGAGAAATCGGCAAGCGACGGTCGCAGCCTCGAAGTCGTGCTGACACCTTCCGGCATCTCGCTGGCGGAAGAGGCGTTCCGGGCAGACATGGCGAACGAGGCGCGGTATCTCGCAAGCCTTGCCCCGGCCGAGCGCGAGGCTCTGGCCGGGTTGTTGCAAAAGCTGCTGGAAGAGCTGGAGACAGCGGAAGGCGGGGCCTGAGCGGCCCTGCCTGCCGCGTCCAGCTCAGGCCGTGACGAGGCGCAGCCGCGTGCCCCAGGGGTCGGCGACGACGAAGCCCTCGCTCCCTTCTCCGGCCAGTTCCAGACCGGCAGCCCGCGCCGCATCGGCGATCGCACCGATCCTGCCGGCGTCGCGCAGAACGATCTCCAGCTCGGCCAACCCGGTGCGTCCGTCCGTTCGCGGTCCCGCGCCCCGGCTGTTCCAGATGTTGCCGGCCAGCTGGTGGTGATAACCGCCCGAGCCGTAGAAGCTCGCGCCGGGATAGCGCGCGGCGATGTCGAAGCCGAGCAGCCCAGCGTAGAAGCCATCGGCCTTGTCCGTGGCGCCGACCTGCAGGTGCACATGGCCGACGATGGAGCCGACCGGCGCGCCCTGCCACTGCGTGCCCTCAGCGGCGGCGAGCAGCGAAGGCGCATCCAGCGGATCCGTCGACATGACGATGGCGCCCGACGCATCCGTCCAGGCGGACGGGGCGCGGTCGGCATAGATCTCGATGCCGTTGCCTTCCGGATCGGCGAGATAGATCGCCTCGCTCACCTTGTGGTCGGACGCGCCCTGCAGGCGCAGGCCGCGCGCGGCGGCGAAGGCGAGCCAGCGGCCAAGGTCGGCGCGCGTCGGCAGCAGGAATGCGGTGTGGAACAGGCCCGCCTCGGAGCGCGGCGCGATCTCGAGCCCCGCATCGCCGCGCAGGCGGAGCAGCGGCACGCCGCCGGCCCCCAGCAGCGCATCGGCGCCGTCCGTGCCGAGGTCTTCAAGTCCCAGAATGTCGCGATAGAAGGCGGCAACGCACGCAGCGTCGCGCACGGCCAGCGTGACGATGCCGACGCGCAGGGGCGCTGCGGCCATGTCGAAACGGTCGGCTTGCGTGCCGGCCCGGGTGTCGAGTGTGGTGGCGGACATGACGGTCTCCCGGTCTCGCTGCAAGCCGAAGGCCCGCAGCCTTGTTGACCCCAATGTGCGCCGCGCACCGGACGATTACAATCCGCCGTTTCCTTACAGTATCGTTCACGAATATCGAACAACGACCCGGCGCGATACCCGCTGCAGCTTACGCCGCGTCGAAGCGGGCGAGGAACTCGCGCACCGAGCTGCGCAGGTTGCCGGCCTCGCGATGCACTGTGCTGGACAGCTCGCGCACCATGGCCGCCTCCCTGCCGGTCTCGCCGATGGCCGAGGACATTTCGCCCATCGTGTCGGCCACCTCGCTGGTGCGGGTCGAGGCCTGCTGCGCATGCTGGCTGATGTCGCCGGTCGCTTGGCCCTGCTGATCGACGGCCTCGGCAATCGAGCCGGTAAAGCCGTCGACATCCTGCATGGTGCGGGTGATCTCGCCGATGGCGGCGACCGCCTCCTCCGTGGAGCCCTGGATTGCAGCAATCTGCGCACCGATCTCTTCCGTCGCCTTGGAGGTCTGCGTCGCCAGTTCCTTGACCTCGGCGGCCACGACCGCAAAGCCGCGCCCGGCCTCGCCGGCGCGCGCGGCCTCGATGGTGGCGTTCAGCGCCAGCAGGTTGGTCTGCTCGGCAATCGCCTGGATCAACGAAACGACCTCGCCGATCTTGGCAGCGCCCGCCGCCAGCCGCGACACGGTCTCGTTGGTCCGCCTGGCGTGGTCGCTCGCCCGCGACACCACCTCGGTGGTCGAGGTCACCTGTCGGGCGATTTCCGAAATCGACGAGGACAGCTCCTCTGCGGCGGCGGCCACCGTCTGGACGTTGTCCGAGGCGTGACGCGATGCGGCGGTCGTGCGGTCCGACAGCTCGCCGGAGCGCGCGCTCATCCGCTCCAGCGTATCGACCGCCCTGATCAGGTCGCCGGCCGCCCCTTCCAGGGCGTCGAAGAATGTCCGGGTCGTCTCGTGGAAGGATTGCGCGGTGCGGCGTTCCAGTTCGCGTTGCTCGCCGGCGCGGCGCTGCTCCTGCTCGGCGGCTTCCTCGGCCAACTGGCGCTGGCGGATCACGCCTTCGCGGAACCGGGCCAGCGCCTCGGCCAGGCGGCCGAGCTCGTCGCCGGACCGCCAGGTCGGCACCGGCGCGTCGGTGTCGCCATCGGCATAGGCCCGCGCCAGCTTGTCGAGATCGCGCAATCGCACCGCAACGGCGCGGTGCACATAGACCGTCCCGGCGAGGAAAACCAGGATCATCGCCCCGACACCGCCAAGGCTGACGGTGCGTGCCCATGCGGCTTCGGCGCGCAGGCTTTCCAGGCTCGACTCCATGGAGCCATGAATCAGCTCTTCCGCCTCGTCGGCGCGCGCGATGAAGCTTTCGAACGTCTCGTCGAAAATCTCGTCGGCCTTCGACCCGGCCGCCCCCTCCACGCCGGATGCAAGGCCGGCATGGCGCTCTCGCGCCGCCTGCTCGAACAGGTCGATCTTGGTCTCGACATCCTGCACGATCTCGCGCACCGCCGGATCGCTCGTCGCGATGAAGGTCCCCTCGTCGTTGCTGCCCCCTTGCAGGATGGCCCGGGCATAGAAGCGGGCTTCGCCGATCAGCCGCCAGACCTCGTCGATGCTCTCGCCCTGGTCGCCCGACATGATCTCCTCGAACAGAAGATGGGCATGGGTGGCGGTGAGCTTGATCTCCATCGCCGCATCGGCGAGCGGCGCCTCCGCCTCACCCAGTTCGATGCCGTTCTCCCCGACCCGCTGGGTGGCGTTGTAGGCGACGAGGCTGCTGACGACCGCAACGGCGATCAGCAGGGCCATCGTGGCGCCGATCTTGTGGGCGACACTGAGACTGAACGTTCCGCTGCGCATTTCGCCCCTCCGGGTTCGGGCATGATCTGTCCCGAGAGAGTGGAGAGGGCGCGGTGAACGCTAGGTAAACTTGCGGATAGAACAAAAACACCGCTGAATTGACTGGGGAATTTTTCAGGCAGTCCTTGCCCTTCGCGAATCACCGCTCGAAAACCCGGCAGCGAAGCACCCGGCACACGCAATCGCGCCAGCCTGCTCGGGACATGTGCACAAGGGTTGCGCCGGCCCAGCTTTCGCCGCTAATGCGGGAAAGGATCCGATCGTCAGCGCCCCGGACAGGGCTGCGCGCCCGCTTCGCAAGGAAGGCAGGACAGGCATGGCACGACCCGCAAGAACATCCGCAGCAGCGCTTTTCGCCCGGAGCCTTTCCGCCAGCGCCCTTTCCGTCAGCACCTTGGCGATTGTCTGCGCCGTCTCCCCGCGCCCCGCTCTCGCGCAGGACGAGGGCTGGGCGCTGACGGTCACCGGCAGCGCCGCCTATCGCGAGCGCATTGCCGTCGGCAACGATGCGGAGCTGGTGGTCGAACTGCGGGAGATGGGCGCGCTCGACCCGGCGGCCGATGCCGACGCGGTGCGCCTCGTTGCGGACAATCGCCAGAAACTGGAGGGCCGGCAGGTGCCGGTGCCGTTCTATCTGAAGGCCGACGGCGCCGGCCTCGTGCCCGGTACGAGCTATGCCCTGCGCCTGCAGCTCACCAATGGCGACGGCCCGGGATGGGTCTCGGCCCCGGTCGCCGTCGAGGTCGCGTTAAACCCGGACGGCAAGGTCGAGATCGACGCCGGCGACGTTCTGCTGGTCCGCAGCCTTCCCGTTCAGGTCACGGTCAGCCTTGCCTGCGGCGACGCCACCGGCCGCCTGCAGCAAAAGGACGAGAGCGCCGTGCTGGACTTCGGCGGCGAGGTGCTGACGCTCAAGCAGACCCCGGCCGCCAGCGGCGTGCGCTACGAGGCCGAGGACGATCCCGAAACCGTGCTGTGGACCAAGGGGCTGGAAGCCAGCTTCACCTTGCGCGGACAGGAGCAGCCGCCCTGCACGCTGGAAGTCGAGACGCCGGCCATCGCCTCGGGCATGGACACGCTTCCCGGCGGCGAATGGGTCGTCGAGGACATCTCGCGCAGCGGCATCATCGACAATTCCCGCGTGACGATGACCTTCGCGGACGACGGCCAGCTCAGCGGGCGGGCCACCTGCAACAGCTTCAGCACCCGCTTCGCCGTCAACGGCGCGCGGATCGCCATCGACCCGCGCACGATCTCCACGATGATGGGCTGCGCCCCGGCCCTGATGAACCAGGAGCGCAAGTTCCTCGACACGCTGCCGAAGCTCACGGGCTGGCGCATCGACGAAACGGGCGCCCTGCTGCTGGAAGGGAGCGACGGCGCGCTGGTGAAGGCCCGCCGCGACGGCTGATCGGCGGGCCGGCGGGCGTCAGTCGGTCGCCAGCATCACTTCCGAAGCCTTGACGATCACATGCACCTTGCCGCCGGTCTTGATGCCGAGATCGGCGACCGCATCGCTGGTGATCATCGAGGTGATGACGTTGCCGCCGCCGATATCGACGCGGACCTGACTGTTCACCGGACCTTCCTTGATCTCGAGAACCGTGCCGGACATGACGTTCCTGGCGCTGATCTTCATGGACTGATCTCCTTGTTCTTGTCAGGTCTTGTCAGGGTCTGCGGCGCCCGGCGGGCGCACGCCTTCTGGCGATATTGGCCCGGATCGCCTCCGCTGCAAGGCCCGCGGCAAATCCCGGCAGCACGCCGAGGCCGAAGGTGCCGAACGCTGTCGCGGCGATCACCGGCCGGCAATCGGGCCGGGCATCCAGCAGGCGGCGGCTGAAGGCAAGATCCCAGGCGGCATAGAGCAGCAGCGCGCCGGCGACCGGCGCGGGGATCCGGGCAAGCAGGCCCACCACCGCATCCCCCGACAGCGCCGCGACAGCACACAGCGCCGAGAGCAGCAGCGGTGCGAGCATGCCGCGTGCGCCGAAACGGTGGTGACCGGAAATGCCGCCTGCGCCGTGGCACATCGGCAGGGCGCCGAGCGGCGCCATCACCAGATTGACGAGACCCGACGTCGCGGCCAGCCGGCGCTCGCCGACATGCTGCGCCGCCTCGCCGTGCAGAGAGCGGGCGACCGCAGCGGCAACGACGACGGCATTCAGCAGCGTCAGCGGCAGTTGCGGCAAGACGCCGAAGGTCACCGCGTCGAGCAGCGACGGCGCGTGTCCGGCCGCCTCCGCCGAACCGCCTGCGGCCAGCAGCGTCAGACCGGGGGCGGCGAGCCCCTCGCCGAGCACCGGGCCAAACGCGATGGCGGCGATCACCAGCAGCAGGGCCCAGGGCCCGCGCGGCAGCACGAAGCTGAGGCCCAGCACGGCCGCGGCGGCGGCGCCCAGCAGCCATTGCCCGCCGATCATCCGCAGCGCCAGCGCCCCGAGCAGCAGGCCGAGCCCGGCCTGCAGGCCGGTCACCACGGATTGCGGAATGGCGCGCGCGGCCCGTACCAGATGCGGCGTGCAGGCGAAGCCGACCAGCAGCGCGCCGAGCAGCGCGCCGCCCCAGGCGATCTCGACCCCGGCGACGCTCCCGGTCAGGATCGCGACCCCGAAGGCCTTCATCGGCTGCACGGAGATGGGCAGGCGATAGACCAGCGCCACCATCAGGTAAGCAACGGCAAACCCGGCAAAGACCGGCGCCGGTGCGGCCAGCCCGGCGACCAGCACCAGAACCACATAGGGAAGGAACGTGCCGAGATCGCCGCAGGCGCCCGAGGCCTCGGCCAGCACATGCGCCAGCCTGTCGCGCACGCGGCGTTGCTGCGGCAGACCAGGCGCCACAGGCTCCTTATTCATGCTTTTTTGTGCATTTTCATGCATTATTTTCGTTTTTCTTGTGCAGACTCCCAACAACTCCCCACCAACATCCCGAAGATTCCGCGGAATTGCAACGTTCTCCGCATTTTTCATCATGAGATTTGCCAAGAGACGCTGCGGACCGGTGGATTTTTCGATCTTTTTGTGTATTTCTTCCCATAAGAGGGAGAAATCACCGGCATGCAGAACTTCGCGTCCGTTCTGGGCGACGCGGTTGCCCTGATCCTGTCGGGCGACGCGGACCTGATGGAAATCATCGCGCTGTCCTTGCGCGTCACGATCACCGCCGTGGTCGTCGCGTGCCTGATCGGCCTGCCGCTCGGCGCCGTCGTCGGCGCCTTCCGCTTTCCCGGCCGCACGGTGGCCACCGTCCTGCTCAATTCGCTGATGGGCCTGCCGCCGGTCGTCGTCGGCCTGATCGTCTATCTGGCGCTCTCCGCCTCCGGCCCGCTCGGCCCGCTCGGGCTGCTCTACACCCCGACGGCAATGGTGATCGCCCAGACCATCCTGGTCACGCCGATCGTCGCCGCCCTCACCCGACAGGTGATCGAGGATCTCGACCGCGAATATTCCGAACAGTTCCGCTCGCTCGGCGTCGGCCCCGTCACCCGCATCGGTGCCCTGCTGTGGGATGCGCGCTACAGCCTGCTGACCGTGGCGCTGGCCGGCTTCGGCCGGGCGGTCGCCGAGGTCGGCGCGGTGATCATCGTCGGCGGCAACATCAACCACGTCACCCGGGTGATGACCACGACAATCGCGCTGGAAACCTCCAAGGGCAATCTGGAGCTGGCGCTGGCGCTCGGCGTGGTGCTTCTGGTCATCGCCATCCTGGTGAATGCCGCCGTCATGGGCCTGCGTGCCTCCGCCGCGAGGGCCGCCTATGCGTGAGGCAGGAGCACTGGCACGCGCGGACAGCGCAAACGGCCCGGCCCCGGACGCTGCGGCGGCCGGACCGGTCCTGCTCGACGCGCAAGGCCTGCGGCTGGAGATCGGCGGCAAGCGCTTGATCGACGGCATCGACATCCGCATCCGTGAGGGCCGCAAGACGATGGTCATGGGCGCCAATGGCGCGGGCAAAAGCCTGCTGCTGCGGCTGCTGCACGGGCTGATCGCACCCTCGGCCGGGCGGATGACCTGGCGCGGCGGGCCGGTCGACAAGAGCGCCCGGCGCGCCCAGGCGATGGTCTTTCAGCGGCCGGTGATGCTACGCCGTTCGGTGCTGGCCAACCTCGCTTTCGCGCTGAAGGTGCGGGGCTTGCGCGGGGCGGCGCGCCAGGCGCGCATCGACGAGGCGCTGGAAAAGGCACGGCTGTCAGAGCTTGCCCGCAGTCCCGCGCGCGTGTTGTCGGGCGGCGAGCAACAGCGCCTTGCGTTGGCCCGCGCACTCGCCTGCGACCCCGAACTGCTGTTTCTCGACGAGCCGACGGCGAGCCTCGACCCGGCTTCGACCCAGGCCATCGAAAGCCTGATCGCCGACGCCAACCGGCGCGGCGTCACGGTCGTGATGGTGACGCACGACCTCGGCCAGGCCCGGCGGCTGGCGGACGACATCGTCTTCCTGCATGCCGGCCGTGTCGCGGAGAGCGGGCCCGCCTCGCGGGTGCTCTCGTCCCCCCGTTCCGAAGCCGCCAAAGCGTGGCTGGAAGGGCGCCTTTTCCTCGACGGGCAAGGCGCGCAAAGCTGATCAACAAAGAGGGAGTTTCAACATGCTTCGTCGTCAGTTCCTGACACTCGCGGCAGCCGGCCTTCTGGCCACCGCCTTTCCGCCCCGCTGCATGCGCAAGAGAAGTTCATCGTGGTGCAGTCCACCACCTCCACGCAGAACTCGGGCCTGTTCGAGTTCATGCTGCCGAAGTTCCAGGAGAAGACCGGCATCGAGGTGCGCGTCGTGGCCGTAGGCACCGGCCAGGCCATCAAGAACGCCGCCAACGGCGACGGCGACGTGCTGTTCGTCCACGCCAAGCCGGCGGAAGAGAAGTTCGTTGCCGATGGCGACGGCGTGAAGCGCTTCGACGTCATGTACAACGACTTCGTCATCGTCGGCCCGCCGTCGGATCCGGCCGGTGTCGCCGGCTCCAACAACGTCACCGACGCGCTGAAGAAGATCGCCGAGGCCAAGGCCCCGTTCGCCTCGCGCGGCGACGACAGCGGCACCCACAAGGCCGAGCTGGCGCTCTGGAAGGCGGCCGGCGTCGACGTCAAGGCGGCCTCGGGCGGCTGGTATCGCGAAACCGGCTCGGGCATGGGCGCGACGCTCAACACCGGCACCGGCATGGGCGCCTACATCATGACCGACCGCGCCACGTGGATCTCCTTCGGCAACAAGGGCGAGTACAAGATCGCCGTCGAGGGCGACGAGAAGATGTTCAACCAGTACGGCATCATCCTCGTGAACAAGGAGAAGCACCCGAACGTGAAGGCCGACCTCGGCCAGCAGTTCGTCGACTGGGTGATCTCCGACGAGGGCCAGCAGGTCATCGCCGACTACAAGATCGACGGCCAGCAGCTGTTCTTCGCGAACGCCAAGCCCGGCAGCTGAGGCGAACTTCGCCCGGCAACGACACACTCCGGCGCGGGGCCCCTCCCCGCGCCGGTTCACTCCCCCGGACCGGAGGCTTCCCGCATGCGCCGCACCCTCGCCGCTACGGTTCTCGCCGTTTCCGCCACCCTCGCCCTTTGCAGCCCCTCCATGGCAGACACCGCCCCTGTTCATCTGCATGCCGCCGGCAGCCTGAAGTCGGCGATGACCGATATCGCCGATGCCTTCGCCGAAGCATCCGGCACCGAAGTCGAACGGGCATTCGGTCCCTCGGGCCTGCTGCGCGAGCGGATCGAGGGCGGCGAAAAGGCAGAAGTCTTCGCCTCCGCCAACATGGCCCATCCCCGGCGCCTCGCCGAGGCGGGCAAGGCCGCCCCTGTCGTCCTGTTCGCGCGCAACCGGCTGTGCGCCCTCGTCCAGCCCGACGTCGATACCGACAGCGACGGCCTGCTCGCCACCATGCTGCGCGAGGACATTCGCGTCGGCACCTCGACGCCCAAGGCCGATCCCTCCGGCGACTACGCCTTCCAGGCCTTCGACAAGGCCGAGACTGTCACGGCCGGCGCCACCGAAACGCTCAAGGCCAAGGCCCTGCAGCTGACCGGCGGCAAGGACAGCGAGCCGCCCCCCGAGGGCCGCAACCCCTATGGCTGGGTGATGGAAAGCGGCAAGGCGGACATCTTCCTCACCTATTGCACCAACGCACTGCTCGCCCGTCAGGAGGTCGAGGCGCTGCGGATCGTGCATCTGCCCTCCGCGCTGGCGGTCGGGGCGGATTACGGCCTCACGGTCATGGACGGCGCCTCTGGCGACGCCTGGAAACTTGCGCTCTATATACTGTCTCCGGCCGGCCAGGAGATTCTGGCCGACTACGGCTTCGACGCGCCGGGCAAGCTCGACTGACTCCGGGCGGGCGGCCGTGTCGTGATGGAAGGCGCATGACCTGAGGGCGCGCGAACAGGGAGCCCGACATGACCAGACCTGCCCGCTTCCTTGCTGCCGCCCTGACGGCCCTGCTCTGGGCCGTTGCCCCGGCGAGCGCCCGCACCATCGTCGATTCCGCCGGCCGCACCGTCGAGGTGCCCGACACCGTCTCGCGCGTCTTCGCCGCCGGACCGCCCGCCTCCATCCTCGTCTATGCGTTGAAGCCCGAGGCGCTGCTCGGCTGGCCGCGGGCACTGCGCCGCGAGGAGCGGCCGTATATCGCCGAGGCCTATCGCGACCTGCCGGAGACCGGCCGGCTGACCGGGCGCGGCGGCGAGGCGAACCTTGAACGGGTGCTCGCGCTCAAGCCCGACCTGATCATCGACTTCGGCTCCGTCCGCGACACCTATGCCGACCTTGCCGACCGGGTGCAGGCGCAGACCGGCATTCCCTACATCCTGATCAACGGCCGCTTCGAGGAGACCGCCAACTCCCTGCGTCTCGTCGGCGAGGCGCTCGGCGTAGCCGAACGCGGCGAAGCGCTCGCCCGCGACGTGGAAGAGACCTTCGCCGCCCTCGATGCCGCGCTCGGCGCGGTGCCCGAGGCGGAGCGCCCGCGCGTCTACCTCGCGCGCGGCCCCGACGGGCTCGAGACGGGCATGAAGGGCTCGATCAACACCGAGATCATCGAACGGGCCGGCGGGCGCAACGTCGCCGAGGCGCCCGGCCAGTACGGTCTGGTACAGGCCTCGCCCGAACAGGTGATCCTCGCCGATCCCGACACGATCATCACCTGGGACCGCACCTTCTTCGACGCGGTGTGGTCGAGCCCGGTATGGTCCGGCATCACGGCGGTGCGCGAGGGCCGCGTCTACCTGTCGCCGACCGCCCCCTTCGGCTGGATCGACCGGCCGCCCTCCCTCAACCGGATGATGGGCCTGAAGTGGCTCGCCGGTCTCTTCTACCCCGAGCTCTGGACGAAGGACCTGCGCGAGGAGACCCGCGCCTTCTACCGCCTCTGGTATCATGTCGAGCTGTCGGAGGCCGAACTCGACACGCTGCTGGAATGGGCGAACGGGCGCGCGCCTTGACGCCGCGATCCGGGCTTGCCGTCGCCCTGCTGGTCGCCGCGCTGCCCCTGCTTGCGCTGGCGGCCCTGCTGATCGGCCCGTTCCCGCTGTCGCCGATGGAAGCGCTCGCCGTCCTGTGGCGCGGCGCGACCGGAACGCTTGCCGAGGGAGACCGGGCCGCGACCGTGCTCCTGTCGATCCGCCTGCCGCGCGTTGCCGCCGCCCTTCTCGTCGGCGCCGCCCTTGCCGCGGCCGGCGCCTGCTACCAGACCCTGTTCCGCAATCCGCTGGTCTCGCCGGACATTCTCGGCGTCTCGGCCGGCGCCGGGCTCGGCGCGGTGCTCGGCATCTTCCTCTCCCTGCCTGTCGCCGCGATCCAGCTGATGGGCTTTGCCGGCGGGCTTGCGGCCGTCGCCCTTGTCGGCTTCGTCGCCGCGGCCGTGCGCACCGGCGACCGGACGCTGGTGCTCGTGCTGGCCGGCGTCGTCGTCGGCGCGCTGACCGGCGCGGCGACCTCGCTGCTCAAGGTGCTGGCCGACCCTTACGACCAGCTGCCGGCCATCACCTTCTGGCTGCTCGGCTCGCTGGCCGGCATCAAGACGGAGGACGTGCTGCCGGCCGCGCCCGTCGTGCTGCTCGGGCTGGTGCCGCTGGTGCTGCTGCGCTGGCGCATCAACGTCCTGTCGCTCGGCGACGAGGAGGCCCGCTCGCTCGGCATCGAGGCGGGGCGCCTGCGCCTTGCGGTGATCTGCTGCGCCACGCTGGTGACGGCGAGCGCGGTTGCCATTGCCGGCGTCGTCGGCTGGGTCGGCCTCGTCATCCCACATGTGGCGCGCATGCTTGTCGGCCCCGGCTTCGGCACCTTGCTGCCGGTCGCGGCCCTGCTCGGCGCGGCCTACATGCTGGTCGTCGACACGCTGGCGCGCACCGTTTCGGGCGCGGAGGTGCCGCTCGGCATTCTCACCGCCGTCGTCGGGGCGCCCTTCTTCCTGTGGCTGCTGGCGCGCGGGCGGAGGGCGTGGGCATGAGGCTGGCAACGAACGCGCTCGCCACCGGCTATCGCGGCCGCTCCGTCGGGCGCGACATCACGCTCGCCGCCGGTCCGGGCGAGGTCCTGTGCCTGCTCGGGCCCAACGGCTCCGGCAAGACCACCCTGTTCAAGACGCTGCTCGGCCTCATCCCCTCGCACGGCGGCGAGGTGCTGCTCGACGGCACGCCGCTCGGCCGGCTGCCGCGCGCGGAGATCGCCCGCAAGATCGCCTATGTGCCGCAGGCGCATGCGATCCCCTTCGCCTTTCCGGCCGAGGAAGTCGTGCTGATGGGCCGCACCGCCCGGCTCGGCACCTTCGCCCAGCCGGGGCCGCGCGACCGGGAGGCGGCGCAGGCCGCACTCGCCCGTCTCGGCATCGCCGATCTCGCCCCGCAGGACTACACGCAATTGTCCGGCGGCCAGCGCCAGCTCGTGCTGATCGCCCGTGCCCTTGCCCAGGAAACGCCGCTGCTGGTGATGGACGAGCCGACCGCCAGCCTCGACTTCGGCAACCAGGCGAAGGTGCTCGCCGAGATCGCCGGCCTTGCTGCCGGCGGTCTGACCGTGGTCCTGTCGACCCACGACCCGGACCACGCTTTTGCCGTGGGAACGCGGGTGGCGCTGTTGCACGCCGGCAACGTGCTGGCCGAGGGGCCGCCCGATGCGACGCTGACGCCGCAGGCGCTTTCGACGGTCTACGGCATCGACGTGACAGTCGAGCGCACCGCTCGGGGCGCACCGTCTGCCTGCCGCATCTGGGCACTGCGACAGCCTCCGCCGCCGGGATGCGGCGCTGACATTCCCGTTTCCGACCCCTTGCCGGCACGGGCCGCGCTCGTCACGCAAACGTGAATTAACCCCGCCACCTTTTCGCCCTGCACGCGCCGCATTCCTGCCGGGTTTGAAACCCGTGCGATTCAGCGTGTTATGAGCGCGCTTCACACAAGTATGAAAAAATCGTTTCCAACGGAACCGCATAGATGTGATCCGCGTTACTGTTTTATCAGGATGTTTGAGAGACGTTTGGCCAAGCTTGGCCTAGACTATTTGGGCAGTGCGCACCAATCTCAAGCTTAGCAACATTCAAGCGGTTACGGCCAAAGAACTCGGAACCGCCCAGCCTTGGGAGGCGACGAATGTTTGAAGATGCGAAGACTATCGTTGCAGGAAAGTCACGCAGTGTGACTTCGCGGTTCGGCGCCCTGCGCGTCGGATTGTCCCTCGCGGCTGCCATCGGTGTTGCCACGGCCGTCGCCGGCACGGACCTGCGTGCAGAGCCCGCGGACGCGGTGCTCCAGAGAGCGACCGCGAAACGTTTCTCATTCCCCAGGATCGCCTGGCGGTAACTCTCGGCACCCCGCAGGGCACCGACGAGGACAGCTCCTACGCCATCTGGGTCGGCGAGGTCGAGCGCGACGGTCGCAAGACCGTGTGGGTCGAGCTCATCGACGACCATGGCGAGGTGATCTACGACAGCGAGGTCTCGCAGAACGAGACCCATCTGCTGCCGGACGGTCGCGCCGTCGTCGTCCGCGACATGGGCGATCCCGACAGCGGCGAAACCCGCGTCGCCAAGACCGACCAGTCGCGCGTTGCCCCCGACGCCCGCCTGGTGGTGACCCGCCGCGTGGTCGACGATCCGAACCTGCAGACGACGATCGAGTTCATCGAGGAGACCTCCCGGCCGGAACCATCCGCGATGATGCGGATCGCAGCGTTCGGTAACGCCGTGTGGTCCGCCATCGTCGCCAGCATCGGCAGCGCCGCCGACAGCGTCGTCGTCGCCTGGAACTGGATCACCGAGCCGTTCCGCGCCTGACGCGACGCGCTACAGACTGACCGACCGAGAAGAGAACCGGCAAACCGCTTCCCCGCATTGCCCGGCACTCCGCCCTCGACAACGCCCGAAAAACGGCTGCGCCCTCCCGGCGCGGCCGTTTTTCGTTTCCGCCCGCCGGCACGGCTTCTTCCGCTGCTGCGAAAAAGTGCTGATCCATCAGACAGAAGCAGACGTAATGAGGAGCACACACCCGCTAAAGACGGAAGCTCCGCCATATGCCCTCAAAGGACAGCCCCTCCCCGATTGTCGTCTGGTTCCGCGATGACCTGCGGCTCGACGACAATCCTGCGCTCGCCGCAGCCGTTGGAGAGGATCGCCCCGTCGTCGCGCTCTATGTTCTGGACCAGAGCAAGGATGGGCCCGCGCGCTCGGAGGCGCCTCGCGCTGGTGGCTGAACCTGTCGCTGAAGGCGCTGGCCAGGGACCTCGACAAGATCGGCGTGCCGCTGGTGCTGCGCAAGGGCCCGGCGGTGAAGACCGTTCCCGCCGTGCTGTCGGAAGCCGGCGCCGGCAACATCGTCTGGAACCGGCGCTACGATGCGCCGGGCATCGCCATCGACAAGGAGCTGAAGTCCTCGCTGCGCGAAGACGGCTTCGTCGCCGAGAGCTTCAACGGCGCCCTGTTGGCCGAACCCTGGGACGTGCTCAACGGCGAGGGCCTGCCCTACCGGGTGTTCTCTCCCTTCTTCCGCGCGATGAATGCGCGCGGCGCCCCGGCGCAGCCGCAGGACTTCAAGGCACCGTCCGAGCGCCTGCCGGAGGCGCCCTCGCTCGAGGGCGAGGAGATCGACGACCTGTTGCCCCTGCCCTCGCGCCCCGACTGGGCCGGCGGCCTGCGCGACACCTGGACGCCGGGCGAGGCCGGTGCGCGCAAGCGGCTGGAAGCGTTTCTCGACGACCGGCTGTGCCGGTATGCCGCCCAGCGCGACATGCCCGGCGAGGATGCGACGTCGCTGCTTTCCCCGCATCTGCGCTTCGGCGAAATCTCGCCCCGCCGCATCTGGTATGCGGCCGGCGACCGCACCGCGGCGCAGGACGAGATCAGCGACAAGCAGCTCGACAAGTTCCGCTCGGAGCTCGGCTGGCGGGAGTTTTCCTACCACCTGCTGTTCCACTTCCCCGACATCGGCCACGCGAACTTCCAGCCGCGCTTCGACGACTTCCCCTGGCGCAAGGACACGAAGCAGTTCCGCATCTGGACCAAGGGGCAGACCGGCTATCCGCTGGTCGATGCCGGCATGCGCGAGCTCTGGCACACCGGCTACATGCACAACCGGGTGCGGATGGTCGTCGCGTCCTTTCTGATCAAGCACCTGATGATCGACTGGCGCGAGGGCGAGGCCTGGTTCTGGGACACGCTGGTGGATGCGGACCCGGCCAACAACACCGCCAGCTGGCAGTGGGTGGCGGGTTCGGGCGCCGATGCCGCGCCTTACTTTCGCATCTTCAATCCGACCAGCCAGGGCGAGAAGTTCGACCCCGACGGCACCTATGTCCGGCGCTGGGTGCGGAGCTCGCCGAGATGCCAGCCTCCCACATCTACAAGCCGCACGAGGCCCCGCGCGAGATGCTGGAGAAAGCCGGCGTCCGCCTCGGCGACACCTATCCCCGACCGATGGTCGAGCATGCCAAGGCCCGCCAGCGTGCCCTCGATGCCTTCCAGACCATAAAAAACGCTTCCTGAAGAAGAAGGACACGCAATGCGTATCGCCGTCATCGGTTCCGGCATCGCCGGCAACAGCGCCGCCTGGGCCCTGAGCGAGAGGCACGACGTCACGCTCTACGAGAAGCGTGCGCGCCCCGGCGGCCATAGCGCCACCGTGGACATCGACTATGACGGCACGTCGATGGCCGTGGACACCGGCTTCATCGTCTACAACGAGCTGAACTACCCCAACCTCACCGCCCTGTTCGATCACCTCGGCGTTGCGACCGAGGCGAGCGACATGAGCTTCTCCTTCTCGCTCGACGGCGGCGTGCGGGAATGGTCGGGCTGCAATCTCGGCACCATCTTCGGCCAGCGGCGCAACATCGTCTCGCTGCGCTTCATGTGGATGCTGCGCGAGATCCTGCGCTTCAACCGCATGAGCGTCGCCGACCGCGCGTCCGGCTATCTCAACGGCCTGTCGCTTGCCGACTACCTGGCGCGGCGCAAGTTCTCGCCCTGCTTTGCCAGCGACTACCTGCTGCCGATGGGCGCGGCGATCTGGTCGACGCCGCCGGCCACATGCTGGCCTTCCCGGCGGAGAACTTCATCGCCTTCTTCGAGAACCACCGCCTGGTCAACCGCGACCGCCCGGTCTGGCGCACGGTCTCCGGCGGCAGTCGAACCTATGTGGAGCGCCTGCTCTCGCCGCTCCAGGGCCGCGTTCGGCTCGCGACGCCGGTCGCCGAAGTGACGCGCACAAGGGCCGGGTGCATGTGCGCGACACGTCCGGCCACGAGGACGTCTTCGACCACGTGGTGCTCGCCTCCCACACCGACCAGACGCTGGCCATGCTGGCGGATGCCTCGCCGGAGGAGCGCAACATCCTCGGTGCGGTGCGCTACCGGCCCAACCAGGTCTACCTGCACCGCGACCGCGCGTTGATGCCGCGCCGGAGCCGGGTCTGGGCCTCGTGGAACTACATCGCCTCCAGCGATCCGGATGCCCCCTACCGCGATGCCTCGGTCACCTACTGGATGAACCGGCTGCAGAACCTGCCCGGAGACAAGCCGGTCTTCGTCAGCCTCAATCCGGTCGAGCGCCCTCGCGAAGACCTCACTTTCGGCACGTTCGAATACGATCATCCTCAGTTCGACGCGGCCGCCATCGCCGCGCAAAAGGCGCTTGGCCAGATCCAGGGCAACCGCAACACCTGGTTCTGCGGCGCCTGGTGCGGATACGGTTTCCACGAGGACGGCCTTTCCGCCGGCCTCTCCGTCGCCGAGGCGATCGGCTGCGAGATCCCCTGGCGCGTCGGCGCGGACGGCGTCGCGCGCACGCGGAGGCCGCCGAATGACCACGCGCCCATGGCGACGACGCAGGAGGCCAACGGCCCGCCGCCCGAGGCGGCCGCCGTGCTCTATCCGGGCAAGGTCATGCACGCCCGGCTGAAGCCCTTCGGCCACCGCTTCGACTATTCGGTCTTCTCGCTGCTGGTCGATCTCGACCGGCTGGGCGAGGCGGACCGGCAGTCGCGCCTGTTCTCCGTCGGCCGGTTCAACCTCGCCTCCTTCCACGAGGCCGATCACGGGCCGCGCGACGGCACCCCCTTGCGCGCCCATGTCGAGGCGCTGCTGGCCGCCCGCGGCATCGACGAGCCGCCGGCGCGGATCCTTCTTCTGTGCTATCCGCGCATCCTCGGCTACGTGTTCAATCCGCTGTCGGTCTATTTCGCCTATGACGCGGCCGGCAAACTGCTCGCCCTCGTCTACGAGGTGCGCAACACGTTCGGCGACATCCATACCTATGTCGAGCCGGTGCGCGAGAGCCAACAGGGCCCGGAGGGCATCCGCCAGTCCCGTGCCAAGGCCTTCTACGTCTCGCCCTCATCGACATGGCGCAGACCTATGCCTTCCGCGTGCTGCCGCCGGGCAAGGCGGTGCGCATTCGCATCCTGGAAAGTGACGCAACGGGACCTTTGCTGTCGGCCGCCTTCGCCGGAACGGCGGTGCCTGCGACGAGCCGCGCGCTCCTCTCGCTCTGCTTGAAAATCCCGTTCATGACACTCAAAGTGGTCGGCGGAATCCACTGGGAAGCGCTCCGCCTCTGGCTCAAGGGCGCACCTTTTCATTCGCCGTCTCAACGTCCGGGAACCATTCGACGCCACAATGCATATACGGGGAGCTGAAGTGTCCCGGCTGTCCGACGAGGAGCGACCGACCATGTCGACTGCGATCGTTCTCACACCTGAAAATGCCCGCCAGGCCCTCGCCGGACTTCCCCGGCTCGCACGCCTCGGCCTTCGCATCGCCCTCAACCTCAAGGCCGGATCCCTTACGGTGGAAACGCCGGAAGGCCGGCGCTTCCTGATCCGCGGCGAGTTGCCCGGCCCGGAGGCCGAGGTGCGCATCCACTCCTGGCGCTTCATCCGTCGGCTGCTCAGCGGCTCCGACATCGGCGTCGGCGAGAGCTACATGGTCGGCGAGTGGACCAGTTCCGACGTCACCACGTTCCTGGAGCTGTTCTGCCGCAACCGCGATGCCACCGCCGACATGCTGCGCGGCAGCCCGATCTTCCGGATGATGGTGCGTTTCCGCCACTGGCTGAACCGCAACACCCGCTCCGGCTCGCGGCGCAACATCTCGGCCCATTACGACCTCGGCAACGCCTTCTACAAGGAGTGGCTCGACCCGACGATGACCTATTCCTCGGCGCTCTACGACGGCGGCGTCAACGACCTGGAACAGGCGCAGAAGCGCAAGTACCGGGCGCTGGCGGAGGAAAGCGGCATCACGCCCGATCACCATGTACTGGAGATCGGCTGCGGCTGGGGCGGCTTTGCCGAATTCGTCGCCAGCGAGATCGGCGCCAGGGTCACCGGCCTCACCATCTCGCGCGAGCAGTTCGACTTCGCCTCCAAGCGCATCCAGGAGGCCGGCCTTGCCGACCGGGTGACGCTCAAGCTGCAGGACTATCGCGACGAGCGCCAGCAGTACGACCGCGTCGCCTCCATCGAGATGTTCGAGGCGGTCGGCGAGGAATACTGGAGCACCTATTTCCAGACCGTCTCGAACTGCCTGAAGCCCGGCGGGCGCGCCGGCCTGCAGATCATCACGATCCAGGACAAGCTGTTCGACGACTACCGCCGCACGCCGGACTTCATCCAGCGCCACGTGTTTCCGGGCGGCATGCTGCCGCCGCCGGGCGAGCTGGAAGCGCTCGGCGACCGCAGCGGGTTGAAGCTCGCAGCCCAGCGGATCTTCGGCCACGACTACGCCCGCACGCTGGAGGAGTGGCGCCAGCGCTTCTGGGCCGCCTGGCCGCGTATCCGTCCGCTCGGCTTCGACGACCGGTTCAAGCGGCTGTGGGAGTTCTACTTCCACTACTGCGAGGCCGGCTTCCGCTCGGGCAATATCGACGTGCGCCAGATGATCTACGAAAAGGCGCGCTGACACATGGCGCCAGCGCCGGGCCCGTCATGGGGGCAACTTGCGGCCTATGCGGGACCGGCGCTGCCGCTGGCGGCGCTCACCCTGCCGCTCTACGTCATCCTGCCCAGCTACTATGCCGGCGCCATCGGCCTGCCCTTGGCGCAGGTCGGCTTCATCCTGCTGATCGTGCGGCTTGCGGATGCGATCTCCGATCCTCTCGTGGGGCTTGCCGCCGACCGCTTCCACCCGCCGCTCGGCCGGCGGCGCGGCTGGCTGGCGCTTGCCGCCCTTCCCGCCGCGCTCGCGGCCTTCATGATCCTGACGCCGCCTGACGGGGCCAGCTGGGTCTACCTGCTCGGCTGGGGCCTTGCGCTGTCGCTCGGTTATACGGCGGCGATCATCCCCTACACCGCCTGGGGCGCGGAGCTCGCCGACGACTATCACGGCCGCAGCCGCGTCGCCGGCGCGCGCGAGGGCATGGTGCTGGTCGGCACGCTGGTCGCGATCTCGGTGCCGGCGCTGGTGGAGGCGAGCGGAGCCGGAGACCAGGGCGATGCGCTTGCCGTGCTGGCCTGGCTCGTCGCGCTGGCGCTTCCCTTGACGGTAATCCTCGCCATCCGCGCCCTGCCGGAGCCGGCGGAGACGACCCGTGCCCTGCCCGGCCTGCGTCAGGGCCTTGCCCATCTGGCCGCCAACCGGCCCTTCGTGCGCCTGCTCATTGCCTTCGTCGTCAACGGCTTTGCCAACGGCTTGCCGGCCACCCTCTTCTGTTCTTCGTTGCAAGGGTGCTCGAAGCGCCGCAGATGCAGGGGCCGTTCCTGTTCCTCTATTTCTTCTGCGGCATTGCCGGCGTACCGCTGTGGATCGCCGTCTCGAAGCGGCTCGGCAAGCACCGCAGCTGGTCGTTCGCCATGCTGGGCGCCTGCGCGATCTTCGCGCTGGTGCCGCTGCTGGGGCCCGGCGATCTGGTCGGCTTCGCGGCGATCTGCGTCCTCACCGGCCTTGCGCTTGGCGCCGATCTCGCCCTCCCGTCCGCGATCCAGGCGGACGTGATCGATGTCGACCGCCTTGCGACCGGCAGCCGGCGATCCGGGCTCTATTTCGCGCTGTGGGGGCTTGCGACGAAACTGTCGCTGGCACTAGCCGTCGGCCTTGCCTTCCCGCTGCTCGACCTTGCCGGTTTTGTCGCGGAAGGCACCGGAGACGGCGGTCTCGGCATGCTGGTCGCGCTCTATGCGCTCGTACCTGTCGGGCTCAAGCTCGTCGCCATCGCCTTGATGTGGAACTTCCCGCTCGATGCCGGAGCCCATGCGGAGCTCGCCCGCTCGCTCGCCGCGCGGGACGAGGCGCCGGGCCGGCCCCTCGCATAGCGGCGAGCGTCACTCTTTGGCGTCGTCCTTCGGGTCCCCCTTGCGCGACCAGCCGGTGCTGCGGGCCACCAGTGCGAAATACAGCCGGTAAGGCAGCATGCGCAGCAGCTTCAGCTGCCGGGTAAAGCGCTTGGGGAACGAGATCTCGAAGTCGGCCGGGTCCTCCAGCCCCTCGACCAGCTCGGCGACGGCCGCCTCCACGCTCATCAGGTGCGGCATGGGGAAGGGATTGTCCTTCGTCGCCGGCGTGTCGACAAAGCCCGGCGAGATCACCTGCAGGCAGATGCCGAGCCGGTCGAGATCGAACTTCATCGACTCCGCCAGATTGATCAGGCCCGCCTTGGTGGCTCCATAGGCGGCCGAGGTCGGCAGCCCGCTATAGCCGGCGACCGAGGCGACGATGGCGATCTGACCGCGTCGGCGCGGCTTCATCGCGTTCACCAGCGGCACCAGAGCGTTGGCCGTGCCCTTGAGATTGACGTCGAAGGAGGTGTGGAAGGCGGAGAGGTCCGGATCGGTCCCGTCGACGGGCAGGTAGACGCCGGCGTTCAGCACGGCCAGCGCCACGCCGCCGTGCTTCTCTTCCAGCTCGGCGACGATCGCGGCCATGCGCTCGGCATCGGTCACGTCGCCCGGCATCGGCAGGATCGCTCCGGGGATCGCCAGTTTGGCCAGATCCTGCAGCGCGTCGGCCGAGCGGGCCGTCACCGCCACGGTCCAGCCGTGCCGCTGCAGCTCGAGAGCCAGTTCCGCCCCGATACCGGAGCTTGCGCCGGTCACCCAGGCCACGCCGTCCTGCGGAGCAACGGCTCCAGAAGCGTTCGAACGCATCGTCTGCCTCCTTCCTGTTGTGTCAGGGGTTTACGGCAGACGCGCGTCGGCGGATTGCTTCATCGCTCGAAAAAGACAAAAGAAATCAGCTCGACCGGATCCCTCAAGGCCCGGTCGAGGCAGTCGCGCAGACCAGCTGCGCCAAAGTGCCGACGGCAGTTCAACGCCGCCGGATCACCCGTGCCGGATCATCCCCGCATGAACGGGGCGAACAGCCGGCCGATCGGGCCGGTCAGGCGCAGGCTGCCTTCGGTCACGGCAAAGCAGATGCAGTCCTCGTCGTCGTCGGCCACCGGACGATGGTCGACATCGTCGTCGGCATAGGCGACGTCGCCGCGCACATAGTGCCCGTGCAGGTCGGAGAAGCCGCCCTCCAGCACCAGCGTCAGCTCGGTGCCGTGGTGGGTGTGGGACGGCATCGCCATTCCGGCGCGGATCCACAGCAGGCTGGCGCTGCAGCCGTCCATGTCGGCGACCTTGTACTCCTTCAGCCCCGGAAGCTTCGTCTTCCAGGGGATGTCCGCCACATCCTTGCCGATGAAATCGAAGAGCGGCAGCGGCAGCCGTGTCCTGGTCGCCGCCTGCGGCACAGTGATCGGCTCGTCGGCGGAGGCGGCGAAAATCGCGGCCAGCATGGCGTCGCGGTTCTCGATCCTCACGGGAGCGATTTCCTCGAGCATCGCCCCGCCTGCAGCCTCCAGATCGCGGACGAAACCGCGATTGACCGGCGACAGGTCGAGATGGCTGCGCACGAGCAGTCTTGCAGGTTCGGCGAGCGTCCCGGCCACGTATCCGGCCAGCAGCGCGTCGAACTGTTCGCGTGATGCGTCCATTTCAGTCCAATCCCTGTCGCGGCGCCCCCAAGGCCGCGTCTCATCGCTCATACTCCACGAACGGCTCCGCGCCAATACATCCCGAATGATGGAGCGGTCGTTCCCGGAGATCCTTTGCCAGTGTTACGACGCCAGCCGGGAGCGGATCATCGCAAGCATACGATTCCAAGCTTACGTGCACTGTGATGATTTATCGATCAACTTTGTAGAACAGCGCCGAAAGGATTATCAACGACGACCTGACAAATGGGATGGGTTCGCTTGAAGGCCCAGCCCCTGCAGCCTACCCTGCCGGCCAATCGATACGCGGCCCGCACCCGGTGCAAGGAGCGCCGCAACACTGGAACGGACGGAACGAGCGATGGACATCAAGACCTCCGTGATCGACGCAATCGGCAACACGCCGCTGATCCGCCTGAATCGGGCCTCCGAGCTGACCGGCTGCGAGATCTACGGCAAGGCCGAGTTCATGAACCCCGGCCAGTCGGTCAAGGACCGCGCCGCCCTCTACATCGTCCGCGATGCGGAGGCGCGCGGCGCCCTGCGTCCCGGCGGCGTCATCGTCGAGGGCACAGCCGGCAATACCGGCATCGGTCTGGCGCTGGTCGGCAATGCGCTCGGCTACCGCTCGGTGATCGTCATCCCCGAGACCCAGAGCCAGGAAAAGAAGGACATGCTGCGGCTGGCCGGTGCCGAGCTGGTCGAGGTGCCGGCGGTGCCCTACCGCAACCCCAACAATTACGTGAAACTGTCCGGCCGCCTTGCCGAGCAGATGGCCAAGACCGAAGCCAACGGCGCGATCTGGGCCAACCAGTTCGACAATGTCGCCAACCGGCAGGCCCATATCGAGACGACCGGCCCGGAGATCTGGCGCCAGACCGACGGCAAGGTCGACGGCTTCGTCTGCGCCGTCGGCTCGGGCGGCACGCTGGCCGGCGTCGGCATGGCGCTGAAGCAGTTCAATCCGAAGATCCGCATCGGCCTTGCCGATCCGATGGGCGCGGCACTCTACAACTACTACGCCCATGGCGAGCTGAAGGCGGAAGGCTCCTCGATCACCGAGGGCATCGGCCAGGGCCGCATCACCGCCAATCTGGAGAATGCGCCGGTCGACATGCCGTTCCAGATCCCGGATGCGGAGGCGGTTCAGGTCGTCTTCGACCTGCTGGAGCACGAGGGCCTGTGCCTTGGCGGCTCCTCCGGCATCAATGTCGCCGGCGCCATCCGCATGGCGCGCGAGATGGGCCCCGGGCACACCATCGTCACCATCCTGTGCGACTACGGCAACCGCTACCAGTCGAAGCTGTTCAACCCGGACTTCCTGCGCTCGAAGGACCTGCCGGTCCCCGGCTGGCTGGAAAAGCCGAGCAGCATCGCCGCCCCGTTCGAGCAGGTCGCCTGAGGAAGCGACCTGAGCGGGACGCTGCGGAAGCCGGCGCAAGGGTCCGGGAAGCGGATCATAAGGGGCAGGCCTGCCTTGTATTCGGGCAGGTTCCTGCCTACCGTCTTCCCCCGACCCTTTTCACCTCCGAGTTGAGATGATCCGCGACTTCGATCTCGCCGAGGCGCTCGTCGCCAACCTTCCGATCATCGCCGCGCTCACCTTCGCGCTCTACACGCTTGCCGCCGTGTGCGCGGTGCGCGAGGTGCTGCATTCGCGCACCTCGCAGGGCTCGATCGCCTGGCTCCTGTCGCTGCTGTTCCTGCCCTTCCCCACCGCCTTCCTCTACCTCGTCTTCGGCTGGAAGCGCTTCGAGGACTACGGCGAGGTCCGCACCTATGCCGGCCGCACCACCCGCGCCGCGCGCGCCGGCGAGCTGCGCCTTGCCGATGCCACCACCAGCACCAGCTGGCCGGTGCTCACCCGCATCGCGCAGGTGCCGTTCCTGGCCGGCAATTCGGTGGAGCTGCTGGTCGACGGGCCGGACACGTTCGAGTCCATCTTCGCCGGCATTGCCAGGGCCCGCCACGAGGTGCTGGTCCAGTTCTTCATCATCCGCGACGACGGCCTCGGCCAGCGCCTTGCCGAGGTGCTGACCGAGCGTGCCAAGGCAGGCGTGCGGGTCCATGTGCTTTACGACGACGTCGGCTCCAAGAGCCTGCCGCGCAGCTACCGCCGCCGGCTGCGCGAGGCCGGCGTCCAGATCGCCGGCTTCAACCAGCGCCACAAGTGGCTGCGCTTCACCGGGCCGATGCGGCTCAACTACCGCAACCACCGCAAGATCGTCGTGGTCGACGGCGAGGCCGCCTGGGTCGGCGGGCATAATGTCGGCGACGAGTATGTCGGCCTGTCGAAGGAATTCGGCCACTGGCGCGACACCCATGTGAAGGTCGACGGGCCGGCCGCCATCGCCTGCGCCCTCTCCTTCTGCGAGGACTGGCACTGGGCCACCGGCACGCCGATCCGTCCCTATCTGCCGGTGCCGATCCCCCAGCCGGGCGACGAACCGGTGCTGGTCATGCCGACGGGCCCTGCCGACCGCTTCGACGACTGCGCCATCGCCTTTTCCGAGGCCATCGCCAGGGCGCGCGAGCGGCTGTGGATCGTCAGTCCCTATTTCGTGCCGGAAGAGGCGATGCAGACCGCGCTGATGGCCGCGTCCATGCGCGGCGTCGACGTGCGCATCCTCTTGCCCGAAAAGGCCGACCATCGGCTGGTCTGGCTGGCGAGCTATGCCCATGCCGACGACATGGTCGACTACGGCATCAAGGTCTATCGCTACACGTCCGGCTTCCTGCACCAGAAGGTGATCCTGGTCGACGACGCGCTCGCCGGCATCGGCACGGTGAATTTCGATTCCCGCTCCTTCCACATCAATTTCGAGGTGACGCTGTGGTTCACCCACGAGCGGTCCATCGGCAAGGTGGAGCGGATGCTGGAGCGCGATTTCGCCAATTCCCGCCCGACGACGCCGGAGGATCTCGAAGTGCGCTCCTTCGCCTTCCGCCTCATCGCCCAGGCCGCGCGGCTGTTCTCGCCGATCCTTTGAGCGCGGCTTCGCCTGCCGCCGCGGATGGTTGATTGCCGGTGCCGATCGGATAGGCTGGCGCTCCTGCCTGAATCACGGCTGACCGACCGGGGACTTCTCATGACGGAACTGCTTTTTCGAGACGATGCCTATCTGCGCAGCTGCGATGCGCGGGTGACCGCCATCACCGATCGCGGCGGCATCGTCCTCGACCGGACCGTCTTCTACGCGACCAGTGGCGGACAGCCCGGCGACAACGGCCGCATCGAGCTGGCCGACGGCCGCCAGATCGCCATTGCCACCACCGTCTATGGCGAGGACCGCAGCCAGATCGTCCATGTTCCGGCCGAGGGCGAGACGCTCCCTGCCGTCGGCGACGAGATCGTGCTGCATCTCGACTGGGACCGCCGCTACCGGTTGATGCGCGTGCATACCGCGTTGCACCTGCTCTCCGTCGTCCTGCCCTTCCCCGTCACCGGCGGCCAGATCGGCGAGGGCGAAGGCCGTCTCGACTTCGACCTGCCCGAGGGCAGCCCGGACAAGGACGAGGTCGCGGCCAGGGTCAACGAGATCGCCGCCGCCGACCACGCGGTCACCACCGACTGGATCACCGACGAGGAGCTGCTGGCCAAGCCCGAGATGGTCAAGACCATGAGCGTCAAGCCGCCGATGGGCAGCGGGCGCGTGCGGCTGGTCCGCATCGGCGATGTCGACCTGCAGCCCTGCGGCGGCACCCATGTCAGCCGCACCTCGGAGATCGGCCCGCTCATCGTCACCAAGATCGAGAAGAAGGGCCGCCAGAACCGGCGCGTGCGCATCCAGCTCGCCGACTGACGCCCTCCCCTCCCGCTTCCCCTTCATCGCTCCAGCGAGGCTTTCAGCAATGGCGCTTCCCCGCTCGTCTCGACCCAGTGGCTGGCCGACAAGATGGCCTCGCCGGATGTCGTCGTCGTCAATGCCTGGCTGCCGCCGGTCGGCCAGCCGGACGTGCCGCCGGAATATCCGCAGGGCCACATCCCCGGCGCGGTGTTCTTCGACGTCAACGCGATCTCCGACAAGACCAGCGAGTTGCCGCACATGCTGCCGCCCGCGCATGTCTTCTCCTCGATGATGCGGCAAATGGGCATCGGCGACGGCCAGACCATCGTCGTCTATGACGGCGTCGGGCTCTATTCGGCCGCCCGCGTGTGGTGGATGTTCCGCGCCATGGGCGTCACCCAGGTCTTCGTGCTCGACGGCGGCCTGCCCAAGTGGAAGGCGGAAGGCCGCCCGGTGGAGGACGGCGCGCCCGCCCCGCGCGGCGAGCGTCACTTCACCGCCCGGCTCAACAACGGTCTCGTCGCCGATCTCGACAAGGTGGCGCAGGCGCTTCGCAGCGGCCAGCAGGTGCTGGATGCCCGCTCGCGCGGCCGGTTCGCCGGCCGCGATCCGGAGCCGCGCGCAGGCCTGCGCAGCGGCCACATGCCCGGCGCGCTCAACCTGCCCTTCACCGAGCTGATGGAAGACGGCCGCCTGAAGCAGGCCGACGACCTTGCCGCCGCTTTCGATGCGGCCGGCATCGACCGCTCGCGTCCCGTCATCACCAGCTGCGGCTCCGGCGTCACCGCCGCCATCCTGTCGCTGGCGCTCGCCATCACCGGCCACGACCGCTCCGCCGTCTATGACGGCTCCTGGACGGAATGGGGCGGGCGCGAGGACATGCCGCTCGCCACCGGCGACGACTGATCGCAGCGTTTCACCCGCAGGACGACGATTGCGCGACGCCGCCATGTCGGATCGCAAACAGTCGGTCCTGCCCTCAGCCTTTAGGATCGGCTTTCCAAATCGAACGATAGACGGCGGCATATGAAACGACCGCCCGGGGAGAGGACAGTTCGCCATGGCCAGTGACATCGAGATTGCCCGCGCCGCCACTTTGAAGCCGATCACCGAGATCGGCGCCCGGCTCGACATTCCGGCGGACGCGCTGGAAAGCTACGGATCGACCAAGGCCAAGGTCCGCTCGGACTTCATTGCCGGCCTGTCGGACCGTCCCGACGGCAAGCTGGTGCTGGTCACCGCCATCAACCCGACGCCCGCCGGCGAGGGCAAGACCACCACCACGGTGGGCCTCGGCGACGGGCTCAACCGCATCGGCAAGCGCGCGGCGATCTGCCTGCGCGAGCCCTCGCTCGGTCCCTGCTTCGGCATGAAGGGCGGTGCTGCCGGCGGCGGCCATGCGCAGGTGGTGCCGATGGAGGACATCAACCTCCATTTCACCGGCGACTTCCACGCCATCACCTCCGCCCACAACCTGCTCTCGGCGCTGATCGACAACCACATCTACTGGGGCAACGCGCTGCAGATCGACACCCGGCGCGTCACCTGGCGGCGGGTGATGGACATGAACGATCGGGCGCTGCGCCAGATCGTCTCCTCGCTCGGCGGCGTCGCCAACGGCTTCCCGCGCGAGGCCGGCTTCGACATTACCGTCGCCTCCGAGATCATGGCGATCCTGTGCCTTGCCAGCGACCTTGCCGACCTGCAGAAGCGCCTCGGCGACATCATCGTCGGCTATCGCCGCGACCGCAGCGCCGTGACCGCGCGCGACCTCGAGGCGGACGGCGCCATGACCGTCCTGCTCAAGGAGGCAATGCAGCCGAACCTCGTGCAGACGCTGGAGAACAACCCGGCCTTCGTGCATGGCGGCCCCTTCGCCAACATCGCCCATGGCTGCAACTCGGTGATCGCCACCCGAACCGCGCTGAAACTCGCCGACTACGTGGTCACCGAGGCCGGCTTCGGCGCCGATCTCGGCGCGGAAAAGTTCTTCGACATCAAGTGCCGCAAGGCGGGCCTCAAGCCGGACGCTGCGGTCATCGTCGCGACCGTCCGGGCGCTGAAGATGAATGGCGGCGTCGCTCGCGAGGCGCTGGGTGAGGAAAACGTCGAGGCGCTGGTGCGCGGCTGCGTCAATCTCGGCCGCCACATCGAGAACGTGAAGAGCTTCGGCCTGCCGGTCGTCGTCGCCATCAACCACTTCGTCAGCGACACCGATGCCGAGGTCGCCGCGCTCCAGGCCTATGCCGCCGAGCAGGGAGTCGAGGCGGTGCTGTGCCGCCACTGGGCCGACGGCTCGAAGGGCACCGAGGCGCTGGCCCGCAAGGTGGTCGAGATGGTCGAGGGCGGCACCTCCAACTTCGCGCCGATCTATCCCGACGACATGCCGCTGATGGCCAAGATCGAGACCATCGCCACCAAGATCTACCGCGCCGACGGCGTTGCCGCCGACAAGCAGGTGGTGGAGCAGCTCGAGCGCTGGGAGGCGGACGGCTTCGGCCATCTGCCGGTCTGCATGGCCAAGACGCAGTATTCCTTCTCCGCCGACCCCACCTTGCGCGGTGCGCCGACCGGCCACATCGTGCCGGTGCGCGAGGTGCGCCTTTCTGCCGGCGCCGGTTTCATCGTGGCGATCTGCGGCGAGATCATGACGATGCCCGGCCTGCCGAAGGTGCCCTCCGCCAACCACATCCGCCTCGATGCGGACGGCCAGATCGAAGGGCTGTTCTAGGCGCCGCGCGCCTGGAAGATAAGGCTCATCGAAGAGGATAACCGCGACTGACGCGTCCTCTTTCACGGCCTTCCGTAGCCGACCATAACGACAGGCGGGCAGCACCCCGCCCTCCGCCTGTCGTCCCGGTTTCGGCGCAGCCGAAGACCGGGACACGGCACCCCCGAACGGTTCGAGTGAGACCTTAGCGCTGCCGCCGGAACGTCGGCAGCCGCCTTCGCTCCGCCCCCTCCTCGCGTAACCCCGGACGACGCGCAAGCGCCGAGCCGGGAACCATCGGCAACCTCGGCAGGTGTTTTCTTCGCTCCAACTTCCCCTGGCGTCATTCCGGGCAAGCGAAGCGCGACCCGGAACCGGAGAGCCGAGAGCGTATGAGGTGCGCTCCGGAATCATGCCGCGAGCGCCGTGGCTCGCCGGTCCCGGATCGTCGGCCTTCGGCCTCGTCCGGGAAGACGCCAGGAGAGGCATTCCACCTCACACATGCTGAGAGCACCTTTGGCTCCCGGCTCTCCGGACTCGACGCAGCCGGGCGGACGTCCCGAGTGAGAAGGCAAAGCCTCGCATCCCCTGTGCCGTAACCCCGGCCCCTTCGCGTCACCAACACCGCCAGCGGATACTGGATGCCTGCCTTCGCAGGCATGACAGCGGAGAAGGTCACCGCCTCAACGGCGGGACGGCAGGCGCACGCGCCAGATCCGGTCGTCGTCGATCCGCTCGCCGAGCTGGAACGTGCAGCGCCCGACCTCCCTGAAACCGTAGCGGGTGTAGAAACGCTTCGCCCGCTCGTTGTGATCAAAGACGGTCAGGTAGACCTCCTCCGCCCCCTCTGCGGCGGCGGTCTCCAGCGCCCATGTCATCAGCCGGTCGGCGACGCCCCTGCCCTGCCAGTCGCGCAGGACGTAGAGCTGCTGCAGCTCCAGCGCGCCCGGCTCGGCACCGAGCGCCGGCGCGCGGAGCGGCGTAAGCTTGGCATAGCCGATCGGCTGCCCCGCGCTCGCCGCCACCAGCCAGCGGATGTCAGGCGCCTCGAAGTCCTGCGACATGGCCCCACCCGGCCGATAGACCGCGTCGCAATAGACCTCGAAGGCGACCGTGTCGTAGCGCTCTGCGAACGTGTCGGTGAAGATCTGCCGTGCGACCGGCAGCAGGCGCTCGAGCAATCCCGGATACGGCTCGACGAACGCGACAGACATTGCACTTCTCTTCATGACGTCACCTTCGCGAGACCGCCCGCCGGAACGATGCGCCGCGCATCGCAAGGATGCAGGCCAGCGGGGCGAGCGCCACGGTCACGAACAGCCAGCGTGCCGCATTGGCGACGTCCATGCCACCCGGCGATGTCCCCGCGCCGGCCAGATTGACCGCAAGCCCGGCGATGGCCGCACCGAAGGCGGTGGCGCAGAGCTGCACCGTCATGATCGACGAGGCGGCGTTGTCCGCCTCCTCGGGCGGGGCCACCTGCAGCACCATCGCCGACAGATGCGGATAGGCGAGCCCGACGCCCGCCCCGCCGACGATCAGCGCGGCACAGATCAGGGAGAGCCGCAGCCAGTCGCCCGCCGGACCAGACACAGGCAGAACGAGCGCCAGGGCGATCATCGCGGCCAGCGACAGGACCGGCCCGGCCCGCACCGCAAGGGTGCGGCGCGTGCCCTGAAACCCCGAGGCGAAGATCGCGGCCGCCGTCCAGCCCGCCGACATCACCGCCGCGATATAGCCGGCCTCCAGCGGCGAGCGACCATGCAGCTCCTGCAGGAACAGCGGCAGGAAGATCTCCGTGCAGGTGACGGTCATGGCCAGCAGCGCCGAGGTCGCATAGAGGCTCCCGAGCGCGCCGGGCAGCCTGAATGTCTCTGCCGGCAGCAGCTTTCTCGCCGATCTGCGCTCCACCACGACGAACAGCACCACCAGCGCTAGCGCGGCCAGCATCCCCGCAACGGTCGACACGATGTTCTCGCCGACCCCGCCCCACGAGGCGGCGAAGACGGCAATCGTCAGCAGCGCGAGCTGGACGAGAGGCAACGGCTCGGCGCCCTTGCCGTCCGCCGCACGCCGCGGCAGGACCAGAAATGCGGCACAAGCGATCAGGGCAGCGAAGGGGACCAGGATGAGGAAGGCCCCGCGCCACAGGTCGAGTTCGGCGAAGATGCCGCCCACCGCCGGCCCGAGCAGGGTGGCAATGCCCCACATGCTTGACAGCAGCGCCAGCGCGCGCGGCCAGAGCGGCTCGGGATAGACCCGCCGAACCATCGCATAGGCCAGCGCCAGCAGGATGCCGCCGCCCAGGCCCTGCACGAAGCGGCCGGCGAGCATCGCCGGCATCGATCCGGCCGCGGCGCAGGCCAGCGTCCCGACGATGAACACCGCCGCCGCCACGATATAGCCGCCGCGCGGGCCGGTCTGCGCCAATACAGGAGAGGACAGCGCCGCACCGAGGATCGAGGCGATCACGAACAGCGTCGTATTCCAGGCATAGAAATCCAGCCCGCCGATCTCGCGCACCACGGTCGGCAGGATCGTCGTCGAGATGTAGAGATTGACGGCATGCAGGGCGACGCCGCCGCTCAGGGCGAGCGAGCGCACGAGATTGCCGCCCGAGAGCAAGTCCGCCCAGCCGGGCGAGGCCGTGACGACACGCGCATCGGTCATTGGATCGTCCTTTCGGCATCGCCGAGGCGCGCCAGCTTGTCCGGGTTGCGCATGATGTAGATGCCGGTCAGCCGCCCTTCGGCATCGCAGGCAAGGCTCACAGAGGCGACGATCTCCGGCCCGTCGAGGATCAGCGCCCCGCGCGCGCCGTTGATGTCGACGGGCTGCCACGCATAGCTGGACCAGTACTCGCCGAGCCGCCCGCCGACGAAGTCCAGCACGTCGGCCTTGCCGATGAGCGGCTGCAAGAGCGCCAGCACCTTGCCGCCGCCATCGGTCTTCAACTCGATGTCTTCCCGCATCAGGCTCGCAAGCTGCGCCGTGCTTCCGGTGGCGATGGCCGACTGGAAGGCGGCGAGCAATTCGTCCTGACGGGCTTTCGGCACGGCGGCGCCGGGCTCTTCCCGGCCGATGCGGTTGCGTGCACGCGACACCAGCTTGCGGCAGGCCGCCTCGGTCACGTTCAGCGCCGCCGCTACGTCCTCATAGGGCTGGTCGAAGATCTCGCGCAGGAGGTAGGCGGCCCGTTCCTTCGGGGCGAGCCGTTCCAGCACCAGCATGAAGGCGAGCGAGAGCGTCGACGACAGGTCTGCCGCCTCTTCCGGGCCATCTTCGGTCATCGTCTGGATCGGCTCCGGCAGCCACGCGCCGACATAGTCCACCCGCGCGCGGCGGGCGGACCTCAGCATGTCGATGCACCGGCGCGTGCAGGCGGCGGTGAGCCAGCCGGCGGGGTTGGTGATGGTCGCGCGCTCGCTTGTCTGCCATTTCAGGTAGGTGTCCTGAACCGCATCCTCGGCTTCGGCGCGCGAGCCGAGGATGCGATAGGCCAGACCTGTCAGGAACGGTCGCCGTTCTTCGAACAAGGCTGTGTCGGAGGGCTGCATGTCAGTGCGTCGAGACCTGGATGCGGTTCCAGAGGTTGATCATCGCGACCGTCGCGGTCAATGCGCTGATCTCCGTCTCGCTGAAGTGCTCGCGCAGTGCGGCCCGCAACGCGCCGTAGTCGGTCTTGCGGTCGAGCTGGGTCAGCGCCTCGGTCCAGGCGAGCGCGGCGCGCTCCTTGGCGGTGAAGTCGCCGACATGCTCCCACACGGTCAGTCGGTCCAGCCGCTCGTTGGTCTCGCCGTCGTCGCGCGCTTCCCTCGTATGCATCTTGACGCAATAGGCGCAGGCGTTGAGCTGCGAGGCCCGCAGCTGCACCAGATGGTGCAGCATCCGGTCGAGGCCGTGCCCGTCGATTACGCCGTGGACATTCTCCAGCGCGCCGAAGACATCGGGGACGTTCTTGTAGTGATTTACCGGCTTGGTCGTCATCGTAAGCTCCATTGGCTTGGGTATACCCGCTTGACGATTGAGCCGGCCGGTTTGTGACGTGCCCGCCGGAAAATCTCCGGCAAGGCGTGCCCATGCGCTGCTAGCGGGCGGTGACGACGCTCAGGGCGAGCGCCGTCAGCACCGACGCCATCGCCCAGCGCTGCACCCGCATCCAGCCCGGACGGGTGGCGAACCAACGCGCCACCCAGCCGGCGGCGAGCACGATTGCCGCGTTCACCGCAAAGCTCACCATGATCTGCACGCTCCCCAGCAGCACGCTCTGGGCCAGCAGGTTGCCCTTCTCCAGGTCGAGGAACTGCGGCAGCAGCGACATGTAGAGCAGCGCGATCTTCGGATTGAGCAGATTGGTGACGAAGCCCATGGTGAACAGGCGCAGCGGCGGATCGACGGGAAGGTCGGTGCGCGGCTGGAAGACCGAGCCCGCACCGGGCTTGACCGCGCGCCAGGCGAGATACAGCAGGTAGGCAGCGCCGGCGAACTGGATCGCGTTGAAGGCGAAGGGCACCGCCAGCACGATGGCCGTCACGCCAAAGGCCGCGCACAGCATGTAGAAGACGAAGCCCGCGATCACGCCGAACAGCGAGATGAAGCCCGCGACGCTGCCCTGCAGGATCGAGCGGCTGATCAGGTAGATCATGTTGGGTCCGGGGGTGATCACCATACCGAACGAGACGAGAGCGAACGCTGCAAGATTGGTGCTCGTGACCACGATATGCCTCCGGCCTGTTGCGAATGCAGCCTCGTTCATTCACAATCTCGGTGCAATTTCAACATTGCACTCGGAGCAATATAGATGCACGGCTTCAGGGAAATCGCCGACGCGCTCAGCGCCCAGATCATGTCGGGCGAACTGAAGCCGGGAGAGCGGCTGCCACCGCAACGCGACTTCGCCTATCGGCGCGGCATTGCGGCCTCGACCGCGGCGCGCGTCTATTCCGAGCTTGCGCGGCGCGGGCTGGTGACCGGCGAGACCGGCCGCGGCACCTTCGTCCGCCTCCCGACCTCGCGCCAGACCCCTGCCCTCACCGAGCCGGCAACGGCCCCGATAGACCTGGAGCTCAACTTCCCCATCGTCGACGAGCAAGCGGCGATGACGGGACGCGCCGTTGCCGCCTTGCTGCAGGGCAGCGCGATGGAGGACGTGTCGCGGCCGATCGGAGCGACGGGCACGCCGGCGGCGCGCGCCATCGTTGCCGATCATCTGCGCCGGGGCGCCTGGCGGGCGGATCCGGAGGCCATCGTCTTCGCCGGCAACGGCCGGCAGGCCATCGCCGCGACCCTCTCCGCCCTCGCACCACCGGGCAGCCGCTTCGGGGTGGAGGCGCTGACCTACCCGGTCTTCAAGGGGCTGGCCGCCCGCCTCGGGATCACCCTGGTGCCGATTGCCTGCGACAGGCAGGGCATGCTGCCGGATGCGATCCTGCGCGTGCACGCGGCCGCCCCGCTCAGCGGCCTCTATGTGCAGCCGAGCCTGCAGAACCCGGTCGGCATGACGATGGATGCGGCACGCCGCCGGGAGATCGCGGCGGTTCTCGAGACCACGCGCCTCGTCGCCATCGAGGACGGCATCTACGGTTTTCTGACCGACGAGGAACCGCTCGCCCATTACGCGCCGGCGCATGCCGTGCTGGTCGACAGTCTCTCCAAGCGGATTGCCCCCGGCACCACCGCCGGCTTCATCGCGGTCCCGCTGCACCTGCGCGGGCAGATCATCTCGAGCGTGCGCAGCGGCTGCTGGGGGCCGTCGGGCTTCCCCCTCGCCCTGGGGCTGCAGATGATGTCCGATGGCAGTGCACACCGGATCGGCGAGTTGAAGCGCGAGGACGCCATGTCCCGCAACACCCTCGCCCGCCGGCATCTCGGCAACCTGAGGATCGACGGCGATCCGCGCGCCTATCACGTCTGGGCCAGCCTGCCCGACCATTGGCGCGCGGACACGTTTGCGATGTTCGCGGCCCGGCGGGGCATCGCCGTCGTTCCCGGCAGCGCCTTCGCCGTCTCGCCGGGCCATGCGCCCAACGCCATCCGCCTCGCCCTCTCCTCGCCGTCCCTCGCCGTTCTGGCCGACAGTCTCGACGTGCTGAACGCCCTTGCCGCATCCTCGCCGGACCAGATCGAGTGAACCGTCCAGCCCGGCGCCTTGCACGGTCAGGGCCTCACGGCTCCCAGCCGCCGCTGCCATAGGGCCGCGTGATCACCTCGAGCAGGTGCCCGTTGAGATCGTCGAAATAGAGCCCGCGCCCGCCGTCGTGCCGGTTCAGTCCCGGCGTGGTTCTGGCCGGATCCGCCCAGTACGGCAGGCCGGCCGTTTCGACACGCGCCAGGATCGCGTCGAAGCTCGCCTCGTCCACCAGGAACGCATAGTGCCACGAGGCGACGTCTCCCGCCTGTTCCCCCTTCTGTTCCATATAGTCGAGGTTGACGCCGTTGTCGGTGGTGACCACCCAGAACGGCCCCCATTCCCTCGGTTCCGGCAGCGACAGGATCCTTGCCAGGAACAGGGCCGAGGCCTTTGCGTCCTTCGCCGGCAGGATCGTGTGGTCGAGGTTGATGCTCATCGGGAGCCTCCCTTTCTTTCGGAATTCGGCACCGCGAGCCGGTGCGCATAGGCGACCACCACGGCTGTTCCCATCAGGGCCGCGCCGGCAACGATGACGGCGGCCGAACTCCAGCCGAACCGCTCGATGGCGCTGCCCACGGCGACGGGCCGAGGATCTGTCCCAGATTGTTGCCCTGAACGATCAGGCCGATCACCACGGGCACCAGGGCGGCCGAGGAGGCGACGATCGGAGCGGACGACAGGATGGTTGCCGGGATCAGGCCGCCGACGGCCGAGAACAGCACGCACAGGAGAAACGTCGCGATTGCCGGCAGCAGGGGCAGGAAGATGCCGAGGCTTGCCGCTCCCATGACCAGGCAGGCCCCGATCAGCAGCGCCGGCCGGCTGACGCCCCGCGACAGCATCACGCCCGCCGCCAGGTTGCCGATCACGTTGACGGCGGAGGCCAGCGCGCCGAGCAGCCCGGCGGTGCGGTGGGACACGCCCATCTGCTTCATCAGCAGCACCGGCAGGAAGCTGAACAGCGCGAAGAACATCAGGCTGTAGAGCGCGAGGGAGACGGCGAGCCCGACCGCCCCGGCATTGCCGAAGACCGCCGCCGTATCGGCCCGCAGGCGCCGCCATGACCAGACGTGGCGCTCGCGGGAGACCGGCACGACGAGCGGCACCAGCAGGCAGAGCGCCAGGGCAAGCCCGCCGCTCGCCCACCACATGACCCGCCAGTCGTCGAACATCGGCCCGACCAGCATCGCCGCCGCCAAGCCGAGCGGCATGAAACAGCTCCACAGCGAGAAGGCGAGGTCCCGGTCGCCGGGCCGGGAGACGCGCCCGAGCAGCGACGGAGCAGCGACGATGATCAGCAGGAACCCCGCGCCTTCGACGATCCGCGAGACCATGAGCATCGCAAGACCTGCTGACAGCGCCCCGGCTGCCGCGCCCGCACCCGTGACCAGCAGGCCGGCGACCAGGACGCGGCGCGCGCCGAGACTGCCGACCAGCGCCCCGGTCGGGATGCCCCCGACCAGCCCGATCAGGGCGAAGACGCCGGTCAGCCAGCCCAGCGCCGCAAGCCCCACGCCGAGATCGCCTTCCAGCAAGGGTGCTGCGATGGGCGCCTTTCCCACCTGCAGAGCAGCGACGATCCCGGCCCCGACGATCAGGCCGACGGCCGCCCATCTGGTGACGGACGGCTCCGGCCTTGCTGCGGCGGTCGTCATACCGCCCTGCCCCGCCGGCCGGCGGCAAGAGCCAGTGCGATCTCCGCGACATGCCGTCCCTGGAAGCGCGCGCCGTCGAGTTCGTTTTCGCTCGGATCGCGATGCCCGCCGTTGCCGTCATCCGCCAGCGTCGAGGCGCCATAGGGCGAGCCGCCGGTGATCTCGTCCATCCGCATCTGCCCCTTGAAGCTGTAGGGCAGGCCCACGATGATCATCCCGAGGTGGAACAGCACGGTCTGGGTGGACTGGATGGTCGTCTCCTGCCCCCCGTGCTGACTGCCGGTCGAGGTGAAGACGCTGCCGACCTTGCCGACCAGCTTGTCCTCGAACCAAGACCGCCGGTCTGGTCGAGGAAGTTCTTCATCTGCGAGGCCATGTTGCCGAACCGCGTCGGCGTTCCGACGATGATCGCATCGTAGTCGGCCAGCTCCGCGACGGTGGCGACCGGCGCCCCCTGGTCGACCTTGTAGCCGGACTTCTCGGCGACCGCCTCGGGCACCAGCTCGGGCACCCGGCGGATGGCGACGGACGCGCCGGCCTGGCGGACGCCGTCGGCCACCGCTTCGGCCATCGTCTCGATGTGACCGTAGGAGGAGTAGTAGAGCACGAGAACCTTGGCCATCGTTTCAACCTCACGTCTGATTGCGAATGAGGTCGAAGTTGCCCCCAAATCTCGAACGGTTTAAGTGATATAAAATCTATCAACCCGATCATCTGGATTGATCATGCTCGATGCCCTGACCCTCGACCAGATGCGCACCTTCGTGACGATCGCCGAAAGCGGCAGCTTCCGTGCCGCCGCCAGGAAGCTCTCGCGCGTGCAGTCGGGGGTGAGCGTTGCCATCGCCAACCTCGAGGCCCAGCTCGGCGTCGAACTGTTCGATCGTTCGGGGCACCGACCCGTCCTGACGGCCCAGGGCCGAGCGCTGCTCGGCAATGCGCGGGACATCATCGTGCGCGTCGATGCCTTGCGGGCGAAGGCGCGCGGCTATGCGGACGGGGTGGAAACCGAGCTCGCGGTCGCGGTCGACACGCTTTATCCGCTGCAGCAGGTCGGCCGGGCGATCTCGCGGATGCGCCAGGACTTCCCGTCCGTGTCCGTGCGGGTGCGGGTCGAGCCTCTCGGCGGCCCGCTCGACGCGCTGAGGCAGAAACGCTGCGCCCTGTCCGTCATGGTCGGCGAGGATTTCCGCGATCCCCGCATCCGCTTCGATGCGCTCTCGTCCATCACCCAGGTTGCCGTCGTCGCCGCGACGCATCCGCTCGCGGACGGAGAGCCCGGCCGCCCCCTGGAGGTGCTGGATCTTGCCGACCATCTCCAGATCGTGCTGTCGGACCCCTCCGCCATTTCGGAAGGGCGCGACTTCGGCGTGCTCTCGCCGCAGACCTGCCGGGTCAACACCCAGGACGCCAAGCACAGCCTGATCCTCGGCGGCGCCGGATGGGGGCGCCTGCCGTTCTGGCTGGTGGAGCGGGACATCGAGCAGGGCCGGCTGGCGCGGCTCAACATCGGCGCGCTGGGGCGCGGCGGCGAAACCGCGTCGGAGGCCTATGTCGCCCACCGGCTGGACGAGGCGATGGGCCCGGCGGCCCGCCGCCTTGCCGATCTGCTCATCGAACTGGATGGCGCCTGAAGCGCGTCAGGCCGCTCGCCCCGCACTGGCGAAGGCCGCGGCGAGAGCATCTCCCCCGCCATGCTTGGCGATGGCCGCCTCCAGCGCCTTTTCGTACTCGGGCCGGGCCGCCGTCAGATGCGCGCGGCCCTTGTCGGTCAGCACCGTGTAGACGCCGCGCTTGTCGTCCGGGCACAGGTCCCGAATGGTGAGGCCGCTGCGTTCGAGCCTCTCGACCATCCGCGAAACCGAGCTCTGGTTGAGTTGCAGATGGGCCGCGAGTTCCTGCATGCGCAGCTCGCTTTTCGGCGCCCTTTCGAGCGCCTCCAGCGCGCGGTAGTCCGACAGGCCGATGCCGTACTGGTCTTGCAGGATCCTGCCCAGCTCGGTCTCGACGGTCGCAACCGACTGGACCAGGCGGAGCCAGAGATCGCCTCTTGTGGACATGGCACTTCTCCCGGACGAAGGGTGACGGATCCAAAGCATGTATGCTCATGCAACAAGGCTTTCAAGCCTCGGCTCCGTGCCCCGGCCTACGTCTTGTCCGGCTTCGCGCCGAAGCTTGTGAAGGGCAGCAGGCTGTCGGCGACGGTGAGCTTGCTCGCCGCCGGCACGCGCCAGGTCAGCGGGTCCTGGGCGAACAGCCGATAGGTCCCGCGATAGTCGAAGCCGTGGGCTGCCGCCTCCTCGCGGTCGGCGGCAAAGAGCACCTGCGCGATGCCGGAATAGTGGGCGCTCATGTAGCACAGCGCGCAAGGTTCTCCGGAGGCGAGCAGCGTCGCCCCGTGCAGGTGGGTCGTGCCATGCCGCCGGCAGGCGTCGCGGATCGCCTCCACCTCGGCATGGGCCGTCGGATCGTGATGCTCCCGGACGCGGTTGACACCGCGCCCGAGAACCACGCCGTCCCGGTCGACGACAAGGGCCGTGAAGGGAATGCCGCCGTCGTGGACATGCTGCACGGAGAAGGCGACAGCCTCCTCCATGAGCTCGGTGAGGCGTGCGGGGGTCATGCCGCCTCGCCCTGCAGCTTGACGCTGTCGGCAAGCTTCAGCCAGACGACGCCGACGATGATCACCGCCAGCCAGAAAGTCTGGATCAGCGTCAGCGGCTGGTGGAGCAGGACGCTGCCGAAGCCCGCCGCGCCGACCGACCCGATGCCGGCCCAGACCGCATAGCCGATGCCCACGTCGATGGTCCGCAGGGCGGCGCTGAGGAAATACAGCGTCAGCAGGAAGAAGACGACGGCCGCCACCGACCAGCTCGGCACGGTGAAGGCCTGGCTGCCGCCGACGCTGAGCGCGTAGCCGACCTCGAAGACGCTGGCCAGCAGCAGCATGCCCCATGCCGCGCCGACGCTCTGGGTGTTCTTGTCGGTATCCATGATGTTCGGTTCCTTTGATCGGGAGGAAATGTTCGGGAACGGCTGCTGCGCCTTACGCGGCGCCGCTGAGGCGCAGGCCGACGACGCCGCCGATGACGAGGATCATGCCCAGCGCCTTCTTTGCGTTCAGCGTCTGGCCGAAGAACATCGCGCCGAGGATGACGATCCCGACCCCGGACACCGAGGTCCAGATGGCGTATCCGACGCCCACGTCGAAGGTGAGCAGCGCAAGGCTCAGGAAGAAGGTGGCGATGGCGCCGCTGACCAGCGTCGCGATGGTCCACCACAGGCGGGTGAAGCCCTTCGCGTTGCCGGCGCTGATTGCGACCGCGATCTCGAAGACGACGGCGATTCCAAGATAAAGCCAGCTCATTTCATGCATCCTTTGATGAGTGAGGAATGGTGTTTGGTGGGTTGGGGACGTGAGAGGCCGGTCAGAGCGGCAGGTTCACTTCACACCTCTCCATTTGCTTGCATGTGCATGCATTAACCTATCATCGATCTCGCTGTCAATATATATGCATGCGCAAGCATATTTTTTTGAGCATCCTTCCGGCGGGCCGGCCGCGCCCCGTGAAGCGCCGTGGGTACGCGCGGTGCGCGACTGGCGGCCGGGGCGCCAGCGCTTCGCGCCCCTTGCGTCAGACGTGACCGGGATCGCACCTATCGGGGATGCGTTGAAGTGAGGGAATTTTCATCGTCTTGATCACCGCAGGTGATCAGGCCTTGACGGCAAGAGCCGGCGCCCGACAGCGTGGCAGACTCAGAGCCTTTGTCTGAGCTCCCCGTCCTCGCCGAGAAATTCCAGGACCTTGCGCACCCGCGCCACGTCCTTCAGGTCCGGGTGGATCAGGATCCAGAGCGGAATTGCCAGTTCCTCGACCACCGGCCCGCAGCGGCGCAGGCCCTCGTCGGCATCGCCGAGATAGCAGGGCAGCACCGCCCGCCCCGCGCCGGCTCGCACCGCCGCGTGGATGCCGAGCGTCCCCTCGACTTCCATTGCCGCCTCACCGGCGCCCTGCCGGCGCAGCCAGCGCTCGTACTGGGCGTAGTTCATGGAGGCGGCCGGGCCGATCCACCGTAGCCCGGCATCGTCCTCCATATGCGCGGGCGCATACACCGCCTGCCGGATCGTGCCGAGATTGCGCCCGAACAGGTGCGGCTCCGGAGCGGTGGTCGGACGCACGGCGATATCCGCCTCGCGCCTTGCCAGATCGTGCAGGTCGTTCGACAGCCTGACCTCCAGCGAGATGGCCGGAGCCTCCTCACGAAACCGGGTAAGCGCACCCGCGATCAGCCCGGAAAACAGCGCATCGGTCGTCGTCAGGGTGACCAGTCCCTCCGCCCGGCGGTCGAGATCGGCAAGCTTGCGCTCGGTCGTGACGGCCAGCTCCTCGAAGGCCTTTGCCGCGGCCACGACCGCCTCCCCGGCCTTGGTCAGCGCGTATCCGTTGCGGTGTCGGTCGAACAGCCGCGTTCCCAGCCGTTCCTCTATCGCGTTGAGCCGGCGGAACAGCGTCGCATGGCTGCGCCCGGACTGGCGGCCGGCCAGCGTCAGCGACCCGGCGCGGGCGATCTCCAGCACCAGACGATAGTCGCTCCAGTCGAGCCGATCTTGCAAAACTGCAAACTCCGTCTGCGATATCGACCGCAACCCTATCATTTTCGCAAGGTAAGCTGAAGCGACCGTCCATTGTCAGAGGAAGCCCACATGCATGTTCGCATCATCCAGGCCCATCCCGATCCGGGATCCTTCAACGGCGCCCTGTCCCGCGCGGCCACACAGGCACTGACCCGCGACGGCCACACGGTCAGCCTTCAGGACCTCTACGCCTCGGCTTCGATCCGGTCGAAAAGGGCGCGCATTACACCAACAGGCAGGACAAGGTCGCTTTCGTCCCGCTCGCCGAGCAGCGCCACGCCTGGCAGAGCGGCAGCGTCCCGGCGGACGTCCTCACCGAGATTGCCGAGCTGGAGCGCGCCGACCTGCTCGTGCTGCAGTTTCCGCTGTGGTGGCACGGCCCGCCGGCAATGCTGAAGGGCTGGTTCGACCGGGTGTTCCTGAGCGGTGGCCTCTACACCAGCCGCGTGCGCTACGACGCCGGCTATTTCCGTGGCCGCCGCGCCCTGCTCAGCGTCACAACCGGCGCACCGGAAAGCGCTTTCGGGCCGGGCGCACGCGGCGGCGACTTCGCCACGATGCTCTGGCCGCTGCACTACTCCCTGCACTATCTCGGCTTCACGGTCCTGCCGCCCTTCACCGCCTGCGGGGTGCAGGGGCACGGCTATTCCTACGAGGACGAGAGCACCCAAAAACAGCGCCTAGGCTCGGTTCTTGAGGCCTGGGGAGCACATGTCGCAAGCGCGGAAATCCTCCCCGCGCTCCCCTTTCCCGGCTGGCAGGACTGGGACGCGGCCGGCCAGCCGCTGCGCACCGAGCACGCGGCGCGCGGCTGACGAGGCTTCCCCCCTTACCCGCCGAGGCTTGCGGCGACCACCAGGTCCGCGGCCGCCGGCGAGCAGGCGATGGGCGTGTCGTGCAGGATCGCCAGCCGGGTCAGCGCCATCAGGTCGACATCGCTGGTGTGGTGGCCGTGAGGATCGGCGAAGAAGATCACCGCGTCCAGCTCGCCGGTGGCGATCAACGCGCCGAGCTGCTGGTCGCCGCCATGCGAGCCGCGCTGCAGCCGCTGGATGGCAAGGCCGGGCACGGCGTCCAGCAGCATGGCGCCGGTGCCGCCGGTCGCCACCAGTTTCTGCCGGCGCAGCACCTCCGCATGCCGCCCGACCCAGGCGCGCAGATGCGCCTTGCGGGCATTGTGGGCGACCAGCGCGATACGGCGCGGCGCGGTGGAGCGGCGGCGCGCCTCCAGCGTCAGCGACAGGATCGCCCGCACCTGCGCGGCCAGGCCGCCTTCGGGGGCCGCGAACTGGCCCTTCAGCGCCGCCGTGCCGACGGTGAAGCCGGCCGCGCCCGCCTCCGCCACCTCGACGATGCGCGCCGCCCGGTCGATGCTGCCGGCCATGATCACCGGCTTGTCGCAGGCCGCACAGACGCTGCGCATCAGGGCCGGCACGTCGCCGGCGAAGCGATAGGCGAGCAGGTCCAGCCCGTGCACGCTCTCCAGATCGGCCAGCGCCCGGGCGCTCTCCGTGATGCTCTCGATGGTTCCCGCCAGCACGCTCGGATGGCCGATAATCTCGCCGGGAAACGGGTAGTAGCGGATCGGGTGCGCCTTCAACAGCGGGGCCACCTCGGCCGGCCGGGTGCCGCCGAGCAGGCAGTCGACCTCCAGCCCGATGGCCGCCCGCGCCGAGCGCAGCTCGCTCTGCGCGTCGAGGCTCACCACCTCCAGATAGACCCGCCCGCCGGCGGCGCGGATGTCGCGGGCGAGGCCCTGCAGCTCCTCGAAGGGCAGGCCCACATCCTTGAAGCCGATATGCCTTGCGCCGCCCGCCAGCACCTCGTCCAGCCGGCGGCGGGCATCGGGGACGGTGCTGTCGTCCTCCGTCAGCATGAAGATGAAATCGAAGGCCATCGGCGCGCCTGTCCCCTTGAGAGTGCGGCCGGCCCCTGCCGGGCGCCGGTGCTGTCGCTCCCGCGACTCCGCATGTCGCATTGAAGATATCGACGGGAGGCGGCTCAAACCAGTGTACTGAGAGCAGGCCCGCACGCGAGCCCTGTCCCCCGGAACGCGCAAACGGAGCGCCCGCGATGTCGCAGGAAGACGATCTCGATCTCAGGTCGCTGTCGGACGAGGAACTCGTCGAGCAGATGCATGACGATCTCTATGACGGCCTCAAGGACGAAATCGTCGAGGGCGTGGAGATCCTTCTGGAGCGCGGCTGGACGCCCTACGCCGTCCTCACCGAGGCCCTGGTGGAAGGCATGCGCATCGTCGGCGTCGACTTCCGCGACGGCATTCTCTTCGTGCCGGAAGTGCTGATGTCGGCCAATGCCATGAAGGCGGGCATGGGGCTGCTGCGCCCGCTGCTGGCCGAGACCGGCGCGCCGAAGGTCGGCAAGATGGTCATCGGCACCGTCAAGGGCGACATCCACGACATCGGCAAGAACCTCGTCTCGATGATGATGGAGGGCGCCGGCTTCGAGGTGATCGACATCGGCATCAACAACCCGGTTGAGAACTATCTGGCAGCCATCGAGGAGCACAAGCCGGACATTCTCGGAATGTCGGCCCTGCTGACCACCACCATGCCCTACATGAAAGTCGTCATCGACACGATGATCGAGAAGGGCATCCGCGACGACTACATCGTCATGGTCGGCGGTGCGCCGCTGAACGAGGAGTTCAGCCAGGCCATCGGCGCCGATGCCTACGGGCGCGACGCGGCCGTCACCGTGGAACTCGCCAAGGACCTGATCGCGCGCAAGCACAACCAGCTGGCGGCACGGGCGGGCTGAGCCATGCAGGCGGAGCTTCCGGGCGCGGGCGGAACCGGGACGGCACCAGCCGCCCCGCTCCTTGCCGGCGCGCCCGGCATCGCCCGCGAAAAGGTTCTGGTCATCGCCTGCGGCGCGCTCGCCCGGGAAATCCTCGCCATCATTGATGCCAACGGTCTCACCCATGTGGAGCTGCAATGCCTGCCGGCGCAGCTGCACAACCGCCCGGAAAAGATCCCGGCCGCCGTGCGCGCCGAGATCCGCAAGGCGAAGCGCGACCACACCCGCATTCTCGTCGGCTATGGCGATTGCGGCACCGGCGGCCTCCTCGACAAGGTTCTGGCCGAGGAAGGGGTGGAGCGGATCGAGGGCGCCCATTGCTACGCCTTCTTCGCCGGCCTCGACGTCTTCGACGCGGAAGCCGAGGCCGAGCCCGGCACCTTCTACCTCACCGATTTCCTCGCCCGCCATTTCGAGACGCTGGTGATCCGCCCGCTCGGGCTCGACACCTATCCCGAGCTGCGCGACGCCTATTTCGGCCACTACACCCGCCTGCTCTATCTGGAGCAGGCGGCGGATCCGGACATCGAGGAGCGCGCCCGCGCGGCAGCCGAGCGGCTCGGCCTTGCCTATGCCAAGCGGGTCACCGGCTACGGCCTGCTGGAAACCCGCCTCACCACCATTGGCACCTGACCCCGCGCGCCCCTCGCCGCTTTGCACGCATCTGTTGCATCCGCGTCCTTGCGCGCTGGCCAGCGCGTGCTAGAAGCGCTGTCCCGGCGGCACGGACGGGTCTGCGTGGCATGAGCCGCAGGACCGGTCCCTCATCCCTTCCAACGGGCCGGAAAGGGCCCAACCTCGCGACAGAGGACGACCTCCCGTGAGCAATTTTTTCGAAAGCCCCTTCAAGGGCAAGCTGCTGAGCGAGCAGGTGACCAACCCCAACATTTCGGTCGGCCGCTACAGCTACTACTCCGGCTATTACCACGGCCATTCCTTCGACGACTGCGCCCGCTACCTGATGCCCGACCGCGACGATGTCGACCGGCTGGTCATCGGCAGCTTCTGCTCCATCGGCACCGGCGCCTGCTTCATGATGGCGGGCAACCAGGGCCACCGGATGGACTGGATCTCCACCTTCCCGTTCTTCTTCATGTCCGAGGAGCCTGCCTTCGCCGATGCGGAGAGCGGCTACCGTCCGTCCGGCGACACGGTCGTCGGCAACGACGTGTGGATCGGCGCGGAAGCGATGATCATGCCCGGCATCCGCATCGGCCACGGCGCGATGATCGGCAGCCGAGCCGTCGTCACCAGGGATGTTCCCCCCTACACCATCGTCGCCGGCAATCCGGCGCGCGAGATCCGCAAGCGCTTCTCGGACGAGGAGATCGCCATGCTGCTCGAGATGGCATGGTGGGACTGGCCGATCGAGCGGATCGGCCAGGAGATGCGCACCCTGTGCTCGGGCGACATCGCCGGCCTGCATGCCCGCTGGAAGGCGGACCCGGACGGCACGGCCAAGGCCTGAGTCTCCGCGCATCGCACGCACCCTGCACACCGACAGCCACGCCCGCCGGGAGCGAAAGCCCCCGGCGGGCGTGTCGCTTTCGAGCGCCCGTCTGCCGCTTTCCTCGTGCCCGCCGAAACCCCGCGTTTCCGCGCGTCCCGCCGCTGTCGCTTTCTGACTTTCCGGTGTCGTCTGTGCACCGATGAGATGGCCGCCGAAGGCATCATGATGCTTGAAAGCGCGGGAACGAGAGGCGTTCCCGACCCGGTTTGCAGGGCTTTTCCGTGGCGCAGAAAACCATCGTCTACTGGCGTGACATCCCGGCCCAGGTGCTGGTCCGGGCCGGCCGCGCCAGCGCCCGCCGAGAGCTGCCCGAACGCTTCATCCAGGCTGTCGACCGCTGCGCCATGCGCGTCGGGGCGAAGGACAGCGATGCCTATCTGGCCGAGTGGCGGCGGGGCGATCCCGTCGCGGTCGGCGACGATCTCGAGGCCGAAGCGGAGGCGGCGCTTGCCGCGCTCGTCGAGGCCTATCCGCCGGAGCGGCTTGCGGCGCTTGTCGCAGCCGAAGGCTTTGATACGGCCGCCTCCCCCTCTCCCGACCACGCCAGCACGGGACCGGCGACATGACCGACCACCGCCTCAACGATTTCGGGCGCCTTGCCGCCTCCACGGAAATGTCGCCCCGCCAGGTGGTGGAGAAGCCGGAGCTGCTCCGTCTCGTCCCCGCCGGCACGCGGCTTTACCTCACCGATCTCGGCAATGTCGGGGAGGACGACATCGTCCGCGCCGCCCGCATGGTCGGCGATGCCGGTCTCGTCCCGGTGCCGCACATGGCCGCGCGCCGCTATCCCTCGCTCGTCGCCTTCGAGTACCGGCTGACCCGCCTCGTCGCCGAAGCCGGCGTCCGCGAGGTGCTGGCCATTGCCGGCGAGGCGCCGACGCCCGGCCCCCTCACCTCCTCCGTCGCGATGATCGAGACCGGGTTGTTCGACCGGCTCGGCATCACCCGCATCGCGGTCGCCGGCCACCCCGAAGGCGCGCCGGAGATCTCTCGCGAGACCATCCGCGCCTTCCTGATGCGCAAGCACGAGCTCGCCGCGCAGAGCGACGCGGAGTTCCACCTCGTCACCCAGTTCGGCTTCGATCCGCAGAAGGTCAGCCTCTGGCTCGACGAGATCGCCGCCTGGGGCAACCGCTTCCCCGTGCATATCGGCGTCGCCGGCCCGGCCAAGATGACCACGCTGTTGAAATACGCCGCCTTTGCCGGGGTGGAGAACTCGCTCTCCTTCCTGAAGAAGCGGGGCGGCGCCGTCGTCTCCATGCTGTCGGGCTACGATCCGGAGACCATGGTCGGCCCGCTGGAGCTGCGCATCCAGACCCAGCCCGAGACCCGGCTGCAGCAAATCCACGTCTTTCCCTTCGGCGGCCTGACCAAGACGGCCGACTGGCTCAGCGCCCGCGGGAGCTGGACGTTTCCCGCCGCTGGCACCGCGACTTACCCCGCAGAGGTAGCTCAATGACCCGTACCATCGTTGCCTCGGCCACCCGCGAGATCGTCATCGGCTTCGACCAGCCGTTCTGCGTGATCGGCGAGCGGATCAACCCGACGGGGCGCAAGAAGCTCGCCGCCGAGATGACCGCCGGCGACTTCTCGACCGTGGAGAAGGACGCGCTCGCGCAGGTCGCCGCCGGCGCCACCATGCTCGACGTCAATGCCGGCGTCACCGCCGTCAATCCCAACGAGACCGAGCCGCCGCTGCTGGTCAGGACGCTGGAGATCGTCCAGAGCCTCGTCGACGTGCCGCTGTCCATCGACAGTTCGGTGACCGCCGCCATCGAGGCGGGTCTCAAGGTCGCCAAGGGCCGCCCGCTGGTCAATTCGGTCACCGGCGAGGAGGAAAAGCTCGAGGCGATCCTGCCGCTCGTGAAGAAATACAACGTCCCGGTCGTCGCCATTTCCAACGACGAGACCGGCATTTCCGAAGACCCGGACGTGCGCTTTGCGGTGGCGAAGAAGATCGTCGAGCGCGCCGCCGACTACGGCATTCCCGCCCACGACATCGTCGTCGATCCGCTGGTCATGCCGATCGGCGCCATGGGCAGTGCCGGCCAGCAGGTCTTCCGCCTGCTCCGTCGGTTGCGCGAGGAGCTGAAGGTCAACACCACCTGCGGCCTCTCCAACATCTCCTTCGGCCTGCCCCACCGGCATGGCATCAATGCCGGCTTCATCCCGATGGTGATCGGCGCCGGCATGACCAGCGCCATCATGAATCCCTGCCGCCCGCAGGAGATGGAGGCGGTGCGCGCCGCCAACGTCCTGACCGGCAACGATCCCAACTGCTCCGACTGGATCATGACCTATCGCGACTACAAGCCGGGCGCGGAAGGCGGCCCGGCGGCCGCCCCCGCCTCGGCCTCCGGCGGATCGGGACGGCGCGGCGGACGCGAGGGACGACGGCGGGTCAGCGCTTGAACCAACGAGCGACAGCGAGGACGGGCAAGGCCATGAGCGAGACGCCCGAAACGGCGAAGGTTGTTTTCCAGCCGAGCGGCCGGCGGGGCACGTTCCCGCTCGGCACGCCGCTGCTGGATGCCGCGCGCGCGCTCGGCGTCTATGTGGAATCCGTGTGCGGCGGGCGCGGCATCTGCGGCCGCTGCCAGGTCTCCGTCTCCGAAGGCGCCTTCGCCAAGGAACAGATCGTCAGCACGGCGGACCATCTCGGCCCGGTGACCGACGCGGAGGCCCGTTACGTCTCCCTGCGCAGCCTGCCGGAAGGCCGGCGCCTGTCCTGTCAGGCGGCCATCCTCGGCGACATGGTGGTCGACGTGCCGATGGAGGCGCAGACCAACCGCCAGGTGGTGCGCAAGCGCGCCGAGAACGTCACCGTCGCGCCCGACAGCGCCATCCGCCTTGTGACCGTCGAGGTCAGCGAGCCGGACATGGAGCAGCCGCTCGGCGATGGCGACCGCCTGCTCGCC
>JACADM010000099.1_pt1 | contig 52073 bp, 54 predicted proteins | sample 7512371 | NCBI WGS metagenome assembly JACADM01 (sample SAMN14389041, study PRJNA612141) | algae metagenome | isolation source: non-axenic algae culture | place: India: Navi Mumbai | collected 2017-01
TTGAAGCTGACGATCCGGAAGCGCGTGAATTTTGAGTATGGTGAAATCCCTGAAAAACCTCAAGGTATTCTCTACCGAAAACAAAGCCATAGCCAGGGAAATGCAGTCGACGATGAATGATTACGTGAAGAAATCATCACTCGAAGAATTGATGCGTGTAAAAGACAAAGGATCGAATGTACGGTTTTATATCCGTCCGGGTAAAGATGAAGATCACGTGAGCGAATTGCTCATGTTCGTCTCGGACATGCAGGGTGTGGAAGTGGGAGGCTCCAAGATAGAAACGGTGCTGTTGTCGTTGACCGGTGATATAGATCTCAACAAGATCAGTATGCTCACCAAAAAATGAACCTGCCCTCCGAACTGGACGAGGCCGGTAATAAAAACAAATAAAACAGGGCCGATGGGAAGACCGGGTTTCCGGGTCTTCCCATTCCCTATCAAGAAAAAAGGACCTAAAAACCATAGATCAATGAGAATATCAAGAAAAAAATACAGGGGAGTATTGCTCGTTTTTTCCGTCGTTGTCCTGGGCGCGTGTTCCAATAAAGAATCGTTACAGCGCTATTATGTAGACAGTGCGGAGAAAGAAGGGTTTATCAATCTGGATATCCCGTCGAGTATGCTCGATATTTCGAAGGCAGACCTTACCGAAGCCCAGAGAGAAGCTTATCAATCGGTAAAAAAACAACGTTCTCGCTTTTTTTTTCCGGTCAAAGAAGATAACAAAGAATTTTCGAAACGGAAAAAAACAAAATCAATACGATCCTTTCCGGTAGTGATTTTGAAGAGCTCTTCCGGATGTCCGACAAAAACAAAAGGGCCGTACTCAAATACCTGGGAAATGAAAATGCCATAGATGAAGTGGTGTTTTTCGGTACCGATCCCGATCGGGGGTTTATCCTGGTGCGGATCCTCGGTGACGGTATGAACCCGGATAAAATGATGGAATTTGTAAAACTTATCGAAAAATCGGATATCGACGATGGGAAGCTGGGCGATCTGAAGAAACTTATCGGAGCTTGAAAAGGGGAGGTATGAAAGTTTCGTTATCTTATGCTAATGAGAGAGTATAAGATAATATATAAAAGAATAATAATACGGAAAAGCCACAATCTGATGATTCAATTGTGGCTTTTCCGGTTTTCGTAAAGTTGATCGTTATGGATCCAATCCGAAATAAACCATCACAGCCTGATAGTCTTTAAGATCCAGATCGGCAGGTGTGAGCCTGCGTAGGGCTTCCGAATTTACAGCTACAATTTTTAATTGATCAAAGGATATGTGTTTCCGAAAAACTCCCTGCTTGTGACTTTTTTTGTATAAATACTGAGATTTACGAGATTAGGATTTAAAGTGTCTTTGTGGTGCTCTCTATATATTTGGTAATCTTTGTCTGTTCTTACCCCCGGGATGGGATACCATTGGTCATCTCCTTCGGATTGTAAAAACCGGTATATATATATAATTGTTCCTCATCTGAATCCGCATCTGTTGAAGAAGGCAGGATAATTTGCAGGGTAAGGCTGTCTTTGAAATGTAACTCCCGGTAGTTATATAAAACCGCATCGCCATTTGTACTGATAACAGGGCCGGCAGTAACGTGGTTGTCATCATTGGAACAGGCTATGAAAAAAACATACTCAATATAAGAATTGTGGTATGTCGAATGTTTATTGTTTTCATTTTCAGTTAAGTTTAATTAATTCTGTGATATTAAAAGTTTTCTCTGTATCTTATAGGTATTGCAGTTGTATTATTGTTTTCATTGCTTTCGGATATTGATTTTTCATCATCGAGAACGATGAGTAAATAATAATTGCCGAATGCCTGATTATAATCGAAATCAGCTCCTAAAATATTCGTAGAAGTATCTTTTGAATTTCCCGCTGATATGGAACTGACGGAAAGGCTTTTGAATTTGAAATCATCGCTACTTAATTCGGTGTCATCGGAAAGGTAAATTCCTGTTTTTGATGAACCTGAATTTCCATCTCCCGCATTGTTATAACAATAAGTTGAAAATTAATACTTCCGCCGTTACGGGATATAATATGCCTGCCTGATCCGAGATTATTTAGAAACGGAGAACATCCGGAACATTCACTTGTTATTATGGTCCCGTTTTTATCCAGCACCAGATCCGGCTCTCCTTGGTCCTCGGGACAACCGTTATTGGAAGGTGGTCCGGGTTGGTTAGGGCACTCGTCCTGATTATCGGGAACGCCGTCTCCATCAGAATCCGGACCTGGACAGGTAATGGTAAAGGATAAAGAAAAAATATTACCATTAACGGCATCTTCATCCGAATCGTTAGTGGGGAAATCAAAAGCTTTAGTAACTTTATAATATTTTAAACCTTTACCAAAGCCCAGGTCTACCCGATATATATTACCTATGGGTAAAGGAGAGTCAATATTGACATTTATTTTATAAGATTGGACTCTGATATTATCACAATAATTGTTTTTAGCTTGCTGGAAAGTACCTCCTAATTCCGCAAATTCATGGTATTTATAATTGGTTTGAGCTACCCTTTTGAAATGAGAAAGAAAATAAAAATAAATAAGTAAACATTTTTTTTCATGATTAATGATTTGGGAATTCAACATTCTCAAATTAGGATAAAAATAAATAAGGTATATTTTTGTAAGTTTACTATTATGTTATGAAAATAAAAAGAGGATACCCCGACTTTTTGGGCATCCTCTTTTTATTTGGGCACGTACCTGGTTAGGGGTTAAGTGTTTTATTTTTAGAATTTTGTATTAATTTTCGAATACCCTCTTGAGAAATTATACCAAAATGTTAGAACTGGTAACTGTAACCTATTGAAAATTCTCTTCTCGGTGCACGAAACGAGAAGTTCTGGTTTTCGGCACGGAAGGACTCATACTGGCTTTCTCTATCATCGTCCAGTAAGTTATCTACTTTGATACTTATTTTAGAACGTTGATCTTTGCCAAACATCTTGGAAAAATTAAAGTTTAGGCTGTTAAAGGGCATGGTATACACGTCGGGGTTTAGTCCGGCAGAACCTACTACCTCCAGGGTTTTGCCTTGAACATTATAGAATAGCCCGCTTTCCAACCCAATTTCTTCACTTTTATAATTTAATCCGGCATTGATCAAATAGGGGGATTGCCCCTGAAGTTCCCTTGTATCATCAATAGTCTCACCTTCCTTACGAAAATTATTACGGCCTTCATATTCCTGAGGGGCCATATCAATTTTAGAGTCTATCAGGGAAACATTCAGGTTCAAGGATAGGTTTTTCAATCCCTCAGTAATAAAACCGAAATGTTTACGTGCTTCGAATTCTATACCAAAAACCTGTGCGGAAGGCGAATTTCGAGGAGTGAGATTGTTAGGAGCCGTATTGTTGTAGGCGACAATTTCTATCGGGTTTTTAAAATACTTATAAAATCCGCTAACAGCAAACATCTGAGCATCTTCCCCGAACAATTCCCAACGGAGATCGACATTGTCAATTTCGGTAGGTTCGAGATCCAGATTACCTATAAAACCAGTCCGGTGAGTAGATCGGCGATTTCCACCAGCGATTTTTCTTTAAAACTCGGGCGGGCGATCGTTCTGGAATAGGAACTACGGATATTCATATGATCATTTAGACTGTAAATAAGGTTTGCTGAGGGAAAAAGGTCCAGGTTGTCAAGAACTTTTTCATCATCCAGTTCTCTGGTCCCGTTATTATTTTGTCCTGTAAAGAAGTGTGTAAAGTACTCTCCCCGTAATCCGATAACAGCCCTGAGCTTTTCAAGAGGTTTAAATTCACCGGAAATGTACAATGCTGCCGTATTTTGACTTGCATTAAAAGTGTTTGCAGGTTGAAAATTTCCTCTTATGAATGATCCGGAGTTAGTTTGAGGAGTCCATATATGCTCCGGGGCCAGGATAGCGTTGGGATTTCCGTTGAAATCAACAGTATTAACTGCCCGAAATCCGATATCATAACTGTAAATACTATAGTCCCGTTGTTTATAGCTGTACAGGCCTCCGAATTTTAGCAGTGATTTTCTGTTGAACAGGGAAAAGTTTTTGGTAAAATCCAGTTTTCCTACAATATTATTTTCAACGAGATCTCTCCAGAGGCGTACAGGGTAACCGGCATCGGAACTTATGCTGTAAGTTCCGTCATTGTTAATAATAAAGGTAGTTAGCCTGGCGTCTTTGTCCTGAACACTGGCCCGGGTGGGGGCTACATTCCATTCGGTAGTGAATGAGGCATCTTTATTGGTGTGTTTACCGGAAAACAACAGACTGGTCACCGAGCGTTCCGTGTATTCCAGGTAATCTTTTACTACTTGTATGGAATTAGAAACTTGTGTGTCTTGATTGTAGATAGAGGCCTGGTTTTCTCCATTTTGAAGACGGAGGATATTAAAGCGATATTTAGATCTTTCTGTCTTATAAGATAATCCTGCTAATCCGGAAAGTAACACATTGTTTATGCCTAAATCACCAACTCTCCTGCGATCGTATCTCATTTCGTAATTATCAGATTCACTCCACTTTTGGTATACCCCTTGGTCAAAATTTTCATAGAAGGAAGTGGTGTTTTGTAGTCTATAGAGGCAATAAGCCCCAGTTTGTTATCATTACCTACATCAAACTGATTTCCGTAGCTAAAACTCAGACCGAAGTTGGGCATGGAGTTTTTCCGTTGTGCCGCCATTTGCGGATCAAAAGAGCGTGTAATCCCTTCCAGAGTACCGTTGTCGGATGGAGGAAGAGGAATGTTGGCAGTAGATGAAACGGGCAGTTTCCTGGTACCGTCATCAAACCCAGAAAGTCGGTGCCTCCGCCGTCATAGGTCAGGAAATTATCCTTAAAGTGCATGTCCGGGTTAAAACCTCCCGATACGGAAAGAGACATCTGCTTCGAAGTTGGGAAATCCTTGGTTACGATATTGACCATTCCTCCCGTAAAATCGGCCGGAAGTTCGGCGGCAGCTGATTTTTGTACGATCAGATTTTCCAGGATATTGGTGGGGAAAATATCCATTTGTACTGTGTTTTTGTCCGGATCCAGACCCGGGATATCCATACCGTTCAAGGTAGATTTGGTATAACGATCTCCCAAGCCACGTACGTATACGTATTTCCCTTCTTGTACGGATACTCCCGGAACCCGTTTTACTGCCGAGGCAATGTCACCGGCCCCGGTTTTTTTGATTCCTTCGGAAGAAAGTCCGTCCAGCAAAGTGACGGAATTCTTTTGGATACTGAGTACCGAAGCCTCGGTGTTTTTCCGGGTAGTGGTGGTGACTACTACTTCTTCTAAAGCCGTGGAAGACTGGTTGAGGGTAACGTTTAGTTCCACGGTTTCGCCGGAGGTTACCTTTACTCCTGTGATTGCTTTGGTTTCATAACCTATAAACGAAAAGATAACCGTATGAGTACCGGCTTCGACATCAAGGGAGTAAAGCCCGTCAAAATCGGAAGTGGTCCCGTTAGTGGTGCCCTTTATCACTACATTGGCAAAGGGCAGTACGTCATTAAACTCACCGTCCATTATTTTTCCGGTAACCGTACCCGATTGGGCAGATAAAAACTGGGTTATGGCGGAGATAACAACAACTGAAAAAAGTTTCTTTAACATCAGTCAAATGGTAATTTTAGTTTTTTTTAAATTAAGCAAAATGCCCAAGGGAAGAATACCCTTGGACATTTTGTACTGAAATATAGGATTTTGTATTCTGTGATTAGAACTCAACTCCCATTGCAGCGGCATAGGTCCAGTCGAATACAGAAGCATTTGCTCCACTTGTTGCGTCATCAGCTGCGTCAATAGCTTCAGCGTTGTTGTAAAATTTGGTGTCATCACCTGGCTCGAAATCACCTGCAAAAATATTTTCCCAGTTGACATTTTCCGGTAATACGATTTGCCAGTCCATAAATGTGATATTGTCATTGGCAAGTTCGGTAGCGGAGTCTGCTCCATTGATCTTCACGGTAGCTTCTGCTCCGAAACCATAGGCCAGTACGTTTTCCAGGTTTACCAGAAGACCGTCCCTCAGGTCCGCATAGCCACTGGTGGTCCCCGCGCCGATCAGGGTGATGTTTTTTAAGGTATGCGTCATGTCAGCACCTGTAGTTCCTTCAGGTCCGTCCATTTCGAGAGCGGTTCCGGATATGCTACTCATGATAACAATGCCGTTATCCATAGTTCCGGACCATCCCTGATCGGTATCAAAACCGTCATCGCCCTGAGCCCAAACCAAAGCATTGGTTACATTTACAGTACCACCGAACCACTCTATACCATCATCCTGGTTGGCTACTATTTCTACGTTTTCAATGGTAGTTCCTCGTCCGACTCCTCCGAGAGTAAGTCCGTTAATTTCATTATCCTGACCAATAGTGATTCCCCCGTGACGAATAGAAATGTATTTGATCACTCCAGAATTATCTTCGGGATCGGTACCTCCGTACTGACCAAAAGATTCAGATGCAGGAATACCCTCTATCTGAGCTGTTTCATTATCACCGGGAGCTGAGATCGGAGCTTTTCCCAGTACGATAACCCCTCCCCAAAGACCTACGTCATTCTGGTCGAGATAGTACCATATAATTCACCGGGTTGAATATTGTCTGATTCGGCAGTAAAGATAATGGGGTTATCTGCTGTACCTTCAGCCATCAATTTTCCTCCCTGATCCACAACCAATGCAGAAGCAAGAGATTCCTGGCCGGGCTTACCCTTTATAATGGTTCCAGGTTCAATAGTTAGTGTTACATCTTCACCAACAACTACTTTTCCTTCAAGAAAGTAAATTTTGTCGGCAGTCCATGTTTCGTCTTCTTCCAGAATACCACTTTTTGTTACTTCACTTCCTGCTTCACAAGGCTCACAAGATCCTCCGCAGTCAACTCCTGTCTCGTCTCCATTTTGAATACCGTCGGAACACGTTGCAGGTTGTGATGAAGAGTCATCGTCACCCGAACAGGCAACAGCAAACATGGCTGCAAGTACAATAATTGGTAAAAAATTGATTTTCTTCATTTTAATCAGGTTTAATTAATTTCTTTGCGTTTACTGAAATTATTTTACAGAACATTATCTGTTTTCATGTTCCGGGGCAAAGAAAGGAGGGCTTTGTAAAGATGATGTTACTTGGAAATTAAAAATATGTAAGCTCTATGTTACATTTATGTTATGAGATTAAAAGAATGTTAACCGCTTTGCTTTTTTAATATTATCTTTACTTTTGGCATGAAATAACACCACGAAAATTAACACGCAGATGAAAAAAAGAGACATCCGGATTTTATTGGTAGACGATGAACCGGATATACTGGAGATAGTCGGTTATAATCTTTCTTCGGAGGGGTATAACGTGTCTACGGCAGGGAATGGTATAGAAGCTATAGCCAAGGCCAAAAAAGAACGCCCTCACCTGGTAATCCTGGATGTGATGATGCCCGAAATGGATGGTATTGAGGCTTGTGAACAACTCCGTAAGATCCCGGAATTGTCCAGCACGATCATTACTTTTCTCACGGCCAGGGGAGAGGATTATTCGCAGGTAGCCGGTTTTGATGCCGGAGCGGACGATTATATCACCAAGCCCGTTAAACCCAAAGTCCTTGTCAGCAAGGTAAAGGCGTTGTTACGGCGTTTAAAAGATCAGCAGGAGCCCGAGGAAACCGTAGTTAAGGTAGGGGATATCACCATCAACAGGGATGAATACAAGATCGTACAGAAAGGAAATGAGATCATACTGCCCCGTAAAGAATTCGAACTGTTATCGCTGCTGGCTTCCAGGCCCGGAAAAGTCTTTAAACGGGAAGAGATTCTGGATAAAGTGTGGGGTAACGAAGTTATCGTAGGCGGGCGGACCATAGACGTTCATATCCGTAAGCTCCGTGAAAAAATAGGAGATGATCACTTCAATACCGTGAAAGGCGTCGGATATAAATTTGTATTATAAACTGCCGCTGAGAGCCTGTTCGACCACAGCATCATCCGGTCATTTCATTAGGAAACGGAACGATCGTGTACCCTGTACCAGGGTAAAAATAAAATAGATATAACAATGAGCGCTCCCCTTCAGGGGAGATGCCGGAGACAGCGGAGGATACTTTCTTTGTCCCGTATCTGCCACCTGTCTGCACGGAAATGCTCATTTTCAAAACTTTCCGTTTCTTTGTACGGAAGAAACGATCAACCCTGACAAATGCCGACCAAGTTAAAGAAATCTTATAAGTTTGCCCTGCGTTCTTCGCTGTATATTACCTTGGTTTCTACTGCGTTTATTGCACTTCTGCTCTATATCCCGGTGCTTTCCGGGGCGAGAGGAGGGAGTTACGGGCGGTTGTTGCTCATTTTTGCAGTGACCAATTTTTTCTTTTGTTTTTTTATCATTCAGTTCCGTGTAGAACGGTTTATTTACCGAAGGGTGAAAAAGATCTATGACGATGTGTCTTTGCTCGAATCTACTTCTTTTCATCAGCAACCCATAACCACAGACATGGCTACCCTGACCCGTGAAATTGAAAAGTTTGCACAGGGTAAAAAACTGGAAATAGAAAACCTTAAAGGTCCGGGAGACCTATCGTAAAGAATTTATCGGGAATGTTTCACACGAGCTGAAAACGCCTTTGTTTACGGTACAGGGGTATATTCTCACCCTGCTCGACGGAGGGATTAAGGACAAGGCAATCCGGAAAAAGTACCTGCAAAGAGCGGCCAAAGCGTGGAGCGGCTTATTTATATTGTTCGCGACCTGGATATGATTACCAAACTGGAAGTGGGCGATCTGCATCTCGATTACAGTACATTCAACATCGTTGAAGTCGTCGAAAATTCTTTTGATCTCCTGGAGATGAAAGCGGCGAAAAAGAACATTACCCTCACTTTCGATATGAACTATGAAGAACCCGTTATGGTCTATGCCGATAAGGAGCGGATCCAGCAGGTGGTGACCAACCTCGTGGTCAACTCTATCAAATATGGCAAACCGGACGGAACTACCGAAATAAGTATTGAGAACCTGATAAAAAATAAAGTTATTGTCAGGGTTACGGATAATGGTGAGGGGATCGAAAAACAGTACATCCCGAGGTTGTTCGAACGCTTCTTCCGAGTAGATAAAAGCGGAAGCCGTAAGGAAGGTGTTCGGGACTTGGCCTCTCTATCGTTAAACATATTATGGAGGCGCATAACGAAAAGATCTATGTGGAAAGTGTCTACGGTATAGGTTCTGAATTTTCCTTTACCCTGGAAAAGGAGGTTGAGCCTCCCCGGGCAGTAAAATAGTATCTCCGGCAGTTAGTCTCTTAAAGTACCTTGTTCTCCGTAGGCGAGAGAAAAATATCGAAAAGGTTGGTGAAATCTGTTTCATGAGGAGACCAATACGGAAGTCCTTTGTATTTTTCGATATCCGTCAGCATGTGAATGCCGAATTTTTTTTGTGTGGCATGCGGCACCATTCCTTTTTGTCCAGGCGTCTGGCCAGGTATTCCTGTTCGTACTGCCCGGGTGTAGGGATAAAAAAAGCTTTTTTTCCCAGTTTGGCCAGGTCCATAATAGTGGTGTAACCCGAACGGGACAGCACCATGGCACTTTGGTTGAGAGCATGCTCGAGTTCGTCCGATCTCATAAAATTATAAACCGTGAGATTATCTTTCTTTTCGACATGCTGTGTAGCTTCGATCTCTCCCCTTACAAAGAGAATGCTTCCCCGGAACCCTGCGATTTCCCGGATCAGTTTGTTTTCGAGCAGGGTACGTTGTGGTTCCGGACCGATAGAATGATGGCCAGGTCATAACGCAATTCCGTTTCTTTTTTTCGAGCCGGCTCAGCGGACCGATATACCGTACGGGAAGGCTGTTGTTTTTCAGGTGCCCGAGCTTTCCGCTGAGGTTGGGTTTGCCTTCCGCATCGGGTACCCAGCACTGGTCGAATTTGCGTATAAATTTCCGGTGAACGGAAGAACTGAGCCATGATGTACTCCGGTCAGGACGTTGAGTTGATGTGTGATAAAGACCGATGGGACGTGTTTGTGGTACACGCCCAGACGATTGTCGGAAATAATCCCCGAGATATTCCGCTCCCTGATAATTTTTTTGACCAGTTTCTTCTCTTTTGCAATCGCTTTGACCATTTTCGGCGAGTCCCGGATCATTTTCAGTTTAAAAAATTTGCCTTCTTTGGCATATTCTATCTGGTAGGAAGGGAGGTAAAGGCTTTCCAGCTCCGGGAATTCTTTTCTGAGCAATTCCAGGGCAATGCCGTCCGATGCGATGACAGGGCAAAAACCGTTTTTTAGCAGTGCCCGTATAATGGGAATACACCTGGTGGCATGTCCCAAACCCCAGTTGAGAGGAGCAACAAGTATCCGGTTGTTCATGATTACAAAATAAGGATTTCCCAAACAGATAAATATTTCCTTAATTTTGCCAAAAAATTAAATTATTGTTGTGGGCAGCAAAAACAAGCTAAAGCGATTCAGGGAGAACGAAACATTTTCCAATGTTATACAACCGGAGCGCGATGATGTGATCTCCGGGGGATTTCCGTTAAAAGGAACATGGCGATCCGGATTTTTTAAGAATGAAAACCCGATCGTCCTGGAACTCGGATGTGGTAAAGGAGAATATTCGGTAAATCTCGCACGGAGGTATCCCGGTAAAAATTTTATCGGGGTCGATATCAAGGGAGCCCGGTTCTGGAGAGGTGCCAAGACAGCGCTCGAAGAAGGTCTGGACAATGTAGCTTTTCTGCGCACACAGATAGAACTTATCGACCTGTTTTTTGACCGGGGAGAAGTGGACGAAATATGGATTACCTTCCCCGATCCGCAGATCAAGTACAAGAGGACAAAGCACCGGCTTACCAATGCGGAATTCCTGGGGAAGTATAAAACCGTACTCCGGGAAGGAGGTTTTGTACACCTGAAGACGGACAGTGAGTTTATGCACGGGTATACTCTGGACTTCTGCACGGGGCGGGATGTGAAGTGGTCTATGCGCATCACGACGTATATGGCAACGATTATACACCGGAGGAAGTTACCGCTATTCAGACTTTCTACGAAAAGCAGTATCTTGAGCAACAGAAACCGATAACGTATATTAAATTCCGCATCAATAACCTGCCGGAATAAATTTGTACGGGAGATATCCCGAAAAAACCGACCGATCTGAGATGACACATTCAGTGATTCTATTTTCGCCACATTTTCTGCAGCAGCCCTCGGGGTGATGTTACCCGGACTGGTGAATATGACAGCGGCAAAGACCAGTGCTCAGAAAGGCAAAACAAATGGTATGCTGTTTTCTCTGGGCGCTTCCCTTATTGTTATCGGACAGGCTTATATAGGGGTGCTTGCGTCCAAATACCTGTACCGTAACCCGCATATTATAGACCTCTTACTGAAGGTGGCGGTGGCCGTGTTTGCTTTTTTTGCTATCTACTTTTTTGTTACCGGTAAGCGGCGCAAAGAAAAAAAGATGCGTACCGTGTATGTGGTCAGCAAAAGAAAGAGTTTTTTCAAAGGCGTGCTGCTCTCTTCGGTTAATCTTTTGCCCATACCGTATTTTTGCGGACTCAATGCGGCATGGAATGTTTCCGGCTGGATCAAGTTTCAGCTTGCAGATATCCTTATCTTTATCATGGCCGCAGGGATGGGGACATTTGCTACCCTGTACATGTACGTTGCGTATTTCAATAAACTCGAGAACAAACCGGAAGGTTTACCAAGTATTCCGATTATATATTGAGCGGATTGATGCTCGTTCTGGTCATTATCACCCTGATCCGTATCTTTTACGGCAGGGCCGTTGCCTGATATATCCGCCTGAAAAAGCAGTGATGGAAGAAGAGAACTTTTTTGAAAAAGTATATGCCGTAGCCCGGAAATTTCTTTGGGCAGGGTAACGTCTTACGGAGCCATTGCCCGTTATCTCGGAGCCGCACGCTCTGCACGGATGGTCGGCTGGGCTATGAATGCCTGTAACGGAAGAGAGGACGTACCGGCACACCGGGTGGTCAACCGCAAAGGGGTGCTTACCGGCAAGCATCACTTCGAAGGGACTAACCTGATGCAGCAACTCCTGGAAAACGAAGGCGTGGAGGTAGAAGATAACCAGATCATAGATTTTGACATCCTGTTCTGGGACCCGTCGGACGAGTTGGATACGACGGAATAGCGGAGAAAAAAGGGAATGCCGTATGATAGGAGATCCCTATCCGCAGATTGAGTATTTCTATATAAAGGTTTTAAAATATGAAAGTGAAACCTTATCTTTGTAATTTAGAATGAATTTAATTTAGAATGAGTCTTTACTAATGAAGTTAGATAAAAAAGAAATAGTAAAAGCATTGGAAAAGATCACGGTGCCCGGAGAAGGTAAAAACATGGTGGAAAGCGGAGCTGTGACCAATGTAATGACTTTCGGAGATGAGGTCGTTGTCGATGTAACTATAAACAATCCGAGTTTGCAGGCCCGGAAGAAGACGGAGGTTGAAATCCTGAAGGCCATTCATAAAGAAGTCTATGAAAAAGCAAAAATAAAGGTCAACCTCAAGGTAGATGCCCCGGAAAAGAAACCCCAGATCAAGGGAAAATCGATTCCTGGGATCAAGAACGTCATCGCGGTAGCTTCCGGAAAAGGTGGCGTTGGGAAATCTACGGTTACGGTAAACCTCGCGGTTACCCTGGCCAGAATGGGGTTTCATGTTGGGTTGCTCGATGCGGATATTTACGGCCCCTCGGCCCCTATTATGCTCGATGTGGAGCGGGAAAGGCCATTGGCCATACAGGTAGACGGAAAATCCAAAATGAAGCCTGTGGAAAACTATGGGGTTAAGGTATTGTCTATCGGCTTTTTTACCCAGCCCGATCAGGCGGTAATATGGCGTGGGCCGATGGCTTCGAAAGCCCTTAACCAGATGATATTCGATGCCGCCTGGGGCGAACTCGATTTCCTTCTGGTAGACCTGCCTCCGGGAACAGGCGATATTCACCTGAGTATTATGCAGTCCCTTCCCGTTACCGGAGCCGTTGTGGTAAGTACGCCGCAAAATGTGGCTCTTGCCGATGCCAGGAAAGGTGTGGCGATGTTCCAGCAGGAAAGTATCAGTGTTCCTGTACTGGGGATCGTAGAAAATATGGCCTATTTTACCCCGGAAGAACTTCCGGAGCATAAATATTATATCTTCGGGAAAGAAGGAGCACGAAACCTGGCGGAAGACCTGGGAGTTCCTTTCCTCGGAGAGATCCCGCTGGTACAGAGTATCAGGGAAGCCGGAGACGTAGGGCGGCCTGCGGCATTGCAGACGGCTACTCCGCTGGAGGAAGCCTTTGAAGAACTCACGAAGAGTGTGGTGCAGGAGGTTGTGGATCGTAATGAAAATCTACCCCCGACCGAAGCGATCAAAATAACAACAATGGCCGGGTGCTCGGCGGCGAAAAAAGATAATACGTGGAGAGAAACCACTGAAGGCCGTTCCGCAGTACCATAAACTCAAAAAGATGACAAAAGAAGAATTAAAACTGAACGTAGAGAAAGCCCTGGACGAGATCCGTCCCTTTCTGAAAAGTGATGGCGGTGATATATCCCTGGTTTCCATTGATGACGGAAAACTTGTAAAAGTCCGTCTCGAAGGAGCCTGTACCGATTGTCACGTCAATCACATGACATTGAAAGCCGGGTAGAAACTACGATAAAAAAGTACGCTCCCCAGATCGAAAGGGTAATAGGCGTCAGTTAGGGCACTACGAGGTAATATACCGTTCTCTTTATGCTTGGGGTAAAGGGAAAACGCCGGTTATTACCCCTGTTTTCCCGGAAACCGGGAAAGAGTCTGGAAATCCTAATTTACTATACAATGATTAAAACAGATATACTGATTATCGGTGCCGGTCCTACGGGATTGTTTGCAGTTTTTGAAGCCGGATTATTAAAGCTGAAATGCCATATTATCGATGCGCTTCCGCAACCCGGCGGACAATTATCCGAAATTTACCCTAAGAAACCCATTTACGATATTCCCGGTTTTCCGGATGTTCTGGCAGGAGATCTTGTCGATAACCTGATGAACCAGATCAAATCGTTCGAACCCGGATTTACCCTGGGCGAACGAGCGGAAACCATTGAAACGCTCGACGATGGCAGCTTTATCGTAACAACCAATAAAGGTACCCGCCATCATGCACCCGTTATTGCCATTGCAGGTGGCCTGGGAAGCTTTGAACCTCGTAAACCCCCGTTGGAGAATATCGATTTCTATGAAGATCGCGGGGTGGCCTACTTTATAAAGAACCCGGAAGTATACCGCGATCAACGTGTGGTCATTGCCGGAGGAGGAGATTCGGCACTGGACTGGAGTATTTTTCTGGCCGATGTTGCTTCGGAAGTAACGCTGGTGCACCGCAGAAATGAATTCCGCGGAGCGCTCGATTCTGTCGAAAAGGTTCAGGAACTTAAAAAACTGGGGAAAATAAACCTGGTGACCCCTGCAGAAATAACCGCCCTGCACGGGACAGATAAACTCGAGGCCCTTTCTATTAACCGTAACGGAGAGACAGCATTTCTCGAAGCGGACCACTTTATTCCGCTGTTTGGTCTGGCTCCGAAACTCGGTCCTATCGCCGATTGGGGACTGGAAATTGAAAAGAATGCCATCAAGGTAAACAACGCACTGGATTACCAGACCAATATACCGGGTATATTTGCTATTGGGGATGTAAATACGTATCCCGGGAAGCTGAAACTTATTTTGTGCGGTTTCCACGAGGCCACACTGATGTGCCAAAGTGCCTACCAGATTGTTAATCCGGGGAAAAAATACGTAATGAAATATACCACGGTAAGTGGTGTGGACGGTTTTGACGGCAGTCGTAAAGAAGCTCCGAAAGCTGTTATAAAGGCTATTGAATAATAATCACAACTCATAACGAATACTACAACAAAGGAGGGGAAATACCCCTCCTTTGTTGTTCAGGCATTTAGGCGCAAGGCAATATCATTAAAGGACCTTTTGAGCTTATACCGATCGGAAATTCCGGTTTTATATACTATAGGTAGAAGGCGAGCGAGGCAACGGCCAAAGTTTTTACGCCCCCGGCACGTGCGAATAATGCCATTTAAAGGATTGTGTTGACCACCAACCCAGTCCTGTTAGCGGTAAACCCAACCCTGTTCGCAGTGAACACGACCCTGTTCGGTATTAACAGGGTTATGTTTATGGACAGTTTTTTGGGTTTTTAATCGGGATATCCCTATAGGCTTTCTTTTATGGACTTCTGTTGCCGGGAAGGGTGTAAAAAGGGTCATTATTTTATTGGAGCGATTACCATCCTTTTATTATACCCGGGAAAACCTTGTTTATACCTACCCTTACTTTTTGGCCGTAAGTATGATAGATTTCGGACAGTAGCACCATGGGGTTGATGAAACATCGTCCTGTAGCACCGTTTACTCTGATATCCTCAGTTTTTGGGACGGTATTTTTTTATACGATTTAAACTCTGTTTGATATTACCGGAGGTTCATTGTCGTTCCGGAAATTACTTCTGTGATTTGTGAAAAACGCTACATCTTATATTTTGGAGTTAGAGTCTTTAATGAGCTATAAGTAAAAACTTTCACGTATTGAACGTGTTTGTCCTGTCCATGAAATTAACCGGAAATAAACACCCTTTTTATTTTTATTAAATCTAAATAAATTTAAATTTGTGCCGCAATATTCACCTGTACGAAAGATCCATGCGGTTTATAGTATTACTTTTATTGGGTACCTGCCTGCCATTGTCGGCACAACAATATATCTCGGGAACGGTTTCCGATGCCGATACCGGGAATCTCATGGCGGGGGTAAACATTATAGACCTTGTTTCTGGGCAATGGACCATTTCCGGAGATGACGGTGCTTTTCCATAGAAACTTCAGCCCGACAATTTGAGCTCCATTTTCAGATCCTTGGAAAAGAGACTTATGTACTGGACAATGAGGGGGCGGATGGTCTTGATCTCATGAAGCTTTCCATTGTACTGAAAGACAAAAACCTGAGACTCGATGAAGTGGAGGTAACAGGAGTACGGAAAAGGGACCGGGCAGGCTCTTCCATCCTTTTCGACAAATATGCCATCAGCCAGGTACAGGCCTTCAGTCTTGCAGAAATATTACAACAATTACCGGGCAGTGAAATAAGACCTTCCGTACTGAACGAGCCCCAGACCATTTCTCTTCGAACGGCCATGGCAAAGAAAAACAATGCCTTTGGTGTTTCTTACGTCCTGGATGGTATGCAGCTTTCCAACGATGAGAATATGCAGATATATAATACAAAGGCATCCGGGGTAACAACTTATGATAATGTGAATACGGGTTATGATCTCCGGAGTATCCCGGCTTCCAACATCGAAAGTGTGGAAGTCATTGCCGGGATCCCTGATGCAAAGTACGGTAATCTTACCAGCGGCATCATTAAAATAGACCGTAGAGCAGGGGTTTCTCCTTATAGGGTTTCGGCAAACATACGACAGGGGAAAACTTCCGTAAGTATAGATAAGGGGCTGCGGCTGGACGACCGTAACACGCTAAGCCTTTCTGCCGATTACCTGAACTCCAATGCCGATCCGCGGAATAGCCTGGAGCAATTTGATCGCATTACAACCGGCCTGATCTGGAGTACTGTCAACCAGAAGCAGGTTTTTAAGAATACACTATCCGTAACCCTTCGCAAGAACCTGGACGACATGAATTATGATAAGGATAATAACGATGGCGGCCAGGTGGCCAAATACAAAAAGGAAACAGGTATCTTACTGAGTAACCGTGCCAAATGGGCTTTACAGTCCCGATGGATGGATAATCTGGGGTTTCAGGCAGGAATTTCCTACGCTTCACAGGAATCCTATGATCAGCAGTTTGTGAATAACGGGGGTAAGGTGGTCCCCCTGGCTATGGAAACCGCATTACAACCCGGGGCCTACACTCCGGTGGCCTATCTCATGAAAAAGCAGGTTTTCGGTAAACCCCTCAATGTATCAGCGCGGCTGGACATTGACAAATATATCAATACCGGCGGCTGGGGACACAGCATAAGTTACGGTGCCGATTTCAGCCTAAGCGATAATCTCGGCCGGGGAAGGATATACGATCCCTCTTCAGCTAATGCCCAGGTAGTGCTCAGCGGACAATCAACCGGTGATGAAGGGGTCCGCCCGCTTGATTTTAACAAATACGTACAGTCTCAGAAGAGGTACGGCGTCTATTTTCAGGATAATATACGATATACGTTTGCCAATGACAGAAAGCTATACGCCAATATCGGGATGCGTTATGACAACCAGAGCGGATATTCCGGTTTCAGTCCGCGTGTCAACCTGGGCTATGAGCTCTCCGATAAGGTGAAAGTGCGTTTCGGTACCGGTTTTGCCTCCAAAGCGCCATCGCTCTCCAACCTCTTTCCGGGGGATAAGTATTTTGATTACGTCATGGCCGATTTCCGAACCAATTACTATTCCTATAACCTGGTACAGACCTTTGTAAAGAAAATAGATAAACAAGAACTGAAACCTTCCAAATCCTGGAAATTCGAAGTCGGAGCAGACATCAGTACGGCAATAGGAAATATCAGTCTTACCTCTTATTATAACAGGAGCTACGACGGTTTTATAGCAGTAGATGTCCGTGAACTCCGTCAACTTCCCCGGCTCGAATTTGATTTTCCCGAAGAGCACGGTGCCCCCACATATACGATTAGCGGTTATGATCCTACTATTATCAAGCACAGTCTGTCCGTGAATTCCAGTGTTGCACGGGATTTCGGACTGGAATTTATGATGCATCTCAAAAGATCAGGGCGATTAATACGTCATTCGCATTTTCCGGGGCCTATACCTTCAGTGATTCGTCTAACGGGGTTGATCTCGTGGAAAAGACTGATGATCCCCTCGAAAAAGAATACCTCTACGGATATTACCATAAGGCTAATGACAAGTTTGATGCCCTGAGGTTACGCCTGACCGCGACCCATCATATTCCGGATATAGGGCTGTTGATTTCCCTGACTGCCGAACAGTTTACCCGGACCACCAGTTATGCTGTGCTCAGGGATAATCGTCCTTTTGCTTACGCCAATGCTAATCTCGAATATTTCGAGATCCCCGAGGCAGAGCGGGATAACCAGAAGTACAGTCCGTTGTGGAAGGATACGTCGGCCACACAAGACCGGACCTACCCGGCATATCACAATTTTCACCTGAGAGTTACCAAGGAAATGCTCAACGGGCTCAGTCTGTCCTTTTACGCATATAATTTTCTGAATTACAGGCCTTACGTTAAAATACTTGATGCATATAGTATCAGGAATCAGAAAGTGTCATTCGGCGGTAACGTAAAATTTGTTTTTTAACCTGATTAATAACCAATGAAATAAATATCAATATGAGAAAAACCATTATGTACACGCTGTTTTTCAGCCTCTTGCTGAGTTGTAGCAATGACGATGATAATTTTGTCAGCGTCATGTCATATGAGATCCGGGTAAACTATGATGAAACTTACGGAGGCGAAGGTGCTGCCGGCGCAAAGGTTACCTTTCTTAACCTTGAGGACGGCAGGAGTTATGCGAGTACTACCGGAGATTCCGGTCTGGCTACCGTGGATATTGTGCCCGGAAATTATAACCTGACGGCGTCGCTTACGATGAGCAAGGAAGATTTCGAGACCTTTACGGGACAGGGGGTAGAAGGGGATGTACAATTTAATGCTTCCCTGCAAAATATAGCTATTACTGCAGAGCAGAACGAAAGTGCCGTACTTCGTTTGGTGACGGGGACTATCGGTAACCTGTTGCTGAAACAGATTTATTACGCTGGCTCGGATACCAAGCTGGGGGCCATATACAGGGACCAGTTTTTTGAGATCCACAATAACTCCAACGATACCTCTACCTGGACGGCCTGTGCTTTGCGCAGCTTTTCGGTTCGGCCAGTACGCCCTCCTCACTTCAATCATATCACCTGCCGAACGGGCAATTGGACTGGAGCAAATCAGTAGGGCAGTCCAAAGGAGATAAATCCAATACCGACTATGTGTATGCCGATGAAGTGATACGCATTCCCGGTACCGGGAACGAGTACCCACTGGCTCCCGGCAAAAGTGCTATAGTAGCAGGCACTGCTGTGAATCATAAAGCACCCTTAACTATTGTAGATGATGAGGGAGAGGAAAAAGTCTACCAGGTGGAAAATCCTGATCTGACTGTTGATCTGAGCGGGGCGCCTTTTGAGGTATATTTCCGTGATTACCTGGTCGAGAACGGAGGAAGTTTCCTGGATTCGGATATCGATAACCCAAATTCGGTCAATGTGGAAGTGGCCTTTAAGTCCTATTCCGGCAAAGATCTGATACTCGATGCCAATGGCCGGGATGCTTTTGCCCTGTTTTATGGGGATGACGAGATCATTTCTTCCTGGGACCGCCTGACCGGCCCGGATAAACCCATAGATGATATAGAAGATAAGACTACCAGGTACCTGCAGGTTCCCGTATCGGTACTGATCGATGCCGTAGAGGTGCAGCAGTCAGATCCCGCACGACAAAAGCCCAAGCGCTTGCCCGATGTTGCCGATGCCGGGGAGATCTCGGTGCCGAAGGGCCGTTACTCTTCACAATCCGTAATACGCAAACAGGCCAGGGTCATCGGTGATCGGGTGATCTATCAGGATACCAACAATTCCTCCGAGGACTTCGAGGTACTCGACCATCCCCTTGTAGAGATCGATTAAATAAAACAGGAATGATGAAGAAGCAGTATATTCTCCTGGCCATAATCTTGGCGCTGACGCTGCCCGGGCTTTATGCCCAGGACAGAAAAACACCCGGTACGGCCCATGACAATGTGTTTTATCCGGAAGTATACGAAGTTTATAAAAATATAGGGGTACAAATGAAATACGTACCGGTAGGGGATTATACGGCTTCTTCATTGTATTACCGGAATACGGCGGGAGATCTGCGGCAGGGACAGGAGGCGGAAAGCGTGCAGCATGTAGGTATCAGTACCCGGGGATTGTACCGGGGGAAAAAATTATGTTTTTCGGAGGGATAGATATCCGCAAGGAGTATATGGACGACCAGGGATGGGGATTGTCGTACGGTGGACTCAGGGACGGGGTTATGGAAGACCCGCATTATCTTGCGGTGGCCAGGCCGGCCAACTGGAGCAACCAGTATTACGAACTGGGGGGAGGATTTACACTGCCTGTTATTGCCGACAGGCTGGACGTTTCCCTCGAAGCAGAATACGATGCCTTTAACAAATACCGTACGGATCTCGACCCACGAACGGAAGTGACGTATAACCGCCTGCACTTCAAAACCACCGTCGGATATACTTTTCTGGAAAAACATCAGCTGAGCGCCGGGGGAGCCCTGGGGTATTTTCATGTGAGCAACAGCGCCAAATTCAATAATAACGGGGCTAATATCCCCTATAATTACGACCGTTATATCCGTTGGGTCACCGGCTATGGAACTATGGCTAACAGTGCATCCCATGCAATCAAACGGCGCAACACGCACTGGTCGGTAGTTGCAGGGTATAGTTATCAGGATACAGGATGGCGCCTGCTCTGTCAGTTTCGCTATTCCGGGTTCCGTACCGATACATTCAAGGATAATAGTGACGATCGTTACGCGAGCGAGAACATTTATGGGATATATCATACCGATGAGATGGAAAATAATCTGATGCTGCTCCGTTTTCCGGATCAGGACAGGGCTTTTAAGGTACATCTTTCCGGTATACGGCGACAAGGAGATAATTTTCTGACGGCAAAGGACGGAAAGAATTATACTATGGAACAGACAAAGCTGGGCCTCGGAGCTTCCCTGATACGATACCGGGATACACGCATCCGCTACGATACGGGGATGACATTGACGTATCTCGGGGTTCAACAGCAGGATCGATTATCGCAAACTGCTACCGATAATTCCTCGCTGCATGCACAACTTTATTTTTAAAGGACTATATATTGAATAACAGTATGATACTGACGCCCGGAATAAAAGGAGGTTATCGTCATACGCTGGACAATATGCTGGCCAACGGCTCCGCATCCTACCTCGGGCACATAACGGAAAGTGATTATGCCGGGCTCGCATTAAAGCGGTTTTATGAAGATGTGGTGTATCACGATCATGAAATTTGGTCTCAAAATGTATGGCTGGCCGGGGCAGGTGTTGACCTTCGGTTTAGGAAGATCAGGAATTTCGATCTCACGCTCAGGATCAGGACCGAAGTACAGCAGGCTGTACAAACCGGTATGCAACGCTGGACTACAGGGATAGCTGTAGTGTTGGATTATTAGTAGATACGTCGGGGAATTCCGAATATAAACCCTCCCCGGAACAAACGGTATCATCGAAAAACCGGAGGGCTTTAATGTTTCTCCGGGGATAAACGGTAAATAATAAAAACAATACTATTGAAAAAGCTGCTTACCACCATCATTTTGTGTATGGTCATTATTGTAATTGTATCGTTCCGGTCTACGGCGGTTCAGAGTTCGTATTACACCCTTCCGGAGCTCAGGGAGCGTTACGGAAGCGGCGATACTTCGCGTTGGCCGGAGGCTTTTCTCGATAGTAGTGTGGCAGCCGGTTTTAAAGAAATAGGAGTGCTTCCGGAAATGAAGTTCCCGGAAGATAATCCGTATTCCGATGCGAAAAAAGAACTCGGAAAAATGCTCTTTTTCGATCCCCGTCTTTCCGGTTCCGGTCAGATCGCCTGTGCTTCCTGTCACGATTCCGAACTGGGATGGGGAGACGGACGCAGGCTTTCTTACGGGCATGACCGGCAGTTAGGCAAGAGAAATTCCATGACCTTGCTGAATGTAGGGTATGCCGACAACCTGTTCTGGGATGGAAGAGCGGCATCACTGGAAGAACAGGTTGATTTTCCGTTGACAGACACACTCGAAATGCATTCCGATCATAAGATCGCCGTTGGAAATATCCGAAGGATAGCCGGATACCGAATAGAATTTTTCAAAGCTTTCGGTGATACGATGGTATCTTTTGACAGGATAAGGAAGGCCCTGGCTACCTTTGAGAGGACCATAGTGAGCGGAACAAGCCGTTTCGACCTGTTTGTCCAGGGCGATACCTCCCGGCTTTCGGACCGCGAAGTACTGGGGCTGCACTTATTCCGTACCAAGGCGAGATGTATCAATTGTCATAATACTCCGCTGTTTTCCGATAACAAATTTCACAATACCGGACTTACGTATTACGGTCGTAAATATGAAGATCTGGGCCGGTATGAACATACGGGCAAAAAGGAAGATGTAGGCAGGTTCCGTACGGTAACTTTAAGGGAAATCGCCCGCACCGCTCCCTATATGCACAACGGGATCTTCCCGCATCTGAGGGGGATAATCAACCTGTATAATGCCGGAATGCCGCGTCCCGCACGGAAACCCCATCAACAAAACGACTCCCTTTTCCTGAGACCTCACCGCTGTTAAAAAAACTGGATCTGACCGATAAGGAAAAAATAGCATTACAGGCGTTTTTGCTTACGCTTACCTCACGGAGCAGGAGGGAAGATCCTCCGCTGTTGCCGCAATAGGATTTCTATGATGTCCATAAGCAACAACATACTTCTTTGGCCGTTGCAAGGCCACACGTAAAACCGGTAAAAGGGCCCGGACACACGGGGCCCAATCGCCGTTTTATATGGTAGTAATGAGATATGGGGCCTATCCAAGTACTACAAAAGCTGCATTTGACATGTGAATACCGAAATATAAAAAAGAGAAAGAATAATACGGTTCTTTCTCTTTTTGTCTTGTAATCGATTGAAATTTTGTTTTCTGCTCTCCTTTATTTTCTTGTAAAACTGTATATTTTTTGCTACAATTCTATGTTTTTAATATTTTAACGTGTTAAAATTGTTATAATTGATAAAATATATATATTTTAGTGCAATCGATTACAAGATTTTGATCATTTACCAACTAATTTCTTTATTATAATGGACTTTAAACTACTTTTCACGATTCCCGTAAAAATGCTGTGGGCTTTTTTCGTGTTCGGACTCTTCTTGATGTCGCCGGCACTTTATGCCCAGGAAAAGCAGATTACGGGTACGATCACCGATCAGCAAGGCGTGCCATTACCAGGAGTAAATATCCTGGTGAAAGGTACGGCCAACGGAACCCAGACCGATTTTGACGGTAATTATGCGATTAATGCGGCCCCCGGACAGGTATTGGTATTTACCTATATCGGTTTGAAGAAAGAAGAACGGACCGTAGGGAATGCCAATACTTTAGACCTTAAAATGAGTGAGGATGCCGAAGCCCTGGACGAGGTAGTGGTCATCGGTTACGGAGCTGTAAAGAAATCCGATCTTACCGGGGCCGTAGCCTCTGTGAAAGAACGCGACCTGACGTCTATACCGGTTACCAATGCCCTCGAAACCATGCAGGGAAAGGTCCCCGGGGTAGATCTGACCAAATCGAGCGGACAGGCCGGAGCAGGACTTAATTTCTCCATTCGGGGAAACCGCTCCCTAAATGCCGATAATGGTCCTCTTGTCGTGGTAGACGGCATGATTTACGGGTCTACACTCGATGTTAACCCCAACGATATCGCATCGGTAGAAATTCTCAAAGATGCTCGGCAACGGCTATTTACGGTACGTTGGGAGCAAACGGGGTAGTGCTTATTACGACCAAAAGAGGACGCTCCGGCAAAAGTAAAGTCTCTTTCAACAGTTATTACAGTGTACAGAGCCTCGGGGGATATGCCGATATTATGAACGGACCCGAATGGGTGCAACTGCGAAGAGAATCGAGAAGGACCGTGGGCGAGTGGAGCAGTCCGGCAGACGATGCCAATATTTTCAACCCGACACAGCTGGAGAATTTTCAGCAAGGTATCTGGACCGACTGGGCAGACCAGTTGCTCGGTACCGGGAGCCAGCAAAACCACCAGGTGAGTGTTTCCGGAGGCTCCGAAAAGACTACATATTATTTTCCATGGAATATTTTCGGGAGGAAGGACTGCTGGAGAACGACAACCTGGACCGTTATAGCGGACGTCTTACGGTAGACCATAAAGTACTCGATAACCTGAAGCTTTCTACCAATATCATGTATACCATGAAAGACCACGACCGCAGAAGGGATCCGCTTAATCAGGCTAACAAGATGAGCCCGCTCGGCAGGCCCTATGACGACCAGGGAGACCTTATTACTTTTCCTGTCGGGGACAGTTCTACACTCAACCCGCTGGTCGACCAGTTACCCGGCAACTACAAGGATAACGAAGACAACAAGCGATTCTTCGGAAATATCAGTCTGGACTGGACACCTTTGGAAAATCTTACGTTTACGTCCCGTCTCGGTGTGGATCACATGAATTTTCGCAGAGGGGTATTTTCCGCGACCAATACGCTCGAAGTAGGTGCGGATGGTCTGTCACTGGCCAGTGCCGAGAACGGAACTTTCAACCGCACCACCTGGGAAAACTTTGCCAATTATACCTATACCACAGGAAAACACGAGATTTCCGGATTGCTGGGGACCAGTATCTGGAAAACCACGGAAGAAAATTACAGGGCCGAAGGAAGAGACCTGGCCTCGGCGACCATGTTGTTTCATAATCTGGGCGGGTTACAGACCCAGATCCGTGTAAACAGCAGCCTGGAAGAAAAGCAACTGGCTTCTTTTTTCGGTAGGGTCAATTATAAATATGCAGATAAATACCTCGTTACCCTGTTAATGCGGGCAGACGGTTCTTCCGTACTGGCCCCGGGCAACAAGTGGGGATATTTTCCTTCTGCCGCCTTATCGTGGGTACTTCAAGAGGAGAATTTCCTGAAAGACAGCCAGACCGTATCACAGCTAAAGGCACGGGTAAGTTACGGAATATCCGGGAACAGTGCGGTATCACCTTACCAGACCCTGGGAAGTCTCTCCAAAAGTACGTATGCGTATGATCGCGGAACAGATGAAACCCCGGCATTCGGATATTACCCCTCACTCATAGCTTCTAATAACCTGAGCTGGGAAACCACGGCAACGACCAACCTCGGACTCGATTTCGGATTTTTTAACAACCGCATATCCGGGTCACTCGATCTGTACCAGCAAAATACGAGCGACCTCTTGATGCAAAGGGCATTACCTACATCTTCCGGTTTAGCACAGCATGGGATAATATAGGTAAAACACGCAACAGGGGACTCGAACTGTATGTCAATACCCGGAATATTGTTTCACAGGACAACGGTTTCGGCTGGAGTTCGGATATTACCTTTACGACAAACAAGGAGGAAATACGGGAACTTCCCGAGGGCGACCGTGACCTGGCCAATGGCTGGTTTGTCGGACAACCGATATCCTCTTTTTACGATTATGAGAAATTGGGGATCTGGCAACTCGACGAAGCCGACCAGGCTGCGTCATACGGACAGGAACCCGGAGATATCAAAGTCAGGGACCAGGACGGCGACGGGGTGATCACTCCCGAAGACAGGGTTATCATAGGAAGTACCGTGCCCGATTTTACCCTTGGTTTTAACAACAGGTTCAGCTACAGAGGTCTGGAACTAAATGTATTCGTATATGCAAGGCAGGGGCAGACCATTATCAGTGAGGCCGCAGGCTCTTATAAAGTAGATGCTCTCGAAAACGGTCCCAAAGTGGATTACTGGACCCGGAAAACCCTACCAACGCCTATCCGCGTCCGGATGCGGGAACCAGCAGGGCCAGTACACAGTATTATTCCACCCTGCAATATGTAGACGGTTCTTTTGTGAAGATCAGGGATATCACCCTGGCCTATAACTTTCCGCAGTCACTGACCGAGTATCTGAAAATAAGCAAACTCCGTTGTTATGCTACCGCCAAGAATTATTTTGTATTTAGTGATATAGACCCTTATGATCCCGAGAGAGGCGGAAATCTCAGTTTCCCGATGACAAGACAATTGGTATTCGGGATCAATCTGGAATTATAACAAACCACCAAAAGCCGAAAAAAATGAAGATCAAAATAAAAATTATAGTATGCGCGCTCCTTGCCGGGGTATTCGCTTCCTGCGAAAGCTTCCTGGAAGAGGACAATAAGTCGGGCCTTACGGCAGATGCCTATTATGCTACCCTGGAAGGTATAGAAGCGCTGGTAAATTCCTGTTATACCCCGATGAGATTCTGGTACGGTAAGGAAAACGGAATAGCCCTGACCGAAACCGGAACCGACATTTTTACCCGGGGGAACGGTATGGAAAACCCGCCGGTAGCCTTGTATAATTCCGATTTGTCGGGTGCCAATGATCCCATAGAGTTTTACTGGACCCGTTTCTACTCGGCATTGAATACCTGCAATGCGGCAGTAGAACGTATACCGGATTCCCCGCTTGCGGAAAATCTGAAACCTGTGAGAGAAGGAGAAGCCCGGTTTCTTCGTGCATTTTACCTGTGGCATATCGTAGAGACCTGGGGCGATGTACATCTTTTTACCGAAGAAGTAAAGAGCATACAGGAAACCGCGACCCGTACGCCGATAGCACAGTTTTATGACCAGATATTCGAGGATCTCGAATTTGCCGTAAACAACCTGCCGCCTTCCTCGCAAGATTACGGAAGGGCAAACAAGGCTGCGGCAGAAGCCTTCCTGGCCAGGATGTACCTGACCCGGGAGAAGATGCCCTTGCCTCCCGGCATGCCAGGAACGTGATCAGTGATTACGGCTTTTCCCTGGTGGACAATTATGCGGATCTTTGGGATATCGACAATGTCAGAAATCCGGAGATCGTATGGCTGGTAAACTTTACGGCCGACCTGGTGCTGAACCTGGAACTGGAGACTCCCGATGATGGTGATGATGATGATGATGATGAAATCTTGCTCCGGGACGGGGGCAATAACTCCCACCTGTTTTTCCTGATGACCTACGACCAGTTGCCCGGAATGAAGCGCGATATACAGAACGGGCGTCCTTTTGCCAGGTTTATGCCTACGGCACACCTGCTCGACCTGTTTGACGAAAATATGGACTCGCGTTTCGATGCGACCTTTCAGCGGGTATGGTACTGTAATAATGCAGACAATGCCCCGGAAGGGATGCAAGTGGGAGATACGGCGATATACGCTACCAAATACACGATCCCGCAGGCGGAAAAGGACAGTAAGACCTATACGGTTATCGACAGGAGCCGGACCTATGACGACAATGATGCCCCCCGGGTGAGGGACCGGTATGTCTCACTGAAAAAGTTTCTCGATCCTTCGAGGCAAACCATATCTCAGCAGCAGGGAAAGAGAGATGCCTTTGTTATCCGTCTTGCCGAAATGTACCTGATTGTGGCCGAGGCCGAATTAAACCTGGGCAATATGGGCGATGCTACGGAATATTTTAATGAAGTCCGGAGAAGGGCCGCATTACCGGGACACGAAGACGATATGGAGATTGCAGAAGGCGCGCTCGATATCGATATGATACTCGATGAAAGGGCGAGAGAATTTGCCGGGGAGCAACTCCGCTGGTTCGATCTGAAGCGCACAGATAAACTCGTGGAGCGTGTAAGGGCCTGGAACCCCGATGCATCCCCCAATATTCAGTCTTACCACCGGTTAAGACCCATACCGCAGGCACAACTGGATGCGGTAACCAATAAAAGTGAATTTCAGCAAAATGACGGTTACACGAGATAAGGTGTTTCCATAAAAATAGAGTTTAGTGTTGAATCGGAGTCCGGTTAGTGTGTGATGTAACGGGCTCCTTTTTCCGGAAAAAAATATTGACTATGAAAAAAAAGAGCATATATATGGCTTTGTCTTTTCTGGCACTTGTTGCCTGCAAAGACAGTGAAAAAAAAGAAAAGGCTGTAATAACTACGCCTGCCGGGGAGGTATCGGCACCTTCCGGAAAGGTGTATGCCGAGATATCCGTAAAAGAAGGCGGGACCTGGCAGGACGGTCCGCGTGACCATAAGGAATATACGGGAGGAACCTTCCGGAATGTAGACAGGCTGGATGTCCCCGCCGAGCATACCGATCATACCTGGTATATCCGTTATGAAGGCCCGGGCTGGGAAAACAACAATGTGGGATACCGTTTGTATCTCGATTGGCGTAATGCTATTGATGTGTGGGGAAAAAAAGTGGACACGCTCGTACTGCCTTATGTGGGACAGGACGGATTTGACTCTTACCACAAACCTGCCGACTGGGGGATGGATGTCCTTAAGGTGGCCAAAGGCCTTGGGGTAGGGAGCTACGGAAGACAGGTAGATGGGAAGACCCACCATTTTAACGTAGTCGCCAATACCGCTGCCGAAGTTAAAAATACGGATAAGGAAGCCCGGGTAATTATTGACTACAAGGGTTGGGAAACTCCCGGCGCCACTATCGATCTGCAGAGTGCGCTGAGCATGTATCCGAAGGGCGGTATATGAAAGTTGTGCTGAAGCCTTCCGAAATGACGGAAGGGTTGTGTACCGGTATCGTAAAGTTCGATGATATAGATTTTCTCCGAAAGAAGGAAAACAATGGGGGTATATAGCTACGTATGGAAAACAATCGTTATCGGGTGCTGATGATCAACTCGGTATGGCCGTTTTCTATAAACTTTCGGAAGCCGCAGAACTCACCACGGGAACAGATGACCACCTGGTAATTTTTAAACCGGCAGCCAAGATTACATATTACCTGCTTGCTGCCTGGGACCAGGAAAAAGAAGGAATCACCGATGAAGAAGAATTTACCGGGCATCTGGACGAATTGTTGTCCCGCCTGGATACCGCCGGCAGACTTGAGTAGGAGGAGCCGTTTTATTGTACTACAACCATATTAACCATTTTTTAGCATAACCATGATAAAACCTTTAAAAATAACTTTTCTGTCGCTACTTTCTATAACTGTTTTTTCCTGTAAATCCGGGAAGAGAAAAAAGAAGCACAGGAAAAATCAAAACAAGAATCAAAACAAGAGACCTATACCATACCGAAAAACCTGAAATGGTCGGAAAGGATGGCACTTTCCGAAATGGAGCGTTTCCCCGAAGCCTGGCAACTCGATTTTCATACCAAACCCAAATGGAGCTATACCCAGGGATTGGTTTTGAAGGGATTGAAGAGCTGTATAAGAAAACCGGTAAGGAAACCTATTATGATTATATAAAGGCTTTCGGAGACACTATGGTCAACGCCCGGGGGGAGATACTGACGTATGATATGCAGAAATATAATATCGATATGATCAATCCCGGCAGGGTATTGCTTTATCTCTATGAGAAAACCGGAGAGGAAAGATACCGCACGGCTATCGAAACGCTGAGGCAACAACTCGACAAGCACCCGAGAACATCCGGTGGAGGCTTCTGGCATAAGAAAATATACCCGTCGCAAATGTGGCTGGACGGTCTCTATATGGGACAACCGTTCTATGCCGAATACACCAGGACTTTTGACAAAGGAGAAGCCGCAAAAAAAGCTTTTGACGATATTGCCCTGCAATTTCAGCAGATACAGCAACATTCCCGGGATGAAAAAACGGGGCTTTTATACCACGGATGGGACGAAAGCCGCAAACAGCAATGGGCAGATAAGGAAACGGGGACATCACCGCATTTCTGGTCGAGAGCTCTCGGCTGGTATGCTATGGCCCTGGTGGACGTACTGGATGATTTCCCGGAAGATCACCCTGCAAGTAAAGACCTTATCCGTTACCTGAACCAGCTTGCCGTGGCATTGGCAGATTTCCAGGATAAAGATTCAGGACTCTGGTACCAGGTTACAGATCAAGGGGACAGGGAAGGGAATTACCTGGAAGCTTCGGGCTCCTGTATGTTCATTTATTCCCTGGCCAAGGGTGTGCGAAAAGGTTATCTGCCACAATCTTACATGGATGTAGCAAAAAAAGGATATCAGGGAGTGTTGGACCACCTTATAGAAGTGGAAGACAATGGTGTGGTAAACCTTACACAGGTATGTGCCGTAGCCGGTCTTGGCGGAAATCCCTATCGCGACGGAACTTATGAATATTATGTCAATGAAAAAATAAGAGCGAATGATCCGAAGGGCACAGGGCCTTTTATCCTGGCCAGCCTGGAACTGGACCAATAGTTCCGGAATTGTGAGTTTTCAAGTGTTTTTCTTTAAGACCATTAAGTCCCCTCTCGAGAAGGGATAGGGATGTGTCCTTGATAGAAATATTCAAATACGAAGTTATTAATTCCAGAGTTATGAGTTCCGGGGTATTCCTTCGGGACGGATGACACTTTTAAAGCCGCATACATAAACAATAAATATTACCGATGCATAAAATAAGTACAGCTATAGCGTTATTGAGCATTTTCCTTTCACAGCAGCCTGTTCTGTTCGCCCAGGAATTCGTATCCGAAGTCTGGGTATCCGACCAGGGGGACGGAACCTATAAAAACCCGGTATTGCATGCCGATTATTCCGATCCGGATATCTGTAAGGTTGGCGATGATTTTTATATGACGGCATCGAGCTTTAATGCTATTCCGGGATTGCCTGTCCTGCATTCCAAAGACCTGGTCAACTGGAAACTCATAGGACATGCGCTCGACCGGCAGCCGCCTTTCGACCATTTTAGCAAACCACAGCACGGTAATGGGGTCTGGGCCCCATCCATCCGGTACCATAACGGAGTATTTTATATCTACTACGGCGATCCGGACTTTGGTATTTACATGATCAAGTCCGAAGATCCGGCAGGCCCCTGGGAGGAGCCCGTACTGGTCGAAGCAGGAAAAGGGCTTATCGATGCCTGCCCGCTTTGGGACGATGACGGTAAAGCCTACCTCGTACACGCCTATGCCGGAAGTCGTGCCGGGATAAAGAGTGTTCTCGTGGTAAAACCCATGAACCCCGAAGGCACAAAAGTCACCGGGGCAGGAAAGCTGGTTTTTGACGGTCATGATGCCCATCCTACGGTAGAAGGCGCCAAGTTTTATAAAAGGAACGGTTACTATTACATATTAGCACCCGCAGGAGGCGTATCTACCGGCTGGCAACTGGCCATGCGATCCAGGCATCCTTACGGTCCTTACGAAGAAAGAATAGTCATGGACCAGGGAAAAACCGCTATTAATGGTCCGCACCAGGGCGGATGGGTAGCACTGGATAACGGTGAAAACTGGTTTGTACATTTCCAGGATAAAGAGGCTTACGGACGTATTGTACACCTCCAGCCCATGGCATGGAAAAAGGACTGGCCGGTTATCGGGGAAGATCGCGACGGGGACGGAAAGGACAACCCGTTCTAAGCTATAAGAAGCCCGATGTAGGCAAGACTTATCCTGTGGAAACCCCTGCGGATTCCGATGAGTTCGAGGGCAGTGATATCGGGCTGCAATGGCAATGGCATGCCAATCCCAACGCTACATGGGCTTTTGCCAATCCGGCCAAAGGCCAACTGCGATTGTTTACGGCTCCATGGCCAGAGGATGCCCGAAATCTTTGGGATGCTCCGAACTTACTGTTGCAAAAGTTTCCTGCAGAAGTGTTTAGCGCTACGACCGCACTGGAATTTCATCCGAATCCCAAACTGGAACAGGAGAAAGCAGGACTTATTGTTATGGGGATGAGCTATGCTTATATCGCCCTGGAACACCATGACGGAGAAATACGCATCAGCCAGGTCGTCTGTGAAGATGCGGAACACGGTAAACCGGAAAAGGTCGCCGGAACCGCAAAATTGAAAGGCGCCAAAGTACAATTTCGTGTTGAAGTGTCGGCAGGCGGTAAATGTACGTTCAGCTATAGTACCGATGGCAGGAAATTCGAGGTTCTGGGCGCATCCTTTACGGCGGTTCCCGGAAAATGGATCGGGGCTAAAGTAGGGCTTTTTGCCATAAGGGATACGAAGATCAATGATTCCGGTTTTGCCGATATCGATTGGTTCCGTATAACCCGTTAGCTACTTGTTATTAAAGATTAAAAACAGTGACAGATGAAAAAAAATAGCAGAACGGGCAGGAAAATCTGCTTCGGTATCTGTGTTGTACTCTTTGTAAGTATTTGCCGGGGGCAGGTGTCGGATACGTTACGGCACCCACCGGTTACTGTCTTTACGATAGGAGATTCGACCATGGCAGATAAACCGCTGGAAAACGATAACCCCGAACGGGGATGGTGCCAGCTTCTTCCGGAATTCCTGACGGGGAGTATCATCGTTGAGAACCACGCGGTCAACGGCAGGAGCTCCAAAAGTTTATATCAGAAGGGCGCTGGGCGAAAGTACGTTCACTGCTCAAACCAGGGACTATGTATTTATACAATTCGGGCACAATGACCAAAAAACCAAAGACCCTGCAAGATTTACCAATCCGTATACCGGGTACCGGCAAAACCTGGAGAAATTTGTAAAAGAAACGCGGGAAAAAGGAGCTGTTCCGATACTTTTCACGTCTATTGTGCGCAGAAATTTCAATGCGTACGGCACCCTGATAGCTACCCATGGCAATTATCCTTTGGTGGTCCGGTTGGTAGCAGATGCGATGGATGTCCCTTTGGTAGACTTACAGCGGCTCACCGAAAATCTGGAGATCTCTTATGGCCCTGAAAAATCCAAAACACTTCACTTGTGGTACGCAGCAGGCGAGCTGGATATCTACCCGGAAGGTAAGCAGGATGATACGCACTTATCTGTAAAAGGTGCTACGGAGGTCGCTCGTCTTGCTGTTGATGCCATGAAAGAAGTACAGCCGGAATGGAAGTATTTATACGGTAAAAGCCTTAGTGTCGGGTGGTGACAGGGCGGGAATACAGCGATTTTATTTAAAAAATAACTGGAACTCCTTAATAAAAGAAAAATGTTTTCTTTTTTGGCTTATCTGTCATCGAAAATTAATTTTTATCTGTTAAAACTTGTTTTTGTGAAAATTATGTTAACTTTACTCTTGGCTATGTGTTCGATAACATAAAAGTAATAACGCTTTTGTAAGAAATTGTAAACAGCACTTTTCAAAAACAATTGATCATAAACTTACCGGGATACGGATCGGGTTTTGTAAAAGTGTACCACAGCAGAACAGATTTCGGATATTTTGAAAGCAGGTAAAGACATAGAAGTTGTATGGGAAGAGCTCCGGAAAGGGAGTACTGCCGCTTTGGGAGCTGTTTATGACGGCTATGCCGATATTCTTTTTTCGTACGGGATGCGGATGTCCGGCAACAGGGAGAAGGTCCTCGATGCTATTCACGATCTTTTTCTGGACTTGTACAAATACCGCAAGACACTCACACCATGCACTAACATCCAGTCTTACCTGGTCCGGTCGCTACAGCGGAAGATCCATCAACAATACAAGGTGGCAGATAAAACTGTTTTTGTAGCACATAGTGAAGCGCATCCTTCCATGGCTGCCGAAGTCATACATTCCGCAGAAGAAGAGCAGATTGTCAGGGAAATGCATTCGGAAAAGATCATACGTATGGAGTCGTCTTTTGAGCGGCTGACCGAGAGGCAACGACAAGCCTTATTTCTGAAATTCAGGGAAGAAAAGCCCTATGAGGAAATTGCGGAGATCATGAATATTTCTATTGAGACATCCCGGACGCTCATTTACCGTGCGGTTAAGGTGCTTAGAGGACATTTACTTCCTTGCCTCTTTATTCTTGCAAACCTTTTTTTCAGAAGATAACCGGGAACAACCATAAGTGAAGAAGATACTTTTCTGAAAAAGTACCCCTCTTTACGGTGCTGTGCATACCGGGCTACAGGTTATTTATCCAGTCGATATCCTGTGGTGTGGCCTGTTGTGGAGTCAGGGTATAAAGGGCATTCGCCGTGATGGTCAGGTTTTCCTGTTTATCAAAATACAGGTCGCCCTGGGCATTTTTGGCGATAATCACTACTGCAATCTGTTCTCCTACCGGAAGGTTCGGGTTTACGGAAAAGTTTTCTGTTCCGAACCATTCCTGGACAGGATCGTAATTGAGCCCGATAACGGCATTGAGGTTTTCAAAGACCATGAGTACGGCCACGTCCTGTAATCCGCCGGCCGACCCTGCCGTGAGGTTGACGTGTACGAAAGTGAGTTCATCCTGAGGAAAATTCAGAAACTTGTCTACGTTGATCCAGCCAAAATTCGGAATGGTAAAGTCGTAGGAATAGGGTTGTACCATAGCATCAGGCGATTCGTTGAACACCAGCCAGGTGAACGAATCATCCTCCAGCCCGTCATCCCACCTTGCTCCCTGGTTGAAGAGGATCATATCCGTAGGGTCTATATCGGTATCCCTCGGGAGTTTTACGGTTACCGGATTACTGCCGAAATGATGGTTGGCGGGGTTCAGGTACAGTGTTTCTCCGTTTTGAAGCGCTTCGATATACAATTCTCCGCCCGATTCCAGTAACTGACCGTTGGATTCCGTAGCTACCCCGGAGAGTAACAGGTCTTTTTTGGTCAGGATCTCTATAATACCGATCTCAACAGCTCCGGAGATGATATTTCCGTCTTCATCCACAAAAGCATCCGCAGGAAAACTGATTTCCGTTCCGCCTGCTCCTGTAACCGCAAAACCGGAAGAAGCATCCCCGGTAAAAGCTTGCAGGGACTGACCGTGCTCTTCGAAGAAAGCATCCGCTTCTATCGGGGTCGGTGTATCATCAGTACCTTCCGTATCCAGATGATCATCTGAACAGGAGATAAACAATCCGGAAAAGATCCCGGCGATCGCGAGGTTTACAATACATTTTTTCATGGTATTTTCTTTTGATTAAACAGTTATTCTTTTAGTCATATATCCGTAACAGGTGAGGAATGTTACCCCGTTGCGATCGAAAAAGTGAAAAAAAGCAGCGTATAGCCCCGGATAAAACATAAGGTAATAGTGATTTTTTTACATATTATTTTTTTTTAATCGTCTTGTTTTTAGTGTTTTGAGATTCAGGTGTTAAGTTTTGTTAAAAAAAATGTAAAAATAATGTCTATATACTACCCGGATCTTTCTCTTATATAATAAAGGCATACATTTTATTTTGTGCTCGAGGACAATTTGAAATTGGTGTCATTAGGACTAAAAAAGTACGATAAGCAGTGGATATCCTGAACGAAGAAAAAAGGCATTGAAAAATCGGATCATGCGATCTGTACAGCATTACCGAAGGCGGAAGAAAAGACAGCGGATAGGCATGATTAGCGGTTGCGTAATCCTGGTATTAGCCGTTTCGGGATGGTGGTATGGTGACCGTTTCGGTTCGTCTCCTGTTTATAAATACGCTTTAACGCTTCCGGAAAATCATCCGCAGGGTAGTGGAGAAATAGAGCTTCTTCTCGGTAAAGGAGACCGTATTGCGCTCGGAGCGGCAGATTCGACTATTGCCTATTCGAGAAACGGACAACAGGTAACGATAGGAAATTCGAAAACTGTTGAGCAAGGAGAAGAGGAGGAAGGAGCAATAGCTTATAATACGCTAACAGTACCTTACGGAAAACGGTCGAGGGTTGTACTGTCCGACAGTACTGTTGTCTGGCTCAATTCCGGTTCCAGGCTGGTCTACCCGGTGGCTTTTTCCGGCAATACCAGGGAAGTCTACCTGGAGGGAGAAGGTATTTTTGAAGTGGCCCACAATAAGGAAAAACCTTTTATGGTCCTTGCGGACAATCACCGTATACGCGTTCTGGGAACTGTTTTTAATGTGAGTAATTATGCGGAAGACAAGACATTGAAAACAGTATTGAAGAGCGGTAGTGTAGCGGTGGAGTATAAAGGAACGGGAATTTTAAAACAGAAACAAACCATAAGGATCGAACCCGGGACCATGACGGTATATGAAAAGAGTACCGGAAGGATGATCTCCGAAAAGATCAATATAGAGGACTATTTTTCCTGGAAAGAGGGAGTGCTTATACTGCGCAACTGCAAATTGGGGGATATCGTGAAGAAGCTCTCCAGGTATTATAATATCGCTATAGAAATAGGAGATGAAGATCTTGCAAAGGAGACATTTTCCGGGTATCTCGACCTTAAGGAAAGTGTAGAAAGTGTCATCAGCACTATCGGTAAAACCACAGATATCCGCTACTTTGCTACCGAAGAGAACAATAAATGGATTATTAACCAAAAATAGGATTATGAAACTGTAATTGTATACAAAGAAACCGGAAGATGCGCCAACACCTCCCGGTGTAAAGAAATTAACCTTACTGTGCTTAACCAGTAAAAATTAATCAACAAACACAACAAAAGTATGAATAAAAATACTAACCTCGGCTTCACGGGGGAGTTTCCCTTATGGAGATACTTGTGGACTGCAATGAAAACTTTTCTTCTCTTTATCTCGATCGGACTGTCATCGGTCTATGCCAGTCATTCTTCCGCCCAGACCCGGTTGGATATGAATGTCAAAGGCCTTACCATCAGGGAAGTGTTCGAGGAAATACAGCAAAACAGCGAATACATCTTCTTTTATAAAGACGGAACGCTCAACGATGACAAAAAAGTGTCTCTCACAGCTAAAGAAGCAACAGTAGAAGAGATATTGACCATACTTTTCGGGAATACTGATCTTACTTTTGAACTGGACGGAAGACAGGTGATCGTACGGAAGAAGCCGGCAAAAATACCGGAATCCGAGCGTGAATTTCAGGGGATAGAGGTTTCCGGTAGTATAAAAGATCCGGAAGGTGTGCCGTTGGCCGGAGCCAATGTTCTGGAAAAGGGAACAACCCACGGGGTACAAACCGATTTTGACGGAAATTATACCCTAACGGTCTCCGGGAAGACGCCGTATTGCTCGTTTCTTATATGGGGTTCATCAGCAGGGAGGTTCCCGTAGCCGGGCAGACCGAAATAGATATTACATTACAGGAGGATGTTTCCGATCTTGAGGAGGTTGTTGTCGTGGGTTATGGTACCCAGAAAAAAGTAAACCTTACCGGTGCGGTAAGCCAGGTTACGGCAGAAGCTATTGAGAACCGTCCTGTGGCCAATATGGGGCAGGCTTTGCAAGGTGTACTTCCCAATCTGAACATCAATATTCCTAACGGAAATCCCAATGCTACACCCTCTTTTAATGTGAGGGGAGGTACTTCATTATCCGGTAGTGAATTTGTCAACGGGTCACCTTTTGTCCTGGTAGACGGTGTACAGATGGATATCAATATGCTGAACCCGGAAGATATAGAGAGCATTACCGTGCTTAAAGATGCCGCTTCCGCAGCAATCTACGGTGCCCGTGCAGCCAACGGAGTTGTTCTGGTAACCACGAAAAAAGGAAAAAAATCGCAAAAATCGCAGATCACCTATAGTAATTCCTTCCAGTTCAACCGCCCTTCGGCCCGTCCGGATCTGCTGGATGCCTACACCATACAGGAGGCCGCTATAAAAGCAGTAGAATATGAAAACGGACCCCTTCCGGTGATATGTATGACAAGCTTGACGCCATTCGGGCGTATATGGACAATCCGCAGGAAACACCACCTTACATTATGAGCCCGGGAGGAAGCATTATATGGGTCGCCAATACAAGACCCTATGATGAGGCGGTGCGCAGTGCTTCGCCCATGATGAAGCACAACCTGAGCCTGCGCGGAGGATCGGAGAAAAACACGTATATGATATCGCTCGGATACCAGGATCAGGAAGGGATATACAAAATTAATACGGACAAGTTCAAAAGATATAATGTGCTGGTCAATGTAGGATCTGAAGTCAATGACTGGCTCGGTATGGACTACCAGGTATCCTGGAACAACACCGTGTATAAAGAGCCGATCAGTCCCGGCGGAAAGGGAAGCTGGTGGTATGCCATGGCCCAGGAGCCCTTCCGCAATATCAATATGCCGGTTAAAACCTCTGCGGATTCTCCCGTAGGCGAGATGTACACGGATAATATTCTTTCTTTTATGAGTTATGGTTCCAACAGAAAAACCGTGAATGAGCGCTTGCTGATGAAAATAGCCCCTACGGTAAAACTCCTGGATGGCTGGAACCTGAAAGCTGATTTCTCGTATATGTCCAGGAACTACAGAACAAAAGAAGTATTACCCGAATTGTGGCGGGTGGATACCGACTGGAACAACCTGACCAATGCACATACCAATCCTTCCTACATCGACAAGACGAGCGACCGTACCGATCAGTACACGCTCAATGTGTATTCCAATTACGACGTATCGCTCGGAAAACACGATATCTCCCTGCTGGCCGGATTTAACCAGGAGTGGTTGAAGTATGAACACCTCAGGGGCAGGGGAGAAGGAATTCTGTCGCCCAATATTCCCGTGATCAATCAGACAACCGGAAATGAATATGCTTATGACGGAGAAAGTCATTGGGCCGTTAGGGGGGCGTTTTACCGGATAACTTACAATTATGATAATCGTTATTTACTGGAATCCAACGGAAGGTACGACGGAACGTCGAGGTTTCCGACCGATCGGAGATTCAAGTTCTTCCCGTCCATTTCCGGGGCGTGGAGATTTTCGGAAGAGGCGTTTAGCGGATTCCTGAAACCCGTATTCGATGAACTGAAATTCAGAGCAAGTTACGGTAGTCTCGGTAACCAGAACGTAACCAATTATATCTATATTCCTTCGTATGGGACGGTATCCCAGGTACAACATTTGTTTGGTGGCATACGCCCCATAGGGATCACTCCCCCGGGACTGGTAGATCCTAACCTGACCTGGGAAACATCGACAACCCTCGATTTCGGGATGGATATGGCGCTTTTTAATAACAGGCTGGGCCTTTCATTCGACTGGTACAGGAGAAAGACAACGGATATACTCATCGCCGGAGATAAATTCCCTGCTGTACTGGGAGCTTCCTCACCCACCAAAAACTCGGGAGCCATGCAAACCGAAGGCTGGGAGCTGGAAGTGAAGTGGCGCGACCAGTTTCGGTCCGGTTTCCGGTATGATGTAGCACTTAACCTCTGGGACTATCAAAGTAAAGTAGTGGCTTTTGACGGAAACCCGAATAAACTGCTGAGCACGTTATACGAAGGTCAGAAAATGGGAGAGATCTGGGGGTACGAAACTTCCGGGATTTTCCAGACCGAAGCAGAAATAGAAGCTGCTCCGAGCCAGCACCTGCTGAATTCTCAATGGTTCCCCGGAGATATCCGTTATACCGATCGGAACGGGGACGGTGAGATCAGCCCGGGTGAAAATACGGTGGATAATCCGGGAGACCGTAAAATCATCGGTAACAACACACCCCGCTATCAATTCGGATTTACGATGAACGCTTTCTGGAAAAATTTTGACCTGAATATCTTTTCCAGGGCGTAGGGAAAAGAGATTACTGGATTGATGGCGATCAGAGTCTGTACTGGGGAGGATTGTATAACGGGGCAGGGACCTGGGAGGTTTACAACAACACCTGGACTCCCGAGCGAAGAGATGCCCATTTTCCGGTATACAAGAACAAATCGGCAAACAGGCTGACACAGACGAGGTTTATCCAGAACGCAGCTTATATACGACTGAAAAACCTTGCTATAGGATATACGCTACCCCGGGAGATCAGTGAGAAAATCCGGGTAGAACGATTACGGTTGTCCGCTTCTGCCTATAACATCTGGGAATATACCAAAGTCCCTGACGTATTCGACCCCGAACTGATGAGTGCGGATTACCCCATGATGCGCTCTTTTGCACTTGGCTTACAGGTAACCTTTTAACAACGTCTAAAACATTTTTCAATGAAGAAACTATATATTATCCTGACACTGTGTACCGGGTTTTTTGTAGGGAGTTGCAACGATGATTTTATGGAGAGATATCCTCTCGATCAGATCACCGATGAAAACTTCTGGCAGACAGGAGAAGATCTCGAATTGTATTGTAACGATCTCTATGCCCAGTATATCCGAGGGTTCAGCTACGGATGGGGGCAGAATAACGTCAGCCCTTATGGGTATAACGAAGCCACTATTCCCTATGGAGATGTCATTACCGACAATGCAGCTCCGGATTCGTATTCGCGGGTAACGAACAACGAATACAACGGCCATATTACCGGAGGGAGCGGAAGCGGTGGCTGGAGCTGGGGAAATATGAGAAAGCTCAATTATTTTCTCGACAATTATCAGCGGGGAGACGTCGATCCGGAAGTGAGAAATGTATATCTGGGTGAAGTGCTTTTCTTTAAGGCATGGGATTATTTCGAAAAAGTAAAGCTTTTTGGTAATGTACCCTGGTACAACCATGTTCTGGAGACCGATTCGGAAGAATTATATGCACCGCGTACCCCGAGAGCGGAAGTGATGGATTCCGTAATGAAAATACTCGATGATGCCATTGCCTACCTGCCGGAAAAAGGAGCACAAAAGCAAGGAAGGATCAATAAAGATGTCGCTTTGCATCTCAAATCACGTATAGGACTTTTCGAAGGGACGTACCGGAAATATCACAATGAGCTCGGTCTTGATGGCAGCGCATTTCTGGAAGCCAGTGTACAAGCTTCGGAAACGTTGATGGCCTCCGGATATTCTATATATACTACGGGAAATACCGATGCGGATTACAATGCGCTTTTCGCACAGTATTCTTATGCCGATAACCCGGAAATTATTCTGTGGAAAGAATATAGTGCCAATGAAAACCTGGGGGTAGCTTTCAGCAGGTATTACGCCCAAAACCTTCGTCATCGTCACGGAGCTACCCGGGATCTCGTGGATTCTTATTTGTGTATTGACGGGCAACCGATTGCGAACAGTCCCCTTTTCGAGGGAAAGGATTCCATACAACAGGAAATGCTCCATCGCGACCCGAGATTGCGGCAAACGATATGTAATTTCGGAGAATATGCCCTGGCCGAAGGAGCAATGGGAGCCGATAATGCTCCCTTGCCCAATATTCCCGGCCTTAGCGGGAACAAATGCCCCACGGGATACCGGGTTGGTAAATGGTTCTTTAATGAACCGGATGACTGGGGGCGACTTACGAATGGTATGCAGGCCGCTCCCGTATTCCGCTATGCTGAAATTCTGCTCAATTATGCCGAAGCCAGGTATGAACTGGGGCAACTATCACAGGGTGTTATAGACCAGACCATAAACGTGATAAGATCAAGGGTAAATATGCCTGCGCTGCAGTTGGGAAATATACCATCCGATCCGGTTTTGGACCAGGATTATGCGACCTATTGCGATTATATCCCCGAACCCGTACTTCGTGAGATACGCAGGGAAAGACGTATAGAACTGGCTTTTGAAAATTTCAGATGGGATGACCTGATGCGCTGGAAGGCAGGAAAATTTCTTGAAAAACCGGTAGAAGGTATCAAGTTTGTACAGGAACAATTCCCTTCCGTAGTCGTCGGGACCGATGTGTTTCTGAGCTCCGAAGGCTATATTTTACCGTATTTCCAGGTGCTGCCCGACGGACGTACCTGGGATGACCGGCAATACCTGTTCCCGATTCCCATAGAAGACCTGGTGCTCAATCCCGAACTGAAACAAAACCCGGACTGGGAATCGAACTAATACGGGGCAAACAGCAGATTTTCCTGTAAAAGCATTTTTTAAAACCCTGTGTAAAACGGGCAGGTCTGCTATGGTCCGAATTATGATTTTTAATCCCACATTACCACGGCTTTACTCGGCAAAAGTCCTTTTTACCAACTATTGTACAACCTTTTAAAACTTTAAAGATGAAAAAAACAGTTTTTATTTTACTCGTTTCTTTTTTATGTCTGTCCTTCGGAAGCAAGGAAGATAGTGGAACAAGAGAAAATTTACCACAGGAAGAATTTACCGTTGTAGTGGAAGGATCAACCCAATATCCGTATAATAATCGTTTCAGGTTACTTCACAACGGGGCTTATATAGACATATGTGACCCCGGCAGCCAGTTTTATATTCCTATTTCGGATGTGGAATGGGTTGTAGACATGGGAGCTACAAGTGTTCGTCCGGGACAAGAAGATACCTGTACACCCAGTATAGAAGTACAATGGGATAATACTACTCCACGCCCGTTTGTAGTAGGTGTCTATGTACAATTTACCTATGGGGGGCAATCTTATACGGCAGGGACAACATATACTGTAAATCCTTAGAGTATGATGTCATCCGGCTTCGGTAAAAAAATCAAAGGAGATCTTAACCTTAATCAATAATCAAAATCTTTAAATTATGAAAACTTTATGTAAATGGACATTGTCCGCAGTGCTATGGAGTACCTTATTCTTAACCTTTTCCTGCGATTTTCCGGAGGAAGGAGAAGACGGGGCTTTTCCGCAGGAACCGACCCCCGGGTTTGTAACGCATCCGGAAAACCTGAATATCGTATATTTTGTTCCTACCGATAACCCGGCAGTAGCGGATTACGAAGAACGTTTGAGTGAACTTCTCATTTATTTTCAGGACTATGTAAAGTCGGAAATGGACCGTAATGGTTTCGGTCAGAAAACCTTCGGTCTCCCTGTAGATACGATCTATAACCGGGTAAAACTGGTAACGATCAACGGACAGCACGACCAGGCTACTTACGACTACGGGAGCAAAAATACGATTATCAGTGAGATCAATGCTTACAAACAAAATCACCCGGAAGACTTCAGCAGCGAACACACCCTGATCATTCTTCCGCAACGTACCGACGACGGAAGGCAGCCTTTTTACGGTTCCGGACGAAACTGTTTTGCGGTGGATAATCCCAATATCAAAGTAGAAGAAATACCGGTAACTTCCTCCAACCTTATCGGGGGAATGCTCCACGAACTCGGACACGGGCTCGGACTTTCACACAACAAAGCTACGGTAACCGAACAGCAGACCCTGGGAACTTCGCTTATGGGGTCGGGCAATACGACTTTCGGCAGGCAACCTACCTTTATCACCGAAGTAGATTGTGCAATTCTCAACAGGAACCAGATATTTCAGGCAGCTGCGGTAGCCGGTATTTACGAAGGAGCTACAACTACGGTAAATCCGCAACTGAGTTTTGATGATACGACACAGAACCTTCATGTACAAGGGAGCTTTACCAGTGATAAGGCGGTGAGTGATATCCTGTTCTGGCTGGACCCTAATGTGAACAACGAGGGAACAGGGATAAACAGGGATTACAATTCTGTGGGATGGCGAGGAACAATCCTGAGCGGCAATACCTATAGTATAAATCTGCCTGTACAGCAAATCCAGGATCACGGAGACTGGCCGTATGAACTCAAGGTAAAACTGCTTTTACAGAACGGAACCATAGAGACCTATACCTATTCTTTTGCCTTCGTAGATGGCGAATACACTGTAAACACCAAAGTAGGGGTCTACCAGCATTCCAGCTACAACGGCTGGGGTGTAGAGCTGGAAGCGGGTTCGTACACCACAGCCCAGTTCACGGCTCTTGGTGGCGTAGATAATGATATCAGCTCCGTTAAAGTTCCTCTTGGCCTCAAAGTCACCCTCTTTTCCGAAGATAACTTTACAGGAGATTCCTATGAGATCACTACCGGGAATGTTTCCTTCCTGTCGGCTTTTAACGACAAGACTTCTTCCATCATTGTAGAAACCCATTGAGAACCAGGAACAACCCGTATTGAGATATACCCCATTCTTAACCCATTAAAATAGGATAAACTATGAAAACTTATGTGAGAAAAATGAAAGCCCTGATGTATTGCGGTATATGGTCTGTAGTTGCAGTATCCTGTGATTTTCCGACCGGGGGCAGCGACGATCTTCCGCAACCCGGAGACAGTATTCCCATAGAGGAAACACTCGGGGCCGATCGCCTGCAAACTTTCTATGAAGGCCCCACCCAGGGGCAGGTAAAAGAACGCCTGGCACAACGTGGAAATCACAATGATATGCTGCCCACCGGGTTTCATGTGGACCCTTTTGATACGCTGAAAGTGACAGTAAACCGGCTCTCAGGTACCAGCATGCCGCAAGTGGTGGTAGGAACGCCTTTTCGGGACAATATAAGGCCGATAAGGACCTATTACGATGTCGTTCAGGGAGAAAATATGTTTATTGCTGACGAATATGGAGGGACGGTGTATGTGCGCTACGTTACCACCGATACGCCCGGTAGTTCCGCTGAGATCGAATTCGGTGAGGGGTTTAAAAAAGTCCCTTATTATATAAAAGGGCAAACAACGAAGAGCGAGTGGCTGCAGATGCTGGATATTTTTGACGATGTCAGGGATGTTATGTTTGTAACGGATCACACCATGCTCACCGTGGGCCTCGAAGATGCCGTAACCTACCAGGAAGAAGACCAGGACCTTATGTGCGAGTACCTGGACGATATTATGGAGGCTGAAGCTGCGATAAGCGGACTCGACGGATCGGCTCCGGTACATGAAAACAGGGAATATAAATTCCTGCTCACCGTACGCGATCCGGATGCGGGCGGATATATGGCAGCGAGTATTGCTCTTTATTTTACACAAGGTATTATAGACAGGTTGCTTATGCCGGAAAAACTCGGAGGAAGCAACGGCTGGGGGCCCTGGCATGAAGCCGGACACGTGCATCAGCAGGCGGCCTGGACCTGGTCTGCCGTGGTAGAGTCTACGGTTAACATCTATGCACTGGCGGCCGAAAGAGCGTTCGGATTGTCGCCATCGAGAGTAAGTGTCAATGGGGAGTGGCCCGCTGTGGAGACATTTCTCTCGCTTCCGGATACGGACCGGAACTTTAACGCATCGGTAGCCTCCAATGGTGTACGTATGGCCCTGTTCCACCAGTTATGGCTGGCATACGGAGATACTTTTTACAAACAGTTACATAAAGAAACCCGCGAAGAAAACCCGGATGCGGGTGACGATAATGACAGGATGCGGTATTTTATGCTGAAATCCTGTACGATATCCGGCAACGATCTGAGCGATTTTTTCCGGAAGTGGGGATTGCCGGTAGCGAACAGCGTTTATAACGAAATAGGAGCTCTGAACCTGCCGGCCCCAGGAGAAGACCTGACCTTATTGCGGGACGAATAACAGCTGTCCCGATGATACTGCTTTCCGTCGTATGTGCCGAAAAGAAAAGCAGGTAGATAAACTCGGATCCTATAAGATTTTGAGTTAGTTAGTTTATTTCCATGGCTCTCCTCCTTTTGATCCGGGAGGGGAGCCTTATGTAAACATAAACACTTTTGTGTTCGAACCCATTTTGAAAATTACTTTATATATTGCAGAAATAACCTGACTAAATTTAACCGTTAACATGAAAATAAAACAGTATTGGACAGCAGAGAAGTTGACAGAAAGAGTTTTTCGGTCCGTTGCCGTATGTCAAAAAAAAATCCTTTCGAAGCGTATGATCTTTATGGGGCTTTGGCTCATGTGCATATCCTGCGGATTCGCACAGCAGCGGGAGGTTATCAATATCAATAAGGCATGGGAGTTCAAGAAGGGCGAGAAAGATTATGATCAAAGTATCAGCTTTATAGACCGTGAATGGGAAGATGTGGATATTCCCCATTCCTATAATAAAGAAGATATGCAACTCGGAAAGAACTTTTACACCGGGGATGGTTTTTACCGCAAAAAACTACACATCAAAGAAACCTGGAGGGGAAGCGGCTTTTTATCCGCTTCGAAGGTGTAGGGTCGGTAGCTTCGCTCTATGTCAACGGGAGATATATGGGCAGTCATAAGGGAAGCTATTCGGCATTCGCTTTCGAGATTACGCATAGTGTCGATTATGGCATAGACAATAGTATCGAAGTTAAGGTAAATAATGAAGCAAGGCCGGATGTTCTCCCTATAAATCATTTTCTTTTCCCTATCTATGGCGGAATTTATCGTCCTGTAAGCCTGATTATTACCGATAATATCAATATTGCGGTCACCGATCATGCTGCTTCCGGTGTCTATATCACACAACAGGATGTATCCCGTAAAAAGGCGGACATTACCGTAAAGGTTAAGCTGGAAAACAACCGGGAAGCAGCAGAGAAAGTTGTGCTGCAAACTGTTATCCGCGATGCCGATGGCAAGCAGGTAGCGAAGGAAGAGAACGAAGTTACCGTAGCTCCTCAGGGCATGACCATAGCCGGGCAGCATCTTACGGTGCGTACCCCGCATCTGTGGCAGGGTGTTTACGATCCTTATCTGTATTCACTGACCACTTCCGTAAAAAGGGAGGTAAAGAAACTGATGCCGTAACCCAGTCCCTTGGAATCCGGAAGTTCGAGCTTAAGGGCGGTGAAGGGATGTTTCTCAATGGCAAAAAATATCCGATGCACGGGGTAACCCGCCACCAGGACCGCTGGCAATACGGCAATGCGCTTTCCCCCGAACAGGAAAAGGAAGATATGGAACTCATCCGTGACATGGGGGCTACCACGATCCGCCTGGCTCATTACCAGCAATCCGATAACATATATGCACTGGCTGATCAAATGGGCTTCCTGATCTGGGCCGAAATCCCCTTTGTCAATAATTACAGCGGGGAAGAAGCCGCCAATGCCAAACAGCAGTTTACTGAACTGATCCGGCAAAATTTCAATCATCCTTCCATATACATCTGGGGAATGCACAATGAGGTGTATGCCAAAAACCGGACGATTATGTTGCAGTACTAACCCGTGAACTCAATGATATTGCCAAAACCAATGATCCGGACAGGCTTACGGGAGCGGTAAGCGGATACGGGGATATGGACAAACCGGCAAACCTGGCGGGTGATGTACAGGGAATGAATCGCTATTACGGCTGGTACGAAGGAAAAATAGGAGACCTGGAAGATTGGGTAAGCAGGCTCGAAGAAGAATATCCGGCCTATAAAGTCGTACTGGCCGAATACGGCGCCGATGGCAATATGGACCAGGGGCCGAAAAATTACCGGAAAACCGGAACCCGGTAAGCGGCACGTTCTTCCCGGAGAATTATCAGACAGAAACGCACATACAACAATGGGCCATTATCGAAAAGCATCCGTACATCACGGCATCTTACCTGTGGAATATGTTCGAATTTGCCGTTCCTATGTGGAACAGGGGAGGAGTAAATGCCCGGAACCTCAAAGGACTCATAACGTTTGACAGAAAAAGGAAAAAGGACGCTTTTTACTGGTATAAGGCCAACTGGAATCCGGAACCCATGATCTATCTGGCGAACAGGAGAGATGATAAACGTACCGAAGCCCATACCCGTGTTCAGGTATTCTCCAATCTCGGCGATATTGTACTGACTGTGAACGGCAAAAAAGTACATGGCAGGGAAGGCGTTAATACAAAGCACCATGTATTTGACATAGAATTACAAAAAGGTAACAATAGCATAGAAGCATACGGCAATGCAGGGGGGAAACGCCTCGGGGACCGTATGGAGTGGAATTTGGAATAGTAAAAGACGTATCACATGAAGCATGCCGCACTATTTATGATCCTCAACCTTTGGTGCCTTTCAGGTTTACCCGCGCAGACCTCCTGTCCGGTGATACCACTTCCTCTTGAGGCCGAACCGGAACCGGAACTTTTGTTCTGAGCAGAAAGACACCGGTTACATTCAATTCCGGACTCATCCGGGAAACAGTCGCTTATTTTAAGGCAGCACTCCTGGAGAAAACCGGAATTCCGCTGGCTTTGGAGAAAATAACCGGGAAAACCCCGGTTATAACATTCGAACTGGAGGAGGGTGATGCTTTGGCGCCTGATGAATCCTATACATTGCAGGTAACTACGGAAGGTATATCGGTAAGGGCAAAGACCCTTGCAGGTATGTTTAACGGTACCGTAAGTTTATTGCACCTGGCTTTCAATTCGCAGACCGACGGAGAGCGTATAGCTGTTGAAGCCTGGAATATCAGCGACAGCCCTGCATATTCGTGGAGAGGACTTATGCTGGATGTTTCCCGTTACTTTATCCCGAAGCCAAAGCTTCTGTCGCTTATCGACTGGATGGCATTTTATAAGCTCAATCGTCTGCACCTTCACCTTACGGACGAACCGGCCTGGCGCCTCGAAATCAAAAAGTACCCGAGGCTGGCTGAGATCGGCGGACAGGGCGATTATAACGACCCGGACAAACCCGCACGGTATTATTCACAGCGGGATATCCTGCAGATCGTAAACTATGCTGCTTCCAGGAATATTACCGTGATCCCCGAAATAGATATGCCGGGACATGCCACGGCAGCGAACAGGGCCTACCCCGAATACAGCGGTGGAGGCAGTGAGAAACATCCCGAGTTTACCTTTAACCCCGGAAAAGAAGAAACCTATACATACCTGGGGGACATATTACGGGAGACCCGGGCACTTTTCCCTTCCGGAATATTGCATCTCGGGGGCGATGAGGTAAGCTTCGGTAACGATAAGTGGTTGAATGATAAGGGAGTTTTAAAGAAGATGCAGGAAAATGGCTGGAAAGATGTAAAACAGGTAGAGCTCGGTTTTATGCGCCGCATGGCCGATACTGTTCTGGCCATGGGAGCCCGCATAGCGACCTGGGACGAACTCGCCGAAACAGAACTTCCTGTGGATAAAACCATTATTTTCTGGTGGCGGCACGATAAGCCGGAGCAGTTATACAAAGCCCTGGAAAAAGGTTACCGGACCGTGATCTGTCCGCGATTGCCCTATTATTTCGATTTTGTCCAGGACAGTACACACCGGTCCGGAAGAACATGGAACGGAAAGTACAATGCACTGTACGATGTCTATTCGTTTTCGGTACGGGACCTGGCAAAGGGAGCCGATGCCAGTAATGTACTCGGGGTACAGGCCAATCTCTGGACAGAAACCGTGACCGCAACGGAACGGGTGGATTATCTGTTGTTTCCGAGAATGGCAGCCCTCTCCGAATCGGCCTGGACGCGTGACCGCAAAAATTTTAAAGACTTCACGAACCGATTGAATAGCCACTTCAGATGGTATCAACAAGCAGGATTATATTATTACAACCCGGAAAATCCCGGGGAAACCCGGAACCGGTTTATCCTAAAAAGAAAAACTGAAAGATGAAAAAAACAACATTAATAGCATTGTTGACTGCGTTCCTGACGCATTCGACATTTACGACGGCACAGACATCACCCGAAAAAAGAAATTCCGTAGCCCTGGAACACGGGGCACATCGACTCGGTAAACGTTCGGATACGTTTATGGAAACCTGGAGAAATTACGGATTGGGGCAGTTTATCCACTGGGGGGTGTATGCCATCCCGGGTGGCCATTGGGACGGAAATACTATCCCGGTGCTGCCGAGTGGATACGCTCCTGGAAGGAAATGCCCAAGGATGCCTACGACAACCTTTACAAGCAGTTCGATCCCAAGGCATTTGATGCCGGGAAATGGGCGGATCAGGCAAAGGATATGGGGGCAAAGTACGTGATCATCACCACAAAACACCATGACGGCTTTTGTCTGTGGCCCAGTAAATATACCGATTATACCATCGCCAAAGTCCTTATGGGAAAGACATTATAGGACAGCTCGTAGAGGCCTATGATGCCCGGGGGATCGATGTATATCTCTATTTCTCCATCATAGACTGGAACCATCCCGGATACCGTAGCAGTCTTAAGGATGATGCCGATCGCAAGGAGTACGAAACGTTCAAAACGTTTACCCGCAATCAGCTCGTGGAATTGCTTGAGCGCTACCCTTCTACCAAAGGGTTGTGGTTTGACGGAAGCTGGGATAAGGCCTGGATAGAACAGGCCGCTTTGCAGACGAATTGGGAAGAGAATTACGGGATATGATCCCCGGACTGATTATCGGAAGCCGCTTCCGGCCGATGAAAACGGCAATCGTCATTTCGATACGAATGGTGATATGATGGGCGATTACGAACAGGGATGGGAACGGAAAATGCCGGAAACCATAGCAGATACTCATGGTAATGACTGGGACTGTGTGATGACGATTCCCGAAAACCAGTGGGGATATCATTCCGATTGGAAAGGCCATGTGAAAACCGGAAACGAATTGATAGAAATGCTGGTGAAGGCCGTTGCCCTCGACGGTAATTTCGTGCTCAACTTCGACCGGATGGCCAAGGAAACATCCGGCCGGAAGAAACACGCCTTGCTGCAGAAATGGGCGCATGGATGGATAAAAACCGCGAAGTTATTTACGGTTGCGGATACCTGGACTGGAAAAAGCAGGATTGGGGGTATTATACCGTAACCGGAAAACAGGTAAAAAGTATATGGTCGTTTTTAATACCCTGTTTCCGGGGCCCTCCGTGTAAAAACCCCGTCCAAAACCAAATTGGAGACCGTGTATTTACTGGAAAACCCCGATGCGGATATCGCTATCGAAGAAATACACCGGAATGAGTATTTTATACATTACCAACCGGATACCCCATCAGATAAGCCCTTTGTCATTGTTATGGAAACTACAGGTTCCGCTTCGGATGAAGGACATTATCAGAAGGCAAAGACCTGATTCGTATAATCCGGTCGACAAACCTGACAGGTGGCAAAACCCGTTTTTTTCCTTGAAAAAGGAATTAAACGGGTTTTGATTTTATATAATTTTATGGGAAATAAGGAGATAGAAATGGGAAAATATTTTCTATATACGAAAAAAATCATATATTAGCCATGCTTTTTAAGAATTATTTAAGATTATTTGCATAGAATTCTGCAACGGAAAGCCCTTTTTATTCATCGGTATGATTAAAAATGTGTTCGTACCCGTTTTTGATTTATAGAATTTTCCTTTAGGGATGAGTTGTAAATATAAGGGATAGCAACATGATCACAGTAATCGGAAGAATGTAAGACTCATGCATGCAAAAGAAAATAACCGGAAGTAGCATTAGTGAAAGAGCTCACAAAACACAGTGAAGCAGCTTTTCGCCGTCTTTTCGAAATGTATAGCCATGAGGTGTTTGCATACGGTAAAAGCATTCTCAGATATGATGTGTATGCCGAAGAAATGGTACAGGATGTCTTTCTTAAAATCTGGCTCAACAGAGCAACGCTCAATCCTGAACTTTCTTTCCGATCCTATATCTTTACGATAACCAGGAATCTGGCCATTAATTTTCTGCACCGGGCCGCTAACGACCACAAATTGCGAAGGGAGATATTCTATGGCAGACAGGAAGTTTACAATCAGGGAGAAAATCGTATGGATGATGCGTATTATAAAAGATCGAACTTCTGGCGATAGCCAAGCTTCCGCCGAAAAGAAGACGAATTTTCGAATTATCCCGCAAAGAGGTAAGAGCTATGAGGAAATAAGCAACGAGCTGGGAATCTCTGTCAGTACGGTGAAAAACCAGATGAGCAGTGCCCTGGAAACCATCCGGAATTTTCTCTTTTCTCATGGCGATGTCACTTTTATCATTGTTTTCCTACTTTTCGGACTATCGTAAAAAGTCTTTCCGATATCTTTATATGGTGTTGATTATCAGTTTTAAACACCTTAAGGAAAGATTGCTCTCCGAAAAAAATCAAAATATTCCCCAAAGAATAGTACTAAAGGAGTTTACAACTGTATTATATATAAATGTGTTCGAAAACATTTTTAATGAAAGATTCTGGTAACATACGTTTACTTCTGGAAAAATACGTAGAGGGAAAGTGTTCTGCCGAAGAGATAGCAGAGGTCATTGCGTATTTTAAAAGGGAAGGAAATCATGATGAATTTCCGGATGTATCTTTTGTAACAAGTACGTCCGAGCTGTTCCGCGTCTGGATGCCGGAAGAACGAATTGATATTCCGGCAGGTACTGGCAAAGCAGGAACGATAGAAAGGCGGCAGCAAAAAGGAGGTCGCATAGAAAATATATGGTTATAGCTGCAACTTTACTTGTCGTGATTCCTGTGGCAGTGTTTTTCTGAAGAATTATCTTTTGCCTGTCGGTACGATACCTGAAGCTGCGAATGAAATTACGCTGGAGCTCGGCGACGGAAAAGTCCGGGTTATAGAAACAGCAAGTTCCGGGCAAGTTCGTAATGCATCGGGAAAAGTGGTGGGGCAACAGGAGAATAACAGGATATCATATTCCGAAAAAAAGAGTAATACCGTGAAACGGTATACAATACGATCAGGGTCCCCCTACGGAAGCGCTTTGATGTAAAACTCTCGGATGGTACGGTGGTTTATCTGAATTCCGGAACCTCTCTGAAAATATCCCGAGTACTTTCCGGAAAGGGGAAAACGAAAGGTAGA
>JACADM010000205.1_pt1 | contig 51718 bp, 92 predicted proteins | sample 7512371 | NCBI WGS metagenome assembly JACADM01 (sample SAMN14389041, study PRJNA612141) | algae metagenome | isolation source: non-axenic algae culture | place: India: Navi Mumbai | collected 2017-01
GCCCGAGAGCAGCAGGAAGCGAGCCGGGTGACCGATGCAGACGCGGTACGCACGCGGGCAGCGGTCGAGAGTTCGGCACGGAATGCGCGTCCGTAGTGATTGGCGTTGGACCAGCGTGCGATGACGACGTTGAGCACGATCAGCAGCGACAGAGCGATCGCCGCGAAGATCGCCCCGATGATTCGAAAGACATCACCGATTTCGCCGGAGATGAAACGGTAAAAGTGTCGGATGACCAGACCGACCCCGCGAAAGAACACCTTTGAAGAACTTGATCGCGAAGAGGATCAGGAACACCCAGGACGGCGGCCATGATGCCGCCGACGATCAGGACCAGGATGCCGCCTAATGAAACGCCCATCGAATTCCTCCGTTCCGGCTCGTGTCCGAGTCGGTCAACGGAACGTGGGTCTTGCTCTCCTCGGCGATCTTCCATCTCCTGGCGGTAGATCTCGGCGACGTTTCGTCGAACAGCGCGTCCTCCGCATTGGTGGGATTCAGGGTCAGTCCGTTTCGCTCCGCCTCGCCGATTTCGTCCTGCGTAAAGGAATAGGTGTAGATCACCCGCCCAACGGGCACGAGCAGGCCCCGACCTTCGCCAAACGCCGGCTGACGGTCGAGTTCGCTGACGCCGAGCGATTCGGCGACTTCTTCCCGGCTGTCCGTCGAGACATCGCACTGGAACACCGCGAAGTCTGAAAACTCGGCCTCGCTCCACCAGGCGGATGGTTTGGTCACGGCGTGGGAAGACTGTGCCTCGTACTCGCCGTCCGGGCTGGTGCCCGCGGCCCGCTCATCCAAGCCTCTTCCAGCGAGATCCTCGGTTGCCCTTGCCCCGTTTGAGGGCCATGCCGGTCCATTTCGTCGCCCAGCGTGTGCTTCGCGATGGCCAGGAGCCATGTTGAAGCGGGCGCCTTTGCGGGGTCGTAGCGGTCGATGGAGTCCGAAGCGCCGCCAGAGTCTCCTGAGACAGGTCGCGGACCGTCTGTTGCCGATGCGACCGCGACCCACTTGGCAAGTTGGGCCTCCAGAACCGGGCCGAACGTCTCCTGTTCGTACCAGGCGGCGGTATCCCGGCCCAGGGCGCGCGACGAAGCCGGTGGTGAGGTTGTTCAGCATGGTTTCCCTGCTGTAAAAGGTAATTTGTTCCGCGTTCGCGCTTCAGCATCCAGAATACGCCATTTCGCGGGTGTCCTGTCTCATTCCTGGCCTTGAGCGACACGCAATGGCCGGGGAGCCTCGCCAGGTTGCCCGGAGTGGCTTTAAAGTTTTGGTAGCGCGAAATTCCTCCGCGAGATCCGGAACAAGGTGGCGGACCGGGTCAATCGGACCCGCACACGGAACGAACGCGACGAGCGAATGTGAGCCCGCCGCGAGCAGAGAGAAAGGATCCGTAATGGCCTGCTGCACCAAACCCCTGTTTCGCCTCGCTGTGATCGGCGGTCTTGCCGGGAGGCGTCTTCTTCTTCGCAGACTTCGCGGGCGCGCAATGATTTTCAGGTGAAGAGCAAGATCACCAACACACCATCGACTCGGCGATCGACGATCCCATCGCCCTGCGGCTCAGCCCGGAATCTGGAACGCCAGTACCCCGAGCGCATCGCCAGGTTCGCGGCGAACTCGCCGAACTGAACCAGCAGTCGGATCGTCTGCGCGACCGGGCGGTGGCCCTGAAGGTCGTGAGATGGCGTCGAATGATCTCGATGTCCTCACCGCCCGCCTCGATCAGGCCCGGAATGTCCGACAGGACTCACCGCACGCGGTGATCAACGTTCGCTTCGAAGACCGCACCATGTCGCTCGAAGAGAGCAACCGTGCGACCGAGATCCGCAACACGGTGCAGGCTCACACGGTCCGCGCTCGAAGCCGAGCGGAGCCGCAGGTTCTCAATCAGCAGTCCGGTCGCCTCACCGATCTGCTCAACGAGCTCGAGTCGGAGCACACTGCGTTCCAGACGCAGCCGCCCACTCGACGGCCAGATTGAGGTCATCGCTCGCAACGAGAAACCTCATCGACATGGTCGAAGAGCGCGAGAAGGCGATCCGCAACCTCGACCGCTTGAGCGTCAGCCTCGACCAGGTCACCGGTCGCATGGCCAAGATCCAGGCCGAGCAGGAAGCCCGTTTGACCAGTCTGCTCTCCGCGCCGAGCGTCGCGCTTTACGAAGACATGGCCGAGCAGGGACAGCCGCGAGCAGTCCGCTCGGAGATCTTCGAAAGCACGATGAAGTTTCCCTTCGAGCCTGCCCCGCGAGACCATCGAAATCGGTGACGACGGCGAGGTCGAGCACGACAGCGACGGCCGCGGTCCGGTGGCTTCCCGCGACACCGTGATTATCGACTGATCGAACTCTCACTTCCGTCACTCTCGGCGACGCACCCAGCGGTGCGTCGCCCTTTCAGTGCCGCGATCAGTTCGCCGAAGTCCGGCCTGCTCGCTCTTCGATCAGACGCACGGCGTCGAGGCGGAGGCGGTGTTGCTCGCGGTCCGGCTCGATCTCGGTCGCCGCGAGGATGTGGCGTTCGGCCTCTGAGTTCACCGGCCTGGATCGATGCAGCCGCGGCTATCTCGCGGTTGGTGGCGTCGAATGCGCGACGCGTGGCCCGTGTGGCGTACTCAAAGGCTTTCTCGCGATTGCCCCGCGGTGTGCAGGCAAGCGAGACGAGGCGTACGCCGCAGAGTAGTTCTCGCGCGTCAAGAAACTCGAGATGCGGAATGGCCCGCCATGGCTCGTCGGAGTCGAGGTAGAGGCGAGCAAGGTTCTGGTGGGGCATGGGGTCCACAGGGCGGGCCGCGGCATATCGCTCGAGCAGTTCGATGAGCCGCTCGTCGATCACGCCACCATTGATCGTGATCTGCTCCTGCAGGTAGTTCCCAGCAGGTCCGGGTGGTCCGGGTGGTCGAGCAGCCAGTATTCGACGAGGTCCGGCGTGATACGGATGAGCCGGGGCTGAAAGTCCGTCTCGCCGCGCCGCCGGTCACCCTCGCGCGCCGCCTTCGACGCGAACTCCGCGAGCGACTGGGAAACAGCCTCTTCCAGTTCGATGTCCTGCATCGATTCGGCGATCCGTACGGCGGAGGCTCGGCTCGCTGACCATGCCCCAAGTCGCGGCATCGCGGTACGCCCACCCTGGAACCGCTCGAAGAACTGCTGGTTATGCCGAGGACGTCGGTCATCGCGGCGTTCTTCACGCTCGCCGCTCGCGTACGCCTCCATGAGCCTGCAGGTGTGCCTCGCCCCACTCGGAGGCGATGAACTCGTACATCCAGTGGCCCGCTGCGTGGCCTGAGGGCGAGAGTCGAAAGTGCGTGAACGCGAGGTTGATCTCACGCATGTCGAACAGCGTGCCGTTGAGCGGGCCTGCGTGAGCAGCTGCGCTCGCGAGAAGTCACGCGGGCTTCTCGCTGTAGACCGCCGCGGCTTCCGTGAACCAGTGGGGATGGTTGCGCGTCTTGCTGAGCGTGATCGTGGGCATACTCGTGCCGGAACACGCGCAGCCAGTCGTACTCGCCCATGTTCCGCTTGCCGACGCGGCACTTCCATCGCGATCAGAGGGCCCGTCGCCGCGGCGACGTATGGATCCTGGCATGCCGACGATCCGCACCGCGAACCACTGATTATCCGGGGCGCGGTTTCGAGGACCGCTTTGAACTCCGGCTGGTGGTCGTAAATGTCCACAAGGTCGGCGTGAACGGACTCGATTGGCTCGATCATCTCGCGTGCGAGCACCGCGTCCATGCCGGGGCGGAACCGCACGAGGAAGTTGTCGCTCTCGATGGTCTCCCATGTCCGCAGGTCTTCCAGCGCCTGATGCTGTTCGCGACACGCACGTTGAACGGGTCGAGCTGCGCGGCTGGCGCCCGTGGCCTCGGCGTCTGGGCCGCCTGCACGAGCAGCAGGCCGAGTTCGGCATGCCCGCGTGGATCGTTGGGCTGCATCGCGACGCGCGGCGCAGGTACTCCGCCGCTTCGGCGTACTGGCGACGCTCGACAGCGACTCGCCGACGCAGCAGGGCAAGCGGCGAGCCCGGTGACAGTTGTGCGAAGGTTTGATTGCTCGCTCGGTGCGCCGTCGTAACTCATGGCCTCGACGCCCGCGTGCAACGCCGCAACATCGCGGCTGCGGGTACCAGGCCCGGCTCGGGCGAGGAAGGATGCTGCGCGGTCCGGATCGTTTCGCGCATCCAGCCGCCGCCTCGGATCAGTTCGGCATCCAGCGAGGGCATCGCCCGATCGGGCGCGATCCGCTCGACGTTGAGGTCGAGTCGACGGCCACCGACGCGGCCCCGTCCACATTCAGGCCGTCGACCTGCGTATCGCCGAGCAGACGCCACGCCTCGGCGACCATCGGATTGATCGCAAGCACCTGCTGTAGGACTTCGATCCTGCTCGCGGTTGCCTCTTTCGAGCAGGAGTTCGCCTTCGAGCAGCAGTGCGGGCCAGTACAGACGGTCGATCTGCTGGTGAACCTTGCTGAGCAGCCCGATCATCCGGTTGTACCCGAGGCCGGCCTGCCGTCGAGCAGCCTGCAGGCGCGCGCCCGCACGCCGGCGACGATGCCCTGCGCATCGGAAACGCGGTCGGCGCGGGCGAGGTCTGCCAGCACCGGCTGAAGCGGCTTCGCGCGCTCGATCGAACTCGCCCAATCTCTCAAGCGACTCGGCGAGGAGCACGCGGTCGTTCGAGTCGATACCTTCGAGCGGCTCGATGGCGTTGATCAGTTCACCGCCGCGAACCAGTGATTGGGCCCGCAAAGCGTGGGGACGCCCTCGCGATCGAACACCGGGTGGGCGTACGCCGGTGATCAACGCCGCTCGTGCGAGCGTCTCGGTCGATGCGAGGTCGGCCTCGGTCCACAGGCCGTGGAACACCCGCTCGATCCGTTCCTCTCCCGAGATAGGGCAGGTCGATCACGCGAAGCACAGCGGGCAGCGGGTCAGGCACCAGCGGGCGGCGCCATATCCGGAGGTTCAGCGACGGCTGCGCCGATGCGGTCACGCTGACCGTAAACGCCAGGCCGACCGAAGCAAGCAGGCGTCGAACTGGCGTGGCTCGGATCATTGGCCAGCCCTCAATCGGCAGGCGATCGATCTGAACCGTGTAGCCATCGTCCGGCTCTGCGACCGTCATCTGCTGATCGGTAACACCTCGTTCACTCTGACACCCGCCATGAGCACAATGGCAACATCGACTTCTCTGCCGCGAGAATTCTGCCGGCCGGCCCGCGCCAGATGGGGAGCCAGCGGTTCGACTCGTCCGGCGATCGGAAGTACCAGAGGCGGACAGAGTCGAACCCACCTCGTCCTTGGCTCGCGGTGTCAGTTTGGTGGACCGCTTCGGTCCGCTTCGGCCGCCTCGACCGTCGCGCGATAGCCCCGAACTCATCGCGTTCGTTCTCTCGCCGGCGGGCGCGTCGAGCGAGTCCGTCAGTTCGACAAGTTCGACCTCGTACCGCTCAAGGATGTCACTCTTGCGCTGCCCGATCGGGATGGGGAGCGGGCCTCTCCGAGCCGCAGCGGATCGACCTCTTCGCCGACGCGTTATCTCGCGCTTGCGGAAGGTTTGTCGTCGTCGTTCCGCTCGATAAGCCAGCCGCCCGTCAAAGGCCCACGACTCGTTCAGTTCGCGCTGAACATCGAGGTCGGCGTAGCGGTCGAGCGCACGACAAACGATCTCATCCCGGCTCGCTGTGTCTGTCCTTCCGGCGTCCGATCACGGAAGAGCAATTCACCGGACCTGTACTGACGATCACCAAGGGTGCGGTCGATCCGGTCGTAGACGATCTGTGCTCGGAGATCGCGCATGCCGCGATCGGCGGTCTCCAACTCGGTCAGGATCCGATCGATCGACCTCCGGATTCCGCGTCGGTTCGGTCATCGGAGCGTCCGGCAGTTCCGCGCAGGGGTCGGGGTCTCGGGATTGCCGAGCAGGCCGGCGATCGCGAGGAGCAGGGAGGCGTGAAGAGCAGGGGAGCATGTCGGTCCTTCCGTGGTGGTCGCTCGCTCTCAACAATACCCGTCCGTTCGTGGATGGGTGCGTGGAGGCACGCGTGGTGATTCAGCGTCTCGCCGCGTCGGTGGTACCCTAGGGGTATGAACGCACGTGCCCGCTCTCTGCATTCCATCGGCATCCTGCTCGCCCTGGCCGCCGGAGCGGTCGGAACGGCCGGCCAGAACCCCAGGCGCAGGATGAGGCCGAGCCGATCGCCGTTTTCGCGCCGATCGCGGAGAACGCTCTCGAACTGGTCGTGCCGGAGGACGCCGCAGGGCAGGGGAGGATCTACCACGCCCTCCCCGGGCGCAGCGCTGTCTGTGCGACCCTTCACCAGCACCATGCCGACATCGACGATGACCGTCAAATCTCCAGACCGAGCAGTGGCTCGACGGAGGCACTCACCCCTACATCCGGTTTCGGCTCGCGTTCTTTGCCGAGCCCGTCGACGCCACACCCGACGGCTCACCGCAGCGCACGGACCTTCAGCGCACTCGTCGGCGTGATATGACGATCGGAGTCACCCGCCTGCTGCGTCGAGAACGCCCGTGCCCTGCTCCGAGTCCGAGGCTACGCGTCGCGTCTCTCCCGGTGACCTCATGGCGCGGCTGTCGGTACACGCTTGCCCTCGCCGACTTCGGCATCCAGAACGCGATCGTCGGGCGCCAGGTCGCTCGCGAGATCGAGGTCGATCGGTGATCTACCTCTCGACCGTCGGGCCCGGCGAGCAGCATGCCGATCAGTCGGAATCCGGGTCAGACGCGGAGTCGAACGAATCCGGGTCCGACGACTCGTCGAGCGACGCGAGGTAATCACGCAGGATCGCCGCGGCGGCGAGGCATCGCGCTGCTTCTGCTTTGTGCGTCATCCCCGACCGCGCCATCTTCCCAGTCTGCCTGCACCGAGGTCAGGCGTTCGTCCTGATAGCGCACCGGCAGATCGATGCGTTGTGAGTCGCTCCACGAAGCGCGGACGAGTTTTGCCCGGGGCCTCCGAGCCGTCCATGTTGAACGGCATGCCAACGACGAAACCCTCCGGCTCATGGTCTCGGATCGCCTGACAGAGCCCGTCGAGCAGCGAATCGCCGCGATTCAACGGCAGTTCGATCACACCGGCGGCGCTCACGATCCCGGACTCGTCATCGCCGGTCGCAAGGCCCGTGCGACGGTCGCCGAGATCGATCGCGAGCGCATCGTCCGGCGATCAGTGGGCGCTGATGATCCCGCCTGCTGTGCTCGGGCACCGGCGACTCGGATCGCGCGATCGAGCCGCTCGGCGCGGTCTGCACCGCGTGACCGGGGATCGGGCTGAAGCGAGAGCCCGCGAGCGGGATGCTTGTTGACGTTCGCCACCGGTTTTGGGAAGAGAACCATGCCCGCACCGGTCAGCACGAGGTTGACGAGGATGAAGACGACGACCGAATCGATCCGCAGGAACTTGACCGTCGCGACGCCACGAGCAGTGCGATCGAAAGCGGGATCATGGCGTTCCAGCAGAGCCTTCATCATCTGGTCGTGCGCGCAGCCGCGGGATGGTCCAGCGGATGAACATCGCCAGCACGATCATGAAGATGACCTTGCCGAAGAACACGGTGAATTTCAACAGCGCCGCCAGCAGGCCGGTGTCTTCCGGCTGAAGGCCGGACGAACGGCAGGTGGTACCCGCCGAGGAACAGCAGCACGAAGAACGCAGAGCCCGTGATCAGGTGGGCGTACTCGGCCAGAAGAGGGCGCTGCATCGAGGAGTACCGGTGTGCCAGCCGCCGACGAGTTCCTGCTCGCATTCGGCGTTGTCGAACGGTGCCCGGTTCCTCCGCGAGTGTGCAGGCGAACAGCGCGCGCGAGCGGTGCGCAACGATGAACCACACGCCGCTCCCGGCCACCTGCGCCTCGACGATCGCGTTCGGGCCGACGGTGCCGGCGGTCAGGACAACCACGAGGATGCACAGGCCCATCGGGATCTCGTATGAGATCATGCCCGCGGAGCGCGCAGGCCGCCGAGGAACGAGTACTTGTTGTTGGAGGCCCAGCCGCCGAGCGTCATGCCGTACACGCCGCCACGGCGAGGAGGAAGATGAAGCCGATGTCCACCGCCGCGGCTCCGACGACCGCGTCGCCACCGCTGACGAACTGCGCCCGCCGATCACGATCGGGTCGATCGCGATCACGCCGCCCAGGGATCACGGCCCAGCCGATAGCGCCGGAATGACCGAAAGCATCGGGCGCGAGGCTGAAGGATCTTGTCGGTCTGCGGCGGACGGTAGTCTTTGAGAATGAACTTCAGCCCGTCGGCCAGCGACTGGCCCAGACCCCAGAACCCGAAGCCGCGAAACAACTTCTGCAGCAGAGGCAGCCCGAGGTCGAAGCCGACGCGGTTCGGGCCGATCCGGTCCTGAATGTACGCGGAAATCTTGCGTTCGAAGTACACCAGAATGCCCACCGTCGCGAGGACCAGGTGGATCACGATGACCGCGACGATGACCAACGAAAACTGGGGCCCGATCGGGAAAATGGCGTCGAGAATGCTCTCCATAGGGTGGGCATGGTACGCGGCTGGGCCGGACGGAAAGCCGCCCAGAGACTCTGGCACCGAACAGATCGAGAGATTCCGGTGCGGATGGCTCAAATCGAACGGGCCCTCGGGAATGTCCCGAGGGCCTGAGAGTCGGTTGAACCTGACGTCTTGCTTCAGCGACGACGGCGAGTCGCGGCGAATCCCCCGCCGCCATCAGCGCCGCCGGGGAGCCGACGATGTAGAAACCACGAGCGTGCTCACCTTCGAGAAGCACTTCGTACCCCGATCCATCGATCGCGATGCTCGAGATACGGCTGTCCGTGAGGTCGCCACGCTGGAAAAGACCAATTTGCCCGTCAGCGGGTTGTAGATAATGGTTTCGGCTGAGCGAGATTGCTCGCGACCAGCGACACCGAGTTGAACGAGCCGTCGGAAGCGAGATCGACACGCAGAATCGAGCCGTTGTCGAAATCGGTGACCCAGATGCTGTCAGAGCCGGGAACTGTCGCGATGCCGCGGATGTTCGTGAGGTCGGAACCAAACCCGGTAAAGCGTCGGCGAAATCCACGACGGGTCGTTCGCGACGCGTAGTCGCCCGAGCCCGCGTCGTACTCCATCCGCCAGATCGTGGACGACCGACCGTCCACACCGCCGGCGTCGAAGGAGCCGCCATTTACCGCAGTGACAAAGAAGTCATTGGAGCCGTTGGCTCGTGCGAGGCCGAAGCCGTCGTCAAGCGGACGCCGGTCGCGTTGTTGTCCTCGACGAAGATCGGGCCTGTCGCCCGCTCAGCGAGACGCTGAAAATGCCGTCGATCGTGTCGCCGACGGGTGAGCCTGGGTTGGAAACCGTCGGAGATTTCCCGACACCGAGTCATACGTCAGGCCGACGGGCTTCTGCAGAGGGTTGCCCTGCGTCAGGTAGGCCGCGCTGGCCGAGCCGCTGAACGGCATATCGACCGGAGAATGCCTGCGTCGGTCGTGTTCGGGAACGGAAGTCTTCCATCGGCGACGTGGTTCGCCGGTCGGTCCGGCGGTCACATTCGCGAATCGGGTGTCAGGGTTCACGGAGGCGTACAGCGTGCTGACGCTTCCGGTCGAGTCCAGGAACCGAACGGCGTTCTGTTGCTGGCTCGTGAACACAATGCCTTGGAGGCGGAGGCGGTACCCGCTGCCCGGCGATGCGGCGGCAAGCGTAAGTCGGATCGATGTCATCGGAAGTCCCATCTCTTTGGTGTCAACGGGCGGCGGGCCGGATGGCGACCCGCTTGAGGTGTCATTGTAGTCTGCGACCGGACGGCAGCGAGTCAATAGGAACCGCCGCCCAGAGGACCGGTTTATCGGCCCTGCGCATCTTTCGTGTCCCGGGCACCCTCGGATTTCGGATTACGCGGATTGGGCCAAATTTAGCCAGCGCCAGATCAGCGGGCTCAGACAGGTTTCATTGCAGATTGACCGGCATCACCACATAGACGAAATCGGTTCCGCTCTTGATCATGCCGGGCTTGTTCGGGGCCTTCATCTCGATCATGACCCTTCGCCGGCAGAACCTTTAACGCGTCGGTGATGAACGCGGGTTGAATCCGATCTCGATGTCGTCGCCGTCGAATGACTTCATTTCGACATTGATCTCGGCCTCGCCCATCTCCGGGGCGCGACTGGAGATCTTCAGGGCCTGGGTGTCCTTGCCGAAGGCCATCCGAACGCCACGCGACTCCTCGTTCGTCAGCAACGCGGCACGCCGAACCGCCGAACCGAGCGACTCCACGGCGAAGGTGGCCCGCTTGTCCTGGTCCTTCGGGATCACGTCCTGATAGGGCGGGAACGTTCCGTCGACGAGGTTCGACGCCAGCACCGTTCCGCCGGCACCGGCCACATCCGAATCATCGAACTTGAAGATGATCTGGTTGTCGGTCACCGCTACGCGCACCTGATCGCAGCCGCTGAGCAGTTTATTGGCCATCGTCAGCGCTTTGGTTGGCAAATGCAGGTCGACGGACCGTCGCCCGTGAACTCGTTCGCGCTCGCCTTCGCCACGAGGCGTCGGCCGTCGGTCGCGACCATCCGATCTTTCCCTCGCGTCGCATCAGGACACCGTTGATCGCGTAGGCTGGTTTCGCGGGCCGTCGAGAACGTCGCGCGAGATCAGCGTCGAGAGCGTGGACGCGTCGATGGCGAACGAGTCGTCGCCGGAATCCTCCGGAAAGTCCGGGACCTCGGGAAGTCGCCGGGCGGGTAGCCGTACACCTTGAAGTGCATCAGCACCACGGATGCTGGTCATTTCGCCGTCCGAGTCGAGCGTCAGCGTGGGATCCTTGTCTTCGGCTCACGATCTGGCGCAGTTTGTCCGCCGGGATCAGGGCCTCGCCTTCCTTCTGCACTTCCGCCTGCGCTCGACATGATCGAAATCTCGGCGTCCGTCGCTGAAAGCGTGATTGTCCCCGCCGCCATCACCGTCCCGCGCATCGAACTTGATGCAGGTCAACTGTGGCGCGGCGATCGCGATGCCACCACCCCGGAGACTAGGTTCACCGCGTCCATGAGTGCGGCTCGGTCACAAATCACCTTCATCGATTTCCACTCCGATCGTCTTGCCTGGGCCCACCGCGACGATCGGCGGTGCACCGGTTCTTCGCGCGGGATTGTACCCACATCCACAACACCGCGAGGACCGAAGCGACGGCCCACTACGGCTGGGGGCAAACACCGCCCCTCCAGCGGTCGCGTCAGAGTAGATCCGACGAACCACCGCAACGCTCGACGGACAGCCCGCCCACGGGAATCCACCAGCTGCCCGCACGTCTTACGCCCCGCGAGACGAATTTCTCGGTTGTTCGGTGGCAAAATCGGTTGTGGCGAAACCGGCTATGCGATACTGGCCGCTCCTGCAGATCCACGCCGAGCGTGCGCGGTTTGTTTGAGCCCGGGTACACGCGCGCATCGCTTTCCGAGCCAAGACGCAGCCCTATAGAAGGTGGGACCAGCCCATGTCATTCGAAGCAGCGGTTCACGCTCAGGCCATCGAACTCGACCGTTTGGCTCTTGAGATGCGCCCGCCGGAGCGGCCACCCGACGACCGCCAGCAGCCTCGGACACATCACCACGGTTCTGTACTTCCACACCATGCGTCACTCGCCGGAACTGCCGGACTACCCCCACCGCGGATCGGCTCGTGCTCTCCGAAGGCCACGCCGTCCGATCGTCTACGCCGCCGCCGCCACTTGGGCATCCACTTCGGGGCCGATCCGAACAACCGTCGTCCGATGACCGTCGAGGATCTCGCCACGCTCCGCGAGATCGATTCGGCCCTCGACGGCCATCCCAACCCGATGGAAGGCATGCCGATGTTCGATGCCGCCACCGGTTCGCTCGGCCAAGGCCTTTCGGTTGCTGCCGGCCTCGCCGAGGCCGCCCGCCTCGACGGGCTCGATCGCCGGATCTTCTGCATCATCGGCGACGGCGATCGCGAGGACAGATCTCGAGCTGCTCGACCACATCATCGATCGGGGCCTCACCAACGTCTGCCCCATCTTTAACTGCAATCAGTACGGACAGGCGGCCAAGGTCAGTAGCAGTCCGCCGAACGCATCGCCGCCAGTTTCGCCGCCTACGGCTACGAGACGATCACGATCAACGGCCACGAGCCCGCGGAGATCAAAGGCTCTCGACCGATACATCGAGATCTCCGGCGATCCGAGCGCGACCCCGTCGCGATCGTTGCCAAGACGGTCAAGGGCTGGGGCACCCCAGCCTTCAGGGCGGCGGCACGGCAAGCCGGCCTCCGGCCAACACCTTGAGAACGCCCTCGCCGGCTCGCCGAGCCGCGCCGGTACCACCAGCGCCCTCAGCAGCACCGACTCGTTCACGATCCAGCCGCCCGACGCGTTCGGTCGGACGGCTACACCGCGACAGCCGACCTGCCGAGCTTCGAAGCCATGGCCGCCGCGACATGACCAGCGTGGTTCACACCGGTCGTTTGCGACCCGGCGTGCCTACGGCGTCGCCCTGCAGGGCAGCCGGCAAAGGACGTCGTCTCGCCTCGACGCCGACGTGTCCAATTCCACCTTCGCGATCGACTTCGCCTCCGACGCCGACCTCTCCGGCCGGTTCATCGAGTGCAAGATCGCTGAGCAGAACATGGTCTCGGTCGCCGCTGGCCTGTCCGCCGCCGGAAGATCCGTTCGTCTCGACCTTCGCGAAGTTCCTCACCCGGGCCTACGACCAGATCGAGATGGCCATCAACCCAGGCGCGAACATCAAGTTCGTCGGTTCCCACGCGGGGATCTCGCTGGCTTCCGACGGCCCGAGCCAGATGTCGCTCCCCGATGTCGCCTGGTTCCGCGCCCGCGACCGCCCGCGACCATCGCGGCAACCCGCGTGCTATGTGCCCAGCCCGCCGATGCCTACGCCGCCTACGCCCTGACGGAGATCATGGCCGAGAAGGGGCCTGCTACATGCGGACCCTGCGTCCGGACACCGAGTCCTCTACTCCGACGACGATGTTCAATCTCGGTGGCTTCCACCAACCGCCGAAGGCCGCGACATTCTGCTGGTTGCCTGGCTACATGGTGCACGAGGCCAACAAGGCTCTGGAAGAATCCCGACAAGGCGGGCGTTTCCGCCGGTCTGGTCGACCTCTACTCTCTGCCGTTCGACGAGGAGAACTCTCGACGTCGCGAACGCCTCGGGCGGTCGCATCCTGACGCTCGAAGACAATTACGGTGCCGGCTTCGGTTCCGCCGTCGCAACGCCCTTTCGGCCTCCGGCGACGGCTTCTGAACTCGCCCAGATGCACGTCACGCATTCCCAAGTCGGGCCGCACGCCCGAAGCGGTCCTCGGAGTACTGCGGCCTGAGTGTCAAGGACGTTGTGGACGTTGCCTCGAAGTGCTGGAAGTCACGACCGCCTGACCCGCGGTGCGGAGTTATCCACCGTCGCGAACGCGCATTTCAAAGTTTGCCTGTTTTGCCCTCGACCGGGTCGTTTTCGTCAAACGACCCGGTTTTGTTTCGGGGGTGCGTTTGCGTCCGAAAACTTGGATGCAGGTTCTCGGACCATGTGCCGAAATCCGCCGAGATATCGGCGTTTTTCACCACTCGAACGACCGATTCGGCCCGACCTGAAAGCTCCGGCCGAGGGGCGTCGGCCCGCGAGCATTGCACTCGAAAATACGGGTGATTTGTGGACACGCCTAGCGGGAGGGGTCGAAAACACATAGCGTTGTTGTTTGCGTTTGCTATCCTGGACGTCTAAGATAGCAGTCACCACTTGGCGATCGTTCCATCTGATAGCGGTGTTCTGGTGGTCGCTGGAGCGGGACTTCAAATCAGGGCTGAGTTGGTCCTGAATCGTGAAAGCCAGAGTTCCGGCCTGACGGCCACAGACCAGCACCCGCGAAGAATTTTAGGAGAGTCTCATCATGAGTCTGACCCAGTGCCTGTCCCTGATCGCGGGCCACGCTCGCCGGCACCGCCGTCGCTGATTCCGCTATCACCGCGGACGAGGCGCGGGCCATCGTTGCCGAAATGCTTGCTGACGCCGAAACCCGTTCGAGCCTGCAGTCCTCCGGCGGTACCGCCGGCCATGACGGCAAGTTCTTCATGTCCAGCGCCGGCGGCCCCGCCTCAACGTTGGCGGTCAGATCCAGTTCCGCTACATGCTGAACCTGGGTGACGACCTCGGTGGCACCACCGACAACGACGACGAGCGCGGCTTCCAGACCCGTCGCACCGCTCAACTTCACCGGTACCGTCTACGACGATATCGACTTCAAGATCAACGGTGCGTTCGATCGCGACGGCGGCGTTTCACCCTCGAAGACGCCTACACCGTCTTCAACCTGAACGAGAACTCGGCCTTCCAGGTCGGTCAGTTCGCCCCGTTCGCCCAGGAAGGCTCGTCACCAGCCGTCGGCTCGCCGCTGACCGCTCGGTCGCCAACGAGATCTTCAACCAGGGTCGCTCGCAGGGTGTCATGTACCGCTACAGCAGCGACGACTGGCGTTTCGCCGCGGCGTTCTCCGACGGCTTCATGACCGCCAACACCGACTACTCCGCGAACGCCACCGGCCTCCTCGGCGCTGGTGAGGCCGACTGGGCCTTCACCGGTCGCTTCGAGTCAAGGGTGCCGGCAACTGGAACCAGTTCCGTGACTTCACCTCGAAGCCGGTTCCGAAACCGCTTGATGATCGGTGCGGCCGCTCACTGGGAAACCGGTGAAGTCGGCGGTGCCAGTTCGACCGACTACGACAGCCTCGCGTACACCGTTGACGCGACCCTCGAGGGTGACGGCTGGAGCCTCTTCGGCGCCTTCATCGGTCGCTCGCAGGACGTCGACGGCGGCATCGACGCCGACGACTTCGGTCACGTCCTCCAGGCCGCCTTCCGCATCCCCGAGTCGAAGTGGAAATCTTCGGTCGCTGGGACGGCGTCTACGCTGACAGCAAAGTACACCAACAACGACGACTTCAACACCTCACCTTCGGTGCCAACTACATGCATGGCCACGCCGCGAAGTTCACCGTTGACCTGCAGTACTTCCTCGACGACTCCGCGGACAACGACATCGTCTCCGCCAACAGCGGCATCGGTCTCCTGACCGACTCCGACGACGGCGATCGGCATCCGCTCAGTTCCAGGCTCCTCTCTAATCGAAGTTGAACTGATCACGATCATCTGATCGAACAGGCCGGCTCCTCGGAGCCGGCCTGTTCTTGCCGGTGTGCCGTCCGCCGCGTCCGCTCAGCGTTACACTCTCGAATCGTCGCCGTCCGATGGCGACACAGCCGCACGCCACGCGGAGACAGCCTTGACCCAGACCACCCTCGCCGACTCACCCGCAGCCATGCTCCCCGGACCCGAAATCAAACCCGCAAAGCCTCCGGCAGAAGGGCTCTCGACGCAACCGCACGGGCAAGTCTCTCGCCGAGGTCGCCGACCGCCATGTCTGCTACGAGGCGTCGGTTCAGTGCGTCGAAGCCGAGATCGACTTCGTCACCGAGACCTTCGAGAAGGTCCGCAGCGCCCGCTGCGTCTGCTCCGCGAGGACTTCTGCGGCACCGCGAACACGTCCTGCGAGTTCGTCTCGTCACGACGACAACCGCGCCATCGGCGTCGACCTCGATGAGCCCACGCTGCAGTGGGGGCGCGATCACAAGATCAGCAAGCTCTCCGAGTCGGGCAGGCACGGGTCGAGCGCAACGAGAACGTGCTGACCGTCGAGACCGAACCCACCGACGCGATCCTGGCGATGAACTTCACCACTTCATCTTCCAGCAGCGCGACCTGCTCCGCTCCTACTTTGAAAAGTGCCGCGCTGCGCTGAAGGACGACGGCGTCTCTTTCTGGACTGCTTCGGCGGCCATGAGAGCCACGCCGAAACCGAAGACGGCGAGATCGAGGACGACGACGGCAAGCCCGTGCTCATCGGCATCAACCAGTACTCCAAAGAGGGCTTCTGTCTACGTCTGGGACCAGCACAAGTTCAACCCCATCACCGGCGAAGCCGTCTGCAAGATCCACTTCCATTTCCCCGACAAGTCGAAGATCAAGAACGCCTTCACCTACGTCTGGCATGTGGACCTCCCGAACTCCGCGAACTGCTGACAGAGGCCGGCTCAGCCAGGTCGATGTCTACTGGGAAGGCACCGACGAGAAACCGGAGAGGGCAGCGGCGAGTACCACCCACCCTCGAAGGCGAAGCCGACCCCGCCTGGTCGCCTACATCGTGGCCCAGAGTAAAGATCGCGTCGAAGCCGCGTTTCTGCTCCGAAATCCGGGTCGAGGCCCGGATATTTTCTTTCAATTATTTCTGAAACCAATGCAAACCGGACCGCTCCGGCGTACGATATCGACGCTATGCCGACTCTCGTGGACATCGCGCCAGCACCTCAAGTGGCCGACCTGTCGCCGCGGGCTTGCCGCAGTTGAAGTCATGCACGCCCGCCTGCACCTCTGTCGGCGAGGTCGAGCAACTCGTCCGCCTCGCTGAGCGATACCACGGCAAGATGCTCCGCCCGGCGATCTCGATGGTCAGCGCGATCGCGTCGGGGCCGCTTTCCGGCGAGGTCGGGCCGATCGATGAGAGTAACCCGCTCCATCGCGTCGCGACCATCGCGCGTCATTGGCCTGATCCACCTCGCGACCCTTGTCCACGACGATGTGTCGACCACGCCGAAGAGCGTCGCGGCGGGCCGTCGGTCAACGCTCTAAAGGGCAACGAGCAGTCGGTCATCCGGCGATTACCTGCTGTCCAAGGCCTTCCACCTCTGCGCCAGACTCGACGCCGAGGCCGGAACCCGCTGCGCCATCCGCGTCGGCGAGATCACCTCGACGGTCTGTGAGGGTGAGATCCTCCAGGCCATCGGGGCGACGCCGAACTTACACGCGATACATATTTCAACATCATCGAGCGCAAGACCGCGGCGTTGATCGCGGTTGCGTGCGAACTGGGAGCGGTGCTTCAGGCGCTCCGCAGAGCGTCGCCGATGCCCTGTATCGCTACGGCATGAACCTTGGCACAGCCTTCCAGATTCAGGACGACCTGCTCGACCTCGTCGGCGAGGAGCGACTGGTCGGCAAGCCACTCGGGCGAGACCTCGAACTTGGCAGCTCACGCTCCCGCTCATCCACTTCGAGACCGGCGGCTGAAGCCCAAGCCGTGCTCGCTCAGGTCCGCAGCGGGCGGAATTGATGCCCCCCGCGTCGCCGGCTCGTCCAACGCCTTGAGGACTGTGGTTCACTGGATTACGCGGACCATGGCATCCGATCTCGTTGCCGATGCTCGCCTCGCCATCGAGGCACTGCCGGACAGTCCGGCCCGAACCTACCTGCTCGATCTCGCCTCTGCGGTCATCGAACGGGCGTTCTGAGCAGCACCACCCAGAGGGCGAGAGGCCCATTGAGGCCCGTCGTCGCTTGGGCGTGCGAGGCGTTCCGGTACCATCCTCGACCCGCTTGAGAGTGGAGCGGGATACAAACCCTACCCGTCGCCCGGAGATTATCTCCGGGCCATCGACGACACGACGGAGCCCACGCATGAGCCAGTTCAACCGTTTCGGCGGCCCTCGCACTAACGTCCTCAAGGAAACCGCCAGCGGCGAGACCTACGTCGATTGGAAAGACGTCGAGTCCCTCCGCCGGATGCTGAGCCCCAACGGCAAGATCTACAGCCGCAGCGCCAGCACCACCGCCGCCGAGCAGCAAGGTCGCCCAGGCGATCGCGCGCACATGGGCCTGCTCCCGTTCACCTCGGCGACGCTCTGAGCCGAGCACCCAACCGGTTTCGTTGACGAGACGCCCGAAACGGGCGTCTTTTGTTGCGCGATGGTGGGAATTTCCGAGTTTCGATCAGAATCCGGCGAACGAATAAGCCGTCAGGGCATCTGAAGGGGAGCTGCGCTGGCCGACCCCGATTCAAGACGGTCGCGGTCGAGGCGTTCGCTCTGCTGCGCGCGGATGGGCCCCGACCCGCCCATCCACGCTTTTCCTTTGCACGCCACTAGCATCCGGGCATGAACGCAAATGCCCGAGCCAGCGCGACTACTCTTCCATCGAAATCCCCGATCGCTCGCTCTCCCGTGAGGGAGCGCATGGGTCTTCTCGTCGATCAACTGTGGCGGGTCTTTGGCAACCCGAAGACGACCGCTCGGGCCTCAGCCGCCGACGAGGCATCGAAGTTGGCCGGGTATTCCTGGGTTGGCTTCTATTTCGGCCCATCCCTTCGTCAGCACGTTTGGTCAGCATCTCACGCCCAGCGCACGAGATGCTCGACCGCCGCCAGCCCAAGCCGCGTGCTCGCCCATCGGACTCGGCGGCATGTGCGGGCGGAGTTTCCGCGAAGCCGTTCCGATCGTGGTGCGCGATGTCGCAACGCTTGAGGACGGCTACATCGCCTGCGACCGCGCGATCGGTCGGAAGTCGTCGTGCCGTGCTTCGACGAGAACGGCGAGGTCTACGCCGTGCTCGATGTCGATGGCTACGCCCCGAACGACTTCTCCGGGACGACGCGGACGCCTTGCGACCTGCTGGTCCAGAGCGGGTTGTCCAGCGGCAAACCCCGGTCCGCCATCATCATCTGAACGGTGAAGTCAGTATTCGACGCGCCGCTCTTGACAGGGAGACAGTGCATTGATATAGTTGCATTATGGTGCAAGTAAGCAAGCAAAGTGACGAGCCCTCGACGAGCCCGAAGCAGGCAGCCCGTCGGCGTCACGCCATCGATTCCCTGCTCGATCCGGACCTGTTCAGGCCCTCGGCGACCCGACGCGGGTCGGCCTGCTGGCCTGCCTGGCCAAGTGCGGCGGTTTTGCTCGGTCGGCGAGGTCGCCGAGTGCTGCTCGGTCGACCTGTCGGTCGTCTCGCGCCAAGCGAGCCTTTGAGCAGGCGGGCATCCTCGATTCCGAGAAGCACGGACGCAGTGTGCTGTATCGGGTCCGCTTTGGCGAACTGTCGTCACGCGCTCGCTCGCCGACGCCATCGATACCTGCTGCCCGGGCGGAATCTGCGACTCGAACGCCTGCTGCGACGGTGAAGGCTCCGATGGCTGCTGCTGAACACGCCCGCCCGACCCTGCTGTTCCTCTGCACCGGCAACTCCTGCCGGAGCCAGATGGCCGAGGGCTGGGCGAAGCACCCAAGTCTGACGCCATCGACGCGTACTCCGCCGGTACCGACCCGCACGGCCTGAACGCACTCGCCGTCAAAGCAATGGCCGAAGCCGGCGTGGACATCTCTTCTCACACCTCCAATCGCCCGGAAGACCTCGGCATCGACTTCGATTTCGTCGTCACCGTCTGCGATGCGGCGAACGAGTCCTGCCCGGTCTTCCCAGCACGAACTCGCATCGTGCATGCAGGCTTCGAAGACCCGCCCAGACTCGCCGCCCATGCCGCGACCGAGGAAGAGGCCATGCACCATTACCGTCGCGTGCGTGACGAAATCCGCGTACATCGAAACACTCCCTGAGTCACTCTGAACAGATCGACTTCACGCGAAAGCGCGCAATCATGAACGACCAGACCAAATCACCCTGCTGCGGTCCCGACTGCTGTCCTCCGACTTCCGAATCGAAGCCCCAAGTGAACGCCGACACGGTCCGTGACCACGTCCGCGCCGGCTACGGTGCGACGCCACCGGCGGCGGCTGGTCGGCGATGCAGGAATCGGTTACCTCCACAGATCCTGCCGGTTCGTCATGCTGCTCGCCCGCCGGCGGCTGCTGCGGCCCGGTGACCTTCAGCCCCGACCGCTTCGCCAAGGCCATCGGCTACGCGCGGACGAACTCGCCGGCTCGGTCGAGGAAGCCAACCTCGGCCTGTCCTGCGGCAACCCGACCGCCATTGCCGCCCTCAGCCCGGTGAGGTCGTGATCGACCCGGGTCCGGCGGCGGGTTCGACTGCTTCATCGCCGGGCCGAAGGTCGGCGCGAGCGGACGCGTCATCGGCATCGACATGACCCCGGACATGCTCTCGCCGCGCAAGAACACCGCGCGATGTACCGCGAGCGCACCGGGCTCGACAACGTCGAGTTCCGCCTCGGCGAGATCGAGAACCTCCCGGTCGCTGACGCGAGCGTGGATGTGGTCATTTCCAACTGCGTGCTGAACCTGTCTCCCGACAAACCTCGCGTGTGGCGGAACGCGCGTGCTGAAGCCCGGCGGGCGTGGCGGTTTCCGACCTCGCCCTCCGGCGGAGCGTCCGATGCCGTGAAGGCGGACGTCGAGGCTCGTCGGCTGCGTCGCCGGAGCGGTCCTGATCGACGAGATCAACGCCGCACTGGTCGACCTCGGCTTCGAGCGGATCACGCTGACCGAGAAGCCCGAGTACATCGACGCGATGGGCGGCTTCCAGGACCCGCTCTACGCCCGCATCGCGTCTTCTGCCCTCCGGCACGCGTATGAGCGATTTCGTGACCAGCCTCGACATCGCGGCGGTCAAGCCCTGCGGCACGTCCTGCTGCTGCTGAACCATGGCTGAGTCACTCATCAAAGCCTGCGCCCCGCGCGACCGACGCACCGAGCTGCCTGGGCTTCCTCGACCGCTATCTGACACTCTGGATCTTTCGCGATGGCGATCGGGGTGGGTTCGGCAAACTCGTGCCCGGCATCGGCGAGGCGCTCGACGCCGCGTCGATCGGGTCAACCAGCGTGCCGATCGCTATCGGCCTCATCGTGATGATGTACCCGCCGCTCGCAAAGGTGCGATACGAGCAGTTGCCCGGGTGTTCCGCGACTGGCAGATCCTCGTTCTCTCGCTCGTCCAGAACTGGCTGGTCGGTCCGGTGCTGATGTTCTCGTTGGCGGTGCTGTTTCTGCGCGATCACCCAGAGTACATGATCGGCCTGATCATGGTGGGTCTCGCCCGCTGCATCGCGATGGTGCTGGTCTGGAACGATCTCGCGTGGCAGCAGCGACTACGCCGCGGGCCTCGTGGCGTTCAACAGCATCTTCCAAGTGCTGTTCTTCGGAGCCTACGCATGGGTGTTCGTCACGTGGCTGCCCGACGTGCTCGGGCTCGAGAGCGCGGTGGTGGACATCACGGTCGGCGAGGTCTTCGCCAGCGTGCTGATCTACCTTGGCATCCCGTTCTTCGCCGGCATGATGACCCGGTTCATCCTGCGCCGATCAAGGGCGACGAGTGGTACACGCAGCGGTTCATTCCGCGCGTCGCTCCGCTCACCCTCGTCGCACTGCTGTTCACGATCGTCGTGATGTTCAGCCTGCAGGGCGAGACCATCGTCGATCGACCGTTCGACATCGTACTCATCGCGGTACCGCTGACGATCTACTTCGTCTCGATGTTCCTCGTCGCCTTCCTCATGGCCAAGAAGGTCGGCGCGGACTACGCGCGGCGACGCTGGCGTTCACCGCCTCGGGCAACAATTTCGAACTCGCCATCGCGGTCGCGATCAGCGTATTCGGGATCGGTTCCGGCGTCGCGTTCGCCACGGTGGTGGGGCCGTTGGTCGAGGTGCCGGTGCTGGTCGGACTGGTCAGCGTCTCCCTGTGGCTCAGCGCCGGCTTTACACCGGCACCGCGCCGTAACCGGCGGACCCGTTGACGCAAAGGAAAGAACGCGTCGTGCTCAGCACGACGCGTTCTTTGTTTCACAACGGTCGATCGCCTAACCAGCGGATCAGTCCTCCTGACCTCGTACTCCGCGTCGACCACGTCGTCGGAGTCCGAACCGCCCTCATCGGCGGCCTCGGCGTCGCCGGTTGCGCCGCCGGCCTTCTGCTTGGCGGCTTCCTGCTCGTAGACGATCTTGCCGGCTCCATCGACGCGGTCTCTCCCTTGGAGCCGCTTCGATCGCGGACTTGTCGTCGCCTTTGATCTTGCCTTCGAGGTTCGACAGAGCCGACTCGATCTTGCCGCGGACTTCGCTGGAGACCTTGTCGCCGCGCGTCGAGGGTCTTTCGCGTCTGGTGGACCACGCCGTCGGCGCGGTTCTTCAGGTCGACCAGTTCGCGCTTCTGCTTGTCGGCCTCAGCGTTGGCCTCGGCTTCCTGCTTCATGCTCGATCTCGCGCTCCAGACCGGACGAGCCTTGATGGTGATGTTCTGGCTCTTGCCGGTCGCCTTGTCGGTGGCCGTCACGTTCAGGATACCGTTGGCGTCCAGCGCGAACTCCACCTCGATCTGGGGCGTGCCGCGAGGGCGGGGATATCGGTGGTGGAACTTGCCGAGTTCGCGGTTGTCGTTCGCGAACCGCGCTCGCCCTGAAGCACTCGGATCTCGACCGACGGCTGACTGTCCTGAGCCGTAGAGAAGGTTTCCTTGCTGGTCGGGATGGTCGTGCGCTCGATGAGCCTTGGTCATCACGCCGCCGAGGGTTTCGACACCGAGGAGAGCGGGGTCACATCGAGCAGCAGGATGTCCTTCACATCGCCCTGCAGCACGCCGCCCTGAATGGCGGCGCCGACGGCGACGACTTCTGTCGGGGTTCGACGACTTGTCGGGCTCCTTGCCGAAGATCTCCTTGCAGAGTCGCTGCACCGCGGGGACGCGGGTGGAGCCACCAACCAGCACGATCTCGTTGATCTTGCTCGTGTCGATCTTCGCGTCCTTGATCGCCGCGAGACACGGGCCCTGATGCGTTCGAGAAGCGGCTCAATCAACTGCTCGAACTTGCTGCGGGTGATGGTCACCTGCAGGTGCTTCGGGCCGCTGGAGTCGGCGGTGATGAACGGCAGGTTGACCGAGGTCTCCTGGCTGGATGACAGCCTCGCACTTGGCCTTTTCCGCGGCTTCCTTCAGGCGCTGCAGGGCCATCGCGTCGTTGCGGATGTCGATGCCCTCGGCCTTGCGGAACTCCTCGGCGATGTGGTTGATGAGCACTTCATCGAAGTCGTCGCCGCCGAGCGGTGTCGCCGTTGGTGGACATCACCTCGAACACGCCGTCGCCGACGTCGAGGATCGAGATGTCAAAGGTGCCGCCGCCGAGGTCGAAGACCGCGATCTTCTCGTTGGTCTTTTATCGAGGCCGTAGGCTGGCGGCCGCGGTCGGCTCGTTGATGATGCGCTCGACCTGAGGCCCGCGATCTCGCCGGCTTCCTGGTGGCCTGACGCTGGCTGTCGTTGAAGTAGGCTGGCACCGTGATGACCGCGCTGGTCACGTTCTCACCGAGGTAATCCTCGGCGACCTTCTTAAGTTCCTGCAGGATCATCGCGCTGATCTGCGCCGGAGCGTACCCTTGTCGCGGATCTTGATCTTCACGAGGTCGGAGCCGGAGCCGGTGACCTCGTAAGGCACCCGCTTTCTTCTTCCTTGACCTGCTGGCGCGACGGCCCATGAGCGCTTCACCGAGTACACGGTGTTCTTCGGTTGGTCACCTGTTGATGCTTGGCGGGCTGACCGATGAGGCGGTCGCCCTTGTCGGTGAAGCCGACGACCGAGGGGTCGTGCGGTTGCCCCTGGGCGTTGATCAGCACTTCGGGGCTGCCTGCCTCCATGACGGCGACGACAGAGCCGTCGTGCCGAGGTCGATTCCGATGATCTTTGGACATGGTGTTCTTCCCTTCGGCGGGGCCGTCGCGGCGGGCCGGTGCTCGAGTCGTTGTGAACGGTAGTCCGGGCCGGGCCCGTCCTGAGTGGATTCTGCCGCAGGCCGGTCCCCGGCCCTCGACGGAAGAGATAATGCAAGGCTGATGCCAATCGCGGGCACGAAAACCCTGCCCTGATCAGAAAAGCGGGTTCTGGGTTGCTCGTTCGATCCGGCCTGTCGGGACATCCGACTGGCCTAAGCGTTCTGCCGATGTGGCAGGTCGCCCCGCCTGCCGTCTCCGTCGCCACCCTCGTCATCGCCGTCGCCGTCGCCATCGATGGCCGGCGCCCGCCGGAACCGGCTATCGCCGAGCTCCTGCTCGGCTGCTGCGCCACCTCGATTTCGCGGGCCATTCGCCACATCCATGAAGCCGGGCCAGTTGTCCTTGTTCTGGACAGCGTCCTCCATCCAGTTGCCCACGGTGGCTTCATCCAGGTTGTCCTCAAGACCAATGATGTCGTCGATATCGTCGGCGGTACCGAACTGGCCGTCCGGGCCGGCGGAACTGATCTTGAGCAAACCGTTCGGGCTGGACGCGGGGACGAGTCGATACTCAACGCCCCACGGGTCGATCTTGCGCTGCCGGAGGGGCGACCTGGTCGAGCGATGGGCGGGCTTCCTGCTTCGCGCGTACGCGCGGATCTGCTCATCGAGCACCTCGCTTTGCACCGCGATGTATCCGATCGCCATCGCCGCGTCCGGCGTTCGCAAACCAGTAGAAGCCGTACGCGCCACCGACCACGACCACGGAAAGCAGCAGGCCGACGATCGTTCCGGCGATCGCGAACCCGCGGGCGCTGAAGAGAGCGAACAGGCTGAGCAGCAGGCCGATCGGTGAGAGCAGGCAGGTGAGCGACAGGATGAAACCGATCAGCCCGAGCGGGTTGCTTTCGGGCTTTCCGCCGTAGTTGGCGTACTGCGGGTCCTGATTGAACTGACGCCCTGCGGCGTGCTGTCATAGGGATTGTTCATGAATGGTGCTTTCTGGACTGGGATTGAGTCGCCCGGGACCGGGCATCGCGACCGTAGCGTATCGCGGGCGGAGCGGAAACGGGGCTCCGGGAACTGATTTGGCGTTTCCGCGGGCTGGTTTCATGGGTTCCGACCAGACTCGAACATTTTGGATTTTGTTCTTGACCCGAACAAAGCCCTATGTACGATAGTCGGTGTACCCGAACAGGTCCAGATCATCCTCTTCAAGCAGTGAATAGGAACCATCACGATGATCAGTCTGCATCGCATCGCCCGTCTCGCCTCCAACGCCTCGCTCGACCCGTCCAGCTGCAGCCCTGCTGCTGGATGAGATTCTGGGCCTCGCGCCCGCTCCCGCTCGGAGCCCGGCTGCGCCTGGAGGCCCCGGAGACCCTGGCGACGGTCTCGATTGCCCTGGGCCTGTCCCGGTTCACCGACCTGACCTTCACCCCGTCGCCGGATTCCGCTTCGCTGGTCGACCGGCTGCTCGCCCACCAGCGCGAGGAAGGTTCGTTCGGCCTGCGCGCGCGACCGCCGTGGCTTCCGCCGCGGCTCAAGCGTCCGAGCAGTTCGGACGCACCGGGCGGCATCTCTGAACTTGCCCAGCGTTGCGAAATCAGCGCGGACCGCTGGCGTGGTCGAGCGCCACGCCGGCGTCCGGCCCGCTGGTAGTCCGTTGAGTCGCTGCTCGACGAGGACGATGCCGACGAATTCGTCTGGGAGCACGACGCGGGTGTCGGCTCTGCCGACTCGCTCGACCTCGCGATCGCGCTCTGGCAGCTCGCCGGGCTGTCTCGACGCGGGCCCGCTCGATCGCCGATGCGCTCCTGCAATCGCTCGATCAGTCGGGCGCTCGTCACGATCGTTGTGGCCCAGCGCTCGATCGCGTCATGTGCCCTGTCCGGGTCGACCGCCTCTGCTTCACCCGCGATCCCCACGCAGCCCTCGGTGTTCACCGAAGCCGCGTGATCCGTTCCGGCGCACGCCCGCAACGCGAGTCGGGATCGCGCGTGCATACTGTGCGTCGCCATGCCCGATCCGGATACCCAACCCGACCTCGCTTCGCCCGCCCAGCAGCCGACGCAGGCCGATGCGGATGCGGAGCCGCCACCGCGCGACGCTCGCTCCACCGATCGCGGAGCACGCGTCGGCGACGGCGTGCACCGTTGGGGGTACGGGCGACCGGCATGGGGTGGTCGCGTTATTGCCCACCTCGATCTCGATTGTTTCTTCGCGCAGGTTGAAGAACTCGACGATCCGGCCATCCGCGGCAAGCCCGTGATCGTCGGGCCGCCCGCGCCCACGCGCCTCCCAACGGACGCATCGACTTCTCGCGAAGCGGTCGCGGCATCGTCTGCACGTCCAACTACGCCGCGCCTTCGGTGTCCGCACCGCCATGCCCGCGACACAGGCCCACCGCCTCTGCCCCGACGGCGTGTACCGCCCGTGCCGAGGCGAGCGCTATCGCGAACTATCGCGTGAAGTCTTCGCGGTCTGCGAAGACTTCACGCCTCGGGTCCGGCCAGTCGGCATCGACGAGTGCTATCTCGATTTCTCCGGCCTCGCGCGATGGACGCGCGGCCGGTACCCCGATGCCGACCCGGAGGTGTTCGCCCGCGACTGGCCATGTCTGCTCGCCTCGGACCTGCGTCACGCCATCGAATCGCGCACTGGGCTCACGGCCTCCATCGGCGTCGGCCCCAATCGCTTCATCGCCAAACTGGCGTCGGACTACGACAGCCGCGCGGGCTGAAGGCGCGGCGCCCCGCGACTGCTCGGCGTTTGTGCGAGGACTCAAACTCGGCGACCTGCGGCGTCGGCCCGAAGACACGCGAACGACTGGCTGCCTCGGGTTCCGCACCCCGTCGGACATCCTCGATCTGACGCGACAGTCAGCGTGCGCCGCCTCGGCGATCTCGGGCGATCCATCTGGGACGCCTCCCACGGCAAAGACGGAGACCTCCCGGATGAGCGAGAGCAGCGTAAGAGCATCTCACGCGATCGGACGTTCGCCGAGAACATCTCATGCTCCAGCAAAGACGGGCGGCGCGAGATGCTGGCGACGCTCAGTCGCCTGAGCCAAGGCAACCTACTCGCTCCGCAAGGAGTGCCTGTTTGCGTCGAGCGTGAGCGTGCGAGTGCTTTGCCGACTTCACAGATCCAGCATGACCGTTCGCTCGGGCGGAAGACGGTATCGGTTCGACGGATCAGGACGCGGACATCATGCCGGTCGTCGAGCGACTGCTGGAAGAGACCCTCACGAGGCGGGCCTCGCAGAAGCAACTCCGGCACGGCGCGCCTGGTCGGCGTCAAACTCGGCGGACTTTCGGCGCCCGCCAGCGTCACCTGGTTGGGTGAAGAGGAGCAGGTCGACCAGCGTGCGAGCGTCTACAAGGTCGCCGACGAGATTCGAAGGCGTCTTGGATTCGATGCTCTGAGCATCGGCCGCTCGATTGAGAGCGATGCCAAGCGGTCGCGCCATGTCCCGACGCAGGCCGACTCATCGGGTCCGGGTAAACAGCAGGTAAACAGTCCGCAGGAGATCGACGACGTCGACGATCCGGAGCCTTTGGCTGCGTCGAGACCTTCCGACGACTGAGTTTTGGGTAGGCTTGGACCATGAATCGAAACGCACTCATCGGTGGTCTGGGTGGTGTGGCACTCGGCCTTGCGGGCTGCGGGAGACAGGCATGCAGCAATCGTTGGTCGCACCCGCCGGCCGTACGCGAACGCACACGATCTCGCGAGCGCGGACTACGCGGCGTGATGCGGACTGGCGATTCGGGCCGATTGTCTATCAGGTGCTGGTGGACCGCTTCGCACCGTCGGCCAACCTCGCGCCAGCGCCACCTGTACGCCTGCCCAGGCGGCTGCGCGAGTGGGACGAGCGCCCGACGCGGGGAGTACCTCGAAGAGCCGCGGGTCTGGTCTCACGAGGTTGATTTCTGGGGCGGTGATCTCGACTCGCTGCGGGCTCGGCTCGACCACATCGACGCGATGGGCGCGGATGTCGTATCTGAATCCCATCCCCGATGCGCTCACGAACCACAAGTACGATGCGACCGATTACCGCATCGTTGCGCCCTGAGTACGGCGACCGGGACGATCTGCGTGCATTGATCGACGATGTGCACGCCCGAGACATGAAGCTCATGCTCGACGGCGTGTTTAATCACACCGGGCGACGCAGCCCGCGCTTCGCCGAGGCATCCACGGACGAAGCGAGCGAGTACCGCGAGTGGTACACGTTCGACGAGCGTCAACCGAACGGCTACAAGGCCTGGTACGACGTTGCGAACCTGCCGGAACTGAACCTTGAGAACCACGAGGTCCGAGGCTACCTCTGGGAGGACGAGGACTCCGTCATGAAGTCCTTTCGCCGGCGCGGACGGCTGGCGTCTCGACGTCGCGTACGACATCGGCTTCGAGTACCCGCGCCAACTCACGCAGGAAGCGCACGAGTTCAAGCCCGGCAGCGCGATCATCGGCGAGATCTGGAGTACCCGAGGACTGGGCACTCCGTTGACGGGCTGATGAACTTTCACCTTCGCGCGATCGTGTTGACCCTCGCGCGAGGCGAGATTCCAGGCACGCCGGTGACATGATCGAGACCATGGTCGAGGATGCCGGCGTCGAGCCGATCCTCCGGTCCTGGCTCATGCTCGACAACCACGACACCCAGCGCCTCGCCACGATGCTCCCGGACACCGACCGCCGTCGAATCGCAGGTGCTCCAGTTCACGCTTCCCGCCGGTCGTACTACGGCTCGGAACTCGGCATGACTGGCGGCGACGACCCGGAGATGCGGGCCGATGCGCTGGGATCTGATCGAAGAGGAAGACCCGGACGCCTTGGCTGAACTGGAGTGGACGCGCTCGCTCATCGACATGCGCCGATCGAGCCGGGCGCGCATCGGCGACTACCGCGCGCTCGAGACGCAGTCCTGCCTGGCGTTCATGCGCGTACCGATCGATACGCTGAGACGGTCATCGTGATCTGCAACGCGAGCGATGAGCCGGTGCGTGAGGTCATCGCGGTGCGACTCCAAGCAGATGGGCAGCAACCCGCTGATCGACCAGTTCACCGGAGACGAGCACCGTGCGTTCTCGGTCTGCTCGATCTGGAAGTCCCGCCCGCAGCGTGCTCGTGCTCAAGCCGCGCCGATCGAAGCCCACCGCTACACGCCCCACAAGCGGATGCAGTAGCGGGGCGGCTAGTCGAAGTGTTGAGCGACGGTCAGCCTGATCGCGGAGTCGCCAAGGGTCTCTGGCTGATCGATGACCACGCACCGATCGAGCCGCCCGTGCTTGGCCGCCGGATCGCTGGATCGGGTCAAAGCGTAGACGCGCCGATCCGCACTGTTCGGAGACCGGACCGTGGCGACCACGACTCTCTCCGGCTCCAGATCCGCCTTGGTCAGCAGCGAGAAGCCGTCCATCCGGACACTCAGGCTGGCCGGCACCTCAACCGTGGCCCCGGTGATCGATGAACTGAACGTGACCGGTCCAGCCGAACAGGTAGTGCCGCCCGGCTCGTCGTCGCGGTCGGCGATGGCGTCGGAGACGCTGAGCAGATCAATGACGCATTCGTGCCACTTCACGCGATCAAGGGAAGCCTGGACATGGACAGCACCTTCAGGGGCGAGAGGAGGCAGAACAGCCTGCGGCGACGAACGCCTTGGACGGGAAACAAAGAGGCCGGGCAGGAGCCGTTGGGAGGAGGGCTCATGCGTTTGGAGGCGGGAATTTAACAGGATGATCGGCGAGCCGAGGCTGTTCCGTTCGGAATCCCGGAAAAATGTCTCCATACGGTGACTTTTCCGCGTAAATGTGTGCCGATCGTGCCGGGTCGCGACATGGAACCGCGGGCGTCCGGTACAAGTACCGCCTGATTCCGGAGCATCTGAGCCGGTTGGTGCCTCTTTCTGCAGGCCGATCCCGTGTCTGATTTTCGCCCGACGGCCGGATCCACCCACCGAAATACGGTTCCGGATTATCCCTTTGTCGAGAATGCGGGTATCTGTTGAGTATGACGAAGACCGTGGAGTTATCGTTCGAGTCCGACTGTGCCGGCGTCGTCGCGGAACTGCGTGATGCTTTTGGAGGTCTATGAATCGATCGGCATGGATCCGGGCGTCCCCAGAGATGGCCCGGCGGTTCCCGTCTGAACAAGACTCTGACCTGGCATCTCTCTCGGATGCTCGCCGAGCCAGACTGTCTTCCGGCGATGCCGCACATCCCGGCATGTTGGCGATGGAGAAGGTTCTCAACGCGACGCTCCGCGCCGGTGCGACCGAGCAGGCCGACCGGTCCGACGCGCTGCGTCGGTACGAGACCGTCATCCGCGCCGTCGACGACCGGACCACGTTGGACCTGATGCTCGACGGCATGGCTACCACGCCCGACCGCGTTCTCGGGCCAGTCGGCGTCTGGCGTTTCGCGCGCGAGCGGTATCCGAGGTGCAGGTGCAGACGCGTACCCTGACCGCGTTCGCGCCTAACGCGGACACTCCGATCGGCTCGATGTCGCGGCGGTGAGCGGCTACATCGGTGTCCGCCGGTTGCGTCCGCGGGTTCGCTGCATGCTGCTCACCAGCGCCGGAACGACGCCGGCGGCAAACCAGTCGGTTGGAAGCCGATCTTCGATTCGATCGACGGTGACCGGCAACTCGATCCTCGAGCATTACGGCGAGCGGGGCACGCCGGCAAGGGCGGACCTGATCCCGACCGACGGCGGGATGGAGATCGTGCTCCAGCCGGGGCAGGTCGGCAACCAGAGCATGTTCGACATCGCGCGGCAGACATGCTCCCGGCGATCGGCAACCGCTGGCGGAGGACGGTGACGACACCGGCGAAGTCGGCGTCTCTCTGACCGTGCCGTCGGAGCGGCTGGTGTTCGATTTGCTGTTCCATCACGAACTCGACTTCATCGGCAACGCTCGCTCGCTGATCTTCGACCTTGTCGATCGCAAAGGTGCCGGTTTCCGCGATGAGGACCACCCAGCGTCCTGCCGTTCCGACCTTCGGTGACCGATCTGGGCGGGGCGCCGCTTGTGATGTCCACGCCGCATGTTCCGGTCACGGCATGCTCGCCCGCAAGGTGTGCGAGCGCATCGGGGTGGCGTTCGAGGACATGCGTGGCATCCGGCTGGAAATCGAGTACCCGCCGCTCAATAGCGAGATCCTGCTGCGATTCGATCTGCCCGAACGACCGAACTGAGGACGCGATGGTCGACCTGGATGCGCTCTGGGACTTCTCCGATCCAGTGACGAGCGAGACGAGGTTTCGTGAGGCTTCGGCACGGGCCGGGTCCTCCTCCGACTCTTTGGTGTTCCGAACGCGCCGCCCGCGCCCTGGGATTACAACGCCGCTTCGATGAGGCCCACGCAGAACTCGACGCGGTCCACGCTTCTGAAGGGGCGACGGTGGAGGTCGAGGTGCGTTTGAGACTGGAACGCGGTCGCGCACAACTCGTCCGGGAACCGCGACGCGCGATCCCATGTTTCGTCCAGCGATGGATCTCGCTCGGCAGACGGGGCTCGATGCGCTGGCGGTTGATGCGGCGCATGCTCGGCATCGCCGAACGAGGCGAAACGGGGAGCGATGGACACGCCGGGCGATCGAGATGGCTGAGGCGTCGAGCGACCCGAAGCGCGCGCTGGCGGGGATCACTGCTGAACAATCTCGGATGGACGCGGTTCCGAAGCGGAGATGCGACGGAGGCTCTCCGCTGCTTTCAGGCTGCGCTGGAAGCCCGGATCGAGACCGGTCACCCGAAGGATACGGATCGCCTGCTGGAGCGTCGCCCGCGCAGCGCGGTACCGGGCGAGTGGGCGAGGCTCCGAGGCTCAGCGTGCCCTGGAACGGGAGTACGCGGAGGCCAACGAGTCGTCCGGATACGTTCACGAGGAACTCGGTGAGTGCTCTCGTGCTCGGCGCGGCACAGAGGCGAGAGGTCATTTCCGGTCGCGCACCGGTTCGCGTGATCCGTGGCTGGTCGAGCGAGAGCCGGATCGGCTGGATCGGCTGAACCGATGGGCGAAGGCACCGGCTGAATCCCGTACCATGCCGGTATGACCAGCCGCAATCGACATCGACGAAGCCTTCCACGAACTCCTCGACCGACCTCCTTGAGCGTCTCGGCGTGCTGAAGGACCCACGCGTCCTCGCGGGATCGATCGACGAGTCCGGGCACATCATTTCCACCAACCCGGCGACGGGCGAGCCGCTCGCGGGCGTGATGCCGCAGACAAACGCGGACTACAACGACGCCGCGGACCGGGCGACCAAGGCGTTCAAGCAGTGGCGGTGCTCCCGCCGAAACGGGCGAGATCGTGCGCCGGATCGGCCTGGCGTTTCGGGAGCACAGGACGACCTCGGCAGCCTCGTGACGACCGAGATGGGCAAGATCAAGCCCGAGGGCGACGGCGAGGTTCAGGAGTGCATCGACATCGCCGACTTCGCCGTCGGTCTGTCGCGTCGCCTCTACGGTCTGACCATGCCCAGCGAGCGCCCCGAGCATCGGATGTTTGAGCAGTGGCAGCCCTGGGCCCGATCGCATCACACAGCGTTCAATTTCCCAATCGCGGTGTGGGCGTGGAACGCGATGGTCGCGTTGGTGTGCGGCGACCCGGTGATCTGGAAGCCGAGCGCTCAGACGCCCCTGATCGCGATCGCGGCGACGAAGTCGCGGTCGAGGTCATCGAGAATGCGACGGATGTGTGGGAGCCGGAGGGCGGGGTGAAAGCCGCCGACCTGCTTCCTCTGGTGATCGGCAGCGATGAGGAAATCGGCATCCGATGACCGAAGACCGGCGTCTGCCGCTGATCGCGCGACCGGTTCGTGTCGTATGGGGCGCGAGGTCGGTCAGAAGGTCGCGGCACGGCTCGGTCGCTGCCTGCTGGTTTCGGCGGAACAACGCGATCATCCTCACCGAGGACGCGGACATGGACATGGCCAAACGGGCGATCGTGTTCGGCTCGGTCGGCACCGCCGGCCAGCGCACGACGACGCGTCGGCTGCTGTGCGTCGGTGGGGCGGCTCAGAAGATCGTGCCCGGACTGGTCGAGGCCTACAAAACGGTCAAGATCGGCAACCCGATGAGCAGCGGGTTCTGATGGGTCCGCTGATCAACGAGGAGTCCGTTCTCGCGATGAAGAAGGCGGTCGAGCGGGCGGAGAAATCCGGCTGCGAGGTGCTGGTCGGAGGCCAGATGGGCATCCGGAACGGCTGGACGGAAGCCGGGCACTTCGTTGAGCCGACGATCATCCGCGTGCCGAAGGAAAGACGCCGGCGGTGGTGACCGAGGAGACGTTTGCTCCGATTCTCTACGTCCAGGAGCCGATTCTCTGGAGGAGGCGATCGAGCGCAGAACGGCGTGGATCAGGGCCTGAGCTCGGCGGTTTTACCGATTCGGTCCGCGGCGGAACGCTTCCTGAGCCCGGCGGGGTCGGACTGCGGCATCGCGAATGTCAACATCGGGACCTCCGGAGCCGAGATCGGCGGGGCGTTCGAGGCGAGAGGACACCGGCGGAGGCAGGAATCAGGATCGGACGCGTGGAAGACCCACATGCGTCGCCAGACTTGCACGGTGAACTACTCCACGGAACTCCCACTGGCACAAGGATTCATTCGGGTGATCCCAACACGCCCGATTATCGGAACAGGTTGCCCGCAAGACGGCACGGATTTTGTCGATTTTGACCAGATCGCTGGCATAGTTCAGCAGAGAAGCGGGTTGACCCGCTGTACACGATCGCCCTACACGGGCGTGCGAGGTGTCTTTGCCGGGATCCGGCACTGGCGCGACCAGTCGTGGTACGATGAGGGTTCGACGAGTAGTCGCACCTTCGAGTGTGATTCGGCCCTTTCGGGCCCAACAATCGATGACGCGAGCGCATTTTCTTCGAACGGCAGGAGTGACGGACAATGATTGCGAAACGAGGATCAACTCTTCTTCAGCCCTGATGACCTTGGGCGGCGTGGGTGCCGTCGCGGCCGCGGGCTTCGTTCACGGGCGGCGACTGCGCTTTCCGGTTCCTGCGGTGACAAGGCCGACGCCAAGGTCGTCCAGGCTTCGAACACCGAGGCGAAGTCCGACGCGAAGGGCTGCTGCGATCTCGCTGCCTGGCCGGCAAGAAGACCGAGGCCACGGTTGTTGAGGCGAAGAACGTCGAGAAGGCTTCGGAGTGCTCCGTAGCCTCGTCGTGTTGTGCTGACAAGAAGGCCGACGCGAAGGTCGTGGAAGCCGCGAACATCGTGAAGGTCGATCTCGTGCTGCTCGTCGAAGAGCGAGGCGAAGGTGGTCGCCGCTGCCAATGTCGAGAAGACCGAGTGCAAAGGGCGACTCCTGCTGCAAGAGCGAAGCCAAGGTCGTTGAGGCCGCGAACGTCGAGAAGGCCGGCTGCTGCCCGACAAGGCGACCGCCAAGGTTGTCGCGGCGAGCACCGTCGCCAAGTCGTCGTGCTGCTCGGACAAGGCCGCGAAGGCCGAGGTCGTGCAGGCCTCGAACGTTGAGAAGGCCGAATGCGCTGGGGCGATTCGTGCTGCGCCGCTGCCGCGAAGACCGTTTCCGTGGTTGCCGTTGCCCCGAAGGCGACCTGCGCCACCAGACCACCGCCGCGACCATGCCGGTCGCTGCCGCCGCCTCGTCCTGCTGCTCGGCCAAGTCGGTCAGCAACGTGGCGACGCTTCCCTGCGGCTCCAAGAACATGCCCGTCCGCATCGTGGCTGCCGAGCCCGGTCGTGATGCCCGCGATGTTCTTCCAGGCCCTCAGCATGTCGAACTTCGACATGACCGACGCCGCCGCTGCCGCTCGGCTGAGAACGCCTCGGGTCTGTCGACCTGCTCCGGCGTTGCCGCCGACGGCTCCGAGAAATCGTGCTGCGACGAGGGCGTGGCGACCATCCCCGCCTCGAACGTCGAAGCCAGCGAATGCTCCCAGGGCGATTCCTGCTGCTCCGCCGACGCGAAGGTCGTTGAAGCCGCGAACGTCGCGAAGGCCGACTGCGGCGAAAGCGCGGCGACTGCACCGACAAGACCGAATGCTGCGGCAAGTGCGAAGCCGAGGTCGTCGAAGCCGCCAACGTCGAGAAGGCGGAATCCTGCTGCTCGGCGAAGGCCGACGCGAAAGTCGTTGAGGCCGCGAACATTGAGAAGGCCGAGTGCCAGGGCGATTCCTGCTGCAAGGCCGACGCGAAGGTCATCGAGGCCAGCAATGTGGAGAAGAGCGAATGTCCGGCAAATGCGCCGACAAGTGCGAAAGTTTTCCAAGGAAGTCGCCAGCAACTGATCCGCTGAACGACTGACCGATACACAGCAACGACGCCGCGACAATCTCGCGGCGTCGTTGTTTTGTCGAGCGGCCCGGTTGACGGTGTCCGGCTACGATCTCGCCATGACCACCTACCTCTGCAAGAGCGAACCAGACGACTACTCGTACGCCGACTTGGCCCGCGACAAGAAAACAGTCTGGGACGGTGTGGCGAACCCGCAGGCCTGCATCCACATCCGCGCGTCCGGAAGGGCGACGAGATCCTGATCTACCACACGGGCAACGAGAAGCGTATCGCGGGTCTCAGAGTCGCCGCGAGCGATCCGTACCCGGACCCGAAGCCGCCCGGAACTCACGGCCAAGGGCGATGTGAAGTTCCCGGTGTTCGACATCAAGCCGGTCAGGGAAGCGACGAAGACGGTGACGCTGAAGGACATCAAGGCGGACGAGCGGTTCGCCAACTTGCGCTGGTGAAGCAGAGCCGGCTGAGCGTGATGCCCGTGCCGAAGAAACTCGACACGGCGCAACCTCGCCGGCCTGTGAACGATCAGGACGGTCGCCGAAATCCGGGACCGGCACATCGTCGTTGAAATAGTGCAGGATCCAGGTGATCTGTTCGGAGCGGTAGAGGTCGGTGAAGGCGTCGACCGCCTCGGGCCAGTAGCGGGTGCCTTTGCCGGCTTCGAGTTCGCCGCGAGTTCGGCGGCGTCTTCGCCGATCCGGTCGCGGTACGGGCGGATGCTGGTCATTGCGTCGAAAGCGTCGTCGATGACCGCGAAGAAGCGGGGCCGAGCGCGATGGACTCTCCGGCCAGACCATCGGGTAGCCGAGGCCGTCCCAGCGTTCGTGGTGGGAGCGGACAAGCCCGAGCAGGTGCTCGTCGGTCTCTCCCGCACGAGACGATCGTGGCCGAGGGTGGTGTGGGTCTTGATGATGTCGAATTCGGCGTCGGTGAGGCGATCGGCCTTGGTGAGGATCGCGTCGGGGATGTCGATCTTGCCCACATCGTGCAACGCGCGCCGATGCACAGACGCCGACGAGCGGCTTCGAGTCCGGCCCGCTCGGCGAGCGCGAGTGTAGAGCACGACCCTCCAGGTGCGCCGCGGTCGATCGGTCCTTGAGCTCGATCGACTTGACCAGGGATTGACGATGTCGAGATCCACGCGTCCATCGTAGCGGTATGCTGGTTCATCGATCGTGGCGACTCGGCGGGGCGGGACAGGAGCGAAGCATGAACGGCGACAACCACCCCCGGCGTTTGAACCGACGGAGTTTCCTCGCGACCGCCGCGGCGGACTGATCGGTGCGTCGCGTCCGGCGTTCGGGCAGGATGCCGACGATGACGAGTCCGAGAACGCCGGAGACGACGGCGAACCGACGGCGGAGTCGCTGCCACGCCGCGTGCTCATCGACCTTGACCTGACCGAGCGGGAGCGCGAGCAGCGCTGATGCTGGTCTTGCGCGTCGCCAGCGGTATCGGCAGCGGCGGAGCAGGCGGACCTGCCGAACGGTGTTGGGCAGGCATCGGCGTTCCAGGCGTACGCCTGGGGCGAGCCTCGGACGCCCGAGGCCGACGCGATGGTCCGCAGCCCGCTGACTACCGACGAACTCCCGTGAGCGATGCGGATATCGCCTTCGCGCCGGTAACTCGGCTGTCGCGCTGGATCGAGTCCCGTGCCATCACGAGCGAGCGCTTGACGAGGATCTACCTCGATCGCTTGAAGAAGCACGGGCCATCGCTTGAGTGCGTGATCACGCTGACGGAAGAGCTCGCGATGAAGCAGGCGAAGCGGGCCGACGCGGAGATCGCGGCGGGCGGTACCGAGGTCCGCTGCACGGCATCCCATGGGGCGCAAAGGACCTGCTCGATACCGCGGGGATCAAGACGACCTACGGCGCGATGCCGTACAAGGATCGCGTCGCGGACAAGGACGCGGCGGTCAGCGTGCTCGAAGAGGCGGGGCGGTGCTGGTGGCTGCTCACGCTTGGCGCCATCTACGGCGACATCTGGTTCGGCGGCACAACGAAGAACCCCTTCAGCCCGCAGCAGGGTTCGAGCGGTTCGGCGGGGTCGGCTTCGGCGACCGCGGCGGGCCTGGTCGGGTTCTCCATCGGGACCGAGACGCTCGGTTCGATCGTTTCGCCGTGCATGCTGCGGCGACCGGCTGCGCCCGACGTTCGGAGCGCGTTTCGCGGACCGAAGCGATGGCCCTGTGCTGGTCGCTCGACAAGATCGGCCTGATCTGCCGCAGCGTGGAGGACACGGTGCTGGTGCTCGATGCGATCCGTGGCGGACGAGGGTGATCCGAGCAGCGTAGACCGGCCGCTCGCGTTTGATGCGGGCATGGACGTCTCGAAGCTCCGCGTCGGGTACGTGCCGGCGTGGTTCGAGGGGCGCGGGGCGATCGACCTCGACCGGCGGGCGCTGGAGGCGATGAAGGCGACCGGCGACGATGGTGCCGGTTGACCTGAGATGCCGTACGGCGTGATGATGACGATTCTCGAGTGCGAGGCGGCGTCGGCGTTCGAGGAGATCACCTTCTCGAACAGCGACGACACGATGCAGTGGCAGTCGCCCCAGGCCTGGCCCAACACGTTCCGCTCGAGCCTGGTTCGTGCCCGCGAACGAGCCGATCCAGGCCGAGCGGCTGCGTTCGCAGGTGCGCGATGATGCGCACGGCGATGGACGGCTTCGATGTGCTGATCACCCCGAGCCGCGGGTTCGATCCTGCTGATCACCAACTACACCGGCCACCCCGCTCTAGTGATGCGGACGGGCTTCAGGAGCAACAGCCGGCCGCACGGCATCACGCTGGTCGGGCAACTCTTCGACGAGGCGCCTCGCTTCGGCGGGCCTCGCGATCGAGCGGGCGATGGGCGTGGCGGAGATGAGGCCGGACGGGTTCTAGCCCGCGCGCGGAGCGCGTGAGCACCGCCCGCTGGAGCGAGCGCGGCGGAACAGCCGACCGGTGGCACGCCCCGAGAATTGCCCGTGATCGATGCCGCTTCGGTCGATGTCGTCAGGATCTCGCAGGTCATCTCGTCGGGCCCGGGGCCGAGACGGTTGACGGTGATGAGCACGCCCTCGATCTCGAACTGGCTGTAGAACGCGCCGTCGAGCATGACGGTGTCGAGCACGATCGAGTTTTCTCGTCGATGGCGTACCGGCCCACGGCGCTGTCGATCACCACGAGTTCGTAGGGTCGGATCTGCTGTCGCTCGCCCTCGCCGTAGGTGATGGTCCAGTTAGCGGTCGGTCGAACCCTCGATCGGACCGATCTCGAGGACCATCGGGAAGTCGAAGGACGAGCCGTCGGGGCGGTGGGTGGTGGCGGTGCCGGACCACGTGCCGAGCCACGGCTCGAGAGGGATGACGGCGAGGCCATCACTGCGTCATCTGAACCGGTCGAGCGGAACTCACGCCGAGAAGCATGGCCAGCGCAATACACGATGCTGCGTCTGCTCATGAAGCTGTCACTCGAATGACCAGCACGCTCATGTCGTCGTGGTTGGTGGACCCGCCGCTGGCTTCGTCGACTTGTTCGAGGATCTTCCGGCAGATCGTCGCAGCGTCGGTTGCTGCGTCCGCGCCGACTGCGCTGACGCAGATCTGTTCGGTGCTCGGTGCCGAGGAGGCGGCCGGTCGATCGGTCGGTCGCTTCGCTCAGGCCGTCGCTGTAGGCGATCAGCGTGTCTCCGGGCGAGGTCGTGCGACGCGTCCTGGTAGCCGCCGTCGTCGGCGACGCCGAGGGGAGACCGCTCGCGTCGATGCGTGTGACCGAGCCGTCTTGCCGGATCAGGAGCAGGGCCGGGTGGCCGGCGTTGGCGCGCAGGCTGCCGTCGGCCCGAGGTTGATCCACGCGCCGGTAGCGAACAGGCCGGGCTCGGTGGATTCGAGCATGACCGCCGAAGCGGCTCATCGCCGAAGCGGGCGATGTGTCCGGGGCCGACATGGTCGTCGCGGGCCGATCCCTTGAGCAGGGCCATCACGACGCCGGCCTTCACGCCGTGTCCCGAGACGTCCATCAATAGGCGTTGAGCGAGCCGTCGGTCGATTCGAAAGTCGATGAGGTCGCCGCCCATCTCGCCGCTGGCGCTGAGGCCGGCGATGTCCCAGCCGTTCCACGAGCGGTCGATGCTCGGCACGAGCACGCGGTGGATCTCTCCGGCAAGGGCGATCTCGGTCTCGAGGCGCGTGCGGCGCTGCCCTCGGTGTTCACGAAGTAGTTGAAGCAGAAGTACCCGGCGACGAGCGACGCGACGAGCAGCAGGCCTTCGATCGCGGGGACCGGCGACTGCACACCGGGGTAGAGCCAGAAGCCTTGCTCGTTGTGCAGGTAGGAGCCTGAACACGCCGCCGACCGGCAGAAAGATATTCAGCGCGATCGCGCCGATGAGCCACTTCTTGCTCACGGTGAACGCGAGCACCCAGCACACGCGCAGACGCCGCCGATGATGGCCCAGACGACCATGCCGGCGGCGCCTCCGGAGTCGAGGATCTGGCCCTGCTGGTCGCGGGCGGCGTACTTCGAAACGGAGATGAGCCACATCGGCGCGAACAGGAAGAACACGGCCAGCAGCAGCACGGACCGGGCGCGCGGCTGGAGTATCTCCACGTAGTCGCGGTCGCGTCCGAAGACCTTGGCGGGGCGTGATGGCTCGCGGCGGGGCACAGGGTTCAGGATACCCGGCGGGGTTCGCGGGGCCGAGAGCGAACTGCCGAAACTATCCCGCCGCAGCCGCCCGTAAAGCCGGTGTTCCGAGGCCGGGCTCGATGTCCGGGCCTTGCCGGGACCCGCGGGGCGCTGGCGCTCGACTTGCCGATCAGGCGACGGAAGGTTTCGTAGCTCGCGGTCCTTGCCGATCGCCTGCTCGACCTGGATGTCCGCGTGGTAGGCTGGAGCGGACCATCGGGCCGCTCTCGACCTTCCAGCCCAGGTCCATGCCGACCTCGCGGTACCAGTCGAACTGCTCGGGCGTGACCCACCGGTCGATCGGGAGGTGGTTGCGGGTGGGCTGGAGGTACTGGCCGATGGTGAGGATGTCGGTCTGGGCGCGCTGCTGGACGTCGCATGAACCGACAACCTCATCGTCCTTCTCGCCGATGCCGACCATGATGCCGGTCTTGGTGACCAGCCCGGCTTCCTTGCGCGCTTGAGCAGTTCGACCGACTGCTCGTACTTGGCCTGCGGGCGGACGGCCGGGTAGCAGCGGGGACGGTCCGGGTTGTGGTTGAGAATCTCGGGTGCGGCGTCGATGACGAGCCGCAGCGTCCCAGTCGCCCTTGAAGTCGGGGATGAGCACCTCGATCGACATGTCCGCAGGCCCGGCGTGACTCGAGGGATGGTGTCTGCCAGATCTGCGCCCCGCCGTCGGGCTGGTCGTCGCGGTCCACACTGGTGATGACGACGTGGTTGAGCCTCATCAGGGCCAGCGAGGCGGCGACGCGGCGCGGCTCGTCGGGGTCGATGGGGTTTGGCTTGCCGGTCTTGATGTTGCAGAAGCCGCAGGCGCGGTGCAGGTGTCGCCGAGGATCATGATGGTGGCGACGCCGCGGGCCCAGCACTCACCCATGTTAGCAGCCGGCCTCCTCGCAGACGGTGTGGAGGCGGTGCTCTTTGAGGTTCTTTCGGAGTTCGTGGTACTCCGGGCCGCCGGGCATCTTGGCGCGGAGCCACTTGGGCTTGCGCTTGAGGGCGAAACTGCTGCTTGACGTCCTGGCCACCGTCGGAGCGGTTGTTGAGGATCATCCCGGAGAGGGACAGCAGCGACTTGTTGTCCCGCTTCATGGGGTCGCCGCCGAGGGGGCGGGGTGACGGGCCAGGGTCCGCTGGAGGGCGGCGTCCATCTGGGGGCAGATGGGGCCGGGCCGGAGGAAGCGGGATCGGTGGTCTGGAGGGGTGCCATTGGACCTCAAGTATAGCCCTCCCGCCGGGTTCCTCGATGCGGGGAGTGTTCTGCAGTGAGCGATGAACTCCGTGGGACCTGCCCGCGTACGAGGGCCGTGGGCGCAGAACTGCCGAAACCGGGTTCCGGTGGACCGACTCCGATAAAGGCGGGGAGCACGCGGGGAGAAATCGGTGTTTCGCGCGGAAGTCGGTCAACGCGGCGGGCGGAGAGGACCGATATGAGCCGCTCGTCGGAAGGCGAGCGTCCCAAAGCACGGCGTGCGTGTTTCACTAGAATGCACGCGTCCCCGGTTGAGGTCGTCGAACCATGAAGCACGCTCCGGCGCAGCCGCGCGAGGACCCCGGTGGTCGCGCCGGGCAGGGATGGATCAAGCGAAGGAGAGGTTCGTGAGCAGCGAAGCCGGACACGACACACCGAACCGAGATCAGACCCGTTCGGTCTTTCGCTCACGACCCGTCCGCGGGCATCGCGCTGACGGCGCTCATGCTGGGCTCGATGGCGGGTGGCTGCCTGCGCGAGACCGACGGATGGCTGTGGGACCCCTCGGTCGTCGGTCGCTGGGAGCACACGCCGACGGTGGTACCGGTGCTGGACCGGATCGACATCATCGAGGCGGGCATGCTGGAGACGGTCGATGTGACCGATGCGCCCGGAAGACCTGCAGGTCGCGGCGACGCAGTACCGGGTTGGCCCCGGCGACGTGCTGGTGATCACCATTTACGACTTCGATCAGCAAGCGCGCAGCGTCGCAGTACGAGGTAGTCGTCGATTCGGTGGGTGAAGCGAACCTGCCGCAGATCGACCCGGTGCCGGTGGCCGGTCTGACCGCTCGCCAGATCGAACGACGGATCGCGCAGGAGGTCATCGATGCCGGCATCATCGTGCTTGACCGGAAGTGTCGGTGTCGGTGCAGGGCCACTCGATGCGACTTATCGAATTCGGAGCCGTCAACCGGCCCGGATTGCCTCGATCGAAGCCGGACTTCCGACTGCTGGATGCTGTGATCGACGCTGGCGGCGTGAGCCCGGTCATCCGAAACATCTATGTGATCCGTCAGGTCCGAACGGACGACGGTGCGATCGACACGCCCGCTCAGCCAGCGGTTCCTGCCAGCCGATAACGCCGATCCGGAGTCGATTCTCGACCTGATCGACGAGATTACCGGCGACGAGGCGGTCGACCCGGCGATGCTGGGTACCGACCCGAATGTGCGGCATGCCCGACACCCGGCTGCAGCGTGAGCAGCGGAGCCTCGTTGACGAACTGCTCGCCGGCACACCTGGCGAAGAGAGATCGGGTGCGGTCGCGGCTTCGGAAATCGTGAGCCCCGCGGCGTTTTCGCAGGACGGCCAGCCCGGATCCGGCGACGATCGAGGCCCGGCGCCGGTGATCGACCTCGACGGCAGCACGACTTTCAAGCCGACCCCGGTCGGTTCGAGCGCGGAGAACGAAGATCGCCCGGAAGCGGAGGGCATGGAATCCTCGACGCCGCAGGTTCGCCCCATCGGCAAGTGGGTGTTTGAGAGCGGTCGGTGGGTTCGGCGCGCGCCGTCGCAGGCATCGGACGCCGGCGCTCTGCCCGAAGGCGAGGACCCGCTCGGCGAGTCGGAATACCTGGTGACCCAGCGGGTCATCCGCGTGCCAACCCGTCCGCTTATCGACGGGGACGCCCGCTACAACATCGTGATCCGCCCCGGCGACATCATTTCGGCGCAGCCCGGACATTGGGAACGTTTATATCGGCGGGCCGGGCATCAACCGCGACGGCGTGTATGAGCTGAACGGCGGACCCAACTGACGCTGCTTCGTTCGGTCATCGCGGCGGGCAATTTTTCATCGATCGGCATCCCAGAGCGGGTGGATCTGACCCGTATGGTCGGTGATAACCGCCAGGCGACGATCCGGCTGGATGCCCGTGCCATCGCCAACGGCACGGCCCCGGACATTCTCCTGAAGCCGGACGACATGCTGAACTTCGGCACGAACTTCTGGCGACCCGCTCGCGGTGGTCCGCGCGGCTTCCGCGGTTCGTATGGATTCGGCTTCCTGCTCGACCGAAACTTCGGCAACGACGTGTTCGGTGCTCCGCCCACGAACCAGTTCGGTCAGTGATCGGTGGTCCGAGGAGAGTCCTCGGGGGCTCGGCAGGACGCCGAACCATCTCCGCGGGATGTGCGTACTACGCACCATTCGTCGTATGGGCGACGACGCCCGCTCCGACTCGTTCCCTCTTTTGAGATGGGTTTAGCGGAACCGATTCTCACACCATGACCACGATCCCGACCAGTTCAGCATCATCGGATCGGACAGGGGTCTCGGTCGGCGCTGATCGTTCTGCGTTCGCCGCTCGCTTCGCCGCTTGCGGCCCGGATCGCAGCGTGAGCCACTGAGTCTGGTTGCTGTGGGCTTGCTCGTGGTGGCAATGATCGGCCTCTACTGGCTCTGGGTCGAGCGACAGTTCGGGCCGAGCGGATTCAACGCGCGGTATTTTGAGGACTGGGGCACGCTTTCGCGGTGCCCGTCATTTCGGGCATTTACATCTGGATCAACCGGGCGAAACTGCGCTGGGACCGGGCGTGCCTGTACTGGCCGGGTCTGGCGGTGCTGCTCCTGGGCATCGTGATGTACGCCTTCTTCCTGCTGAATATCGCGGCCAACCACATGCTTCAGGGCTTCTCGATGATCTTCGCGATCAGCGGTTGGTGCTGCTGCTCGCGGGCCGCACCTGTTCCGGCAGTTGCTCTTCCCGATCGCATTCCTCGGGTTCGCGGTGACGATCTCCGAAATGATCATGAACCGCATCACCGAGAAGTTGCAGGACATGGCGGCGATCGGTTCCGAGGTGCTGCTCCGGATTCTGCAGTTCGACGTGACGCGGCTGGGCAATCGCCACCGTGTACAACTCGGCGGGCGAGGGATTCCCTTTGGAAGTGGCCGAGGCCTGCTCGGGTATGCATGGTCGTCGCGTTCATCGCGCTCGCGGTCGCGGTCGGGTTCTTTCGTGTCGGCAGTGGTGGCACCGCGTTGCGGTGGTTCTTCTGGCGGTGCCGGTGGCGGTGTTCATGAACATCGTGCGCGTCGCGGTGCTCGCGGCGATCACGCTGGTGAACCCTGATTTCTCCGTCGGCGGTGCACACGCTCATCGGGACCCTGCTGCTTGTGCCGGCGTTCCTGCTGTTCATGTTCTGCGTCTGGCTTCTGAAGAAGATCACGCCGGACGAGGCCGAACGCTCGGGTTCGAAGGGGCGAAGTCATGAACGGTGCAGCGGGTCGGTCGAGGCGAGGGCGGTTTTGCTGCATCCTGCGGTGGTCGTGCCGCTGGCGGTTATGGTGCTCGCGGCGGTCTCGCTCGCTTGGTACATCCCGCGAACGGGCTGCATCACGAAGCGCCGATCTACGCGAAGGACAATCTGCAGTTGCGCCAATCCCCGGTGAGTTGCCGCCGACGGGGAGCCGCGCGGGTCCAGGCTCGGCCCGGATCGGCAGATGGGCGCGGAAGAGATCGCCGCAACCGGCTCGGCGAACGCCATCTCGCGTGTACCAGCGGGCCGACACGATCGGGACGACCAACCCGGTCGCGTTCGAACTGCACGCCGTCTACTACACTGGCATGATCGATGCGGTGCCCCATGTGCCGGAGCGGTGCGTCGTCGCGGGTGGCGGTGAAATGTGTCGGTCCTCGGATCACGCCGGTCCCGCTCGACCTTTCGCCGGATGCCGGCGTTCTCGCGGAGCGCGACGGCGGCGAGATCAGGTATTCCGACCGTTCCGGTGTGACGTTTCAGCGCATCCGCTGCCACGCGGCGTGGAGCACTTGGCCATGAGCATCAGTTCGTTCGATCAGGCGTCGAGCGACCAGGACATCTGGGCGGGGTACTTCTTCATCGCCAACGGCGGTGTCGTCGCTTCGGCGAGCGGCGTGCGAGGCCTGGCGTACCGGTTGGACTCGGACTACGCGTACTACGCCAAGATCCAGTTCTCCAGCGTGACCGTCGGCTCGGCGGAGGCTCGCATCTCTCGCGGCGGATGCGCTGCGAGACCTTTTCAGAGCTCGCGTTGCATGCCCAACTGGGACGAGGTGGAAGCTGGTACATGGATTTCACGGATTATTCGAAGCAGTCTGGATAAGTCGGTAGCGACAGGGAAACAGGAACATGGCGTCCAAGGTCAACACGAAGTTCGTCATCATTCTCGTCGGCTCGGTCGTTGCGGCTCGCGGTCGGCGTCGGTGCGCGGCGGCGTACTCGCTGCATGAGCGGCGAGCGCAAATCAAGGCGGGTGATGCGAGGATCGCCGAAGCGCGAGCGGCAATGAGGCGGAGGCGATCGAGCATCAACGACGCCGCGAGCCAGTACGGACGGGCGGTCAACAAGGACCCTTCGCGTCGCGACTGGCTGATCACCTGGCGAGATACGCTGCTCCAGACGATCCCGAGACGGATGTCGAGTACTCAAGCAGTATCGCGAGCACATCGGTGCCCTCGACAGGCTGGCGACGATCGACTCCACCGCTCCGGGCCCCAACTGGAACAGGTACTGGTTCAGGAGCGACTGTTCCGGGTGAGCGGCGGGCCGAACGCGATGTCGGCCATCGCGGACTCGTCTCCGGCGAGTCGCGGGCGTTGCCCCGGACTCGCCGACGGCTATTCGCCTCAACGCGATCGGCGGGCTCGCCAATACCGATCGAGCGGCGGCTCGAGGCGTCGACAGCGACGTGCTCGACGAGGCACGCGGGGCGATGCGCGGTTCTACGACGCGTATGTCGAGGATCCCGAGCGTTTCCTCGAGCCCGTCCCGGCGGATCTGGACGAAGGGCCGACGCCGCTTCGTCGAAGAGGCTCGGAACGATCACGCGCATCGGGCTCGGTCTCGTGCGGCATGTGAATCAGCGGACAGCGGCGCAGGCGGAAGGGCGGTCGAGGAAGCCGCGGCATCGTTGAGCCGGGCGGAGGAACTGCTCGCGGAGATGTTGTCGGACGGGCTGGGCTACGAGAACGACGCGCGTTTTCTGATTCTTGCAGCCCAGATCGATCTCGCGCAGGCTCAGGATTCCATCGGGAACCCTGCCGAACGCCGCAACACTGCTCCGGATCATCGCTGAGTCGGCCGACGGGATCATGAGTGCGCTCGCCGAGACCGACCCTTCGGACCTGCCGGTCGGCGAGATGACGGGGCTCACCTCGTGGTACTCGGATGACGCCCTGCGTGAATCGCTCGCGGCGGAGTTCGAGCGAGCGGTGTCGGCGTCGCCCGAGGATCCGAGACTGCTGGCGCAGGCCGCGGCGGCGATGCGTTCGCTGGGCGAACTGGAGCGGTCGTTGGGTTGTATGCCGCGATCCGCGAACTGCCCCGACCGACGCTCAGCCTCGATGGGCTCGTGCTGCCGCAGGTGAAGGTGAACGCAGCGTTCGCGCAGGTCGAAGTGAATCTCGCGTTGCGAAACAAGCGCGACGGCGACGATGATGAGGCAGACGCGTATCTCGAAGCGGCGCGTCGGCTCGCGACGTGTTGGCGTCCGAGAGTGGGTGACGACGCGACCCTTCGTGCTGCGTGCGAACACCGAAGTCGCGGTTGCGGAAGGCAAGACGACGCAGGCGATCAGGCTGCTCGAAGAGTTCCGCAGTGAGTTCGAGGACACATCGGCGGTGCTCGGCCGCACGGGCAGGCTCGCCAGGGCACGACCGGCGAAGCGAAGCAGATTCTCGAACGCCTTGTGAACACGGACAGCATCACGACGCAGGGCGTTTTGATGCTGGCGGACATCTATGGCCGCGAAGGCGACAACGAGCAGGCGCTCGAGTTGCTTGAACGGCGGGCGCGCCTTTCGAGTTCTCCGGAGGACTTCACCGATGCGATCGAGCAATATCGACGCCTCATCGCGATCGAGGTGGAGAGTCCAGCGATGATCCTGTGCTCGACGCGGTGGTCCGAGCGAACGACGCGATCGCGCCGCGATCTGGGGGCGGCGACCGCGATCCTGGATGGTGGAGCGGGCCGAGGCCGGATCGGCGTCGAATCTACAGGTGATCGTGCTGCGAGCACAGATCGCCGCGTTTGAGAGACCGAGCGCGCGGAGATTCTGGAGCGAGCCCGGCAAATCGACCCTGGAAGGCGATCGCCGGCATGATCCGGCGACTCGAACGAACGATCTGGTTCAGGCCAGATCGACGAGATCGAGCCTCCGCCCGGTCGGAGATCGATAAAGCGCTTTCGAAGTATGACTTGTACCGAGCGGTCGGGCGGTCCGAAGAGGCACTCGCCGCGATGAGCGAAGCCGAACGCGTTGATCCGGATCACCGGCGCGTCATCGACTTCCGCTTTGCGGAGGCTTTGGGCCGGGAGATCTCGATGCCGCCGGGCGGATCGCGGCACGCGCGCCGACGCGAATGTGGACGGCGTCGATGGCCTGCTTTACCAGGGCCGACTGCAGGCGGCCCGAGGCGAAGCGCGGCGGCGGTCCGAACGCTCCGTTCAGCGATCGAACTGGTGCCGTCCAGTGTCGCGATTCGTCGCTATCTCGGCCAGGCGCTGCTCGTGACCGGTCAGGTCGACGAAGGAATCGAATCGCTTCGGCGCGTACGAGGCTCGCCGGGACAACTTCGATGTACTCGCTGGTACGTGCAGGCTCTGGACCAACTGGGCCGGGTCGAAGAGGCCCGGCCGTATTAGGATCCGGGTAACGATCCGTCGGCTGCGGCCCGTGTCAGTCGGTCGGTGACCAACGTCTGGCTCGCTGGAGGCCGAGGCCGGCAATGTCGAGCGGGCATTGACCGAACGCAGGACGTATTTCAATGCCGATGTTCGATCGGGGCGATCGCCGATTCGGAATGCCAGCAGAACGCGGCAACTGATCGATCTGCTCGTGGCGCGGATCGCTGGACGAAGCCGAGCAGGTGCTCGCCGAGATCCGTTCGAGCCCTGAGCGAACCGAAGTGGCGGCTCGTGCCGGCATCGCCCTGGGACGTGCCGGTGAACCGAAGATCCGGCTGCCGTACGCCAAGCGGAGCAGGAGGCCATCGCCGATTTCCGGGCGGCCGCGGAGAACGAGCGCAGGCGGCGAACGACCCCTCCCGCTGGTCGAGGTGGCGCGGTTCGCGTTTGCGAGCGGACGCTCGGCTCGGATCCTCCAGAGCGCGGTGCCGTTCGAATCGACTGAGAGCAGGCTCGTGAGTCGCGAGTTGGCGCGGCGTCTCGGTCACGCGCAAGCCGCCTTGACGACGAAGCGCAGACGTTGGAGCGCAGGCTCAACAGCGCGAGGGCGCGACCCGCTCGCGCGGAGGCGGTCCGAGAGCGGGCACAGAGCGCGCGATCGGGCGACGGCGTCCCGCGAGAGGCGGTGACGGTTTACTCCGACTTGCTGTCCAGCGGCGTTGACGACGCGTCGTCCCGAATCGTGCTCTCCTCGCGGAACTGAGGATGCTCGGTCAACTCGATGCCGCATCGGAACTAATCCAGCGCTGCGAACCGCCGAACCGGACGATCTCGCGCTGCTGCTCGCTGCCAATCTGGCCGAGCGTCGCGGCAACGCGCCGATGCCGGGCGTCTGTACAACGAGGCGGTCGAGAAGCACTTCGAACTTCCTCTCCTTACCGGCCGCTGTTCAACAGCGGACGTGTCGCGGGCGGCAGACGTTCTGTTCGACCTCCAGCGCGTCAACCAACTCCGTCCCAGTCTGACCGAGGGCTGGCTGCTTCGATATCGCGTGAACATGCAGGCGAACGATCCCGATGCGGCGTTCGCAGCGGCTTAGGGGATAGAGCGTGCTCCGTCCATCGCGGACACGCTTTCGCGTCACCGTGCAGGAACTGGTTCGCTTCGGACGGGTCGTCGATGCGTTCTCCGTCGCTGCCAACCGGGCAACCGAGAATCCGATGGACGCGTATTGGCAGTTCACAGCCGGAACGCTCGCTCGACAGCGCGGGCGTACTCGAAGCCGCGAACTTCTACGATCGCCTGAACAGCATCCCGTCGATCGCCAACGATCCGACCCAGGTCGCACAAACGGCCGGCCTGGTGCTCGACGCGGGCTGCGGGCCGGCGAGCGGGTCCCCGAAGCACAGTTGCGTCGGCTTGTCGGGATGATCGAGGAACTGCCCGCCGAGGGAACCTCGGGCGTGGCCCAGACGATGCTTCTTGCACGCGTACGCGACGCTCCCCGAACGAGCGCAGCCGCCGACGCTGACCCAGCAGGCGTTCAGCCTCGCGGCGGCCGGGAGCGATGAGGCGAGCCCGACCGCCATGCTCCGAACCTGGTACCAGGACCTGCCGCTCGTCGCGGGCGGGGCCAGCAGGCACTCAACTACGTGGCGGAACTCGATCAGGCCATCCGGAATCAGAAGTCTCAGAACCCCGAAGCGAGATCGTTCACCCGCTCTTCATTCAGGTGGTTGCGTTGCAAGCGGCCCAGATCAGGGGCGAACCGCTCTCCGATCTGATCGCTCGCGCCGCGAGGGACTGCTGCAGCAGGCTCAGGCCGATCCGCTCTTGCGCAGTTCGAGATCCAAAGCGGCTCGAACCTGAAATTCGCGGTCGGAGACGTCGAAGGGGCGCGGAGGAGGGACGTCAGCGCTGGCGATCAACCCCAGCGACCTCGAACTCCTGAACAACGTCGCCTTCTACCTCGCGAAGTATCTGACCGTGTCGATGAGGCCGTGCCGTTCCGCTGAGCAGCAGCCGAAACCGCGCGGAGAACGCGGATGTCCTCGATACCGTCGGAGTCGTGTACCTGCTCCGCGGGAGTACCCAGAGGCGGGCTTTTCGAGCGATCGCTGCGGTTCGCGCGGACGCAGCAGCGCCTCCCGCCAATGTCCACATGGCCGACACGCTCCGCAGCGGCTCCCGAGCCGCTCGGACATACCTGGAGGCTGCCGAGCGACTGCTCCCGGTCGTCGACCAGTCGGTGCGGGACTCGTTACGCCGCCGAGATCGAAGAACTGAAGACGCGTCTGAATAACGGCTGATCCGCAGACGGGTCCGCGAGGTTACAGTGCCCCTTCCGGTCCCGGCGATCGGGTCTTCACCAGAACCAATGGCGGTCCCGGACCGATCCGGATAGAAACCACGTCAGTCGAGATCGTCGCTTCGCGTCGGTCCCCGAAGCCAAAGTCCTATGCCCAGTGTCGAGAACCAAAGCAGTCCGAGCCGAATCAGCCCCAGAGCGGCGGCGGTCGCGTTAGATCCGGTCCGTCTGCTTCGGACGTACTGGCATGGCTTTCCGCCGCGCTGCTCGTCGGGGTGGTCGCCGGCGTCGCGCTGTTCGTGGCTCAACATCTTCATGCCTCGCTACCGAGCCACGGCGGTCTACGAGACTCAACCGGTCTTCACGCCCGATTTCGAACTCATCGGCAGCAACGCCGCGGGCGAGGAAGCCGAAAATAGACGCAGGTCTTCCTGCTGCGATCCGGATCGATTGCTCGATCGCCGTTCAGGAACCGAGCGTCCAGAGCACGGATTGGTACAAGCAGTATGTGCGTGGTGGTGGCTTCGACCGCGTCGAGCTGCTCGACGATCTGAAGGACATCGTCGGCGCGAGAGTCCTGCCGAACACGGCGCTCTTCAGTCTGACCGTCAGCCTGCCGAGCCCGAGCGACGCCGCGACCATTGCGCGGGCGATCTGCACCGTGTACGAGAACGACTACAACAGCGTCCGGACCGGTGATGTCAGCGTCATCCGGCGGAACATCGAGCGTCAGATCAGCAACCTGCGCTGAACCAGCGATCGTTCGAGAATCACCGAGGTCCTCCTCGTCGAGAACCGCCTCGAATCCACCGACATCACCGAGAGTAGTTTTACCGTCGCCTGGCGATCCTTCAGGCCGAATTGGTTCCGCTCGTGCCGAGCTGACTTCGAACCGTCGCCGCCTTCAGGAGTATCAACTCCTCCTGAACCAGGAAGGAACCCGGTTTACCCGGAGCCGATCCGCACACAGCCAAGATGAGCCAGGTCGCGCGGCTTGAGGCCGAGATCGAGATCCGTCGCGCAACCCTCGAAGGTCTTCGTCAGACGACCGGCCCGAACGCCAACCTGTCACCACCGCGGAGGCGCAGTTGCAGGCCTCGAGAACCGGTACGAAGAGGTCATAAACCTCAAGATGCAGGAGACGCTGCAGAATCTCGTTCAGCAGTTCAAGCAGTCGATCGCCGCGTCGGAGTCCACGGAACTCAATCTGCTCGAAGAGCCGAGACGGCGCGTGTCCAAATTTCAACCAGATCACGCAGAACCTCAAGCAGTACGCCGAGATCGAGTCCGGTTCCGAACTCGTGCTCGACCAGATCAGCAACGCGCGTCAGCGCTCGACGAGATCAACATGATCGGCGATGTCGGCTCGCGTATCCGGCGCGTCCAGTCCGCGACCCCACCCGATATCAAGTCGTTCCCGAAGATCATTCCGGTTGTTGTCGGCGTGATGTTCCTTTTCACAGGCTGCCGGTGGTTTCATCGTCGTGAAGGCTCCGCGAACAGCGAGTACGCACCCGCGACATTTCGCTGATCCCAAGGACCCGCGTCCTGGGAATCCTCCGAAACCATGGACCCGGCCGAGCCGGACACGGTCGAGACGGCGGTGACGGACGAACCATTCGGGCGCGGTCGCCGAATCCGCCCGCCAGATCCGCACCGCGATCTTCAAGGCCTGCGACCAGCGCGGACACAAGTCCATCCTGTTCACGTCCGGGATGCCCGGCAGCACACCTGACGGTCATCTCGAACGCCGCCGCCGCGGCGGATTCGAGAGCCGTGTGCTCGTCATCGACGCGAACCTGCGTCGACCCGCGATACACAAGGTCTTCAAAGTTGAACCCCGGGCCCGGTCTGGCCGAGGTGATCCGCGGCGACGCCTCACTCTCCGACGCCGTACAACGCACCCAGCACGGCTTCGAGGTGCTCAGCCGACGCGCGAACGCGGGCATGAGTACGAAAAGTTCAACACCTCGGTGATGCAGCAACTGCTCGAAGAGGCCGGGTCGCAGTACGACCTGATTCTCATCGACACGCCGCCGGCTGTCGTCGCCGCCGATGCTCGC